>Ga0209761_1001644_pt1 | contig 14479 bp, 12 predicted proteins | sample GraSoi013_1_40cm_4_FD_185818 | JGI IMG/M metagenome (GOLD analysis project Ga0209761, IMG submission 185818) | Grasslands soil microbial communities from the Angelo Coastal Reserve, California, USA - Sample 09_25_2013_1_40cm (SPAdes) (version 2) | ecosystem: Environmental > Terrestrial > Soil >... | reverse complement strand
GGGGCGGGACAATCACGGGTTGTGGAACAGCCAACCATGGGTCGTCCCAACCCCGCGTTAACCCGAGTCAGTTCCCTTCTTCCTAACGAGGTTCGATCCCTTTGGCCTTGAGAACGGGCGCGGCCTTGGGTCCCGAGAGAAAGGCGATCAGCGCCTTAGCGGCCTCGGCATTCTTTGACGTAGCGCTGGTGGCCGCTCCAAAGCGGATGTCCGACTGGTATTCCCCGGGAAGGGGTCCCAGAATCTCGACGCCGTGAGTCGGCACGATTTCGCTGAATAACGTAATCACCATCGCCGCCTGGCCTGCCGCGACGCTCTCGGTCGCCGGCCCGGAGCCCGGCGCCAGGATGATCTTGGGCTTCACATCAGCGGCGATGCCCATACGCTCGAACATTTTCTCGATGGATCCCCTGCTCGCACCGTCCTGGGGATACGTAATGGATTTTGCTTCCTGGAGCGTCTTTTTGAGCGCCTCGGGCGTGCGGATGTCCGGCTTGGGCGCGCCGGCGCGGATGCCGATGCCCAGTTCGGAGCGGCCCACGTCCATGCGCGAAGCACCCGTGAGCTTGCCCTGCTTGATCAGGTCGCCAATCGCCTCGGTCGTGATGATGGTGACATCGAACGCCTCGCCCATTTCGATTCTCTTCTTCAACGATGCGGTGGAACCAAACTGGATCGCGAGCGACCGCCCGATGGCCTTCTCGCACTGCGGTTGGAGTTCCTCCATGGTGCCCTTCATGCCGTTGGAAACCAGCACGCGAAGGGCGTTGTTCTGTGAGGTGTTCTGTGCGGCGACGGGCTGCGTGGTGAGGCAAACGAGTCCGCCTGTGGTTGCCACGATTGCAGCGATGGAGCGTATGGTCATGAGCCCATTATAGGGAAAGAAACGACCGCTGCTCCTGAATAGACCGTCCTGAATCAAGTGCAACCGTCACGAGTCCGACGCCGATGTCGCTACCAGTCGGGCGAGATGGTTGCTGCCGCATGGACTCGCGCGGATTTGTTTAGACATTTTCGCCAGTTGGCTGGACGCGAGTGGGCCCGCGAGCCCGCGTCTGGACTCCTCGCGGTCCGAGTGCGGTTCCCACCGGATACTGCTGGTCGCGTTGACGGTTGACTTGCTTTCTCGTTGATCCATAATCTCGGCGCCGTGCGATCGGGCGGCGGACCGCGCTAATCGGCGCTGTCGCAGAGGGCGAGCGCGTGTCCGAAAACGGATCTCATGTTGAGCCGCGCGGGGACAGCGTGCTAATGCCGGCTATCGTCTTATTTTTCGTGTCTTCGTGTTTTCGTGGTTGCATTGGGCGAGGGCGGGCCAGCACACAGAGACTCGTTCGAGAGACGCCTTGTGGTGCTCAAGAGCATTGTTGTGATCCTGCCGCTCGCGTCCGGCACACTCGCGCATCGCGCAACAAAACCCTTCTGTGCTCCGCGGAACCTGGATTGCCACCGCCGGTCCGAAACAGGTTCTCCATGGCAGTTGGTCCGCTCAGGCCTTGCTCGACACGCCGAATGCGGCCCGCGGTTGTTGGGCAATTCTCAACGACGCCAAACCAAATCGTGCTGGAGGGCACGTGGTCCGCATCGAAATCGGCTGCGAGCCGGCACGTACCTGCTCCGCTCGAATTCTCGCGGGTCCGTCGTCTGCCGGCCGGTCGTCTTTCGCAAACCCGTTTTCCGGCACGTGGCAAGCTGAGAACGACTCCACTGTCAAAACTTTTGCCGATCGGCTGCAACGAACGTTGGAAAAGCGGATGGCCGACTCATGGCGCAGCGGCGGCCTTGCAGGAAATTGGTGGCTGAAAGGCTCACCGCCTTGAGAGCCGGCGGCGGCTCTCGAGAACAATTCCCAAGCCAGCCTTTGAACCATGTTGTGGCCGGAGGAGGGAACATCATGGCGCGAGTAATCATTCGTCGGGTGATTGTCCAACGTCTGGTGATTGTCCGACTGCTGGTCGTTTTGTGGATGTGGCTTGGAGCATCATGGATGACGCCGAGTCACGTCTCGGCCGAAGGCATTCAAGAGAAGCCAGCCGGCCAGCCTGAAGCTAAGACGGGTCAGCCAGCGAAGGGCGATCTGCAAGCGGTGATCGAAACAGAATATGGGACCATCGTGTTGGAATTCTTTCCCGAGGCGGCCCCACAGCACGTCGCGTATTTCGTTCAGTTGATGCGTGAAGGGTTTTACAACGGAACGACCTTTCACCGCGTGTTGGCCAACGGCTTGATTCAAGGAGGGGATCCACTCAGTCGAAATCCCCGCACGCCGCGCGCCCTGCTGGGCACCGGTGGATTAGACAAGTTGAAGTTCGAACCCAATGATCGCCCGTTCTTCCGGGGCACGGTCGGCGCAATCCTGCGGCCCAAGGAACCAAACAGCGCCGGGTCGCAATTTTTCATCTGCGTGACGGACCAGGCGCAGCTCACCAAACGCTACACCGCCTTTGGCCGCGTCGTTGAAGGCATCGAGGTTGTGGAGAAAATCTCGCAGGTCCCGGCCGATGCCAACAACCTGGCCAAAGAGCGAGTGGTCATGAAATCGGTGACCATTCGGCCGGCCGTTCTCCTCGCTGGAGAAGAAGTAAAACAGTATGGCGTCGTCTTGGAAACAAGCTTGGGCAACGTTTCCATTGAGTTCTTCCCGGAAGCGTCCCGGCATGTCAATCATTTCCTCAAACTTTCAGGAGGTGGGTTTTATGATGGGACGACGTTTCACTTCATCAGGCCCAATGACCTCTTGCAGGGAGGAGACCCCATGACGCGGAACCCTGATCGCTCCTATTGGGGTCGGGGATGGTCAGGCGAGTGGCTGCCAGCGGAGGTCAGTAACATCCTCTTCGAACGGGGGACCGTGGGCATGTCGTTGATGCGACCGAATGATTCGAACAGCGCCAGTTGTCAATTCTTGATCAGTTTGGCGCGCGCGGCGCATCTGGACGGCAAATACACTGCCTTCGGCAAGGTGGTGGAAGGCATGGAGGTGCTGGATCAGATCGCCAAGCTGAAAACCGACGAGAACAAGGCTCCAGTGGAGCCCATCGCAATCCGAAGATTCAAAGTGGTGAAAATCACCAAGTCACCGGTCAGCCATCAGCAGGTGAACGATGAACCCTGAACAGTCCTTTCTCCGGCGCGGGCAAATGGATTTCATCCCGGCCGACGCGAGGGCGTTCAAGAGCGTCGCCACGGCGAACCAGTGGAAGGTGGCCGGCCCTAAAGTAAGCGTTCGACGAACCGCGTCTTGAGCGACGGCTAGAGTTCGCCGATCCTCGGGGTGGGAGGAATGGCGATGACGAGCCAAAGGACGCCAGCGCGCATGACGCGCTTGGTGGCGCAGTGGCGCGCGAGCGGGGAATCAGGGGCGGGCTTCGCGCGGCGCCATCACATTCCCGCGTGGACCTTCTGGTATTGGTGCCGCAAGCTGTCGGCCGGGCCGCGGGCCGAATCCGATGAGGCCGTGGAGAGCATTCCAGTGCTCAAGTAAGACCGAGAGCGCCTTCCTTCGAGTAAGTGTTGCCGAGGTGCTCCAATGTCTTCATCGTGTTCAAGTGGTCCGCGCCGACCACACGCTGATAGAGGGCGGCCGCGCGGAGCAGGATTGTCTCAGCTTCCGCATAGCGTCGCTGCTGGTGGAGCGTGACGCCCAGGGTCGTCATCGGCGCAATCGTAGCGAGATCGTCGGGGCCGTGCGCGCGTTCGGCCCGCTCCAATACCTCTCGTAGCAGTGTTTCGGCCTCCGCCGGACGCCCCTGCCTCTCTTCGGATGACGCCAGCTTTTCCATCGCGCCCGGCGTGGTTCGGTGATCCGGTCCCATGATGCGTCGGCTGAGGGCGACGCCCTCGACGAACACGCGCTCCGCCTCGGCGAATCGATACTCCCAGAGCAACGTGCTGCCAAGGTTGATCAGGGCGGTGATCGCAGCTGGATACGATTCGCAACAACTCGGCGCTCGCCGGCCTCGATCTGCGGCCGCTCGTCGACCACGGCGGCCGGCGGCGCTGCTCCCGGAGGTCGCGCTGCCGGCCCAGCCGCTCGGCACACCGACGACATGCATGGTCGACCGGCGACAGCACATCGCACCCATGCGGCGCGGCGGATGGGTCTCGCTCGCGCTGCCACAGGCAGTGAAGCCGACGCGGAGCGCTGACTACTCCTCCACGCTACCCTGACGCGCCTTTTCGACGCCGTCTGTTGTCGGGGATGGCATGAGCGGCTCGTCGAGATACCATACCCGCACGAGAAGACTATGGTGCTTCCGCGACACATCGCGCTGACCGCAATCCTTCTCGCAGTGCGAACTGCGCCATCCACCGTTGCGTTCCTCGCTGCGCAGTCCAATCCTGCCGCGAATGTGGACTGGCCGCTGCACAACCTCGACCTGGCCGGTCGACGGTTTTCGACGATGGACCGGATCAACACGTCCAACGTCGCCACGCTCGTCCCGCGATGGCTCTTCCAGACCGGTGTGATCGACGGTGTCAGCAATCAGACGACACCAGTCATCGTGGACGGACGGATGTACGTCACCGATCCGCGTGGCAGCGTCTACGCGCTCGACGCGCTCGACGGACATCTAGTCTGGACGTTCGACGTCACGGACCTGATCGGCGGCGGCGCCAAGGCCGGCTACATCTTCCGCAACCGCGGTGTGTGCTACGCAGATGGGCTCGTCTACACCGCCGCCGGCTCGTTTCTGTTCGCGCTCGATGCCAGGACGGGCAAGCCCGTTCAAAGCTTCGGCAAGAATGGTCAGGCCAGCGTCATCCTCGACGTGATCAGAACGAGGTATCCGGACGCGACGTCAGCGATCACCCTGGGTTACTGGTTCACGACCGCGCCTCAGATTTACAACGGCGTGATCTATATCGGCACCACGCGCAGCGAGAGTCACATCCCGGGCGGCCACCTGCTCGCAGTCGATGCGAAGACCGGGACGGTGCTCTGGCATTTCAACACTATTCCGCAGGACGAGAAGGATCAGGGCTGGTCGGTTGCCGGACCCACATGGGTGGGCGGCGAACGCAATGGCGGCGGGATCTGGGAGACGCCGTCGATCGATCCCGAGCTGGGGCTCATCTACGTCGCTGTCGGGAATCCGTTCGGCGACAGCACGAAGCGCATTGGAACGAATCTGTTCACGGATTCGATCCTGGCGCTCTCGCTCGAGACGGGCACGCTGCAGTGGTACTTCCAGCAGACGCATCACGATGTCTGGGATTACGACTCAGGCAACCCGCCGATCCTCTTCGACATGCAGGTGCGAGGGCGGCGGGTGAAGGCGCTCGCCGAGGCGAGCAAGAACGGCTATCTCTACATCCTGAATCGCGAGACGGGACATCCCGTGCATGTCATCAAGGAACTCCCCGTGCCCACCGACACGTCGCGTCCCGGTGAACGCATGTGGCCGACGCAGCCGATTCCATTCACGGCCGCGGGGCAGCCGATGAAACCGGTGTCGCCGATTTTCCCGGTGGACATCCCGGCGGATCGGCTCGCGACCCGGACGCCCGCGCCGGTGTTCACCCCGCCGGGACCGAACGTGATGTATGCGCCGGGCACCGAAGGCGGCGCGAACTACGGTCCACTGTCGTACAGCCCTCGGACCGGCCTGCTGTACGTGAACGCCGTCGACAGCCCGTTCGGCGCGGGCCGCCCGGCGCGCGGCTATTTCTCGGCGTTCGATCCGACGACCGGCGAACTCGTGTGGCAGCGGACGTTCGACGGCTGGGGTCAGGCGGGCTCGGTCGTCACCGCCGGCGGTGTCGTGTTCGTCGGCACCGGCAGCAACGTCGCGGGCTACTTCTTCGCCTACGACGCGAAGACTGGCGACCTCTTGTGGAAATTCAACACGGGCGCCGGCATCTTTTCGTCGCCCGCCGTGTATATGGTGAACGGCGAAGAATTCGTGACCGTCGCGTCTGGCGGCGCCGACCGCGGCCGTCGCGGCGGAGACTTGATTCTGAGCTTCGCGCTCCCGCCCCGAACCCGCTGACCGGGCATGGGACCTGGGACGACAGTAGTAGGCCTGAGACGTGGTGTGGCGCGCAGCACCACGTCGTGATCCGCGCGAGCGTCGGAATGACGAGGGCGAAATGAGGAATTGGACGGCAGCGTTCGCATCGAGGACGGGCGATGCCGTCGAGCTGACGTGAAGTGTGACGTAACTCATTCACAACACCGCGATCGACGGACGATGATGGTGTTCGACCAGCAGTACTCGTTCACGCCCAAATCACTCTGTCGTGGGATCTTCGTCGTCATCTATCGCCTTGGGTGGATCTTCCGCATCACGACTACCAGCCAGGAGGTCGCAGGTTCGAGTCCTGCTGGGCCCGCCAGCCTTCGCTCGCGTTCGATGACCACGCGAGCTACGGTTGCCAAGCCACCTGGCTACACGTGAACTTCCTCCTCGCACACCTACTGCTGGCTCGTTGCCGACTTTGATCGATCCTCGTACGGCCGCAGGTGCCATTCGAAGAAGGCCCACGTGCGGTTCCAGGAATCGCGCTGCTCGGGCGTGTCCATCCGTTCGAGCGTCTTCAAGTCGGTCCGCCGGCTGAACGTGTGGCCCCCGCCTGACGATCCCGGCGGCGGATCGACGTAGATCTTCGTTTCCGCCAGATCGGGCTTGCGCGATCGCAGAGCGTCGATCATCTGCTGATCCTCGACGAAGTTCACGTCGGTGTCATTGGTGGCCACGTGGACGAGGAGTGGGACCCTGAGCTTGTCGACGGTGTAGAGCGGCGAGCGGCGGATGTACTCGTCCGGCTTCTCGAACGGCAGTCCCTGCAGCCGCGTCTGCGTCGTGTAATCGCGCTGGTAGCTGGGGCCTTTGTAGGAGAGGCGGAAGACGAGATTGGTGACCGGCACGATGGCCGCGGCGGCCTTGAACGGATGCTCGTCGCGGAACACCGAGTGCAGCGTGATGAAGCCGCCGTGGCTCCACCCCATCATGCCGAGCCGATCGGGATCGACGTGGGGCAGCGCCTTCAGATAGCTGACTGCGCTCATCGTGTCCTCGACCTCGTAGCCGCCGTAGTCGATCGCCTTGTGAAACGCCTCGCCGAATCCCGTGCTCCCGCGGTACTCGGGCGTGATGATCACGTAGCCGCGCTGGACCGCTTCCTTGATGAACGGGAAGTAGAGCACGTCCATGTTGCCGTGGACGCCGCCGTGCACCCAGATCATCGCCGCGTGCCCTTTCGGCCCGCGCTTCTGCAGCGGCTGGAAGAGGTACGCCGGGATGTCGAGATCGCCGACGCTCGACCGGTAGCTCACCTTCTGAAAGTCGATCACGCCCTTCGACGCCTCGGCGAAGCGTGCATCGGTCTACCTCTTCTCGTCGATGTCGCGTTGGAAGTCACGCCCGAGCGAGTGATCGTCGGGATTGTTGCTGGCGTACAGCTTTTTCGCGCGCTCCGGATCCATCTTAGGTTCCGGACGCTGCCGCTGTAGCGCTGCGCCGGGCGGTTGCGCCGCAAGGCGTGGACCGGCGGACAAGACGACGACCGCCGCAACAGCGGCGGCCAGCCAATGAGACGATTGCAGACATCTCATAAATTTCCTCATCAGCGATTCGATGCGAACGTCCGCGTGTGCTTTATTCACTGGCGGCGGGGCCCCACGGGCACCCCAACGCGGCTGCCGCGTTGGGGACCCCGCCTGGTCGCCGCGAACTAACGATGACACCTCGCCTCGGATTCACAGTCCTCGGCTCGGCGCGCCACCCCAGCGCGGCTGCCGCGCTGGGGGCCCCGGTGTGGCCGCGGGCGCTGCCGTCACGAGGTAGCCGTCGATTTCGCGCGTGGCTTCGACGAGCGTCGATTCGACCGCGTTGCGGCCACGAAGGAGTTCGGTCTCGAGGAACCCGTACGTATCGGAGTCCTTCGGCAACGCCTTCAGCTCACGCGCGCGCGCCAGCAGCGGGAGAACGGGCACGTTCGCCGCCGGATCCTGGTCGAAGCGGCCCGCCTTCGTGTACAAGCGCGCGTTCAGCTGGTGCGTCACGCGGACCAGCAGCTGGTTGAGGGCGGCGCGGTTCTTCGCATCCGATGGTCGCGGCGCGCCATCGAGCCGCATCGCAGCCGCGAGCAGCGCCGCCGCCGCGCGATTGGTCGACTGCAAATCGAGGGCGCCGCCGGCTGCCGTGCCGATCTCTTCGAGCGCCTTCTGGAACGACGTCGCAACTGGCACGATACGCAGCGGCAGGTTCGGCAGCGTGGCCATCGAATACAGCTGCGCCACGCGGTAGCGCGTGTCGAGCGCGCGCCTCAGGCGGCGTCTTCGACGTGAGCATTTGTGCGAACTCGCGGCTGTATCTTGCGGCATGTGAGGTTAGCGGCCGGCTTTCTCGACAAACGTGCATTGCTCCAATTCCCGATGTACGCGGCAGGCCAACGCCGGTGCGCGGCTGATCAATACGATCATCTCCAGGATGCCGCGATCCTGTCGTGTGTCGCCGGCAAAAATCAACCCGCAGCGAGGCGGACCGAGTTCTGGCGAAAGACAGGCCATACGGGCATATGATTCACCGTGGAGGATCGTCGATGAGAGTGCTCACGGTGCTCGCGTTGTCGGTTGCCTTCGCATTTCCCCAAGGAGCTGCGGTGCCGCGGGCCGCGGGATGCGATCCCGCGGGGAATGTCCAATTCATCTGCGGTCTCGTCGGTCCTGAAGATCTTGTGCTTGTGCCCGGGTCAAACTGGGTGATTGCCTCTGGAGATGCGGCTCCTGGAGCAATGACGTTGGTGAACGTCCAAGACAAGACCACGACCGCTCTGTACCCAAGCGCGAACCTCAAACAACGCCTCGACGCTAAGACCTACGATTCGTGCCCGGGGCCGATCGATCCCGAAGAAAAGGACAAGTTCAGGGCGCATGGCCTCTTTCTTCGTTCTGGCAGGAACTCCCTCCATACCTTGTACGTGGTCCATCATGGCAACAGGGAATCGATCGAGGTGTTCGAGCTCGACGCCCGCTCGAAGGCGCCCGCGTTGACGTGGATCGGCTGCGCGGTGGCGCCAGACCCGGTGGGTTTGAACTCGGTCGTCGCGCTGCCCGAGGGCGGTTTCGCAGCAACGAACTTTCAACCGCGGGGCGCTGCTCGTGGACGAGCGAACATGCAGGCTGGCGAGAAGAACGGCGAGCTGTGGGAATGGCACCCAGGCGCCGGCTGGAAAATCGTCCCGGGCAGCGAGGCATCAGGCGCGAACGGCATCGAGATTTCGAAGGACGGCAAGTGGTTCTATATGGCCGGGTGGGGAAGTCAGACATTCATTCGGTTCTCGCGCGGACAGACGCCTGTGAAGCGAGACGAGATTCCGGTCGGCTTCCGCCTCGACAATCTCAGATGGGCTCCGGACGGATCGCTGCTGGGTGCGGGCCAGGAGATTCCGGCGACTGGAGGGTTCGCCATGGCGACATCGCATGTGATCAAGATCGAACCGAACACCTTGAAGGTGCAGGAGCTCATTCGCTATCCCTACAACGACGCGTTCAACTTTTCGACGGTGGCGATTCAGATCGGAAGGGAGATCTGGGTGGGCTCGGTACGCGGCGACCGCATCGCGCGGTTTCCGGCACCTTAGCCTTAAACCACACTGTGCCCACCAAAAGTCCGATCTATTGCAGCGGTTGATGTTGCGGCCGACCCCGATGCTTCCCGGTGACGATGTCGATGCTCCTATCGCGCGCTCCTGACGCCACGAGGATTGGAGCGTTCGCACGCAGCGCTCCGGCTGCGTTGGCGTGATGTCGTCGTTCGAACCAGACCTCGAAGCGCCGTGAGAAGCGCCGCGGCCTGCTCGGCCGCTTACGCACGAAAACGATAAGACGACGACAGCAAGGGCGAACGATGAGATCGTCGTTCCACCGATGCCAGGCGTGGGCTCGCCGGGAACCTCGGCGCGTTCACCGGGATCGTGCAGCGCGCGCAGAACATCGACACGCGGACGGACGTATTCCCTTATTGATGCAAATTACACCGCGCGAGCTCGCCACGCTTCAGCTGATGATGGACGGCAAATCGGACCGTGAGATTGCCGTCAGCCTCGGCATCAGCGAGTCCTCCATCGACACGCACCTGCGGGACCTCTTCGCGAAGCTTGGCGTCACGAGCCACACCGAAGCCATTGGAGCCGCGACGCGCCGCGGGCTCGTCGGTTGGGAAGAAGGCTCGCGACGCGAGGCGGCGTCTCGTCTCCGTCAGGAATGCAAGAGCAACCACGACGCGCGAGCGTCATGAAGGCACGGCCTGCATGGCTGTAGCGCTCCGCAGCGCGCCTTCGCGACGCGGTGCGTTCTGATCACGTGGTCGCAACAGCCGCCGGTCCGCGAATCGCTCGCTTCACCAGGTTCCGCATCAGCGGCACTTTGTACCCGTTGTAGCGTAGCGCGACGGCACCTTCCACCGCCATGCGTCCGGCGATGTCCGCGGTCTGTTCATCGCGCGGTTTCCCGATAATCGCCGCTTCGACGCGGGCGAGCCGCTTCGGCTTCGCCGCGACGGCGCCGACCACGAGACGCGCGCCATCGATCCTGCCGTTCGAGAACTTGATCGCCGACGCGACATTGACGAGCGGGAAATCCCAGACCTGACGGTCGCGCACCTTCTCGAAGTAGAACTGCGCGCCCGCCCAGGTCGCCGGAATGCGAATCGAGGTCAGGAGATCGCCGGGTTGCAGCACCGTCATCCGCGTGATGTCGATGCCGGGCCCGACGAAGTAGTCCTCTGCGTTCACCACGCGTTCGCCGCGTGTGCTGCGGACGACCATCTGCGCGTCGAGCGCGACGAGCGCCGGCGCCGTGTCCGATGGGCTCACGGCCACGCACCGATCCGCGTCGAGAATCGCATGCTCGCGGTTGACCGCCGTTGGTGTGTCGGCGTAGCAGACGTTGCCGCCCGCGCGGTAGCAGTTCCATCCGCCGCGGTAGTACCAGCACCGCGTGTCCTGCGACACGTTGCCGCCGATCGTGCCCTGATTGCGAATCTGCGGCGAGGCGACCAGCTCCGCGGCTTCGGCGAGCAGGCCGAAGCGCTCGCGGACCAGCGGATGCCGGACGACCTCGACGAGCGGCGTCATCGCGCCGATCTCGACGCCGCCGTTCACGTCTCGAATGCCCACGAGCTCCGGAATCCGGCTCAGATCGATCACGGAGCGTGGCTTCTTCAGCCGATCCTTGAGCCAGTCCATGCTGTCGAGACCGCCGGCGAGCACCCAGTAGTCGTCGCGGTACTTATCGGCGAGCCGCACCGCATCATCGATGCTCGTCGGTTGAAACAGCTCGAACGCCGGAATGATGTCGCGAATCACGGCCATCTCGGTGCCTCTCTGTCATTGCGGATTGAGGATTGCGGATTGCGGATTTATTGTCGATTGAATCGACAATGAATCTGCAAATCAAAAATGAATCCGCAATCCGCGATCCTCAATCCGCAATACACGTTTCAGATATGTGCCGTCAGCGGCTCCTGTACCGGTTTCCCCGCATCCAGTGCCGCGAGCAGTGTTCCGACCATCACCGGCGCGCGATGGAAGACGTCGTCGCCCACGGCATCGGCCAGTGCGTTCAGCACCGCGCAGCAGCCGGCCGCGACCGGCGGCTCGCCGATGCCGCGCGCGCCGACCGGCGTCTCGGGATCCGGAATGTTCAGCGCGTCCCACGCCATCTTCTGCGGCGCGTCGAGGATCGTCGGCGGCTTGTTGTGATGGAAGCGCTTGGCCAGCGGCAATCCGTAGTGCTGGTCGTACACCCAGTGCTGCCCGATCGCGTGCGCGATGCCGAGCATCGATCGACCGAGGACCTGACCGCCGAGCGCGTGCGGATGAATCACGGTGCCGACGTCAGCCACCGCGAGGTAATCGACGATGTGGTACTTGCCCGTTTCGACGTCCACCTCGACTTCCGCGAACGCGGTGACGAAGGAATGCGTCGCGCCATCGTGCGGATACGTGTCGCGCGCCACACCCATCAGACCCTGACCGGCCAGCGCTGTCGCCGACGTCTTGGTGAACGCGTTGATGTTGTCAGGCAGCTCATGACCGTCGAACTTCCCACCGAGCTCGATGGCCTTTTGCGCGGCCTGCGCCAGCGTCATGCTGCCACCGGGACCGGAGACGCGCTCGTTCGCGACCTTGTACTGATCGGGCTTGCCACCGTGCGTGTGCGCGGCGATCTCTTGCAGCTTCTTGATCGCGTCGGTCGCGGCCGCGTGCGCCGCACGCGTGTGCGCGTGCGTCGTCTGACTGCCGCCTGACACGCAACTCCATGGCAGGTTTCTGCCGGTGTGCCCCCACGTCAGGTCGACCTTCTCCCACGGCATGCCGACCATTTCGGCCGAGACGCGATGGCAATCGCTCATCGATTCCGTTCCGAGATTGCCGATGCCCGATTGGATGTACATGCGGCCGTCCGGCTTGATGACGAACAGGCCGTCGTAACCGGTCGACCCGGCGACGAACGCGCTCGTCGCGACGCCGTAGCCGCGCACTTTTGACCCCTGACGCTTGCCGCCCTGCGTCTTGCGCTCGTGCCACCGGAATATCTCCGCGCCGCGATCGAGCGTCTCCTTCACGAACGCGCTCGTCGCATACGCGCGCTGACCGCGCGGGTTCGCGGGACCGAACTTCGCTTTCCCTTCGGGCGCGTTGATCCGATGGATCGCGACATGATCGACGCCGAGCTTGCGCGCGCCCTTCGTGAGAATCGGCTCGATCAGCACAATGCCTTGCATTCCACCCGGCTGACTCTGCGCACGCCGCGGCGGCGTGTTCGTGAGCACCGACACGCCGCGCCACTTCATGGCCTCCGGCTGATACAAGAGCGACACCATGCGGCCGGCCATGCCCGTATCGCCGACCGGCTCGTACGGACCGTTCTCGTTGATGACGAACATGTCGAGCGCCGTGATGCGGCCGTCTTTGGCGAATCCGACTTTCAGCCGGCCGTGCATCCCCGGACGCGCGCCGCCGATGTAGTGCTCGGTCTCGCGATCGATGCGCATCATCACCGGCGCATTCAACTTCTTCGACATCAGCGCCGGGATGATTGCGGTGATCGTACCGGTCGCTTTGCTGCCGAACCCGCCACCGGTGTACTGGCTGATGACCACGATGTCTTTCTGATCGAGATGCAGCCACCGTGACACCGATCCGACCGTCTGCACGACACTCTGCGTGGAGCAATGAATGTACAGCTTGCCGTTCTGCCAGTACGCCATCGCGGTGCGCGGCTCGAGCGTCTGGTGGCTCGTGTTCGGGGTGACGAACGTCTCGTCGAGGACGAGCGCCGCATTCTTGAACCCCGCGTCGAGATCGCCGTACGACCATTCGTCCGGCGTCTTGCCCATCGGCAGCCGCCCCTGGGCGTACTCGGCGAAGTCGGCCTCGGTCCATTTCAGCTCTTCGATCGCCGGCGGCGTGACAGGCTGGCCTTGCACGGGCGGCTTCGGACGTCCCCAGACGTTGCCTTCGAGCCGCGCGTTCGCCCCGCCGGGCCGCAGGCTGACGAGAGGATCGACGACGAACGGCAGCTTCTCCCAGTCGATGTCGATCTTTTCGATCGCGTCTGCGGCCGTCAGCTCGTCGACCGCCGCGACCGCGAGCACCGGCTCGCCCTGATACACCGGCTCGTTGGTCAGCGCCTTCTCGCCCTTTGTGTTGGCGGCGATTCGCTGTCCGAGGTCGGTCACGACATCGGCGGGCGCGGGGAGCTCGTCGGCCGTGAGGATGCCTTTCACGCCGGGCATCGCAAGCGCTTTGCTCGCATCGATGCGCCTCACGCGGCCGTGCGGGAGCGGGCTGAGGAGAAGCTTGCAGAACAACATGCCGTCCGCACGGAAATCTTCCGCGTACTTCGCCTGGCCCGTCACCTTTGCGATCAGATCCGGCGTCGCGTAGTTCTCGCCGATCAATTTGTTTGCAGCCATATCACGCATTCCTCATGTGCTCTGCGCCGCGCATCAACGCGGTGAGAATCTTGTCGTAATCCTGGCAGCGGCACAGATTGCCGGACACGCCGTGCGCCAGTTCCTGCCGCGTTGGACTCGGGTTCGTCTTCAGATAGCCGGTGGCGGCCATCACGAATCCGGGCATACAGAACGCGCACTGGAATCCCTGCTCGTCGACCACGCCCTGCTGCACCGGAGACAGCTTGCCGGTTGCGGGATCGGCGAGGCCTTCGATCGTCACGACCTTCTTGCCGCGCGCGCGATGCGTGAGGAACGAGCAGGAATAGTGCGGCACCTCGTCGATGAGCACGGTGCAGGCGCCGCACTCGGCGCGGTCGCAGCCGATTTTCGTGCCCGTGAGCCCGAGCTTGTAGCGCAGGGTCATCGCCAGCGTTTCCTGCGGCATCACGTCGATGCGGCGCTCCTGGCCGTTGACGTTCAGCGTGATCAGCCGCTCGACAGTGCCCACCGGGCCGGGCGCTGACGGCTGCCCGTGCAGGGCCGTCGCGCGGAACAGGTAAGCGGAAGAC
>Ga0209761_1001641_pt1 | contig 14507 bp, 7 predicted proteins | sample GraSoi013_1_40cm_4_FD_185818 | JGI IMG/M metagenome (GOLD analysis project Ga0209761, IMG submission 185818) | Grasslands soil microbial communities from the Angelo Coastal Reserve, California, USA - Sample 09_25_2013_1_40cm (SPAdes) (version 2) | ecosystem: Environmental > Terrestrial > Soil >... | reverse complement strand
GGGTGGCGCGGGTTGGGCTACGACACCGTTCCCACGGCCCATTGGGTGGTGGTGGATGGCGCAATCAAGAAGATTGCGAGCGGCAACGTCCCCAAGCTGCCGGACGGACAACCCGCCCAGGGCGGCGACCTGATGACGCTGGACACGTTCGGTGACTTCGAGTTGAGCTGGGAGTGGAAGGTCACGCCCGGCGCGAACAGCGGCGTCAAGTACAACGTGTCCGAGGAGCTCTCCATGGCGCAGGCACCCAACCACGCCGCGCTCGGGTTCGAGTACCAGATCCTCGACGACGATCGCCACCCCGATGGAGCGCTGCCGAGCCACCGGGCCGGAGCGCTGTACGACCTTTTCCCACCGAACGAGCAGAAACACCTGAAGCCGGTAGGCGAGTGGAACCGCTCCACGGTGATCTTCCGCGGGAATCATGGCGAGCACTGGTTGAACGGCGAGCGGATCGTGGAATTCGATCTCGGCACGGCGCGGATGGATTCGGCCCTTGCGGCCAGCAAGTTCCGCGCGATCCAGGGGTTCGCCACGCGCCGCAAGGCGCACATTGTCCTTCAGGACCACGGGGACGAGGTCTATTTCCGCAATATCAAGGTTCGGGACCTATGAAGCGTCGCAAGTTCTTGAAAGCCGCGTCGGCGGCGGGGTTCGGGTTCGCGGCCGCGCGATCGCCGCTCTTCGGCCTCGCCCGTTCTCCCAATGACAAGGTCGTGGTCGCGGTCATGGGCATGAACGGACGGGGCACCGTGCTCGCACGCGGCTTCGCCCGGACGGCTCAGGCCGAGGTGGCGTCCGTGTGCGACGTCGATGCGGTGGTGCTCGCGAAGGGCGTTTCCGCCGTCGCCCAAGTCCAGGGCAAGTCCCCCAAAGGGCTGGGCGACTTTCGGAAGGCGCTCGAGGACAAGGACGTGGACGCACTGGTGATCGCGGCGCCCGACCACTGGCACACCCCAGCCGCCCTGCTTGCGATGCAGGCGGGGAAGCACGTTTACGTGGAGAAGCCGTGCGGGCACAACCCGCGCGAAGGCGAACTGCTCGTCGAAGCGCAGCGCAAGCATCGCCGCGTCGTGCAGATGGGAACGCAGCAGCGCTCCGCGCCACGCTCGATCGACATCATGCAGGCGATCAAGGCAGGCGCCATCGGGCAGCCCTATCTCGCGCGCACCTGGTACGCCAACACACGAGGCACGATCGGCCGCGGGAAGACGGTGCCCGTTCCCGCGAACCTGGACTACGAGCTGTGGCAGGGTCCCGCGCCCCGTACCCCGTACCACGACAACATCATTCACTACAATTGGCATTGGTTCCGGCGCTGGGGAACGGGTGAGATCTTGAATAACGGCACGCACGAGATCGACGTCGCGCGCTGGGCGCTGGGCGTGGGCTACCCCACGCGCGTCACGTCCGTCGGCGGTCGCTATCACTACGCCGACGACTGGGAATTCCCCGACACGCAGGAAGTCTGCTTCGAGTTCGCGGACGGGAAGACCATCATCTGGCAGGGGCAAAGCTGCAACGGCCTGACCACGTTCGGCCGCTCGCGCGGCACCGCAATCCTGGGCACCGCCGGCAGCGTGGTGCTCGACCGCGACGGCTACACCATGTACGATCTCAAGGAAAAGGTGATGAAGTCGTCTCTCGCCGCGCAGGCGGGGGACGGCCTCAACACCACCGCAGACGACGAGATGACCGCCCTGCACATCGCCAACTTCGTGGACGCGATCCGCAGCGGCGCCCCGCTGCGGCAGCCGATCGAGGAGGGCGCGAAGAGCGTGCTACTGGGCCACCTCGGCAACATCGCGCAGTCGACCGGCCGCGGGCTGCGCATCGACGTGGCGTCGGGCCGGATCACGGGCGACGAGGAAGCGATGAAACTGTGGCAGCGGGAGTACGCTCCGGGCTGGGCGCCCGCCGTCTGACCCGTGAGCGCCGTCCTCGACCCGGACCGCTTTTTCGATCCCGATCCCGCGGTGCGCCCCGTCGCGCGCGAGTTGTACGAGGAGACCCGCCGGCTGCCCATCGTCTCTCCCCACGGTCACGTGGATCCGCAGATTCTGGCCCGGGACGAGCCCTTCCCGGAGCCCGCGGCACTGATCGTCCAGCCTGACCACTACATCCTCCGGCTTCTGTACGCTCATGGCGTGTCGCTCGAGACGCTCGGCATTCCGCGCCGGGATGGAGGGCCCGTCGAGAGCGACCCATGCAAGGTGTGGCAGCGGTTCGCCGACCACTACTACCTGTTTCGCGGCACGCCCACCGCCGCGTGGCTCGAGTACGAGCTGCACGAGGTGTTCGGCGTCGGTGAACGGCTGTCTCCTGAGACGGCGCCGGGGATCTACGATGAAATCGCTGAGAAGCTGGCCTCACGAGAATTCCGGCCGCGGGCGCTGTTCGAGCGCTTCGCGATCGAGGTCCTCGCCACCACCGACAAGGCCAGCGATTCGCTGGCGCACCACCATGCCATCCGGGAGTCCGGGTGGAAGGGACGGGTGATCCCCTGCTTCCGCCCGGATGCGGTGTTCCAGATCGCCTCCCCCGGCTGGCCGGCCGAGCTGGAAGCGCTGGGCCGGGAGCACGGCGCGCCCCTGGTGGATTACGCCGAGTTCCTTCACGCCCTGGAGGATCGCCGCACGTTCTTCAAGAGCATGGGGGCTACGGCCACCGATCATGCGGTGCTCGAGCCCTACACCACCTGGCTTCCTCCGAACGAGGCAGAGGTCCTGTATCAGCGGGCACGGCAGGGTAACGCGACGCCGGCGGACGAACGGCGCTTCACCGGCCACCTCGTGATGGAGATGGCCCGGCTGTCGCTCGAGGACGGGCTGGTGATGCAGATTCACGCGGGCGCGTTGCGAGACCACAACCGACCCCTGTTCGAACGGTTCGGCCCCGATCGGGGCGGGGACATTCCAGTCGCCACCGAGTTCACGCGCAACCTGCGCCCGCTGCTGAACGCCTACGGCAACGATCCGCGTTTCACGCTCGTGGCCTTCACGCTCGACGAGTCCACCTACAGCCGGGAGCTGGGGCCGCTCGCCGGCCACTATCCGGCCCTGCGCCTCGGGCCGCCCTGGTGGTTCCACGACTCGATCGAAGGCATGCGGCGCTTCCGCGAGCGCACCACGGAGACCGCTGGGATCTACAAGACCGCCGGCTTCAACGATGACACCCGCGCGTTCTGCTCGATTCCCGCCCGCCACGATCTAGCGCGCCGCGTGGACGCGAACTTCCTCGCGGGGCTCGTCGCGCGTCACGTCATCGACAGGAGCGACGCACACCAGATGGCGCGGGCGCTCGCCTACGACCTGGCGAAGCAGACCTACAAGCTGTGAACCAGGAGGGGCGATGAAACGGACCAGTCAACGCGAGCAGGCGGAGGCGTTCCGGCGGCTCCATCGGGAGGGGGGGATCCTGGTGCTCCCCAACGCCTGGGACGTGATCACCGCCCGTCTGATCGAGAGTGTGGGGTTCGCCGCCATCGCCACGTCCAGCGCCGGGGTCGCGTGGGCGCTCGGCTACGCCGACGGCGAGCGCATCAGCCGTGGCGAGATGCTCGCGGTGGTGCGCCGCATCGCGTCGATCGTGCGTGTGCCGGTGACCGCCGACATGGAGGCGGGGTACGGGACGACCCCGGAAGCCGCGGCCGAGACCGCGCGCGGCGTCATCGCGGCGGGCGCCGTGGGCCTGAACCTCGAGGACGGGACCAGCGACGGTCGCCTGGTGGACGTCGCCCTGCATCAGGACCGGATCCGAGCGATGCGTGAGACCGGCGCGGCGGCTGGCGTCCCCCTCGTCATCAACGCGCGGACCGACGCATTCGAAGTCAAGGAATGGTCGCCCACGGAGCGGCTCACCGCGGCCGTGCGGCGCGCCAACGCCTACCGGGCCGCCGGCGCCGACTGTTTGTTCGTGCCGCACGTGAGCGACGCGGCGACGATTGGACGGCTCGCCCGCGAGATCGAAGGGCCGCTCAACATCATTGCCGGCCCCCCCGCCCCTGCCATCCCGGAGCTCGAGCGCCTCGGCGTGAGGCGCGCGAGTCTCGGTCCCCGGGTGGTCCAGGCGGCGCTCGGTCTGGTGCGCCGGGCGGCGCTGGAGTTGCGCGAGCGCGGCACGTACGAGACAATGGCCGACCTGTTGATCCCGTTCAGCGAACTGCAGCGCCTGGTCGCGCCCACCCCTTGACGAGTTCGAACGCGCGGGTATATTTATGCCGTTCAGTGAATATTAATGCTTTTGGGTTAATACTTTTGGGTGGGTCCGACATGTCGCACCACTGTACGCTGAAGGCCGTCGCAGTTCTGAATCCGGCGACTCCCACCGATGGGAGCGGGCGGCGGGCGTAAGCGCGTAGCTGACTCAAGGCAAACCCCCCGGCCCGCTCCCAACAGAGCGGGCCTTTCTGTTGACCGGTCGTGAACAGGAGACACGATGCCCGCAGCCGACCGATCGCGTTGGGCCCACAGCCGCTCGCGGGAGCTCGACCCCTGGCGGGAGCACGACGCCTGTGGCGTGGGGTTCGTGGCGCGCGCCTCCGGACAACGCTCCGCCGATATCGCGCGCCTCGCGCTGCAGGCGCTGGCCCGGGTCGCCCACCGCGGCGCCGCGGCCACCGACCGATCGGGCGACGGTGCGGGCCTGCTCACCCAGATCCCCGCCCCGCTGTTCTACCGTGAAGCGGCGCGCCGCGGACTGGCGCTCTCGCCCGGCCAGCCGTTCGCCGTCGGTTCCTTCTTCTTGCCGCGCGAGCACGACGCCTTCGGCCGCGCCACCGCCATCATCGAGGAAGTGCTATGCCGCGAGGGCCTCCCGGTGCTCGGGTGGCGCGACGTGCCAGTGGACCTGGAGGTCCTCGGCGCGGGCGCCCGCGCCTCCTGTCCCACCATCCGGCAGGCAGTCATCGCCGCGCCTGACGGCGGACGCTACGACGACACGACGTGGGAACGCTCGCTCTATCTCGCGCGCCGGACGATCGAACGCCGCATCGCCGACGCGGGGCCCCTCGAGCCGTTCTTCGTGTGCTCGCTCTCGTGCCGCACGCTCGTATACAAGGCGCTGCTCACTGGCACGCAGCTCGCCGGCTTCTTTCCCGACCTCGAGTCCCCGGACTACCAGACGGCGCTCGCGATCTTCCACCAGCGCTACTCGACGAACACGACGTCGAGTTGGCCGCTCGTCCAGCCGTTCCGCATGCTCGCCCACAACGGCGAGATCAATACCCTGTGGGGGAACCGCAACGCGATGCTGGCCCGCGAGCCGGCGCTCGCCGGGCCGCCCTGGGGCGACGCAGTGGACCGCCTCAGGCCCGTGATCTGGTCGGAGGGAAGCGACTCGGCCAGTCTCGACAACGCGCTCGAGCTGCTGGTGCGCTCGGGGCGCGACCCGGTGCATGCCCTCATGATGCTCGTCCCCGAGGCGCACGAGGGCGCCGTGGAGATGGAGCCTGCCCTGCGGGGCTTCTACGAGTTCCACGAATGCCTGGTGGAGCCGTGGGACGGGCCGGCCGCCCTGGCGTTCTCGGACGGCGTGTTTGTGGGCTCGGCGCTCGACCGTAACGGTCTGCGGCCGTGCCGCTACAAGATCACCCGTGACGGACTGGTGGTGGCGGGCTCGGAGTCGGGGCTCGTCGATCTGAACGCGGCCGACGTGGTGGAAAGCGGCCGACTCGGGCCGGGCGAGCTGCTCGTCGTAGACACGCGCCGCAAGGCGATCCTGCGGAACGGGGAGGCGAAGCGCGAAGTGGCCCGGCGCCGTCCCTACAGCCGGTGGGCCGCGCGGGGCATCCGACTGCTGCGTCCGACGGCAGCGGTCCCCGACGCGCCGCCCACACCGGAGCCCGAGCGCGTCGCCCGTCAGATGGCCTTCGGGTGGAGCTTCGAGGACCTGCGCTACGTGCTCGAGCCGATGGGTAGCGCGGGGCACGACGCCGTGTGGAGCATGGGCGACGATACGCCAATCCCGCCGCTCGCGCGCATCCCACCCGGCCTGTACGCGTATCTCCGCCAGCGCTTCGCGCAGGTCACGAACCCGGCGATCGACCCGCTGCGCGAGACACTGGTCATGTCGTTGCGGATGCACATCGGGCGTCGGGGCTCGCTGCTGGCCGACCGGCCGGCCGGGCTCCGGCTCGTGCGGAACGAGCACCCCGTCCTTCTCGCGGAAGAGATCGCGGCGCTGCGCACCGGCGCGGGCGCGCAGGTCGTTACCCTCGACACGACCTGGAGCGCCTCCCCCCTCGTTGGAGGGGGCCCCGACGCGGTGCGCGCTGCGCTCGACGGGCTGTGTCGGTCCGCCGGCAACGCGGTGCGGGAGGGGGCACGGATCGTGATTCTCAGCGACCGGGCTGCCGGTCGCGAGCGCGCCCCACTCCCCATGCTCCTGGCCGTCGGGGCGGTGCACCAGCACCTGCTCGAGCACGGCCTGCGAACCCGCCTCGGCCTCATCGCCGAAGCGGGAGACGCGTGGGACGTCCACCACTTCGCGGCGCTGATCGGCTACGGGGCGGAAGCGGTGCACCCGTGGCTCGCGCTCGAGTCGGTGCAGGTGCAAGTCGCGGAGGACGACGCGAGCCTCCGGTTCCGCGCCGCGGCCGAGGCCGGTCTCCTCAAGATCCTGTCGAAGATGGGGATCTCGACGCTCTCGTCTTACTGCGGCGCCCAGATCTTCGAGGCACTGGGGCTCGGGGCCGAGGTGATCGACCGCTGCTTTACGGGCACCGTGTCGACGATCGGCGGGATCGGGTTCACGGAGATCGCCGAGGATGTCCTGGCCCGCCACCGAGCCGCGTATCCCGACGTCGCGGCCACGGAGCCGGTCCTGCCCGACCACGGGCGGGTGCGCTACCGGCGCGACGGTGAGGATCACGGCTGGTCGCCACAGCTGGTGCGGTCGATGCAGGCCGCGGTGGCCGCCGACTCGCCGCAGGCGTACGACGCGTTTCGCGCCCGCGTCGCCGCCCGGCTGCCCGCTAGCCCGCGCGACCTGCTCGCGTTCCGCGCCGTGCCTCCGATTCCGCTCGACGAAGTCGAGCCTGCAGAGGAGATCCGCCGCCGCTTCGTGTCCACGGCGATGTCGCTCGGCGCCCTGTCCCCCGAGGCGCACCGCACGCTCGCCATCGGCATGAACCGAATGGGCGCCCGCTCGAATTCGGGCGAGGGTGGCGAAGACCCCGATACGTACGCCTCGCTCGAGAACGGCGACCGCGCGGACAACCGCATCAAGCAGGTTGCCTCAGGGCGGTTCGGGGTCACGACGCACTATCTGATGCGTGCGGACGAGCTCGAGATCAAGATCGCGCAGGGCTCGAAGCCCGGCGAAGGTGGCCAGCTCCCCGCTCACAAGGTCACGGCCTTGATCGCGCGGTTGCGTCACTCGGTACCGGGCGTGCCGCTGATCTCACCGCCACCCCACCACGACATCTATTCGATCGAGGACCTGGCGCAGCTCATCCACGATCTGAAGCAGGTCAACCCGCACGCGCGGGTCGGCGTGAAGCTGGTGGCGGAAGCGGGCGTGGGGCGGGTCGCCGCGGGCGTCGCCAAGGCCTATGCGGACTACGTGCTCGTCTCCGGCCACAACGGCGGGACGGGCGCCTCACCGCTGTCGTCGATCAAGCACGCCGGATCGCCGTGGGAGCTGGGGCTCGCGGAAACCCAGGCGATTCTCATCGAGAACGGCCTGCGCCACCGCATCGAGGTGCGAACGGACGGCGGCCTGCGGACGGGGCGCGACGTCGTCATCGCCGCGCTGCTCGGCGCCGAGAGCTACGGGTTCGGCACCGCGGCGCTCGTCGCGATCGGGTGCGACATGGCCCGGCAGTGCCACCTCAACACCTGCCCCACCGGCATCGCGACGCAGAAGCCGGAGCTGCGGGCGAAGTTCCGCGGCACCCCGGAGCAAGTGGTCGCGTACTTCACCTGGATCGCGGAGGACGTCCGCCGCATCCTGGCGGGACTGAGCTGCCGCTCCATGGACGACGCCATCGGCCGGGTGGACCTGCTGGAGCGCGTGGACCACCCCGAGGTGCCCCGCGCGCAGATGCTCGACCTGTCGCTGCTCCTGACCGATCCCCTGGCGGGACGCGAGGAGCCGCGGCGCCGTACGGTCCAGCGCAACGATCGCCCGGGCGTCGAGTCACTGGACGATGAAATCCTCGCCACGCTCGAGCCGCGGCTCGAGTCCGGCCGCCCGTTCGCCGGTGTGTACGACATCGGCAACCACCACCTCACGGTGGGTGCGCGCATCGCCGGGCGGATCGCCGAGCGTCGCGGCAACGTCGGGCTGCCGCCGGGATCGGTCCGGCTCCGGTTCCGGGGGAGCGCGGGGCAGAGCTTCGGAGCCTTCGCCCTCCCGGGGATGCACCTCGAGCTCGAGGGGGAAGCGAACGACTACGTCGGCAAAGGGCTCACGGGCGGGGAGATTGTGATCCGGCCGTTCCGCGAGGCGGCCGCCGCGGGCAACACGGACCAGCACGTCCTCCTGGGCAATACGGCCCTGTACGGCGCGACTGCCGGCAGGCTGTTCGCCGCCGGGCGGGCCGGGGACCGGTTCGCCGTGCGCAACTCCGGAGTGATCGCCGTGATCGAAGGGGCCGGCGCCCACTGCTGTGAATACATGACCGCCGGGGTCGTCGTCGTGCTCGGGCCGGTGGGGCGCAACTTCGCGGCAGGGATGTCGAACGGAGTGGCCTACGTGCTCGACGATGCCGAAACGTTTTCGGCTCGCTGCAACCCCGACATGGTCGCGGTGCGCGCGCTCGACCCGTCGGACGAGCAGCTCGTGGTCGACCTGCTGCGCGAACACTGTGCGAAGACGGGGAGCGCGAAGGCGCGCGTGATTCTCGACTCGTGGGACCGCTGCGGTCCGCTGTTCCGCAAGGTGGTCCCCAACGCTGCGCCTGCTCCCGTGGCGGCGCCCGCGGAAGTGGCACCCGTCGCAGTGACTTGACGGTCCCCGCTTTCGCAATTTGGATCCGTTATGAAGTACGAACGCCAAGTAGGGGCTTGCAACATCGGTCGTTTCATATCGAAGGCTTCGAAGACTGACGCCGGAGCAGCGGTAGCTCCAGGCTGTCGCGCAGCGCCTGCCAGCTGGCCTCGATGATGTTCTCCGAGCAGCCCATGGTGCTCCAGCGCTCCGCACCGCTGGCGGACTCCACAACTACGCGGGGCTTGGCCGCGGTGCCGAGGTGCTCGTCCACGATGCGCACCTTGTAGTCCACGAGGCGCACGTCGGCCAGCTCCGGGTAGTGCGGCAGCAGGGCCTTCCGCACGGCATTATCGAGCGCATTGACGGGACCCGCGCCTTCGGCCGCGGTGTGCATGACCGCGTCTCCCACCCGCAGTTGAATCATGGCCTGTGCCGACATGTCGCCGCCGCTGCGCCGTTCCACGATCACGGTGAAGCCGAGCAGCTCAAAGGGAGGCCGATAATCGGCGGCGGCGCGCCGAACGAGCATCTCGAAGGAGCCGTCTGCCGCCTCGAACTGATGGCCCGCGTATTCCAGCGTCTTCACCTGCTGCAGGACGTCCTGAGGAGAGACGCCGGCGGCCAGGCCGAGCAGGTCCGCGCGCAGCCGGACGTTCTGCCGCCCCGACAGCTCACTCACGACGACGCGCATCTCGTTCCCGACGAGCCCTGGATCGATGTGCTGATAGGTCTCCGGCAGCTTCGCGACGGCGGCGACGTGGATGCCGCCTTTGTGGGCGAACGCGCTCGCGCCGACGTACGGCGCATGGGCGTCGGGATTCAGGTTCGCGACGGCCGCGACAAAGAGCGCCACCTCGCGCAGGCGTCGCAGCTGCTCGGGCGGGAGCACCGGACAGCCGAGCTTCAGCTGGAGCGTCGCGATGAGCGGGATGAGGTCGAGGTTGCCGCAGCGCTCGCCATACCCGTTGATCGTACCCTGGATGTGGACGCACCCCGCGCGCACCGCCGCCAGGGCATTCGCCACCGCAAGGCCGCTGTCGTTGTGAGGATGAATCCCGAGCGGCGTGCCCAGCTGGGCGCGGACGTCCCGCACGCGTTGCTCCACGACCTCGGGCAGCTCCCCTCCGTTCGTGTCGCACAGCACGATGCAATCCGCGCCCGCGCCGGCCGCCGCCCGCAACGTGGCGAGGGCATAGTCCGCGTCCAGGCGGTAGCCGTCGAAGAAGTGCTCCGCGTCGTAGATCACCTCCCGGCCGAGCCGCCGGAAGTAGCCCACCGTATCCGAGATCATGCGAAGGTTTTCGTCGCGGCTCGTCTCGAGCACGCGCTCCACGTGGAGGGTAGAGCTCTTTCCGACGAGCGTCACCACGGGCGTCTCGGCTTCGAGCAGAGCGGTGAGGCTGGAATCGTCCTCGCACCTGCTGTTGGCCCGCCGGGTCATCCCGAAGGCAGCGACCTTCGCGTGCCCGAGCCGCTCCTGGCGGATGCGACGAAAGAACTCCGCGTCCTTGGGGTTCGAGCCCGGCCAGCCGCCTTCGAGGTAGTGGATGCCCAGTTCGTCCAGCCGGTTCGCGATTTTCAGTTTGTCGTCGACCGAAAGCGACAGGCCCTCGCGCTGCGTGCCATCCCGCAGTGTCGTGTCGTACAGGAACATGTGCGTTGCCCCTCGCGTGCTTCCGTCAGGGATAACAAAAGCGGCGCGGCCTCTCGACTTCTCGAGAGGCCGCGCCGCGCATCATCGGGTCCTACAGTCCGTCAGCCGAGTGCCAGCCCGCCGCCTCTCAGATGGAGTCGGATGGTAATGCTCGCAATCGACAGGCTCGCGTAACGGACGCTCATGGCTGTGATACTAACCCTCGGACGGGGTGCGTCAATCCCTCGGCTTCCCCGCTCAAGAGCTCGCGGACCCGCACCACCTCTCCGATCACAACCGTAGCGGGAGGCTCGAGACCCTCCCCCGCAACCCGCGCGGCGAGCGTCGCGAGCGTACCGACCACGGTCCGCTGGTCCGGCAGCGTACCACTCGCGATCACCGCCGCCGGCGTGTCGGGATCCGCGCCGTGCTCGAGCAGCCTAGCGGTAATTTCGGGCAAGGCGGAGAGCCCCATCAGCACCACCAGTGTCGGCACCCGCGCGAGCGACTCCCAATCGAGATTGGACACGCCCTCGCACTCGTGTCCCGTGACCACCGCGAACGCTGATGCCAACCGCCGGTGGGTGACCGGTATCCCCGCCGCTGCGGGCACGGCGATCGCGGACGTCACGCCCGGCACGACCCGAAACGGCACTCCGGCAGCGCGCAGGGCTTCGCACTCTTCGGCGCCGCGGCCGAACACGAAGGGATCACCGCCCTTGAGCCGCACCACCGTCAACCCGCGCCGGGCCCGCTCGACCAACAACCCGTTGATCTCGCTCTGCGCCAGGTCCGCTCCACTACTGTGCGGGCGCTTCCCCACGAACACTCGCTCTGCTCCGGGCGGCGCTTCGGCCAGCAGAGATGGAGCGACGAGGCGATCGTATACGACCACGTCGGCCGATCGCAGGATCTCGAGTCCCTTCGCGGTGATCAGGCCGGGGTCGCCCGGACCGGCGCCGATCAAATGGACGACCCCCGGCTTGCTATGTCCCCACTCTGAAGAGTGGGCCCGGTGCCGCTGCTCGACCAGTTCGTTTATCCGCCGGCGCGCGCCATCGTCATCACCCCGGCGCACGAACTCGATCACGTCCGAGTCCACGATGCGGTACCACAGCGCCGTGCGTTCGTGCGAGTCCGGGACGCGGGCGGCCAGCTCGGGCCGCAGCTCGCCCAGCAACTCGCACAGGCGCGCCTCGGCGGGCCCGACCAGTCGAGCTACCCGCTGACGCAAGCGAGCGGCGAGCGCCGGGCTTTTCCCCGATGTCGAGACAGCGACCGTGATGGCTCCCTCCCGGTGGATCGCGGGCGCGATGAAGCTGCAGTGGTCCAGATCGTCTACGGCATTCAGAAGAACGCCCTCCCGCTCGGCCTCGGCCCACACTTGGGCGTTGGCCGCGCGATCGTCGGTCCCCGCGATGGCGAGCCACGCGCCCGCGAGATCGCCCGACCGATAGGGGCGGCGCCGGAGGTCGATCCCGCCCGCCGCCGCGAGCTCCGCCAGGCGGGGTGTGATCTCGGGACTCACCACGGTGACATGCGCACCGGCCGAGAGCAGGCCGAGCACCTTCTGCTCGGCCACCGCGCCGCCGCCGATCACGACGGCGCGGCGCCCACGCAGGTCGAGAAACACCGGGTAGAACGTCACGAGCTGACCGGGACCGAGGCGCGCCGCGCCGCGATGCCCACCCGATGGCAGAAGTCGCCGAACCGCTCGTCGTCGAGCCGCTCGTCGCGGTAGCGCTCGAACAGCGGCCGAACGGTGGCGACGAGCCGATCGCGTGGAACGAGATCGGCATACAACGTCCCCAGCCTCGTGCCGAGCATACTGCCGCCTACGAACAGGCCGTACTTGTGCAGCGAACGACCGACGAACGCGAGGTCGGCGGTGTAGGGTCGCGCGCAGCCGTTGGGGCACCCGGTCATCCGGACCGTGAGCGCCGCATCCACAACACCCAGTCGCTCGAGCTCGGCCTCGAGCTCCGCGATCACGTCGGGCAGCGCCCTCTCCGCCTCGGCGACCGCGAGCCCGCAGGTCGGGAGCGCGGGGCACGCCATGGACCAGCGCCGCACGACCGAGAGCGATCGGTGACCGGCGATGCCGTGGTCGGCCAGGATCCGGTCCACGAGCGGCCTCTGCCGGTCGGGGATGTCGGTCAACAGCAGGTTCTGCTGAGGAGTGAAGCGGACGCCGCCGCCGACGGTCTCGACCACGCGGCGCAGCGCGCTCCGCAGCCTGCGGTCCTCGCCGTCCCGGATGCGGCCGTTCTCGACGAACACGCCCAAGAACGAGCGTCCCCTGCCCTGCTCGTGCCACCCGAGATGGTCCTCGATATCCGACACCTGGACCGGTGCGGCGGGCGCGAGCGGACGGCCGAGCTGGCGCTCCACCTGCTCGCGGAACCAGTCCAGTCCCTCCTTGTCGAGCAGGTACTTGAGCCGCGCGTGGCGCCGGTCACTGCGGTTGCCGTGATCGCGCTGGACCTTGACCACGGCCTCGGCCACCTCCCTCACTTCGCCAGTTCTGGCGAAGCCCAGCGTGTCGGCGAGCCGCGGATAGGTATCTGTCTTTCCGTGGGTGCGTCCCATGCCACCGCCCACCAGCACGTTGAATCCCGCGAGCCGATCTCCCTGCACGACCACCAGGAAGCCCAGGTCGTTCGAGTGCACGTCGCAGCAATTATCGTCCGGAAACGCGAACGCGAGCTTGAACTTGCGCGGCAGGTACTGCGTGCCGTAGATCGGGTCGGGCTCCGTAGGGCGGCCCGCCACCGGCTCGCCGTCGAGCCAGATCTCGTGATACGCCCGGGTCCGTGGCAACAGGTGATCCGACACCTGGCGAGCCACTCGCAGAACTTCCTCTCGCAGCCCGCGCTCGAGCGGCGCGGGGCATGAGATCACGTTGCGTACCACGTCGCCGCACGCACCCAGCGTGGTCACGAGCACGTCGTTCACGGAGCGAATGGTCGACTTGAGATCGCCCTTGAGCACGCCGTGGAACTGGTTACCCTGGCGCGTCGTGACGCGTAGCGTGCCGTTGCCGTAGCGGTCGGCCAGCTCGTCGATCACGAGGTACTGCTCACCGGTGAGCACACCGCCCGGGATCTTGCAGCGGACCATGAACTGGTGGGCCGGCTCGCCGTCCGTGCCACGCAGCGCACGGCGCTGGTCGCGATCCTCCTGTTGGTACGTCCCGTGGAACTTGAGGAGCTGAGCGCTCGCGTCCGAGAAATGGTCGCCGCCGGCAGCGAGTTGGGGCGCGAGATCACCCCGCAGGCCGTGGCTCTCCTCTTTCACCTTCTCGACCGCGCTGAGCGGCTTCTCGGTCATGCGACCACCACCTCCCGCAGGCCGTCAGCGAGCACCTGGCCGACTTCCGGCCGGCTGAACTCGGGTGGCGGCAGCGTGCCGCTGCGCAGCAACTCCCGCACTTTGCTGCCAGAGAGCGTCACATGAGATTCAGCGTCGTGCGGGCAGGTCTTGGGAGATGCCATGCCGCCGCAGCGCTGGCAGTAGAACGTGTGCTCGAAGCAGATGGGGTGAATGCCGAGCTCGGCCGGCGCAAAGCGCTCGAAGATGCGCTGCGCGTCGTAGCTGCCGTAGTAGTTCCCGACCCCCGCGTGATCGCGACCCACGATGAAATGGGTGCAGCCGTAGTTCTTGCGCACCAGCGCGTGGAACACGGCTTCCCGCGGACCGGCGTACCGCATCGCGGCCGGAAAGCCGGCGAGCAGTACGCGATCCCGCGGGTAGTAGCGCTCCAGCAGCACGCGGTAGCTCTTGACGCGGACGGCGGCCGGGACGTCGTCGTCTTTGGTGGGCCCGAGGAGTGGGTGCAGCAGCAGCCCGTCGACCGTCTCGAGCGCCGCCTTCTGGATGTACTCGTGCGCCCGGTGCACCGGATTCCGCGTCTGAAAGCCGACCACGGTGCGCCAGCCGC
>Ga0209761_1001639_pt1 | contig 14528 bp, 16 predicted proteins | sample GraSoi013_1_40cm_4_FD_185818 | JGI IMG/M metagenome (GOLD analysis project Ga0209761, IMG submission 185818) | Grasslands soil microbial communities from the Angelo Coastal Reserve, California, USA - Sample 09_25_2013_1_40cm (SPAdes) (version 2) | ecosystem: Environmental > Terrestrial > Soil >... | reverse complement strand
CGCATGGCGGACGAGCTGCGCAAGCTCGGATACGAAGTCACGACGGGCGTCGGCGGCACGGGCGTCGTCGGCGTGCTCCGCAACGGGAAGGGCCCGACCGTGCTTCTTCGCACCGAACTGGACGCGCTGCCCGTCGAGGAGAAGACCGGATTGCCATACGCGAGCACGGCGACCGGCGTGAGCCCCGCCGGGCAAACGGTTCCCGTGATGCATGCCTGCGGACACGACGTGCACATGGCCGGTTGGACGGGCGCCGCAACGCTCCTCGCCCGGATGAAGGAGCGCTGGCGCGGCACCGTGCTGATGATCGGCCAGCCAGCGGAGGAGACCGTGCAGGGGGCGCGTGCGATGATCGCGGACGGCCTGTTCAACCGGTTTCCGAAGCCGGACTTCGCGGTCGCCGTCCACGACAGCTCGGATCTGCCTTCGGGCAAGGTCTATTACGTGCCCGGGTACGGGATGGCCAGCGTGGACTCCGTCGACGTGACCATCTTCGGCCGCGGCGGCCACGGCGCCAAGCCCGACAAGACGGTGGACCCGGTGGTGATCGCGGCGCGCACCGTGCTCTCGATCCAGACCCTGGTGTCCCGGGAGAAGGATCCGCTCGAGCCGGCGGTCGTCACCGTTGGCTCGATCCACGGCGGGACGAAGTACAACATCATCCCGGACGAGGTGAAGCTCCAGCTGACCGTCCGGGCCTACAAGCCCGAAGTGCGCAAGCTGCTGCTGGAAGGCATCGAGCGCATCACCAAGGCGGAGGCCCTCTCGGCGCGCGCCCCGAGAGAGCCGCAGATCAAGATCAGCGAGGCGCAGGACCCGACCTACAACGACCCGGCGGTGACGAAGCGGCTCTCAGCGGCGATCGCCAGGCAGATCGGCGCGCAGAACGTGCTCGAGGCCAGGCCGGAGATGGTGGCCGAGGACTTTGGCGAGTTCGGCAAGGCGGCCGGCGTTCCATCCGTGCAGCTGCGGGTGGGCGCGGCGGAACCGGCGAAGTACGAGGCATCGCTCAAGTCTGGGACGCCGCTGCCCTCGCTGCACTCGTCGGGATTCGCGCCCGACAAGGAGCCGACGATCAAGATGGCGGCGACTGCCCTGACGCTGTCCGCGCTGGAGTTGCTGGGCAAGCCGTAGGGCCTTCCCGTGCGGTCGCGGGAGTTTTGCGGGCGTCTCAGGCGAGCAGCGCAAGCCCTTCGAAGAGAAGATGCGACCCCGAGATGGCAGGTCAGATCCGCGTGGTCCAGGGCGGGACAGACTTCGACCAGATCCATGCCCGCCAGCTTCACCCCGCGCAGCGCGCGGAGAAGCTGGAAGGCTTCGCGCGAAGTGAGCCCGCCGGGGACCGGCGTTCCAGTGCCGGGCGCGAAAGCGGGGTCGATGGCGTCTACGTCGAAGGACACGTAGACGGGTCCGCCGCCGAGCCGCTCGCGGACTTCGCGCGCCACCGCCGCCATGCCGTGCCGCTCGATCTCTTCCATCGCCACCTGGCGGGCGTCGTGCGTGCGGGCGAAGTCGGGATCGCCGATCTTCCCCCAGGTTGCGCGCAAGCCCACTTGAACGAGACGGCCCGGGGCGATCAGGTCTTCGGCCAGCGCATGCCGCAACGGCGTGCCGTGATGGTGCGCGCTGCCCCATGCCTCAGGAGTGCTGGTGTCGAGGTGCGCGTCCACCTTTAATCGATGCCGCGCCGCCGGGATCGGTGCTCACGGAGGCGCGGAACACGCGCGTGAAGTCGTCCACGTCGACCCAGGCGTCGATGCGGGCGCCCTGCGCCGGCGTTCCGTCCGCGAGCGTCGCCCGCGCCTGCAGCAGCAGCCCTTCATCCGACGGCGTGACCGAGACCTGCAGCCGCCACAGGTGTGGATCGCGAGGCGCGAACGCCGCATCGGGAAGGGAATCGAGGGCGGCGATCGTCCGGCGCCAGCGGGCCGCGGCGCGAGCCAGGAACGACAGATCCACCTTGTCTGGCGTGTCCGCCGTGGTGTGGTGCCAGGGCGTGTCGCAGGCGGTAGAGGCGCCCGGGATGCCCCAGCGGTACGCGCCCTGGATGTCCGTCGGGACGACGCCACCGAAGAGCGCGGGCACCATCTCCATCCCCACGCAGACCGGGTAGAGCTCGTCCATCGCGGTCGCGCGAAGGGGACCCGCGAGGGCGTGGGTGTGGGCGAGCGCGCGGACGTCGTCCGGACCTGCTCCGGGGATCTCCAGGTTGACGAAGGCGGCGAATCTCTCCCCCGCCTCGATCGCGTGCTTGCGGAGGAAATCGTAACCGCCGAACAGGCCCAGCTCCTCGCCGTCATAGGCGACGAAGACTGCGGCGCGGCGCCTCCCCGCACGCGCCAACTGCTCGGCGAGCTCCAGCAGCACCGCGATGCCGGTGCCATTGTCCGTCGAACCGACGTGCCAGGTGTCATGGTGCGCACCGATCAGCAGGGCCGGACCTTCGCCGGGCAGCCGCCCCACCACGTTGTGGCCGGTGGCGGGCGCGACGTCCGCATCCACGCGCATCAGGGCGAGGGCCCCGGTCCGGGCAGCCGCGACCAGTTCGCGCCCGTCGCGCTCGCCGACGCTGACGGCGGGAATGGGTCCGAGCCCGTCTTCGGGATCGGAGATGGTCCCAACCTGCACCAGGTTGTCCGGGGCGTGGCTGACGTAGACGAGCGCGAGGGCGCCGCGGGCGATCGCCTCGCGGTATTGCGCGCTGCGATGAAAGGTGACGTTCCGCTCGACGAGCGCCACGCGGCCGTGGACGTCGCGGCCGTCGTAGTCCGCCGGCTCACCGGTGCCGACGTGCACCAGGGGGCCCTGCGCGGCGCCGCAGCCGCAATAGGCGAGCGCCTCGTGCGCAAGCTCGCGCCCGGCCACCTGCAGCGAAGAGCTGCGCAGCGCGAACGCGGCGAAATGGAATGCCTCCAGGTGCGCGTCGGCGATGCCCGCGGCGCGGAAGCGCTCGAGGAGGTAGGCGGCGCTGGCCGTGCCGCCCGCGCTGCCGGCGCGCTTGTCTCCCAGTAGGGCAAGGTCGTGCAGAGTGCGCGAAAGGCGTTCTTCCAGCGCGGCCGCGCCGGCGATCTCGAGAACCGTCGCCTTCACGGGACCGGATGTTGCGCAGCAGCGGGCGAGCGCGCAAGCGTAGTGGGCAGAGCGGCCTTCAGAACCGGTACAGTCTAAAAGCAACAGTCGCTAAGCCGCCTTACGGCGGCCGCGACTGAGCCGCCTCCGGCGACCGCGACTAAGCGACCATCAGCCGCGCGAGCGCGCCGCATCCGCAGCCGAGAAGCGCTCCGACCGCCACGTCGAGAGGGTAGTGCGCGCCCAGGTAGATCCGCGAGATGCCGATGGCGGTCGCGAGAACGAGCGCGAGCGGACCGAGGCCCGCCCCTTGCCCGGCGAGGGCCACCGCGACTGCGAAGGCGGCGGCGGCATGGCCGCTGGGAAATGAAAACGCGTCCGGGTTGTCGATGATGGCGACGAAGCCGGGCAGCTTGTTGCTCGGGCGCGGCCGGCAGCACGCGCGCTTCAAGGTCTGCGAGGTCAACGTCGCGAGCAAGGCTCCGGTGCCGAGCAGCATCCCGTAATGCGCTGCCTGCCCGCCGCAAGCGAGCAGGAAGAAGCCGATCGCGAACCAGCTCTCCGCGTTGCCGAGGTGCGTGAGGCCGCGCATCACGCGGACCAGGCCGCTCGGGCGGAAGGAACCGATGCGGCGGAAGAGCAGCTCGTCGAGATGCAGGAGGCGAGCGATCATATCGCCTCCTGCGCGATCTCGACCGGTCGCGCCTCGGCCGGCGCGAGCTTGCCGCCCTCCTCGATACGCAACTCGTTCCCGCGCCAGCTCACCCGCTTCCGGAAGCACGCCACCAGCCAGACCCCCGCCATTGCCAGGTCCTTGAGCGGCATCAGCAGGACTTCGAACAGGCGCGGCAGGGACCCTCGCAGGCGGCGGCTGACCAAGGCGTCGGAGGCGACCTTCACGGCCACTCCCGCCGCGGCGACGGCGGCCAGGCGCAGGTCCCTGCCCGGCCGCGTGGACCAGAGCGCGGCGGTGGCGAGGGTGATCCAGAGCACGGGGTTGAGCAGCAACTCGCCGAGATATGCCCCTGGCGCGATGCGGCGCCGCATCTGTGCCCAGCGCACGTGGCGGTTGAGGAAGCGCTCCACCGTCCAGCCGTCGTTCACGCAGCGCACCAGGTAAGGCGACAGCGCGACGCGGAAGCCTGCCACTTCGTACATGCGGCCGATGGCGAAGTCTTCGGCGAGCAGGTTGCGCACCTCGTACAGGCCGCCCAGTCGCTCGAGGTCGCTCCTGCGCAGCAGCATCGATTTCCCGATCACGCACGCGCGCCCGGCGGCGACGCGCGCCAGGCTGGTGGCGGCGACGACGAACGAGTTGAGGTGCAGCCTCTCGAGCATCGCACCCAGCCCTGCACCCTCGCCGACGACGATGTTGGTCACCAGCCCCACCGCGGGGTCCGCCATCTCCGCGGCCATCTCTCGCAGGTACGCGGGTCCGACGCGCACGTTGCTGTCGGAGATGAGCACTGCATCGTACCGGGCGCGGTCGAAGAGCGCCGCGAGGAGGTTGACCTTCGGGTTCAAGCCGAGCGGGCGCGCCCCCGGGTGAATGCGGATGGAAACGTGTGGAAAATCGTCCTGGACGCGGCGCGCGACCTCAAGCGCCGGGTCGCGGGCGTCTTCCGCCGCGACGAGGATCTCGTACGCGGGATGATCCTGCCGGGCCAACGAGGCGAGGTTTTCATACAGTCCGGGCTCCGCGCCTTTGACCGGCTTGAGCACGGTGATCGGAAGCGCCGGCGCATCGGCCGTGCGGCGCGGCGAAAGCACGATGAATACTGCCGCATGCGCGAGCAGCGTGACCAGGAGCGAGACGGGGGCGAGCACGACGAGCAGGTACACGAGCGTGGCCAGGGTCATGCGCCGTCCTCCTTCCTGCCCCGGATTGTCCCTGGCCCCGGATGGCAGGCAGCGAACATCTCCGAAACTTCTCTGCAAAGTGCGCGGCCGCAGAATTTGCCCGCGGTACGCGCGATCGCCTTCGATTCGCCATCTGCGCGCGGGACGATGTCCCATGCTGCAGACTTTCGCCCACCTCTCGGATCTCCACCTGGGGGCGGGGCCTGGAGTTGCCCATGCAGCGCGCAGGCTCTGCTCGGCGTTGCTCGCGGTGCGCGTCCAGTGCGTGATCGTGACGGGGGATGTGACCCACCGCGGTCTTCGCTCCGAGCTCGAGCTCTTCCGGTCCGCCTTCGCCCCGCTCTTCGACGAGGGGCGGATGCTGGTCGTGCCCGGAAACCACGATCGCCTTGGCGACGACGTGGCGGAATCGCTCATGAGCGGCGCGCGCGTGCAGGCGGAAGAGCACGGCGGACTGTTCGTGGTTCGCTTCGACTCGACCGGCCCGCACAACCGGCGCTTGTTCGATTCGCACGGACAGATGGAAGAAGACGACATGGACGCCATCTGCTCGGCGCTCGACCGCGCCAGGCCCGGGGCGCTGCGCCTTCTGCTCTTGCATCACCACCTGCTGCCGCTGCCGGACGACCACTTGTTCGAGCGCGTGATCACGCGGCTCGGCTGGCCGAACGCGGCGGAGCTCTCCCGGGGGCGCGAGATGGTGGACCGCCTGCAGGGGCGCTGCGATCTCGTCCTGCACGGCCACCGTCACCAGCCCGCGGAGATCGAAGCGGGCTCGCTGCGGATATTCAACGGAGGTTGCAGCACCGGGTTGCAAGCCTGCCGCGTCTTTGCTGCCGTCCATGGCGAGCTGGTGCACGCGCCGCGCTGGCTGGACGTCAGGCCCCGGTCCTTCGCCGATGCGCCGGCGCTGCTCGCCGTGCAGTAAGCCGTCAGGCCTCGCCGGGGTCGGTCATGCGGTAGCCGGCGCCGCGCACGGTCTCGATGAGATCGCGCCCTTCGCCGAGCTTCTCCCGCAGCCGCTTCACGTGGGTATCCACGGTGCGCGTATGCTGATCGCCGCTGAGGCGCCAGACGTCGCGCAAGAGGACTTCCCTCGTCTGCAGGCGTCCCGCGCGCGCCATCAGGGTCGCGAGCAGCTTGAACTCGAGGGCGGTGAGCTCGATCTCGTTTCCGTCGACGTAGGCCCGATGCGCGATCTCGTCGATGCGCACCGGACCGACGCGGTGGCGCAACTGCTCCGGCTCGGCCGCCGCGCCGCGGCGCAGGACGGCACGGACACGCAGCATCAGCTCGCGCACGCTGAACGGCTTGGTGACGAAATCGTCGGCGCCCAGCTCGAACGCCCGCACCCGATCCGGCTCCTGTCCGCGGGCGGTCACGATGATCACCGGGATCTGGCGGTCGCGGGGGCCACTCTTCAGCCGCCGGCAGATCTCGGTCCCGGGCAGATCGGGCAGCATCAGGTCGAGCAGGACCAGATCCGGGCGCAGCCGCTCGATTTGCGACAGGGCGTCCTCCCCCGTCATGGCGACCAGGGGCTCGTGGCCGTCCAGCTTCAGGCTGAAGCGGAGCAACTCTGCGATGTCGTCCTCGTCCTCGACGATGAGCACCCGGCTCATGGCCGTCACCGTAGTTGGCCTGTGTGACGGCTTGGTGCCGAGATGGCAACGTTCGCCGGCGCGGCTAGTGTGACGCCTTGCGCCTGGAGGCGCGCACTGCGCGCGCGTCGGCATCGGCAAAAGCGGCCTCCCAAGTGGCGCCGCGGCCGTGGATCCAGAACCGGCCGTCACGCAGCTCGCCGACCAGCAGCCGCGAGCGCGCGTATAGATCGGCGACGGAGATGGCTCCGGCGCGACCCCAGCGGCGCCGCGCTTCGGCGATCGCGGCATCGGCCGAGCTGGGGTCGATGTCTTCGTCGCGAAGCATCGTAGAAACATTGGGTCCGCGGCCCGTCGGATGCCATCGGCAATAAAGTCGCGGCGCGCCAAGCGCTCGCCCGGCGGCGGCGAGACCACGGGTCATGACCTCGGACCCGGAACACATTTTCATATCCTGCCTGCGAGTGTTTGCGCTCGAGAGTAGCCGCTATCCGGCCTTCGGCCGGCGCGGCTAGGAGAAGACGACGAAGTGCTGCTGGGGCAAGAAGCCATGCCCGGCGGCGACGCACAGGCCGGCGGCCTCGGTGTCGCGGAGCAGGCGAGCCTTCTCCAGCTTCTCGTGGAAGTCCACGACTGCGATGCGCCCGCCCGGCCGCAGCGCACGGCGGATGCGCCGCAGGTAGGACGGAGCATCCGGAAAATGGTGGTAGGCGTTCACGCTCAGGATCAGATCGCACCGCGCCGAGGGCAGGAAGGGATCCTCTGCCAGGCCGAGCACCGGTGTGACGTTGCGCGCGCCAGCCGCCGCGATCCGATCGCGGAGCACCTCCAGCAGGCGCGGGTCGGCGTCGGAAGCGAAGACATGAGCCGCCGCGCGAGCCAGCCGCAGCGTGAAGTAGCCGGAGCCTGCTCCGATCTCGCCGATGAGGGCGGCAGGAGGGATCTCGAGCGCGCGCAGCACTTCGTCGGGCTTCTGCCACTCGGCGCGCGCGGGATCGTCCAGCTTGCGCAGGTACTCTTCGAGATCTTCCGGATTTCCAAAGCGCTCGTGAGGAGTGTGCTCGCCCACTTACGGGCCGTCGTAGCGCGCGAGGATGACGGTGGAGTTGTCCACGCCTCCGTTCGCGTTGGCCGTGTCGAGCAACTTCTTCGCGCATGCCTCCAGGTTTCCCGCCTGCTTCTGGAGGATGGATTCGAGGATGCGATCCTCGACCATGCCCGAGAGCCCATCGGAGCAGAGGAGGAACAGGTCGCCCGGGCGCGGGTCGTGCGCGTTGATCTCCACGTCGACCTGCCGCTGCTGTCCGAGTGCGCGCAGGATGATGTTCTTCTGGGGGAAGTTCTTCGCTTCTTCCTCGGTGATCTTGCCGAGGCGCAGGTACTCTTCGACCAGCGAGTGATCGATCGTGATCCGTTTCAGCCGGTTTTCACGAAAGAGGTAACCTCGGCTGTCGCCCGTATGCGCGACGTAGGCCCTCGCCTCTCCGTTGCGCTCGGTGAAGTGGAGCGACACGCAGGTGGTACCCATGTTCTTCTTCGAGCTGTCCTGTTCGCTGACCTCGATGATGCGCGCGTTGCACAGCTTGATCGCGGTGACCAGCCGGTTCTCGTCGTAGCTGCGGGAGCGGTCGTCCTTGAACGGCCAGGTCGCTTCCGGGTCCTTGCCGGTGAGCTCGAAGAACTCCTTCATCTCGCGCACGGCGATGCCGCTCGCCACCTCGCCAGCGGCATGGCCGCCCATGCCGTCGAACACCGCGAAAAGGTTCTGCTCGGGATAGGCGAGGAAATTGTCCTCGTTGTTGTCCCGCTTCATCCCGACGTCGGTCCGCGCGGCGTGGCTGATGCGCACGATGCGGCTCTACAGTAGGCGTCAGGTCGCGTCAATCGGCGGTGCGGCGAGCGAAAACAGGAGGCGAGCTAGAAGCTCCCGGACATCACCTGATACGCGTTGTTCAACCGGACCGGCGCGCGATCCGCGTTGGCCGCCGCGTCGACGGCGCCGAAGATTCCGCCGATCAGCAGGCCCGCGCCGGCTCCGATCGCGAGGTCCCGGCCCCAGTTGTCGCCACCGTTCAAGAGCGCTACGGCCCCGCCGACGGCGAGTCCGGCGATGCCGCCGTAAAGCGCGTCCTGGGCGATGACCGACATGGCGCTGCGGTGCGTCTGCACTTCGACCACCTCGGCGGCAAGCTGATCCTTCGATTGCGCGCGTTCGCGCAAGGTGAGCGTCTGCAGGGTGTCGGCGTTGGCGGCGCCCGCGACGAGAAGCGCCGCGAAGGGAGCGATCAAGAGCCTCTTCAGCATGGAGAACCCCCATTGGAACGTCGTTTCACAATGGTGGTAACCGGCTGCCTCCGCAGGCAACGGAGCGGGAGTGCGGAGGAGCGCCCCTACTTTCGCTTCACGACCAGGCTCCCGGAGAAGGCATCAGCTTCGATCACGCCCTCCCCCTTCCCGAACGTCGCCTCGAGCGACCCGCTGCTCATCCCGTGCTTCCTCCGCGGAGGCCGCTTCACCGCCAGATTTGCCTCGTCCCGCAGCTCCCCGGTATGCGAGGTGTAGCTCAGCTCGAACGAGCTCCTCGGGTCCACGCTCAACCTCACGTCTCCGGAGACCGTCTCGGCACTGAGGTGACAGTCGCGCGCGCACAGACCCGCCCAATCCAGGCTCCCGGACGCGGATTGGAACTCGACCTGCGGCGCCGTCCCCGAGGTCGTGACTGCGGCATGCCCGGAGACCGTGTGCAGCCGCACCGGCCCGGAGGCGTCTTCGATGCGGGCGTCGCCCGAAATCGTCTGCACGTCCACCTTCGCGACTCTGGCGAGCTTCACGTCCCCTGACATGGTGCGGATGCGCACGTCTCCGATCCTCTGGGCGATCACGTCGCCGGACATCGAGGAAAGATCGAGGCGGCTGCCGCGCGGAATCTCGACGCGCAGCTTTCCGCGGCGCAGCGTCCGCCGGCCGCGGAAGGCGGGCTCGACCCGGTCGCCGAAAGCATAGAGGGCGATTTCCTCTGCGGGCGCGTCGCTCAGCGTCACCGACACCTCCTTCTTGTCGGTGGCGGTCACCTCGATCTCGCCGGACTGCGCCCGGACCTGGAAGGTGACCGGCCCCTTCACCGGAAGGATCGCGCTTCCGCGGCCCTTCGCCTGGGCCGTCGCTTCCCGCTCGTCGGAATCGCTCTCTTCCTCCCCGAGACGGATGCGCGGGAGCCGGATCGAGCGCGGCCGGTTCAGCTTGTACACCTTGACGTTGTCGTTGCGGTCCTCGTCCGGTTCGACTTCGCGGCCGGAGTCCTCCCCGTCCTCGTCCGCCTCATCTGGATCGCGGTCATGCGGCATCGCCTTCGCGAGCAGTTCGGGAAGGTCGATCTCGATCCCCGAGAGGTCCAGGTCGGGCAGACCGGGAAGGAAGGGGATATCCGGCAAGTCGAGCTCCAGGCGGTGCCAGTCGCGCTCCAGCTGGTGCCAGTCCCGACGGGCCGACTTCCGATCCGCCTTGGCGGAACTCCCCTTCGCCAGGACGGGTGCGGCAAGGAGAACGGCGACGACGATGAGCACGGCTCGAATCACGGATTTGCCTCCTCCGACTCCTGCACCACGTCGCGCAGCGAGCGCAGATAGCCGGCGTACCCGTCCAGGACGCGCATCCGCACGTTCACGTCGTCAGCGGCCACCGCGCGCGATTCACCGAGCTGCGCGCGAGCGCGCGTCAGCGTCTCGTCCCAGCGCCGGGCCATCTCGGGGTCGAGCCGCGGGCGCAAGCGCGCGTACTCCGCCTCGAGCACCTTCGCAGCATCCCGGTAATCCGCCTCGGCGCGGTCCAGCGCGGCGAGCGCCTTCGGGTCGATCGCCGACCGTTGCCGCTGTTGCCGTGTCGCTTGCGGCGTCTGCGGCGCGGCCGGCTCCGGGCGCGTCCGCACCGTGGCCACGAGGACCGCGGCGGCCGCCGCCGCGACCGCCGCTCCCACGGAAATCCGCCAGGCCCGGTGCGGACGCCGTCGCGGATGGCGCAGGCGCGCGGCGATGCCGGCCCATAGGTGCGCGGTCTGCGCCAGCGGGCGCCGGGTGAGCAGCGTCCGCTCCGCGCGCAACCAGGAGAGCTCGTGGGCGCACTGCGGACACGCCGCGGCGTGCGCCTCGACCTGCGCGGCGCGATCGCGCGAAAGCTCATCGAGCGCGAGCGACTCCAGCTCGTCCGCCGGCACGTGCGTCATCGCGCCCCCTCGTCCAGATACCCGGCGAGGCTCACGCGGAGCTGGAGCCGGGCCCGGTGGATCTCGTTCTTCACCTTCTGCAGCGGCCATCCCATCGCGGAGGCGATCTCGCCGTAGCCCAGCCCGTGATCGATGCGCATCAGCAGCGCCGCTCTTCGCTCCTCGGCAAGATGGGCGAGGGCGCCATCGAGGACGCGGTCCGATTCCGCCGAGAGCAGCAGCGCCTCCGGGCTGGGCGCCCGGTCGACCTGCACCGGCTCGTCGACTGGCGCCGCCGGCAATGCGTCGCGCCGCTTGCGGCGCAGGTGCTCGAACGAGACCATCCGTGCGATGCCGAACAGCCATCCCTGCAGCTTGCCCGGCTCCTCGATCGTCGGCAGCCGCTGATGCGCGCGCACGAACGTCTCCTGCGTTCCTTCATCCGCAGCCGCGTCGTCGCGGAGCAGATCGCCCAGGAACCTCCGCACCCCCGGAGCCTGCCGATCGAAGATCACGCGAAATGCCTCCGCATCGCCCGCACACGCGCGCGACAGCAGCTCCTCATCGGAATGCCTGTCGCGGGCGCTGGGCACCTCGCCCTGTAGTGATGCGATGCGCACGGCGGTTTCAACGGCCCTAAGGTGCTGCTATGTCACGGGGATGGACGTGGTCGTCACCAGTGGATCGGGGCTGGAGCAGCAGATCCGGGTCGGCCGGCACCAACTGGTCTCGGACGAGCCGGTGGAGTTCGGAGGCGCGGACGGAGGGCCGTCTCCGTACGAGCTTCTCGCCGCGGCGCTCGGGTCTTGCACCTCCATGACCCTGCGGCTGTACGCGCGCGTGAAGGGATGGCCCCTGCAGCGCGTCATCGTCACCATCCGCCACGACAAGATCTACGCCCGCGACTGCGCGGAATGCGAGACCAGGGAGGGTCGCATCGATCGGCTCGAACGGGAGATCGTGCTCGAGGGCCCGCTGGAAGAGGCGCAGAAAGAGCGGCTCCTCGAGATCGCCGAGCGGTGCCCGGTGCATCGCACGCTGACCAGGGAAATGCAGCTGGTGACGCGTCTGAAGAAGCCCTGAGGCCAGCGCTTCAGCCAACTTTCTCCGCCAGTCGCCGCAGCCCGATCTCCGTCTTCATGTCCCGGATCTCGCCGCGCCCGCAGCGCGCCAGCGCATCTTCGAGCGCGGCCCATTCGAGCCGCGCACCCTCCTCGAAGGGCGACCCGTCGCCGGCGACGGCGTGTTCCCTGGCATCCGGGGCTACCTCGCAGCAGACGAAGTGGAAGACCTCCGCGCACATCCCGGGCGTGGGAAAGACGGCAGGGCCCAGAAGCTCCACCGAAGACGGCTCGATCCGCAGTCCGGCCTCCTCCATCGCTTCCGCCGCCGCCCGTCGGGACAGGTCCTCGCCGGTCTCCACGATCCCCGCGACCAATTCGGGAAAGAGCAGGGACTCGGGCTTTTCGGGACGCCCGAACTGGACCGGAATGCGCACGCCGTGCCGCAGGAGGACTTCGATCCGTCCGGAACGGCGACGGAAGAGGGCCACCACCACCGCATCGAGCCCAACGGGCCGCTCGACGTAGTCCCAGGTCCCCTCCGCAGTCCGCGAGCCGTCGGAGAGGAGGAGCCGCATCCGCATCCGGCGGAGACGAAGATGGCCGCCTTCGCCGACGCGGCCGTCCTCGAGCACCTCGAATCCCGTCACCTCCAAGGGAGCCCTCCAATCTGCGGGTCGTCGCGGCGCAGGTCCGCTACGACGCGGACAGGATACACAGGAAAACAGAGGCCGGACGAGCACATAGCTCGAATGCGAGAGGCATCGAGCGGTGCGATGGGGCCCTCTGCAGCCCGCCGGACATGTCCCATGCGACCGCGCCAGCGCCCTCCCGTCAACCGGAAAGAAACTGGAAATGGCCGATACCCTTTCGTTAAACTGCAAAAATCTGGGGGTAGGAAAATGCCCGACTCCTTTCAGCTCGAGATGATCGTCGCCGCTGAGCCGCTGCGCGTCTTCTCGGCTTGGATGGACAGCCGGGAGCACGCGGCGTTCACCGGAGGCGGCGAAGCGGTGGTCGAGCCGTGGGCGGGCGGCCGGTTCATCGCCTGGGACGGGTACATCCATGGGATCCTCCTCGGCGTAGACGAAGGGCGGCGGATCGTGCAGACCTGGCGCACATCCGAGTTCCCGCCGGAGTCGCGGGACTCACGGGTGGTAGTCGAGTTCGAGCCTGTGCGCGGAGGGACACGCGTGGTGGTCCGCCACAGCGACCTGCCGCCGAGCCACGTCAAGAAATACGAAAAAGGTTGGACCGAGCATTACCTGAAGGCGCTGGCACGATATTTTGCAAAGGGGGGGAAGCCGACGCCCGCTTCCCGGGCGCCGGAAACGACCTGGGGACGGCAACCGGAAAAACCTGCCCGCCGGCCACATGAAACGTCCGCGGGCAAAGGGCGCAAGGCCGCGGCGCGCAAGACGGTGCCGCGCAAGTCCGCCGCGAAATCCGCGGCCCGCAAGGAGCGCAAACAGCGCAAGCCGGCGCGGCGCCCGTCAGCAGCCCGCCGGAAGGCGGGGAGCCGGCGCTCTAGAAGGTGAGCGAACGACGCGCTGCGCCCGCAGTCCCGACTTGGACCGCGGGACCCCGTTGAGCGCGAACCCGGCCAGAAACGGGTTATGAATCCGTTCCAGGCGTGGACGCGATCGTGATCGGAGCGGGAGTGGCGGGCCTCGCCGCGGCGCGCGAGCTCCAGTTGGGCGGGCGCGATGCCATCGTGCTGGAGGCGCGCGATCGCATCGGCGGGCGGGTGCATACGCTGAGACCGCGTGGGTGGCCGGTGCCGGTCGAGGCGGGGGCGGAGTTCGTCCATGGCAGGTCCAAAGTGCTGCTGCCGCTGGCGCGGGAAGCGCGGGAGGTCCGAGGGGGACACTATTCCGGCGCGCTCGAGCGCCAGGACGACCTCTGGGCCTCCGTGATGGAGAAGTTGGAAACGCTGCCGTCGGCCCGGGAACGCACGGTCGCCGAAGCGTTGCGCTCGCTGCGCTGGCGGCTGCGGACGACTCCCGACGAGCGGCGGCTCGCGGCCGACTTTCTCGAGGGATTCAACGCCGCGCGGCTCGATCGCGCGAGCGTGAAGGCGATCGCGCAGCAGCTTCGGGCCTCGGCGGAGATCGAGGGCGATCGGATCGCGCGGATCCCCCGTGGATACGACGTCGTCCCGCATCGGCTGGCGCGCGGCCTGCGCATCGAGCTGCGGACCCGCGTGCGCCTCGTGCGCTGGTCGCGGTCCGGCGTGCAGGTGGTCACCGACGATCGGCGATGGGAAGGACGGCGCGCGATCGTCACGTTGCCATTGGGCGTGCTGCAGGCGGGCGCGGTGCGATTCGAGCCCCGGCTGCCGGGTTGGAAGTCGTCGGCCATCTCGGCCCTCGCCATGGGTCCGGTGGTAAAGGTCGCCCTGCTCTTCGATCGGCCGCATTGGCCGGCCGACCTCGCCTTCCTGCACGCGCACGGAGAGGCAGTGCCGACGTTCTGGCGGACCCTTCCCTCGCGCGCTCCCGCACTGGTGGGATGGGCCGCGAGCCGCAATGCGGAGGCGCTGCGCGGAAAGAATGCGGTCGACGCGGCCTTGCGATCGCTCTCCGCAGTGTTGAAGAAGAGAGTGCAGCCGATCCGGGCACTCGCGTTCGACTGGCAGGAGGACGAGCTGTCGCGCGGCGCTTACAGCTGGGTCCCCGTCCGATCGATGAAAGCGCAGCGAGCGCTTGCGAAGCGCGTGGGACCGCTGCACTTCGCCGG
>Ga0209761_1001637_pt1 | contig 14540 bp, 10 predicted proteins | sample GraSoi013_1_40cm_4_FD_185818 | JGI IMG/M metagenome (GOLD analysis project Ga0209761, IMG submission 185818) | Grasslands soil microbial communities from the Angelo Coastal Reserve, California, USA - Sample 09_25_2013_1_40cm (SPAdes) (version 2) | ecosystem: Environmental > Terrestrial > Soil >... | reverse complement strand
CCGCGTCAAGATCATGGCGCAGCTGAACATTGCCGAGCGGCGCGTGCCCCAGGACGGGCGCATCAAGCTGAAGATGGGCGCCCGGGTGATCGACTTTCGCGTCTCGACGTTACCGGTGTTGTTCGGCGAGAAGGTCGTGCTCCGGATCCTCGACAAGGGGAACCTGACGCTCGACCTGTCGAAGTTCGGCTTCGAGGCGAAGGCCGAGCAGGACCTGATGCGGAACATCATGAACCCGTACGGGATGGTGCTGGTCACCGGCCCGACGGGCTCGGGCAAGACGACCACGCTCTACTCGGCGCTCTCCAAGATCAACACCATCGAGGTCAACATCCTGACCGCCGAGGATCCTGTCGAGTACAACCTGATGGGGATCAACCAGGTCCTCGTCCGCAACGAGGTGGGGATGACGTTTGCGGCGGCGCTGAAGGCGTTCCTGCGCCAGGACCCCAACATCATCATGGTGGGCGAGATCCGCGACCTGGAGACCGGCTCGATCGCGATCAAGGCGGCGCTCACCGGGCACCTCGTGCTCTCCACGCTGCACACCAACGACGCGCCCTCGACCATCACCCGCATGGTGGACATGGGTGTCGAACCGTTCAACGTGGCGAGCGCGGTCAACCTGATCGTCGCCCAACGGCTGGTGCGTCGCATCTGCACGAGCTGCAAGCAGGAGCAACCCTACACCGTGGAGGAGCTGCACGCCCTCGGCGTGAAGGCGAGCGAGGGCCCCTTCTCTCGGGGGGCGGGGTGCGACACCTGCAATGGAACGGGTTATAAGGGCCGGCAGGGCCTGTACGAAGTCATGGCGCTGACCAGCCCGCTACGGCGGGCCATACTGAAGGGCGCCTCGACCGAGGAGCTGCGGGAGATGGCCGTGCAGGAGGGTATGTTGACCCTCCGCATGGACGGCATGGTGAAGGTGAAGAAGGGGATCACGACGCTCGAGGAAGTGGTGAAGGAGACCGCCGCCTAGTGAAGGAGACCGCCTCATGCCGGTAAACCTGCGCGCCCTGCTCGAGGAGATGATCGAGAAGGACGCTTCCGACCTCCATATCGTGGCGGGCGAGCGGCCCAAGATCCGCGTGGACGGGGACATCGTGAACGCGTCCACCGAAGAGGTGCTCACGCCCAAGGACACCCTGTCGCTGGCCTACTCGGTGCTCACCGAGAACCAGAAGAAGCGGTTCGAGACCGAGAACGAGCTGGACTTCTCGTTCGGCATCCAGAACCTGGCGCGGTTCCGCGGCAATTGTTTCAAGCAGCGCGGCTGCGTCTCGATGGTGATCCGGCAGATCCCCTTCAACGTGAAGACGTTCGGGGACCTGGGCCTGCCGGCGGTGGTCGCGCATCTCTCCGAGAAGCCGCGCGGCCTGGTGCTGGTGACCGGGCCTACCGGCTCGGGCAAGAGCACCACGCTCGCGGCGATGGTCGACAAGATCAACAAGGAGCTGAAAGGCCACATCATCACGGTGGAGGACCCGATCGAGTTCATTCACCGGCATCAGCAGTGCATCGTGAATCAGCGCGAGGTGGGCACCGATACCAACAGCTTCTACGCGGCCCTGAAGTATGCGCTGCGACAGGACCCCGACGTCGTGCTCATCGGCGAGATGCGCGATCTCGAAACGACGTCCGCGGCGCTCACCATCGCCGAGACCGGCCACCTCGCCTTTGCGACCCTGCACACGAACTCGGCGGCGGAGAGCATCAACCGCATCATCGACATCTTCCCCTCGCACCAGCAGACGCAGATCCGGACCCAGCTGTCGTTCGTGCTCGAGGGCGTGATTACCCAGACGCTGCTGCAGAAGGCCAAAGGACGCGGGCGGGTGATGGCGGCGGAGATTCTCGTGGTGACGCCAGCGATCCGCGCGCTCATCCGGGACGACAAGGTCGAGCAGATCCCGTCCATGATGCAGGCGGGCAAGAAGCACGGCATGCAGACGCTGAACGATGCGCTCTACCAGCTCTACATGGGCCGCGAGGTCACCAAGGACGAGTGCCTGCGGGTGTCCTCGAACCCGAACGAGTTCCTGCGGGCGATCGGCGAGCCGCCGATGGACGAGAAGGAGCCCATGACCGCGGCCGCCGCGGCACAGGCTGGCCAATCCAAGATCGCCGCGCGCCGGTAGGCGCTGGCGGGGGGTGAGTCATGCCCGTCTTCGAATACACCGCACGCAACCTCAAAGGCGATCTCGTCCAGGACAAGATCGACCTCCCCAACCGCGATGACGTCATCGCCCACCTGCGCAAGAACCGCATGGTGGTCGTGCAGGTCCGCCAAGCCCCGAAGGCGATCAGCCTCGGCGCCCTGTTCAAGGGCGGGATCAAGACGCGGGACGTCGTCATCTTCACGCGCCAGTTCGCCACCATGATCAACTCGGGTCTGCCGCTGGTGCAGGCCCTCGACATCCTCGCCCAGCAGACGGAGAACAAGGTCCTGGCCGACGTCACCCGGGCGGTGGTCTACGACGTCGAGAGCGGCCACACCCTGGCCGATGCGCTGCGCAAGCACCCCAAAGCGTTCACCGACCTGTTCGTCAACATGGTCGCCGCGGGCGAGGCCGGCGGCATTCTCGACACCATCCTGCTGCGGCTGGCGCAGTTCCTCGAGAAGAACGACCTCATCGTGCGCAAGGTGAAGGGCGCGATGATCTACCCCGCGGTCATCTTCTCGGTGGCCGCCATCGCGGTCGCGACACTCCTGATCTTCGTCATCCCGACGTTCCAGAAGATGTTCGCCTCGGTGAACCTCCTGCTGCCGTTGCCGACCCGCATCGTCATCGGCGCCAGTTACCTCCTGGCCCACTACTGGTGGGCGATTGGCGGCGTGATCGGGTTCACCGTCTTCGCGATCAACCGCTACTACAAGACCCCCCCTGGCAAGCTTCAGATCGACTCCCTGCTGCTGAAGCTGCCCGTGCTGGGCGACCTACTTCGCAAGTCGGCCGTGTCGCGCTTCACGCGCACGCTGGGCACGCTGATCTCCTCCGGTGTGTCGATCCTCGACGGCCTCGAGATCACTGCCCGCACCGCGGGCAACCAGGTGATCAGCAATGCGGTCATGGAGTCCCGCGCCTCGATCGCGGGCGGCGAGACCATCTCGGCCCCGCTGGCGAAGTCCAGAGTGTTCCCGCCAATGGTGATCTCGATGATCGCCGTGGGCGAGCAAACCGGCGGGCTCGACGAGATGCTTTCCAAGATCGCCGACTTCTACGACGACGAGGTGGACGCCGCAGTGAGCGCCCTACTCTCCATCATGGAGCCGATCATGATCGTGGTGCTCGGCGTCATCGTCGGGGGCATGGTGGTCGCCATGTACCTGCCCATCTTCGATATGGTGAACGCGGTGCAGTGACGGCTGGACAGCCGGACGGATGGACGAAGGCCCCGCCGCGTCGGCTGGGGCCTTCTTGCATTTTGCCAGACTAAACTCAATACTTACCCGGCGCCCGTAACCGAAGCAGTCACCCATCAGCGCTCAGCCGTCAGCATAACCTATTGTGCGACAAGGTATTGGGCACATCGGGCGGCTGACGGCTGATGGCTGAAGGCTGACTGCCTCTCTGCTCAAGGAGTGTCTCACGCGTTGGTTCGGCGGCAGCTCCTGGGCGTCGACGATCCCGTCCCCACAGTCGATCCTGCGGTCGGTCTATGTGGGCCGCATGTGCGTGGCGGGGGCCATCTACCTCACCGCCGCACTGAAGGTGCGGATGGCCGCGCCGCTCGACATCCTGGTCACGTCCTCCTTGCTGCTCGCGACGCTGGCGGTGACCGGCGCTGCGTACTGGCACACGCACCTGCGGGGCCGCACGCCGGGCCGGAACTTCCTTTATCTCCAGGCGCTGTTCGACGTCACGCTGATCACGACCGTGGTGCACATGACCGGCGGCCCCGAGAGCGACTTCGCCGGCCTGTATGTGTTGCTGATCGCGGTGACGGCGCTGTTGCTCCAGCCCGCGGGTACCGCCCTGGTCACCATCCTGGCCGGGCTCGTCTACTTCGCCGATGTGTTCTTCGGGCACCCGACCGTGCTTCCTCCAGGCATCTGGGTCCAGCTCGCCGTCTTCGTGGTTGTGGCCGCGGTCACGGCCTACATCACCAGCCGCGTGTCGGTGATGGGGGAGGAGCGCGCCGCGCTGGCGGCCGAGGTGCGGCAAGTCCGACTGGAGGCGGCCGACGTCCTCAAGAACCTGCGCACGGGCGTCCTGACCGTGGACCCCGAGGGCAAACTGCTCTACTGCAATCCGGCGGCCGAGGAGCTCCTCGGGGTTCGCGCCGCGGAGTGGGGCGACCGGCCGATCATGCCGGAAGTGGCCCGGATCGCGCCGGAGTTCCATGCCGCCGTCACCTCGACGGCCCGGCGCGGGGTGCGCATGATGCGCGTCGAGGCGATGGTGTACCGGCCCGACCGCACCTTCCCCATCGGGGTCACCACGACCACGCTCGACGCCCAGGGCGACGGCCCGCCCCGGGTCACGGCGATCTTCACCGATATCTCCGACACCAAGCGGCTGGAGGAGTTACACCTGCGCGCCGAGCGCCTCGAGGCGGTGGCTGAGCTTTCCTCGAGCCTCGCCCACGAGATCAAGAACCCGCTCGCCTCCATCCGTTCCTCGGTCGAGCAGCTGTCCCGCTCCGCCCGCGCCAACCCTGACGAGCGGTTCCTGGCGACCCTCATCGTCCGTGAGAGCGACCGTCTGGCCCGGCTGCTCTCGGAGTTTCTCGACTTCTCCCGCGTCCGGGTGACGGAGTGTCGCCCCGTGGACCTCCAGCAAGTGGCGCGCGCCGCCGTTCGCTTGGTCCGCGAGCACCCCGAGTGCCCCGAGGACGCGGTGATCGAGCTGCAGGGCGGCGCCACCCCGATGGAAGGAGACGAGGATCTGCTGCACCGGGTGGTCTCGAATCTGGTCCTCAACGCCGTCCAGGCGGCGGGCACGGGCGTGCGGGTCACCGTGCGCACCGATCGGGCGGCCCCGACGGAGCTCCCGGGCGGGTCCGGCATCGAGAACCCCGTGGCCCTCCGGGTGAGCGACAACGGTCCGGGGATCCCCGAGGACGTGCGGGAGCGGCTGTTCGAGCCGTTCGTCACGGGGCGGGTGGGGGGAACGGGCCTGGGGCTCGCCATCGTGCAGCGGGCGGTGGAGGCGCACCGGGGGCTCGTCTTGGTCGACACCAAAGTCGGCCGGGGCACCACGTTCACCGTCTATTTCCCGGCCGCACGCCGGAAAGAGGAAGCCGCATGAGCGCGCCACAGCCATCCATTCTCGTCATCGACGACGAGTCGGGGATCCTCGATACGCTGCGCATCCTCCTCAAGAACGAGGGGTTCGACGTCACCACCGCCCAGGGCGGCAAAGTCGGCCTCGAGACTCTCAAGAGCTCAGCCCCGGATATCGTGCTGACCGACGTGCGCATGCCCCAGGTCAGCGGGATCGACATTCTCTCGGCCGTGCGGCAGCAGGACCCGGAGACGCCGGTCATCCTCATGACGGCCCAGGCCTCGCTCCAGACCGCCATCCAGGCCGTGAACGAGGGGGCCTTCTACTACATCCAGAAGCCCTTCTCCAACGACGACATGGTGGCCATCTGTCGCCGTGCCGCCGATTACCGGCAGCTGCGGGCCGAGAACAAGCACCTGAAACAGGAAATCCGCCGCCGTGAGCGCTCGGGCCAGGTCCGGCCACTGGGGAAGTCGCGCGTATTCCTCGACGTGATGCGGCTCGCCGAGCAGGTGGCCCCCACCGAGAGCACGGTGCTGATTCAGGGCGAGTCGGGGACCGGCAAGGAGATCATCGCCCGCTACATCCATGAGCTGTCGGCGCGCAGCGAATCGCAGTTCCTCTCCTTGAACTGCGGCGCCCTGCCCGAGAGCCTACTGGAGTCGGAGCTGTTCGGCCACGTGAAGGGCTCCTTCACGGGCGCGGTGCGCGATAAGCAGGGGCTGTTCGCCGCGGCCCGCGGCGGAACGTTCTTCCTGGACGAGATCGGCGAGATGTCGCCCGCCACCCAGGTGAAGCTCCTGCGGGTGCTGCAGGAGCGCGAGTGCATCCCCGTGGGGGGCACCGAAGCCATCCCGGTGGACGTGCGCGTGGTGGCGGCCACCAACCGGGACCTCGAGGACGACATCAAACAAGGCCGGTTCCGCACCGACCTGTACTATCGGCTCAACGTGATCGCCATTCATCTGCCCCCGCTGCGCGACCGGCGCGACGATATCCCGATCTTCGTGGACGCCTTCCTCAAGCGCATCGCCAACGAGAAGGAGCACGGTGAGGAGCTCAAGCGGCTGTCCGCGGAGGCGGTGGACGCCATCATGGCCTACGACTGGCCCGGTAACGTCCGCGAGCTGGAGAATGCCCTGGAGCGGGCCGTCGTCCTCAGCAAGGGCGAGGCCGTGCCGCTCTCCGCGCTCCCCGTGAGGATCACCGAGCGGCGAGCGGAGCCCCTGGTGGCCGACCGCGAGCACGTCAACCCCACGCTCGACGTCATCGAGCAGGCCTATATCACCTGGGTGCTGCAGACCGAGGGTGGTAACAAGACCCGCGCGGCGGAAGTGCTGGGCATCGACCCCTCAACCCTCTACCGGAAGCTCAGCAAGTACGACACTGGTGTGAAGTCGGCCGACGCGGAATGACCCTGCCGGCACCCTTCCCGCCCTGGCTCCGCGGCGAGCGCCGCAGCGTCGCGGAAGCGGCGGCCGTCGGCCTGCTGGTGGTCGTGATGCACCTGCTGTTCCGGTTGTCCGCGGGGTTTCTGGTCGGCGTCCTCAACGACGACGGCGTGTATGTCGCCCTGGGGAAAGCCATCGCCGACGGCGTGGGATACCGGTCCATCCACCTCGTCGGCGCGCCCCTGCAGCTCCGGTATCCACCGGGCCTCCCGCTCCTGCTGGCGGTTCCGTGGGCGCTGGGCGGGACGCTGGGTGCCGTCCGGGCCACGGTCGCCACCCTCCATCCTGTCGTCGCCGGCGCGGCGGCCGGCCTCGTGTGGTGGTTGGGACGGCGCCAGCTGGAGCTTGCGGCGTGGCCACTCGCGATCTGCACCATCGGGCCGTTTCTGCTCGATCCCGTCATTCAGTACTTCAACATCCCGCTCACCGAGCCGTATCTCGTGCTCGGGTGGGCGGGCGCGCTGACGCTCGCCACCCCGTTGTGCTCGCCCCCCCCCTCTCCCCTCGCTGACCGCCCGCGCGTGGGACGGGCGGTGGCGCTCGGGTCGGTCCTTGCGGCGACGACGCTGTTCCGCACCGCCGGGATCGCGTTGATCCCCGGCGTGTTGCTCGCGCTCGCTGTGCACCGCCGCTGGAAGGAAGCCGCCGCGTGTGCCGCCGCACTCCTCGCTCCCTTGCTCCTGTGGGAGGCGCTCCAGGCCTACTGGATGTCCCGAGGACCGGTCTCCTCCCAACCGGACGATCTGTCCTATGTGCGCTGGCTGGGGGTGAAGACGCCGGTGGCGTTCGCCGCCTCCGCCGCGCAGGCCGGCGCCGCGAACATCGTGGAGTACGTCCGCAAGCTGGCCGGGTACCTGTTCGCCAGCCAAGTGGTCGGAATCGCGGTGGTGCTCACCGCGGCGCTGGCTGCCGGCGTTGCGTGCTTTCGGCTCCGGCGGTCCCACACGACCCTGGTACTCACCACCCTGTTCGCCATCGCCCTCACCCTGACGTGGCCGTACGCGCAGGGGCGCCTCCTCTTGCCGCTCCTGCCGTTCCTGGGACTGGCAGGCCCCATTTCAGTGGCGGCGCTGGACCGCTGGACCCCCCCCCCTCCCCCGCCCCCCTCCGTGGCCCGTCTGAAATGGGGCCTGCCAGCCGCGCTCGGCCTCGCCGCGCTCGTGGTGACGATGCGCCAGGTCCAGCTGCGCGAGGTGGCGGAGCGGTCCTTTCAGACCGGTGTGCTGCCGCCTCCACAGGATCTATCGCCGACCCTCACCCTCGCCGTGCGGAGCCGCTTCATCTATCGGGTGGCGCAGTGGGTCCGGGCGCACACCGCACCGCAGGACCGGATCATGGTGGACGCGCCTGCCGCCGTGTACCTGTACACCGGCCGGCGGACCGTCGCCGCCCTCCCCACCGAGAGCCGACTCGGAACCTCGGCCTTCGTCGTTCCCGGGCGCTACCTGGCGGAGCGGATACTCCTCGACAGCGTCACATTCCTCCTGTGGCTTCCATCGGGTTCCGGGCTGGAAAGCGATGTGAGGACGATCCAGGCTCGCTGTCCGCGCGTGCTGCAACGAGAAGCGTCCGACTGTCCCGAGTGCTTTCGTATCGAGCGGGACGAAGCGTGCCTGCGCCAGCAAGTGCTCGCCGCCGCCGGCTCGCCCCGTGTGCGGGATTAGCCTATGGTGGGTATCCACGCGATGCGCGGGGGAACTGAGCTAGTGCCGCAGGATGCGACCGGCGCCGAGACGCTCGAGCGGCTGGTGGCGGCCCGGAACTACAATCGTTGGCTCACCGACCGCCTCCAGCGTTGGGTCGGCCGGCGTGTGCTCGAGATCGGCGCGGGACTGGGGAGCATGTCCGAGTTCATCCTCGACCGCGAGCGGGTCGTGCTGTCGGACACCGACCCCTACTACCTCGCGCGGTTGCGCGAGCGGTTCGCCGCCCGCCCAAACGTGCGGATCGCGGAGCTGCGCCTCCCCGGCGTCGACGGCAGCATCGCGGCCGAGCGGCTCGACACCGTCATCTGCCTCAACGTGCTCGAGCATGTACCCAACGACCTGGCCTCTCTCGTCGCCATGCGGACACTGCTGCAGGCGGGGGGCCGCCTCGTACTGCTGGTGCCGTCGCTGCCGTCCATCTACGGCACCCTCGATGAGGCACTCGGCCACGTGCGTCGCTATACGCCGGCCGAGCTGCGGCGCAAGTCCCAGGACGCCGGATTCCGCCTGCTGCACCTCGAATACTTCAACTTGGCCGGCGTACCCGGGTGGTGGCTGACCGGGCGGGTGCTCAGGCGCCGAGTGATTCCGACCGGCTCGCTCGGCGTCTTCGACGCCCTCGTGCCGCTCTTCCGGCTCGAGCGCTTCTTCCCCTGGCGCGTGGGGCAGTCTCTCATCGCGATCGGAGAGCGCGCTCCATGAGCGCCGCTCCGGCCCGGGACCTGACGCTGTCCGTGATCGTCCCGGCCTACAACGAGGGGGAGACCGTCGAGGCCGTCGCGCGCCGCCTCCGCTCGGTCCCGCTCCAGCTTGAGATCATCGCCGTCGATGATGCTTCGACCGACGGCACGGGGGAGATCCTGGACCGGCTGGCGCAGGAGCGACTGATCGACCGAGTGATGCATCACCCGGAGAACCGCGGCAAAGGGGCGGCCCTCCGCTCCGGCATCGCCGCCGCCACCGGCGACGTGATCGTCGTCCAGGACGCCGACCTCGAATACGACCCGGCCGACTTGGTGATACTGCTCCAGCCGATCCGCGCGGCCAAGGCCGACGCCGTATATGGCTCACGCTTCCAGGGCGGCCCCCGGCGGGTGCTGTTCTTCTGGCACTCCGTCGGCAACCGGCTCCTGACGCTGCTGTCCAACATGTTCACCAACCTGAACCTCACGGACATGGAAACGTGCTACAAGCTGGTCCGTGCCGACTTGCTCAAGCGTCTGCCGCTCACCTCGGACCGCTTCGGCTTCGAGGTCGAGATCACGGCACGGTTGGCCCAGGTGGGCGCGCGCATCTGGGAGCTGCCGATTACCTACAGCGGGCGCACCTACGCCGAGGGCAAGAAGATCACCTGGCGCGACGGGCTCGCCGCCCTCGTTCACATCGTCCGCTTCAACCTTTTTCCTCCGGGCGGCGATTGGCGGACGCCCAGGCGGTAGCGCGGGACGCCCGCCGACTGGGGCTCGGCGTGGCGGCCGTCGCGCTCCTTGCCGGGGCGCTGGTCTTGAACCGCGATCTCGTCGGCGTCTTCTATGACGATGGCTTCTACGCGGCGCTCGCCCAAAGCCTCGCCCGCGGGCAGGGCTACGTCCAAGCGAACCTGCCGGGGGCCCCCGCCGCGATCCACTATCCGCCGCTGTACCCGCTCCTACTCGCACCGCTGTTCGGGACTCTGTCCATCGATGCGGCGGGGTTCGCGGGCAAGCTCTTCAACCTCGCCTGCGCCGCTGCCGCGGCGGGGCTCGCGGCCTGGCACGCCACGCGCGCCCGGCTGCTGGGAGAGCGGGCGCCCCGGTGGCTCGCGGCGGCTGTCGTGGGCGCGACGGCGGTCGCCATTCCCGTGCTGCAGACCCAGTCGGTCCTGTTCGCCGAGCCGCTCTTCGCGCTGCTCTTCGCCGTGACGGTGGCGCTGGGGGATACGCCGCCGTTGGGCTGGCCGCCGCGCGCCGGCGCGTTGGTCGCGGGCCTCGTGGCGGCGCTTGCCCTGCTCACGCGCACGATCGGCATCGCGGTCGGCGTGGGGATCGTCTTGTTCCAGCTGCTGGTACGAGAGTCGCCGTGGCGCCGGGCGGCGCTGACCGCTGCCCCCGTCGCCGCGGCGGTCGTGGGGTGGGGGCTGTGGACGCTGACGCACCGCGCCGGCATCGATCCGGCACTGGCGATCAACTACGGGAGCTACGACGCGGTCGTTCGCCAGACCGGAGTTGGCGCCTTCGGCGCCGCTGCCGCGGACCTGCCCCGCCCCCTCGGCGTCATCACGCTTGGCTGGATGCCGTCCCTATGGCTCTACTATCTGTTCGGTGCCGCGGCGCTGGCTGTGGGCGCGTACGGCCTGTGGGTACTCGGCCGCCGCTCGAGCGCAGGCCTCTCCCTCGCCGGGTACCTCGCGATCCTCGCCGTCTGGCCGTTTCCCCCGGACCGGTTCCTGTGGGCCATCCTCCCCTGGCTCGCCCTCGCCTGGACGGCCGGCGCCGCAGCCCTGTGGCGGGCGCCGTTGCGCGCTCCCATCGCGGTGCTGGGTGTGCCCATCGTTTTCGGGTTCAGCCGCTACGAGGCCAAGGGGCTCGCGGGCCGCTGGTGGCGGGGCGATGCTCCGGCAATTTCGGCCAACTTTCGCGAGTTGCTGCCGTGGCTCGGCACCCTTCCGCCGGAGGCCGTCCTGGCCACAGATGACGAGGCGCTCGTCTGGCTTTACACCCGCCGGGCGGCTGTTCCCTTGTACCTCTATGGCTACCGGGGCCGGGTCGTCGTCGAGCCCGGACCTGCCGAGCAACGAGCCTATCTCGAGCGCCAGGGCGTGACCCACATCGTGCTCGCGAGCTCCGGCGGGGGGTCGGCGCGACAACTGCGCCGCCTCATCGCCGCCTACCCAGACTGGCTCACCCCCCTGCATGCCTGGCCCGGTGCCCGCTGGGTCTATGCCGTCGGTCGTGGACCCTAAACGCGTCTACTTCGCGGTCGCAGCGTGCGCCGTGGTGGTCTACCTCGGTGCGCTGGGGAACCGCTTCGCGATGGACGACCTGTATGTCATCGTCTTCAATCCGCTGGTTCACTCGGCGTCGGGGATCTGGCGGGCGTTCGGCGCGCCGTACTGGCCGCCGGACTACGGCGGGAAGATGTACCGGCCGCTCGTCGTGGCGACGTTCGGCCTCGACCGCCTCGTGGACGGATCCGCTTGGTTCCACGCAGTGAACGTCCTCTGCCATGGGGCGGCTGCCGTCGTCGCAGCCGCCCTCGCGCGCCGCTGGGCCGGCGCCCGGGGCGCTCTCGTCGCCGGGGTGGTCTTCGCGGTGCACCCGGTGCATGTCGAGGCGGTCGCCAACGTCGTGGGGCGCGCCGAGCTGCTGGCGACGCTGTTCACGATGCTCGCGGTCTACGCCGCCTTGGAGCGGGATAGCGTCGCGTGGAGCGCCCTCGCGGTTGCGTTCGGCCTGCTGAGCAAGGAGAACGCCGCAGTGGCGCCTGGACTCATCGCGTGGGCCTGGATGCTGGGGCTACGGCGTCCGCCAACACGGCGGATCGTGGCCTACACGGCGAGCTGGGCGGCGCTGGCGGTCGTCTACGGCGCGATTCGCTGGCACGTGCTCCATCCCTACGCTCATTGGGAGGTGGTCGCGCCCATATTCTTTGGGGCTACATGGCTGCAGGTTCGGCTCACTGCGGCTGCTGCCCTGGCCGACGTCGTCCGGCTGCTGGTGTTCCCGCTCACGCTGCGGGTCGACTACTCCCCAAATGAGTTCACCCTCGCCAGCTCACTCCTCGATAGCCGGTTCCTGCTCGGGGTCGCGGCGTTGCTCCTATGGGCCGGGCTGTTGTGGTGGGCATGGCGCCGCAACCGCAAGCTCGAGGCGTTCGGACTGGGATGGATCGCGATCGCCTTTCTGCCGGTCGCGAACCTCGTCTTCCCCACCGGCATCCTGCTCGCCGAGCGGACCCTCTACCTGCCGTCGGTGGGCCTGGCGCTGGCGATCGGGGGGTGGAGCGAGCGGCCCTCGAGGCGGTTCGTGGACCTGTTCTATCGCGACGATCGATTCGTCGTCGTCCCTGTGAAATGGCTCGCTGTGGCCGCGATTCTGGTCGCGGGTGGGATCCGGACGGCCCTGCGCGTCCCCGTCTGGCGCGACGACAAATCGGTGACCCTGAGCATCTTCGACGACTCGCCGGCGTCCTACCGCGGCCCGGCCCGCAGCGCCGGGCTGTTGCAGAGCGCCGGGCAGGCGGCCAAAGCGCTCGCCGCTTATCAGGCTGCCGCGCGCATCTACGACCGGGACCCTACCGTCTTCGTGGGCGCCGCCGACGCCGCCTTCACCCTCGGCCGGCCGACGCTCGCCGACGCCCTGCTGATTCGCGTCGACCAGCTCTGCTTCCGGTGCACGGGTTATCTCTACACGCAGGCGGCGGCCGCGCGCTCCCGCGGCGACGGGATGACGGCGGATTCGCTCCTGGCCCATGCCAAAGAATGGGAGGCGAAGTGAGGATCGCGCCCGTCGCCGTCTTTGCTGCGGCCGTGGTGTTGTTCCTGCCAACCATCCGCTACGGGTGGGTCCAGGATGATCGGGCGATCATCGCGCTCAATCCCGCGGTCCACTCGATCCCGGCCGCGCTGCGGGCCCTGGACAAGGCGTACTGGCCCCCACCCTCGCAAGCGGGCCTCTATCGACCGGTGACGATCCTCTCCTACGCCGTCGACTGGCAGCTCTCCGGCGGGCGGCCCGGCTGGCTCCATGGCGTGAATACCTTGCTCCACGCCGCGGCCGCGGTGCTCGTGATGCTGGTGCTGGCGCGATGGCTGCCCGGCGGGGCCGCGATGGCGGCCGGCCTCGTCTTCGCGGTCCACCCCGCGCACGTCGAGGGCGTGGCGAGTCTCGTTTCGCGCGCCGAGTTGCTCGTGGCCGTGGGACTACTCGGGGCCGTTCTGGCCGCGCGGCGCGGCTGGTGGACGGCCGCGCTGAGCTGCGCCGCTGTGACGATGTTCAGCAAGGAGCACGGTGTCATTACAGGTGTCGTGATACTGCTGGATAACTGGCTCCAACCAGCTGCAGAGCGGCGCTGGTACCCGACGCCCTTCTATGTGGGTCTCGCTCTCGTGACCGTCGCCTACCTACTTGCCTGGGCCCTCGTCGGCCGCAACGCGGTGGCCGACGTGGCGCCGCCGTTCCTGGGTGCGAGCGCCGGCAACCGCCTCGCCGTCGCGCTCCCCGCCGTGCTGCGTGCGGCCCGACTGCTCGTCTGGCCGCACGATCTCTCGGCCGATTATGGTCCGCAGGTCATCCCGGTGCGCAGCGGCGCTTCTCTGGCGGCCGTGGGTGGGGTGCTGGTCGTTGGGAGCGCGCTCTGGCTCGTCCTCTGGTGTCGCCGCCGCGCCCCCCTCGTCAGCTTCGCCGCCGCCGCCGCCGCCCTCGCCTATCTGCCGACGTCGAACCTACTGTTTCCCTCCGGGGTTGTGTTGGCCGAGCGGAACCTGTACCTGCCCGTGCTGCTGGTCGCGGCGGCTGCGGGTCTCGGTGCGTCGTGGGCGGCCGAGCGTTGGGGGGCACGGCGCATGTGGGTGGGGACGGGGGTGCTGCTCATCGCTCTTATGGCGCGGTCCGCCGGCCGCTTGCCGGTCTGGCGGAGCAACAAGGATTTCCTGTTGACGACACTGATCGAGCATCCCGAGTCGTATCGTGCCCATGAGTGGGCGGCTGCCGTGCTCGCGGGACTGGGCGACACGGCCGCAGCTCGCCGCGAGTATGCGCGCGCCGACTCCCTCTTTGCCGGGGATCCGCACCTCGATGCGGCACGTGCCTATTATCTGATCGGGCTGGGTGACACGCTGGTGGCGGCGCCGCTGGTGCTCCGGGCGCGTGGGCGGCTCCCGCAAGAGCCCTTCGCTCTCAGGGCGCAGCTCCTCCTGTACCTGAGGCGAGGCGACCGGAAGGCCGCCGCGGCCCTCGCCGACAGCGTCCGGCGCAGGTTTCCGTGGGACGGAGACTGGTATGACCGTTATGCCCGGTAAGCCCTCGCTCCGCACCGAGCTGCTGTTCAACCTGGCGTTCCTCGCCAGCGCCGCCTTGCTGCTCGGTGTGGGCAGCCTCTTCGCCGTGCAGGCCCTCGCCCCCGATCTGACCCCGGGGCAGGCCGTCCTGCTCATTCTGGTGGTCGTCGCGCTCGAC
>Ga0209761_1001636_pt1 | contig 14547 bp, 15 predicted proteins | sample GraSoi013_1_40cm_4_FD_185818 | JGI IMG/M metagenome (GOLD analysis project Ga0209761, IMG submission 185818) | Grasslands soil microbial communities from the Angelo Coastal Reserve, California, USA - Sample 09_25_2013_1_40cm (SPAdes) (version 2) | ecosystem: Environmental > Terrestrial > Soil >... | reverse complement strand
CCTGCGACGAGGAGCGGCTTGCGGCCGATCCGGTCGGCGAGCTGCCCGGCGAACAGGTTGGCGAGCGCTTTGACGATGCCAAAGCTGACAAGGAAGGAAAGGACGACGGTCTTCGAGACGAGCCCGAAGTCTGCTTCGGCGATGAGTGGGACGACGGTGCGCTCGAGCCCCACCATCGCGCCGACGAAGGCATTGACGACGACCAGCAGCGTGAATTGGCGCCAGTTGGCGCCGAGGCCGAGCCGGATGGGAGACGGCGTCTCAGGCAACGGCGCAGCGATTGGCGCCTGCCTCGAGCTCCGTGGGGTCATCAGGCAAGGTGCCGGCTTCGTTCAGGGCGACAATGCGGTGATGGTTCGGTGGTGTTGGCGGCAGGCGGGTGAGGATCTGGCTCACGAACGTTTCCTCGGTCTCACGCAGGAGCGACGTCCGCTCCTGGACTTCCCGCAACGTCGCGCTGATGGGCCGGCCGTCGAACGCCACGGGCTCGCTCGTATGAGCAGGCAGGACCACGGTCTCGGGAGGCAATGCGACCAGGCGCTGCAAGGACGCGTGGAGCACGTGAGCCCGGCGGCGCGCCTGCTCCGCTGCCGCCTCGAGGTCCGGGCGGCCGACGGCCGCCAGGAACAGCGTGTCGCCAGTGAACAAGACCCGCTCGTTCAGCAGATAGCAGGCGCTCTCCGGCGTGTGGCCAGGCGTGTGAAACACCCTGAGGCCGGCGGATCCCACGCGCAAGGTGTCGCCGTCGTTCAGCGGCGCGAACTCGAAGGAGACGCGATCCGTCGTCGGAAGGCAGAGCCTCGCCCCAGTGTCGGCTGCGAGGGCCCGGGCGCGGGACAGGTGGTCGGCGTGCACGTGCGTTTCGAGGACCGTGCGGATACACCAGCCATGCTCGTCGGCCACCCGATGGTACACCCGGGGATCGAGCGAGGCATCGATGACGACGGCAGCGCCGTTTGAGCCGATGAGATAGGACAGGCAGCCCTTCCCGGTGCGGCGTAGCTGCACGATCCGCGCGGTGCTCCCGGGGCACGGAACCTCGGCGGTGTTCCAGGCCAGGCTCCAGGCGCGCATCCCGCCCTCGAGCGACACCGCGTGCACGCCGCGCGCGCGCAAGCGCTCGGCAGCCAGCATGCTCGTCTTCCCCGCGGCGCACACGGTCACCACGCGGTCGCCATGCGTGGGGTGGAAGTCCGCCAGGGCGGTCGGGTCGCCGCGCCGCAGCGCGTCGTACGCGTCGGCGTGTGCGCTGCCGGGGATGCTCCACTCGGCGCGTTCGGCGGCGGGGCGGACGTCCAGCACCGTGACCGGCGCCCCGCGCTCCAGAAGCTCCCGCAGGCTTGCGGTCGAGATGGTCGGTACGGTCATGTACCGGCCTTTTGGGCTGTGAACAGCACCGCCTTCACGCCGTAGGCCTCGGCCGCGTCGCGCGTCGATTCCTTCCGGAACGCAAAGCCCGGGACGATCGTCGAGCGCACCCGCTTGAACCCCGCGTCCTCGAGCAGTGCGAGCACCTCTCCCTCCGGGAGAGCGCCGCCGATTCAGCTGGCCCAGAGCTTGGGATCGTTGACGATGGACTGCGAGAGCTGTTTCGCGCTCACGATGTCGGTGATCGAGAGCCGGCCGCCGGGCTTGAGGACGCGGAACAGCTCGCGGATCACGGTGCGCTTGCGGAAGGACAGGTTGATGACGCCGTTCGAAATCACGACGTCCACGCTCGCATCTGGCAGCGGAATGTCCTCCATCCGCCCCTCGTGGCAGGCCATCCGCACACCTGAAGCGGCGGCATGCGCCTCAGCCTTGCGACACATCGTCGGGTTCAGATCGACGCCGACCACCCCGCCCGTCGGCCCCACCTGCCACCCGGCGATGATGCTGTCGAGTCCGGCTCCGCTGCCCAGGTCCAGCACCACTTCCCCGGCTCTGAGGCGGCTGCGCACGTGCGGGTTGCCCACGCCGGCGAAGGACGCCACGGCGCCGGGCGGCGCGCGATCGAGCCACTCGGGCTCGTAGCCGAACATCTCGGCCGCCTCACGCCCGTGGTAGAAGTGGAACTCCCCTTCGGGGTGCTCGGCCACTTCCTGATACATCCGCAGGACTTCGCCCTTGATCACTCCTTCGAGCGAGCCCTGCTCCTCCGCGTGAAGCAACGCGCTCTCGGTCATACGCGAAGTTTGGGCTGACTTGCGCGATAGGACAATTACATCATGTTTATGAAATAGATAGGGATTACCCTATGGGAAAACCTGCCCTCACGCTGCACCGCTTAGAACTATTCCTCGCCGTCCTCGACGAGGGGGGCGTGGGTCGCGCGGCCAAGGCCCGTAACATCAGCCAGCCCGCCGTCTCCGAACACCTGCAGGGTCTCGGGGCGCACTTCGGCGTTCAGCTGCTGGAGCGCCATGGACGGAGCGTCCGCCCGACGCCCGCGGCCCGCCTGCTCGAACCGTACGCCCGCCAGGCGGTGGGGCTGCTGCGCGGTGCGGAGCGGGCCGCGGCCGACTTGCAGGGGCTGCGCAGCGGCGCCCTGACCGTCGGGGCAAGCACGACACCCGGGACCTACCTCCTGCCCGCTGCACTCGGCCGGTTTCATGCGGCTCATCCAGCGCTCGCATTGAGTCTGCAGATTAGCGACACCCGGGAGATCGAGCGCTCGGTGGCGGTGGGTCAACTGGAGCTGGGAGTGATCGGCGAAGCGCCGCTCGTGCCCGGGCTAGCTGCGGAACCCTGGGTGAAGGACGAGTTGGTGCTCATCGTCCCGCGCGGCCACCCGTTCGCGCGACGCAGGGCCGTGACCGCGCACGCGATCGCGGGCGAGCCCTACATCGCTCGCGAGGAAGGCTCGAGCACCCGCGGCGTGGCCGAACGCTATCTCGCGCTGCTGGGGGTGACGCTCACCCCGGCGATGGAACTCGGGAGCACCGAGGCGATTCGCGAGGCAGTCGCCGCAGGACTCGGGGTGGCATTGGTGTCGCGGCACGCGGTCTTGGCACGGGATCGGCGCATCGTGGCCGCGCGGCTCGCCGGCCCCCGCTGGACGCGGGATCTGCTGATTGTGCGGCGTGAGGGGACGCCGCTCGGCCCCGCAGCCGCGGCGTTCCGGGAGCTGCTCCTCGAGTCTCGCGTTTAGGCCGTTCTCGCCGCGGCCCACGCTCCCGGATGTCAGTAGTAGGAGAAGGCCGTGTGAAGCGGGATGGTCCGTCCCGCTTCGGGCCCGGTCAGGATTGTGGCTGTTCCCTCCTTGAAGAGCGGCCGTTTGTGCTCATCGTACGTGTACGTGTAATCGAAGCGGTAGTTCACGCTCACGCCGGTGAGGATCTCGCGGGCCGGGTTCCCTAGCGAAGGAAACACGATTGATCCGCCCTCCGGACTCGTATTCGAAGTGATAGGGCGGCGAAGGCAGACTCGTGACGTCGACGTCCTGGGGGAGCACGGCCGCCGAGGGGCCTCCGCTCGGGCCCTGGCTGTCGCCGCAGGCTAGGACCGCTGCCACGGTGATCGTGAGACCGAGCGCCGTCGCCGTCCGCATGGTTGCTCCTTCCAAGAGCGGGCGCGATCGATTCCCTGGCTGGGAATCCCGGGTCTGGGCCACGACGTGCCTCGTGAGTGAACAGAACGCTCGCCGAGGCAAACCGGTTCCGCCAACAGCGCCTCGGCCCGGAATGGCTGCCGGTTCGAGCGTCGCTACTTCGCGAGGATCCGGCGTTGGTTCGCCAGGATCTTCTTTTGATTCTTGAGCAATGTCTGCAGGCTGCGCAGGATCTTGCTCTGATTGTCGAGGATGCGAACCAGCTGAGCTTGATTCCGAATGATCTGCTGCTGGTTCCTCAGCGTCGCTGCCGACATGGTCGGCTTCCCGATGTGGTGGCTGAGAGCGATACTGCGCGATTGACAGGCAGGGGGAAGGGGCTTGCAGGAGGTCGGAGGTGCAGGCGTGAACGCGGTTTGGGAAGTGGCCCCGACGGAGAGGCAGCAGGTAAGTTCAAGCGCGACAACTAGGAGTTAAGGCGTGCCCACCCCGGTCCCCAGGACGTACCGAGCCAGCCGCGCCGCACGGCTCGGAGCACTGGCGCTCCTGCTCTGCTCGTGTCGCTCTTCCGGAACACCGGCGTGGCTGGCCGAGCGGGCTCGCCAGGAAGCCGAGCTGGCCGCGCGTTCGGCCGTGCTCCACGACTTCCGCTTCACGGATCGAGCGGAGGCGAGCGGCATCACGTTCGAGAATCGGGTCGTCGACGACGCCGGCCAGAGCTACAAGCTCGCGCACTACGACCACGGCAATGGACTGTGCGCCGCGGACGTCGACGGCGACGGTCTGCCCGATCTCTATTTCGTGACCCAGCTCGGCACCAACGAGCTGTGGAAGAACGTCGGCCACGGCCGCTTCGTGGACGTCACCGCCCAAGCCGGGCTGGCCATGCCCGAAGCGATCGCGGTGGCGTGCGCGTTCGCCGACATCGACAACGACGGCGACCCCGATCTGTTCGTCACGACCGTGCGCCACGGGAATCGGCTGTTCGAGAACCTCGGCCACGGGACGTTTCGCGACATCACCGCGCAGGCGGGCGTGGGATACACGGGCCACTCCTCCGGCGCGGTGTTTTTCGACTACGACGGCGACGGCCTGCTCGATCTATTCGTGACCAATGTGGGCGTGTACACGGGCAACGCCCGGGGGCGGGGCGGCTACTATGTCGCGTTGCAGGACGCGTTCAGCGGCCATCTCCACCCGGAGCGCGCCGAAGCGAGCATTCTCTACCACAACCTGGGCGGTAACCGCTTCAAGGACGTCAGTCGCGAGGTCGGGCTGGTGGATGAGAGCTGGAGCGGCGACGCCACGGCCGTGGACCTGAACGACGACGGCTTCCCCGATCTCTACGTCCTCGACATGCAAGGGGGGAACCACATCTGGCTGAACGAGGGTGGCAAGCACTTTCGCGACGCGACCGCGCAGTATTTCCCGAAGACTCCGTGGGGAGCGATGGGGGTGAAGGTGTTCGACTTCGACGGTGACGGTCGACTGGACCTCTTCATCACCAGCATGCACCCCGACATGTGGGTCAACATCCCCCCGGGCGATTGGGCGGCCGAGAGCCGCAAGGACGACTCCTCGCAGGTGTCCGGCCGTCTGTTCCCGGGAGGCAAGGGCGGTTTCATCTTCGGCAACGCGCTGTTCGCCAATCGGGGCGGCGGCCGGCTCGAAGAGGTGTCGGACGCCGTCGGGGTCGAAACGTACTGGCCTTGGGGGCCGAGCGTGGACGATTTCAACGCTGACGGATGGGACGACATCTTCATCGCGGCGGGCATGAACTTCCCCTACCGCTATGGGATTAACTCCCTGTTACTCAACGAGGGAGGGCATCACTTCCTCCCGAGCGAATTCGTGGTGGGGGTCGAGCCGCGGCCAAACGGCACACAGCAGGTCTGGTTCACTCTCGATTGCGAGGGCGAGGACCGGGGCCACCCCTTCTGTGGCGCCTGCGCCCATCCGGAGGCGATGGCGGGGGCGTGTCGGCTAGATGCCGCGGGCCACTTGACCATGATGGCCTCGCGCGGTTCCCGTTCCGCGGTCGCACTCGACCTGGACGGCGATGGCGATCTCGACATCGTCACCAACGAGTTCAACGCCGGGCCCCAAGTGCTGGTGAGCGATCTCGCGCAACGGCACGCCGTTCACTTCCTCGAGGTCCGGCTGCGCGGGGCGCGCTCGAACCGCGAGGGGCTCGGCGCGCAAGTGACCGTGGTGCTCCCCGACGGGCGCCGGATATTGAAGCTGCTGGACGGCAAGTCGGGATACCTCTCCCAGAGCGACCTGCCGCTCTATTTCGGCCTCGCGAGCTTCGACCACGCCGGGTCGATCGAAGTGCGTTGGCCGTCGGGCCGGCGCCAGAGTGTGGCCGGCCCCCTCAAGGCAGGGCAGACCATTGACGTGGTGGAGCCGTAAGCACGGGCCCCCGCTGGACGCGGGATCTTCTGATCGTGCGGCGCGAGGGGACGCCGCTCGGCACTGCGGCCGCAGCGTTCCGGAGCTGTTCCTCGAGTCTCGCGTTTAGGCCGTTCTGACCGTCGGCAAGCGACAGGTGGAGTACCGCCGGTCGTAGCCCGTGGGTAAGTTAGTTGACCGCGCCACCGTAGCTCAGTGGTAGAGCTCTCGATTCGTAATCCCGCACGGCCAGCGCATGCCAGCGCTGGCCGTTGTGTTTTCAAGGAGTTAGGCGACACGCACGACGGCCAGCGACGACAAGAAACGCCCCTGTTGGCACCACGATTGGCACCACGACACGGTGGCGACCCGGGATGGTTCGGTTAGGTTGTCTCCTGGTGACGGTGAGCCGGCGGCGGCACCACGCCCGACCAATTAGCCTCGACCGATGGACCGGCGAGCGTGCAGGGAGCTGGCGGCGCCTGCCGCGCGGCGAAGAGCATGAGCGCTGTGAGCGAGTAGCCAACCATCAGAATGCCTTTCTCATGGCGCAATGCGGTGGACGATCTTCACCACGAATGCGCCGTTCAAGGGCCGAGAGAGGGATCGTGCCGCGGGGAAGCGGTACGTCGCCGCGCGGTTGGTCGTGTATCCGGAGTTCCAGACCAGGAAAACATCGTCCCCGATCTGAGGAATCCAATGGAATCGCAGGTTGAAGTCTGCCCGCTGCGCGTCGTTGTTGTATTGCACGAAGCCAAGAAAGCTGGTCCGCGGATTGAAGTCGTACTCAATCCGGCCGGAAGCGAGGACGGCTGTGAGGCCACCGCCGGGTAGCCGCGCGGCCGTGCGGGACAGGTCGGCACTGACAATGACGTGTCCTCCGCCGCGCCACGTGCCCTGCAACTCGACGTCCGCGCTGCGGCCGCCGTAAAACGGGCCCCAGTTCACGAACACGCCGAAGCCGAGGGGCCGCCCCGGCGACATGAAGTACTGTAGCTCGTAGCGCGACCACCAGTATCGCCCAGGTGGGATCTTTACGCCTCGAAAAATGTCAAAGGTGTCGGTCGGCGCGTCCAGCCAACGCTGGAAATTCACCTCGAAGCGGTCCCCATTCTCCCGCTCGCCTCCGAAGAACCGCCACTCAAACCACGCGGTCTGCCAGTCCCCGGTGCGGCCGAGTGATCCGTTCCTGTTGGCGATGATGTCCCATTCGGGGATGAACTTGAAATCGAGCTGGCGGATGCCGAGGGCGTGGGGTCGGGGGGTGAAGTTGGTGTGGCCCGTCGTCTCCCAGATCCCGGTGCGACGCACGAAACCCAAGGGCGGCGTGAACCCCGCGTCGATCCGATAGAGCGACACGAAGTTGTCGAACAGGTCGTTGGGGTTGTCCGTGGAGATGCGCCACGCGAGCGGCGCGCCGGACACGCCGGGCGTCCGGCTCCCCGCGATCCAGAACTTGGGCTCGACGTTCTGTCCATGGAACACGAGGGGAAGATCCACGTCGAACCCGCCGGCAGTCTGCGCGCCGTCGCTCGAAAGCGTTCGCAGACTTCCAATGGCGCCGATATAGGACCGCGCGAACAAGTCGTGCTGCACTCGAAGCACCGCATCGTTGGCGCGCTCGACGCCGCCGGTCTGCGTGTCGAGCAACCCCAGGCGCCACGGCCCCGCGCGCCCGGTCAGGCGACCTCCCGCAATGATCGGAACCGACGCGCCCGACGTATCGAGTCCGATCCGTCTCGAGTAGAACACCTGGACTCGGCCCGGCGTCCCGAAATCGAACAGCCCACTGGACTCCAGGAAAAACTCCCGCTTCTCGGGAAAGAAAAAGGGAAAGCGGGTCAGGTTAATCACTTGTTGATCGACCTCGACCTGGGCGAAATCGGTGCTGACAGTGAGATCGGCCGTGACCGTCGGCGTCACCGGTACCTTCACATCGAGGCCGGCCTTTCCCCCAAAAAACCCATCCCCGATCTTCGCGCCCGCGCTGTCGTGTTCCGCCGCCGTAGCTCGTGTCAGAACATATGGGTAAGCCTCGACATCGCGGACGCGATTGAGGGCGCCCAGCTCAGTCAGCTCGCCTTCATTCAGCAGTTGGTACAGACCCTCGGCGCGGCCCCAGGAGCGCCACAAGTCCTGCTCGTTCTTGCGCCGGATAAAGCGGCGCACGTTGAATCCGAATCGCAGATCCTCCCCCCGATAAAAGCGCAGCGCGCGGAATGGGATTCGAAACACGGCGGTCCAACCGGCCGAGTCTCGGGTGACAACCACGTCCCAGATGCCGTTCCAGTCTTCGTTGAGATTGTCGATCCCGACGAGCTGGGCATCCCACATCGCGCCGTTCGGATTCGTGCCGAAAACGAACGCACCACGGCGGTCGTGAAAACTGTCGATCAGCAGCTGAACGTTGTCGTCACTCGACAAGTCCGCGTCACGCCGCAATTCGCTGGCGCGCACGTGCCGGATGTCGCTGTCGTATGCGCGGACCGCGACGTACAGCGCTGCGGCGTCCCGCAACACCTTCACGACAGTACGCTCGCTCGCGGGGGCGCCTGCCAATGGCTCGCGCTGCCGAAAGTCGGAGATCGAGTCCGCGCTGGCCCAGGCAAGGCCATCCAGGCGACCGTCGAGGGAGATCGGGACGGTTGCTGTGACGACGCGCAGACGCGCCCCTCCTTCCGAGGCGTTCGTCGTGCGAGCCTCAGCACTCTGCTGCGCCGCCATTCGGACGGGCAGCAGCAATGCCAGGGCGAGAAAGGCCCGCATCAGTGCGCGAGCACGGTGGCGGTGAGGTCGTCGAACAGGGTGTGCGAATCGGCCTTTGTCCACACGCCAACCTTGCCCGGCGCCGTGAACCGTGAGTCGTGGACGTCGATCAGCTTCTTGTCGTTGAAGTAGACCTCGACGTGATCGCCGCGCATGTCCGCGCGCAGCGAATGCCAAACGCCCGATGCGACGGGCACATGCACCCGCTTCACTTCGACGCGGCGGCCATTCTGCACGTAGTACCAGCAGACGTTGTCCTCCAGAGCATTCGCCCGCGTGAGGTAATAGTTGTTCTCGTCTTGGTACCGCCACACGATGCCGCACGCGCGATCCACCCGGCCGCTCACCGGCTTGCACCAGACAGCCACGCTCACGTCCCCGAACGCCGGCCCGTCAGCCACGGCGACGGGGAAGCGATAGTCTGTCCGATCACTGTCTTCCTGCGCGAGCACGTTGGGCCCGCTGGGGGCGTCGGCCGCGGCGCGAACGACCCACCGACCAGGGCGCCCTGACCCCGTCCGCCCGAACGAGAAGCCGACGGGTGGCTGCCCAACGCTCGAGCTGTCGAATGTCCAGATGGTGGCGGCCTGCGCGGCAGCAGGCGAGGGATTCACCGCGGGAGCCGGGTCGTCGTCGGCATCGTCTTGGTCGCGATTGCGACTCTTGCTGCACCCTGTCGTGCCGATCAAGGCGAGGCTGAGGGTCAAGAGCCCTACTTTCCGAAATGCGTGCATATGCGTCCTCTCAGTGCCCAGCATCGACTGCCGCCCTGAGTCCGCGCAGCACGTCCGGCAGCGGGCCGTCGGCCCAGAAATGGATGTAGTCCAGATGGGGGGAATCACCAATCATATGGCTGTGCATGGCGGTCGCCGGTATCCCGTGCGTGGTGAGCGCATCCAGCACACCGGCGACGCTGGAGTCTCGCACCGCGAAGTCGCCGGTGGCGACGGCGCGCGAGGGGCTCACCATCTGGACGTTGACAGGCGACCCGTAGGCGAGAGCGGGGGTCATCGTGCGACCGCCCATGGTGACCGTCCCGGAGACCAGAACGAACCCCACCTGGGCGACGTTGCCGCGCGCAGTGCCGTGGCGTCCGAGCGCTTGGAAAACGACAGTAGTGTCGATCGTCAGGGGAACAGGTGGCGCCGCTGCGACAGGTCGCGGCGTCCCCGTCTTGGTTAGGGCCCGATCCAACCGAGTCGCCAGGTCGAGCGCGTTTCCCTGGCCGAGGATGTGTACGTAAATGATCTCCGGCTGTTCGCCGACGACATGATTGTGGATCGCGCTCACCTCGATGCGCTGATGCGCCAACTCAGCGAGTACCGGACCCAGCTCCGCGGCCGTGAGCACGAGGTCCCCCATCATGGTCGCGTCGTTGGGCTCTCCGCTGAACCCGGCCCAGGCTCCTAGCGCGAGGGCCGGCGAGACCGTGACGTCCCCGATCCGGACGGTGAGGTCGCGGCGGGGAAGGTTATAACGGATGTAGCCAGCCGCACTCGTGGGAGCCGTTCCGAGAATACGGCCGACCGAATCCCAGGCAGCGGTCGACGGCTGTTGCGCGAGCAACGGGCGGGCTCCAGCGGCGACGAGGCTAAGGAATAGAATTGCCTTCGGCAGCTTCTTCATGGATGAACTCCTCCGTTTCGTAATGGTGGCCGCGCCTACAACGCATGCTTCAGGAGCAAGCCAACGACGCCGGACGCCGCGATAAGCGCGGGTTCGGGAACGCGCTTCATCCTCACAATGACAGTGAGCGTGACTGCGCAGATGAGGACGGTCGGCAAATCGACGAGGGCACGCCGGCCGAGCACGATCACCGCGCCTGCGATCGCACCGGTAGCGGCCGCCGTGACTCCGTCGACGAATGCCTTGATGCGCGGGCTCTCGGCAAAGCGGCGAAAGTGTGGTGCCGCAAAGACCGTCACGAAGTACACGGGCGCGAACACACCGATGGCCGCCACGGTCGCCCCCAGTGGTCCCGCAACGAGGTACCCGATGAACGCCACGGTGATCACGACCGGGCCCGGCGTGATCATCGAGACGGCGACGGCATCGAGGAACTGCCGCTCCGTGAGCCAATGGAACTGCTCCACGACACCGCCGTGAAGGAACGGGACAATCGCCAGTCCGCTGCCGAACACGAACAGCCCTGCGGCGGCGAAGTATCCGAACACCTTCCAGAGCACCCCCACGGATGCCGTCCCGGCGAGCCCGGATACGAGCCACCCGGGCCACGGCGCGACGAGCAGCACTTTGCTCGACATTGATGGGCGTACACGAGCGCGGGCGAGCAGGGGGATGAACCCCGAAGCCACGAAAACCCAGATGATCTCCCTCGCCGTCCAGGCCGTGACGATGAGACTCACCGCGAAAAGTCCCCAGAGCAATCGGTCCCGCCGTAGAGTGGTGCGCGCAAGTCTCGCGGCGCTCCATGCGATAATCGCGATGACCGCGGCTCCAATGCCGTAGAACAGCGCCTGCATCCAGGCGAGCCCACCGAACTTGAGGTACAGCGCGGAGAGGGCGAGCACCATGAGGAACGACGGCGCCACGAACGCGATTCCTACGAGTGTCGCGCCCAGTACGCGGCCACGCACCCAGCCGAGGTAGATGGCGAGTTGGGCCGCGAGCGGGCCGGGGGCAAGTTGCGCGAGCGCGAGCCCCTGCTTGTAGTCGTCAGGCGCGATCCACCCACGCTCGTCCACGAGATCGCGCTGCATGTAGCCAGCGAGCGCGATCGGTCCGCCGAACCCCAACGTGCCGAGTTTGAGGAAGTAGAAGACGAACTCCCGGAGCGTGGCTCGGGCCGGCACCGGCTTCATCGCGACGACTGATAGAGGTTGTCGAACACGGCCGCGCCTAGACGGAGGCGCGTCGCGTCGGTAGCGTGCCTTCGGGCGATTCCCGCGAGCAAGCGCTCGACACCTGTAGCCTCTGCGCGGCCGAACTTCGCGTCCTTGCAATCGATGTCGTGCACGATCTCGCCGATCGCGCGCAGCGCGGGGTCGCGCAGTCGAAACCGCCGGAGCAACGTCTCGAAGGTGCAGCGGTCCCCTTCGTGCGTGTACTCGGCCTCGAACATGTCGAAGCGCAGCTCGTTCTTGCGAGGCGAGTAGCCCTCGGGAGCCACGACTTTGAACCGGGCCGCCGGATCGATGAAGCGCTTGATCAGCCACGCACTCGCGATTCGATCCACGAACACGCCCCGGCGCGTGACCCAGGTCCGCCCGCGCATCCGCCCGGCTCGGCGGCCAGCACGGGCCCCCCGATGTTCGGGCAGTTCCGTCCGGCGCAGGCGTGCCTCGAGGTGCGCCAGCACCCGCCCAGCCTTCTGCCGGTTGGGCGCGTGGAAATAGTCGATCGCCGTGACCTCGGCCAGCCTGTGATCGAGACGCGCCACGTCGACGGGGGCCGCCTTGCGCGTCAGAGACTTCGCATCGCGCGCGATGGCGGCGTAGTCCGCCGTGCGGGCCTTGCGGAACAGCGCTTCCACGTCGCGATCGCTCAGGCCGTCCACGAAATCCCCTCGACACACTGATCCCTCACCACCGCCCGCCTCGATTTCCTCCAGCAGCCAGCGAAAGTCTTCGACTGCTTGATCGTTGTACGGGAGGACCCACACCGAGTTCTTCACCGGCACTGCGCCGATGCGCTGGAGCCTGCGCCACACCTTCACCCGGAAGTAGTCGGGCTTCGGCGGGATCTGGTGGAACAGCAGGAGCCAGCGTCCGGTCGGTGTTTCTTTCACGACATCAGGCGGGGGTGGGGACGCGCTGCGGGTTCCAGGTATGACGCTCCCCCTTGGCTTGCTGGAGCCATGCGTACAGCGCATCGTAGATGACGAACCCGCGGGCGAGCAGCTCGTGATCATCGGGGAAGAGCTGCGACAAGCCCAACGAAATGGCGAGCAATCCGGCCGCCTGCGGTGCAATGTCGAGGCGGTCAGTGTCCCCGCGGACGATAACCGCCAGCTCGTGCAAAGCCGGGTCAGTCAAGGCGTACTTCTGCAGGAAGGCGTCGAAGCTGCACAAAGGTCCATCGTGAGAAAGCTCCACGCCTTCGACATCGTATGGGATCGCATTGAGCCCGGCGGCGCGCACGCGGACCTCCGCGGGTGGTGCAAAGAGAAACTCTGCCTTCGGGTCGATGAATCGCGTGATCAGCCACGGGCATGCGACGCGATCGATTTTCGGATGCTCGCGAGTGATCCATCGCATAGGTGTCTCGCTGCGAGGTGGAACGCAACTCGGTTGACTATAACAAGTGTATCATCGATCGTTCGAGGGGGCTAGCGCATTAGTTCACTCCACCGAGATCGGGGGCAGCAATGAACACGACGAGGAAGACTTGGCTTGTCCCGGTCCTGGCTGTGACAGCGGTGTGCTGGGGAAGCACGCTCGCGGCCCAGGATAAGGACGAGGAAGGGAACCAGGCGGCGGTGGCAAAAGCTGTTTTGACCGCTCGGGTCTCCCTCGAGCGTGGTCTGTCGGCGAGCGCGAGTCACGGCCAGCCGATTTCCGCCAAGTTCGAGATGGAGGAAGGGAAGCTACAGCTCTCCGTTTACACGGTGAAAGATGCCAAGTACTTCGAAGTCATTGTAGACCACAACACCGGTAACGTCGTCAAGGCCGAGCCGATTGCAGAAGGCGAAGATTACACCGCCGCACAGAGCCAGCAGGCGGCGATGGCCAAGGCGAAGGTGTCCCTTCGGGCGGCGGTGGAGAAGGCCCTACGAGGCAACGCAGGCTTTCGCGCGGTCAGCATCACGCCGTCGTTTAAGGATGGCCGCGCCTTCGCCGACGTGACGCTCGCAAAGGGCGAGGAGCTCAAGACTGTTTCTGTGCCGTTGTAACGACCGCGGAGGTGCGAGATCAAAAAAGATGACCCCCTGACGCCCTTTCAGGGGGTCGGGTGCCGCCGCCTCAAGACCGCCGCGTCGCACCGGTCGGTGTCTTTTGTGGCCGCAGCTCCGCGAGGCACTCGAGCGCTACCTGGCCGAACACCCGCCGAGCCGGCTGCTATTCCCGAGCTACCGTACGGGCGAGGAGGCGATGCTCACGGACTTCCGGAAGCGGCTCGACGCCGTGGCCGTCCGGGCGGGTTGGAAGCCCGGGGAGATCCGCTCCAAGATGTTCCGGCACACCTACTGCGCCGCGCGGCTACAGACCGTTGACCAAGGGGCTCCTGTGAGCACCTACACGGTTGCCCGCGAGATGGGGCACGGCGGCGAGGCGATGGTGCGGAGGGTCTACGGGCACCTCGGCCAGGTGCGCCACCGCGCCGAGGCCGTGGAGTACCGCGTGGAGCAGCACGCCGCTAAGTTAGGGGCGCGGTTGGAGGCGCTGCGAGGGGTGGGTTTTGGCACCACCATTGGCACCACGGCGTAGACCTCTCGACCAATGCGGTAAGTCGTTGCTGTACAACCGCGCCACCGTAGCTCAGTGGTAGAGCTCTCGATTCGTAATCGAGCGGTCGTCGGTTCAAATCCGACCGGTGGCTCTGGTCCCCCCTCTTAGTTGCCCACGGCCGCCGCCAGCAGGCCCCCTCCGCCGGCCGCCGCCCAGGCCAGGCGCGCCGGCGTTCGAGTCAGCGAAAGCCCGAGATAGACGGACGGCGAGACACGCACGGGCACGGGCGGGTAGTCCGTCGAGTATTGTAACCCGGGCACCCAGTCCAGGCCTCCGGTGAGTTTGATCCAGCCTCCCAGATCGAGGGCCGCGTGCGTGGTCAGTCCGGCGTGCTCGGTGAGTCCCCCGGCGCCCACGGAGGTCAGCACCACGCCCGCGCCGACGTCGACCGCACGGTGCCGGCCGAGCCAGCGACGATACCGGGCCCGCACGCCGAGCTGCGTCGCGTCGATG
>Ga0209761_1001628_pt1 | contig 14581 bp, 11 predicted proteins | sample GraSoi013_1_40cm_4_FD_185818 | JGI IMG/M metagenome (GOLD analysis project Ga0209761, IMG submission 185818) | Grasslands soil microbial communities from the Angelo Coastal Reserve, California, USA - Sample 09_25_2013_1_40cm (SPAdes) (version 2) | ecosystem: Environmental > Terrestrial > Soil >... | reverse complement strand
AGCGGGACGACGGCCGCGGCGAGCGCACTGAGCGCGGCCGCGGGCAGAACGCTCCGGGTCATGGCAACCTCCGAAGAGACGGTGAGAAAATGGCGGCTATGGGTCCACGACCCCGGCGCCGTGCTCCGCCACGGCTCGCTCGACGCGCTGCGCGAACACGTGCGCCCCCGCCGGCGCCATGCGAGCCGCGTCACCCTTGAGCTCATAGCCGTCCGCGAGGACCACCTTTCCGGTCGCCGCGTCGAGCAGCTGCGCGCTCAGGATCCAGACCAGGTTGCTGGTCTTCGACACCGTGCCCTTCGCCACCCAGCGGGCGCCCAGTTGCCGGGCGACGGCCCGGGCGCAGGCGTTGTCGCAGGGGTTGCCGTCCGCCTCCGCCGCGGCTACGGCGACGGCCACGGCACCGGAATCGACGAGCGCAACATGGTCGGAGGCGCGCAGCGCGGCGCGCAGCCGGCTCGTCGCGGCGCGGACCACCGCCGTATCCCCCGCCTCGAGCACGTTGGCGTGCTCGCCGTCGAAGCGCAGATTGAGGACGGCGATGCCCGGCCGCGGGGCGGACTGCGCGGCGAGCGGGAGGGCGGTCAGGAAGCCGGGCAGACACACGATGAAACCACGCCAGGGCACGGCGACCTCTCGATGGGGACGACCGGTTCGGTAATCTAGAGGCGGCGCCGCGGGAATGCACCGCTGGTCCCCTGCCTCCGGGGTACGTAGGATATCGGCGCGATGCGATACCTCCCCGTGGGCGACTACGGCGTAATCGGCGACCTGCACACCGCGGCGTTAGTCGGGCGGGACGGCTCGATCGACTGGTTCTGCGCGCCCCGCTTCGATTCTCCCAGCGTGTTCGCCGCCCTACTCGACGACGCGCGCGGGGGACGGTGGCGCATCGCGCCCACCGTCCCGGCGACCACCGAGCACCGGTACCTCCCGGGCACGAACATCCTCGTGACGACGTTCCGCATCGAATCGGGCGGGGTGCTCGTCGTGACCGACTTCATGCCCGTCGGGCCGGCCCGCGAGGGGCGCACCGAGATTCACCGGCGCGTCCAGTGCACGCGGGGCGCCTGCGATGTCGAGGTCGCCTTCGAGCCGCGCTTCGACTACGGCACCCGCCAGCCCGTCCTGGCACGGCGCGCGTGCGGCGTGCTCGCCACCGACGCGGAAGACGACGTGGCCACGCTCTCCTCCGCGCCGGACGTCGCGTGGCAGACCGAAGCAGCGCGCGCCACGGCCCGGCTCAGCCTCGCGGCGGACGAAGCCGCGTGGTTCGTGCTGCGGTGTGACGACGACGAGGTGTACGCCGTCGCGCATTACCGCTCGCAGGAAAAACTCGACGCGACCGCCCGCTGGTGGGATGAGTGGTCGTCGCGCCTGCAGTATCAAGGCCCCTACCGACAGGAAGTAGAACGCAGCGCCCTGGCGCTGAAGCTGTGCTGCTACGAGCCCTCGGGCGCCATCATCGCTGCGCCCACGACCTCGCTGCCGGAAACCCCCGGCGGGGGGGGCGGCCGGAACTGGGACTACCGGTACGCATGGCTGCGGGACTCCGCCTTCGTGCTGTTCGCGCTGGACCGGCTGGGATTCGATGCGGAGGCGGACGGCTTCCTCCAGTTCCTGAAGCGGGTATGTCGTCGGGCCGACGCTCGGCACCTCCAGATCATGTACCGGGTGGACGGCCGGCGCGATCTGCCGGAACAGATCCTCGAGCATTTCGAGGGCTACCGCGGTGCGCGCCCAGTGCGCGTCGGGAACGGCGCCGCGCAGCAGTTCCAGCTCGACGTCTACGGGGAGCTGCTCGACACCGCGGACATCTGGCGGCGCCGCCACGCGATGACCGAAGGCGTGTGGAAGGTGCTGCGGGAGCTCGTGGACTGGACCGCCACGCACTGGCGCGAGCCGGATCTGAGCATCTGGGAGCCGCGCCAGGAGCCGAAACACTTCGTGTTCAGCAAGGTCATGGCCTGGGTGGCGCTGAACCGGGGCGCGCGCATCGCGGTCGAACTCGGCCTCCCGGGCGACACCGCGCGCTGGCGGCGCGAGGCCGAGGCGCTGCACGCCGAAGTGCTGGAGCGAGGCTGGGATCCCGTGCGCCAGACGTTCGTGCAGGTGTACGGCGAGCCCCAGCTCGACGCCGCGCTGCTCGTGATCCCCAAGGTGCGGTTCCTGCACCGCTCCGACCCCCGGGTGCGGAGCACCATCGCGGCGGTGCGGCGCGAGCTCGCCACGGCCTGCGAGGAGCTGATTTACCGGTACCGGTCGCCGGACGGCGTCGGCGGCGACGAGGGCGCGTTCGTCGCTTGCAGCTTCTGGATGGCGCAGACCCTCGCCATGGCCGGGGAATTCGACGAGGGGGAGCGGCTGTTCCGCAACCTGCTGCGCCGCACCAACGCGCTCGGGCTGCTCGCCGAAGAGATCGACCCCGCAACCGGGGAGCAGCTGGGCAACTTTCCGCAGGGGCTGTCCCACGCGGCGCTGATCAACACGGCGTACGTGCTGGAGCGACTGAGACCCAGGGCCGACTGAGCTCACGCCGTGTCAAACGCCCCACGGAGCGACTGTGTGCCTGTCGCGAAGTGGGGCGTTTGACACGGGCGTGAGGTCACCGCGCTTGCGCAGCGAGCGCCAGCGCAACGCCGTTCGTCCATCCGAACCCGTCCTGCGTCGGGTACTCTCCGCCGCCGGCGCGCCGACTCAGGTCGGCGACGTCGTACTTCTCCGTCATCTTGCCCGTCGAGCGATAGGTTTGCCGGTTCAGGGCCAGCCAGCGGTCGCGGGCGGCAGCGGCCAGGTCGGCGCGGCCGTAGCGGCGAACCCCCTCGATCGCCAGCCACTCCAAGGGCGGCCACCCGTTGGGGGCGTCCCACTGCTGACCCGAGGTGATGAGGGTCGGTACGAACCCGCCCGGCTTCAAGAAGTCCCGCTCCAGCCGCGCAGCTACCGCGCGACCCTGCTCCGGGGTGGCGAGCCCAAAATAGAGCGCGGCCGCGGCGGCAATGGTGGGCCGGTCCGTCACGCGCTCGCCGCTCTGCCAGCGGACGTCGTAGAAGAACCCGCCGGCGGAGTCATACGCCGCCGCGAGCAGGGCCCGGCGACGGTCCTCAGCTGCCTGCACGAACCGCTTGGCGACCTCCACATCACCCACCCGTCCGCGAAACGCGCGCAGCGCGGCGATCATCCGCTCGGCGTGATAGAGCAGACTGTTGAGGTCCACCGGCACCAGCTCCGTCGTTTCCAGCGTCCGCAAATCCTGCGGGTCACGCATCCAGCGGCTCGAGAAGTCCCAGCCGCTTTCGGCCGTGGCCTTGACGTTTCGATAGAAGGCCTCGCGTCGCTCGGCGGGGAGCGTCTGGCCCAGCTCGTAATCCTGGCGGTAGGACTCGGGCCTAGGCTCGGGCCGGTCGTCCCAGTAGCGGTTGAGCACCGAGCCGTCGCGCAGCCGTACGACGCGGCGGTACGCCGTGCCCCCCCCGGGTGCGAGACGCTCCGCGCCGTCCATCCAGAACGCGTGCTCCGCCTCGAGCGCGTCGAGGTAGGCGAGGGCCCGCGTGGTATCCGTCGCCGCCGCGTACAGCCCGACCATGGCGGCGAAGAACGGGGGCTGGCTGCGGCTCAGATAGTACGTCCGGTTGCCGTTCGGGATGTGCCCGACCGTCCTGACCAGGTAGGCGAAGTTGTCGAGCATGCTGCGCACGAGGTCGGTCCGACCGCTCGCGATGAGCCCCAGCATCGTGAAGTACGAGTCCCAGTAGTAGATCTCGCGGAAGCGGCCGCCCGGGACGACGTACGCCTGCGGCAGCGGGATCAGCGACGAGCGCGCGTCCGCTGTGTCGGGCGGACGGGTGAGGACGGGCCAGAGCGCGCGGATGTGCTCCTCCATGCGCTGGGTTGTGTCGGTGCTGAAACCTTCCCCGACCGGTTTGGGCAGCTCGAAATGGCGCTCCACGAAGCTCCGCAGGCTGAAGGACGCAGCGCTTCGAGCGGAGGCGTAGAAGGCGGCGATCTCCGCCGGAGCGAGGAGCGGCCGGGCGTCAACGAAGGTCTTGGAGTCCGCGAAGATCCCCGCGAGCTGGACATCCTGAAACAGCGGGCCGAGGTCGCGCGCGGGGTCGTAGCGGGCAACTCCAGCAGGCGGTTGGAGGGCGGGTCTGGAGGAGGTAGCGCTCCGGCACGCTGCCGCCAGGGTGAACGCCGCGACCAGCCCGATGAGGCGAAGCATGGGCGCCTATGATATCCGCATTCCGGAACACCCGTAAGGACTGGCGATCCTCCATTCCGGAAGCGATGATTGGCACATGGGGCATCTGAGCGGGCGGTACGCCGCCATGACCGAGCGACTGGTCGATAGCGTGCTGGCCCGGACCGGCCACACCGCGAGCGAGCTACGCCGCGCGACGCTAGCGCGGGCGGCGCGGCTCGGTGGGCAGCGCGATCCGGTGGGCGGCTCGAGGGACGGGGTGCCCGCGCCGATCGCCGACTACGTCGACAAGGTCGCCCGCCACGCGTACGACGTCACCGACGGCGACGTCGTCGCCCTGCAGCGCGCCGGCAATTCGGACGACGCCCTGTTCGAAGTCACGGTCGCCGCCGCGCTCGGTGCTGCCCTGGGCCGGCTCGAGCGCGGGCACGCCGCCTTGCGGGGCGAGGAGCCGGACTGATGCGCCTCCGCGCAGTGGAGCACGGCCATCGCTTCCCCCAGCGGCTCAAGCTCATGCTGATCCGGCTCGTCAGCGGGCGCCGCGTCCCCGACATCGTCAAGACGCTGCTCTACCGCCCGGAATTCTTCGGTCGCCCGATGTGCGACTGGACCCAGGCGGTGATGCGCGGCCCTTCGCCCTGGACCGTGGGTGAGCGGGAGCTGTTCGCCGCATTCACGTCGCGGCTGAACCAATGTCGATTCTGAACGGGTGCTCACGGCGCGGTCGCGTCGCTGGCCCTCAAGGACAACCAGCTGGTCGAAGCGGTGCTGGCTGATTGGCGCACCGCGCCGGTCGATCCCAAGGTCCGGGCCACGCTCGGTTTCCTCGAGAAGCTCACGCTCGCCCCGGCGGACGTGCGGCCGGCCGATCTGAAGCCGCTCCGCGCCGCCGGCGTGAGCGACGCGGCCGTCGAGGACGCGATTCAGGTCTGCGTGCTGTTCAACATCTACGACCGCCTCGCCGATTCGCTCAGCTTCCAGCTGCCGGGCCCGGACGGCTACGCGGCCTCCGGACGCTCCCTCATGAGGCGTGGGTACGTCCTGTAGCAGGGCGCTGAAAGGCAGATCCTTCGCGCCTGCGGCGCTCAGGATGACAGGCTCGCTCGCCGCCGAACGAAGAGAGAAACCAGACACTCCCTCTCCTTTTCTTCCTCTTTTCTCTCTTCTACCGTAGCCGCCCGGCGCTGTCATCCTGAGCGTGCGCGCGGAACGCGCGCGAGCGAAGGATCCGCTTCCGCGCGAGCGAAGGATCCGCTTCCGCCGCACGTCCTACGCGGCTACGTCCTGTAGCATAGCCGACGAGCTCAAATCGCCGACGGTTCGACGACGAGGTCCCTCGCTCCGCCGACGTCGCGCACCAGTCCCACGCATGCGGCCGCCGTCAGCAGACAGGCGCCGCCCAGCATCACCACGTACAGCGGCGCGTTGGGATTGCCTTCCCCGAAGACCAGACGGATCAGCGGGCCGAAACCGACCGCGGCCACGATCTCGGGGATCACGATGAAGAAGTTGAACACCCCCATGTAGACGCCCATCCGGTTGGACGGTAACGCGGTGGAGAGGATGGCGTACGGCATGGAAAGAATCGACGCCCACGCGATCCCGACGCCGACCATACTGAGCAGCAGCAGGTGCTTGTCCCGGATCAGGTAGAGCGACAGCAGCCCTGCCGCCCCGCAGGCGAGCGCGACGGCGTGCACCGCCTTGCGGCTGGTCAAGGCTGCCAGCTTGGGCAGCGCGAGCGCTACCAGGAAGCAGGTGATCGAGTAGAACGCGAAGGTGAAACCACCCCACTCGATGCCCTGCGTGTAGAGCGCTGACTGCGGGTCCGTGGCCCCGAAGACGTGCCGCGCCGTGGCGGGCACGAAGAAGAGCCACATGCAGAACAGGCCGAGCCAGGTGAACAGTTGGACCACGGCGAGCTGCCGCATCGTGACAGGCATCTCCCGAATGGAAGCGCTGATCTCGCTCAAGAGAGGCCCGAGCCCACGCCGCCCACGTCGGGCGCGGTCCCACGCAGCCGGGTCCTCCGGCGGGAACTCACCGGTCGTCACTACCGTCCACAGCACGGCAAGGAAAAAGACCACGGCGCCGACCTGGAAGGAGTACTTCACCGAGAGCGGCACTCCGCTCGACGTGCTGCCATGCACGCCGAACCAGCTGAACAACAGCGGCAAGGCATTCGCCAGACTGGCGCCGACTCCGATGAAGAACGACTGCATCACGAACCCGGCGGTCCGCTGCGACACGTCGAGCTTGTCGGCGACGAAAGCCCGGAACGGCTCCATCGAGATGTTGATCGAGGCATCGAGTATCCAGAGGAGGCCCGCAGCCATCCATAGCGCGCTCGACGTCGGCATCAGAAAGAGCGCGATCGAGGCCAGAATGGCGCCGGTGAGGAAGTAGGGACGACGGCGCCCCAGCCGCCCCCACGTGCGGTCGCTCAAGGCGCCGACGATCGGCTGGACGAGGAGACCGGTGAGCGGCGCGGCCAGCCACAGCAGCGGCACCTGGTCCGGTCGGGCGCCCAGCCGCTCGTACACCGCCGACATGTTGGCGAGCTGGAGTCCCCAGCCGAACTGGATGCCGAGAAATCCGAAGCTCATGTTGTACATCTGCCAGAAACTCAAGGGGGGTTTCACTTCGAGCTCTCCGCGAGCGGTCGGTAGCGTCCCACGCGACGCGTGATGTAGGTCTCCAGGTAGCGCGTGTGCGCCGCGTCGGTGGGGTATGCCTCGTCCGGGCCGTAGGGGTAGCGCGACATGCCGTGGAACGGCAGGGGGGTCACAGTGCCGCCCATCGCCGTGTTCCGATCGGAGTCCTTGAGCCACGCGTCCGTGTACAGCAGGAAGTCGCGCCTCCACCCGGGGCGCAGCGCCGGGACGTGACCCGCGTCGAACGACAGCGTGGTCTCATCCCCGGGCGCCATGATCACGTACATGTCATCCGGCGCGCGCACCAGCGGCAGCACGTCCCCGTAGCGCGTGTACGCTCCCACGATCGGCTCCCAGGGTGACTCCCGGGACAGGTCCTCATAGGCGGCCCACTGGGGTCCGTAACGCCCACCCTTCCGGTACAGCCGCGAGAACCCTCGATAGTGCACTTCAGCCGTCATGGGATCGAGCGAGGTGATCGACGGTGGGTTCGCGTGGTTGCCCCCGGCGGCGGCGACGAACGCCTGGTCCCAGTAGATCTCCATGTTCGTGCGGATACGCACGCGGTGATCGGCGCTCAGGAACTTCCTCGTGAGATCTACGACGACCGTCTTGTCCTTGCCCGAGGGGAAGCCCACCTCGGCGACGCGGCGCCAGCGGCCCAGTGGATCCTTCACCTCGAGGTAGGGAAAGATGACGCCGGGCTTCCCCGCCTGGGCCAAGGCGATGTTGATACTGGCGTCGGTCGGGTAGATCCACCCGGCGAGAAACAGGTAGACGCTGTCCCGGCCGCCCAAGTCGCCCAAATCGCCGAAGTCGAGGACGAGGTCATGGAGGGTGGCCAGGCCCTGGTAGCGCGTGAGCGCGAGCGGTGCCACGTAGCGATCGTCTCGCGCGCGCAGCGCGGGGAGCAGATCGGTGCCGTGTTCGTCGGTCGCGGCGACGGGGGGCCGGGGATGCGCGATCGAGTACAGCCGCAGCGCCGCGGGCCCCGGGGCGGGCGGCACGAACCCTTCGTCAACGTACACATCCACCGAGTCGGGGTGGTCCACCACGAGCAGCTTCACCTGGTCGAGATAGGCGGTCTCCCATAGCTCCTCGGTGAGCTGCAGGACGTAGCGGCCGTTTTGGGGCGCGAGGGCGCGGCCCGGCACCCGCATGTATTCCCGTGAGGCGTGCGGCGGCGCCGACGCGATGTCGGTTCCGCCGGCCATGATGCCGAGCGGCATGCCGAGCGCGCTGCGCCACATGACGTCCGTAACGAACCGGAAGGCCGCGCCGTCCCAGGCGTACAGGAATGGGCACGACCCCTTGAGGATCTGCTGCTCCAGGATGTCCTCGTCGGTCCCCGGGTAGTAGACCGTCTGCGCGACCCCGTTGGGCCACCGCGCGCGCAGCACGTCGGCCTTGATGCGCTGGCCCAGCCCGAAATGCGTCACGCGCCCCGTCACGACGCGCGCCTGGTACAGCTTGCCCGCCCGGAGCTCGAGCGTCGAGCCGATGCCGAAGCGGTTGTTCTTGCCGCTCCCCGTCCGCAGGGCGGCGAGCTCGACCTGCACGTACTGGTTCGCGTTGCCACCGTCGTTGAGGAGCAGCCGCGGTCGCCCGTCTTCTCCCATAACGAGGAGGTCGAGATCGCCGTCGCGATCGTAGTCCACCGCCACGACCCGGCGGGCGGCGTGCAAGTCATTCGGCAGAATCGCAGAGCGATCGAGGAAACGTCCAGTCTGGTCGTTGCGGAACAGGTAGACGCCGCGTGCTCCCGCTTGTGTCGGGGCGCCGACCACCACGAGGTCCAGGAAGCCATCATTGTCGAAATCGAAGAAGAGGGCAGCGCGCGCGGCGAGGGCGCGCAGCGCCTCGAGCGCCGCGCTGCGGCGATCCGGCTCGAAGGTGCCATCGCCACGGTTCCGGTAGAGGACGGGCGCCGTTCCGCCCGCCGAGGCGACGAACAGGTCGAGGAACCCGTCGTTGTCGTAGTCGCCGACGGCGACCGCGGCCGCGCGGCCCGGCGGCCCGGCGTGCGCCAGGCCGCTGGCCGCCGTCGCGTCCTCAAATCGGCCCTGTCCCGCGTTGTGGAAGAGCGTGAGACGCCCGTCTGCTCGCACGACGACGAGGTCCGTGAGGCCGTCGCCGTCCAAGTCCCCGAAGGCGGCGTCGCGGCTCCCACCTCCGCCGTCCAGGCCCATCGGACCGGCCATTTCCTGGAACCGCCCGTTGAGGACGTTGCGGTAGACCCGGTTCCCAGCGGCCGTGGCGAGGAACAGGTCGAGGTCGCCGTCGTGATCGAGATCCACGAATAGCGCAGTCGTGGCTGGCGGCGCGCTGCCGAGGCCGGCGGCGGCGGTGACGTCCGTGAACGACGAGTCTCCCGTGTTGCGGTACAGTGCTCCGCCGCTCGCGGTCGCGACGAACAGGTCGAGCCGTCCGTCGTTGTCGTAGTCGCCGAACGCCGCGCCGGCCGCCCGATCGCGTACCTGGATGCCGGCGCGGGTAGTCGTCTCGGTGGCGCGTGCCAGCTCGTTGTGGAATAGGCGTCCCCCGACGAACACATCCTCCCCGCCGTCGCCGTCGTAATCGCCGGTCGCGAGCGCGACTGCGGTGGCGGTGTCGGGGGGTGGCGGCACGCCGGCGAGCCCAACGGTGGTGGTTACGTCGCTGAAGCGGATCGCCGCCGCGATCGCGCGCGCGTCCTGCGCCGGGGGCGTGATGACGGGGTTGAACGTGAGGATCGGGTATCCCGGCAGCGCGCCGTTCGCACCCCGCAGCTTCTGCAGGCTCGCCTGGTAGGCCGCCGTGGTCTCCATGAAGCGATGGAACGTCGTAGCGGGCGTGGCCGCGGCGGCGGCGCGACCGGCGCGCGCCAGGGTCAGGGCCTGGTGGAAGAACCGGTTGGCCTCACGCGGCAGCTCGGGGAGCTGCCGCTGCAGCGCCTCGAGCTGGGCCGCCGCCGCGTCCGCCCCGCCCCCCCCGCGCGCGAGCAGCACGTCCACGAGGTCGAGCCGGGCTGCCACGTTGCTGGGCGCGCGCTCCACGATGCGCCGGAGGTAGGTCTCTTTGGACGCCGGATCGAGCTCGACCAGCTCGTACAGCGCGCGGAGATCGTCCGGGCTGCGTCGCAGCACGCGGTCCACTTCGCGACGGGCCTCGGCCGTGCGGCCCGTCAGCTCGTACACTTTGGCGAGCGTGAGGGCGATGTCGTCGCTCGCCGTATCCAGGGCCGCCGCCCGGCGGATCTCCCGCTCGGCCGCGTCGTAGCGGCCCTGTCGCAGGTGCACCAGTCCGAGGTTCGCGTAGCCCAGCGCCTGATCGGGCGCCAGGGCGACAATCTTGCGGAACGCCGTTTCCGCCTGGGCGAGCTGCTCGCTCCGCAGGTACGCGAGGCCGAGCGTCCGCGCCGCCAGGATAGCGGCGTCGCGCTCGAGGCCCCCCCCCGCTGGCTGCCGGCCGCGGCAGCCGAGGAGGAGCAGCGTCGCGGCGACGCCAAGACTCGTCAGGGCGTTCCGGATCATGGGGCTAGCAACATCGTTCGATCCTTGCCGACGGACAAGACCACGCGATATGGTTCACGGCGTGACGTCCCTGCGCGTGCGCCGGCTCGCCCTCACCACGGTGTTCCTCGGAGCCGTCTTCGCGGTCGTCGCGCTGAACCGCGGGCGGCCGGCAGAGGTCGCCGGAGGGAGCGCCGCCGCTCCGGGCTTTTCGCTCCGCGACGTAGCGCGCGATGTGGGAATCGATTTCGTGCATCACGCGCCGACGCTCGATTCCCGGATCGACAACATCGCCCCGCTCGTGACGGCGCTCGGGGCCTCGGTATCCGTCAGCGACGTCAACAACGACGGGTGGCCCGACCTCTACTTCACGAACAGCCGGTTCGGGTTCCCCAACGCGCTCTATCTCAACCGGGGCGACGGGACGTTCAGCGACGTCGCGGCGCGCGCGGGGCTGGCGGATCTGAACCGGCCCGGCGAGGGCGTGTCGATGGGCGCCGTGTGGGGCGACTTCGACAACGACGGGCTCGAGGACTTGCTCGTCTACAAATGGGGGTACCTCCAGCTGTTCCGGAATCTCGACGGCCTGCACTTCGCGGACGTGACCGCTGCCGCGGGGCTGCGCCACTGGATGAACAGCAATGGGGCGGTGTGGCTCGACTACGACCGGGACGGGCTGCTCGATCTTTACGTCACCGGCTATTTCCGCTCCGACATCGATTTTTGGCACTTGCAGACGACCCGCATCATGCACAACAGCTTCGAGTTCGCGACCAACGGCGGGAAGAATCGCCTGTTCCACAATGTCGGGAACGGTCGCTTCGAGGACGTGACCGACCAAATGGGCGTCGGCAGCACGCGCTGGACCCTCGCCGCGGCCGCGGCCGACTTCAATGGCGACGGCTGGCCCGACCTGTTCCTCGCGAACGACTACGGGCCGGAAGAGCTGTTCGTCAACGATTCCGGCAAGCGGTTCGTGCTGACCAGGGCCGGCCTCGAGGGCGACTCGAAGAGCGGCATGTCCGCCACGCTCGGCGACGTGCTGAACCGCGGTCGGCTCGATGCGTTCGTGACCAACATCTCGGAGCGCGGCTACCTGTTCCAGGGCAACAACCTGCGCCTCAACTTCTTGCCGGAGCTGGGGCGCTTCCAGCAAGGGGCCGAAGGCGTCATCGCCGACGCCGGGTGGGCCTGGGGAGCGCAGCTGGGCGACTTGGACAACGACGGGCGCAACGAGCTGTTCATCGTCAACGGCTACGTCTCGGGCGCCCGGGACCGGAGCTACTGGTACGCGATGTCGAAGGTCGCCGGGGCGAACGGCAATGTGTTCGAAGACGCCCGCAACTGGCCCGCCATCGGCAGCGCCAGCCTGTCCGGGTACGAGCGGTCGCGGGTGCTCGTCAACCGCGGGCTGGCAGGCTGGATGGATGTGGCAGCGGCCGCCGGCGTGACCGACGAATACGACGGGCGCGCGGTCGCGCTGGTCGACGTGTTCAATCGCGGGGTGCTCGACGTGGTGGTCGCGAACCAGAACGAGCCGGCGCTGGTCTACAAGAATACCGTCGTGCCGGGCAACCATTGGATCGCCTTCAAGCTCGTGGGGACGCGCAGCAACCGCAGCGCAATCGGCGCGGAAGTGACGGTCGAAGCCGGGGGAACCCGCCAGCTCAAGATCGTGGACGGCGGGATGGGCTTCGCGAGTCAGAACGACCGGCGGCTGCACTTCGGGCTGGGCGGCGCGGCGCGCGTAGACCGGGTGGTGATCCGCTGGCCGTCGGGCGCGCGCCAGGTGGTCGAACACGCCGTCGTCGACCGCCTCAACCTCATCACCGAGTCGCCCCCCCCCGCAGGCGCGGTGCCGTGACCGCCGCGGCGCTCGCGGCGCTCGGCGGGCGGAGCCGGACGCTGTGGGCCCGGCTGGGCGAGGTCGATCCCCGCTACCTCGTCTCGTTCCTCATCACGCTCATTCTCGTGGTGGGGGAAGCGCGCTACGGGATCCTGGGCGGCTACGACCGCCTCGCCATCACCCTCGGCGTGTGCGTCGTGACCGAGCTCGCCCTGGCGCGCCTGGTCGGGGGCCGCAGTGCGGCGGTCCAGAGCGCCTACGTCACCGGCGTCAGTCTCGCGCTGCTCCTCAAGCCGCGGGCCGGTCTCCTTTGGCCGTTTGCCCTGGGCGCGTTCCTGGCCATCGCCTCGAAGTACGTGCTGGCGTATCGCGGCCAGCACCTGTGGAACCCGAGCAACTTTGCGATCAGCCTGCTGCTCGTGATCGCGCCGGGCAGCGTGGCGATCCTCAGTCATCAGTGGGGGAACCACCTCGCCACCAATGCGGTGATCTGGGCGTTCGGGCTCTTGATCGCCTCGCGGGTGCGGGTGCTGCACGTGACCCTCACGTACGTGATCTGCTACGGGCTGCTCGCCGCGGCACGCAGCGCGATCGTCGGTACGCCACTGGTCGCCGAGCTCGCGCCGATCACAGGCCCGATGTACCAGCTGTTCATCTTCTTTATGATCACCGATCCCAAGACGACGGTCGGCTCGCTGCGGGGGCGGATCGCCGTGGCCGCGCTCGTGGCGGTGGTGGAGGCCGGGATCCGGCTGGCGGGCGACTATCACGTGGCAGCGCTCGGCGCGCTGTACCCTGCGCCGCCGATCCTAGCGCTAGCGATCGTCGGTCCGCTCGCCAAGGCCGTCGACCTTTGTGCTTTTTTTCACAATCCCCGTCGGTCTCCTTGACAGGTCAAGCTGGGCCGCGTCTTTTATTGCCCAGCGTCCGCGGTCGCACGCGGGCGCAGCTCGTCGCGTCGCCCAGGCTGCCGGTCTGTATCGGCAACGTGCCTCGCGCCCGTCAGAGGTTGTGGGACGCCCTGAGGACTCGCATATGCGAGCGGTACCTCTACTGGCTGTGTACGGTTGTGTCCTGCTTGCCACCTCGCCGACTGCCAGCTTCGGTCAGGCCGGCACGACGGAACATGCGGGTACTTCCAGTCCGGTGTACTTGATCATCCGCACCGACGACGCTGGGTTCAGTCACAGCGTAAACCGCGCGCTGCAACGGCTCATCGACACCGGCCTTCCCCTCTCGGTGTCGGTGATGTTTGCCTGTCCCTGGTACCAGGAAACCGTGCAGCTCCTGAAGCGACATCCCGAGGTCGCCGTAGGCATTCACCTGACGCTGAATTCGGAGTGGAAGAACTATCGGTGGGGACCGGTATCGGGTCGCGAGGCGGTTCCGACGCTGGTCGACTCCAACGGATACTTTTTCCAGTCTGCCGAGGCCCTGCACCAGAACCACGCTGATGTGCGACAAATCGAAAAGGAGCTGCGGGCGCAGGTCGAGCGAGCGCTCCATTCGGGACTGAAGATCGACTACGTCGATTTCCATATGGGCACGGCTGTTCATTACCCCGAGTTCCGTGAGGTCACCGAGCGGCTGGCGCGCGAATATGCGCTGGGCATGTCGGAGTATTTCGGGGAGGCGATGGATGCTCCTCAGTACTGGGCGGCGCCGCCACACAAGGTGGATAGCCTGGTGGCGTTGATCGATCGCTTGCGGCCCGGAGTGAATGTCGTAGTCACACACGTGGGGATCGACGATCCGGAGCTGGGCGCGTTGCTGGACATGAACACCGATCAGCCCCTCCCCGAGATGAGCAAGAATCGTCAGGGAGAACTGGATGCGCTCACGTCGGACAGGTTCGCCGGGGCCCTGAAGGCCCGGAACGTTCAACTCATGACGTACCGCGACCTAATCACCAAGCAAGGCCTGAAGGCCATGCGACGACCCGCAGGATGAGGGCGCCCTTATGAAAGACATGCTGCAGGGTAAGCGTTTCCTTGGTGCAGTGGGGATGAGCGTGCTGTTGACCCTGGTCATATGCGCACCCGCATTTGGCCAGCAGCAGATCCAGGTCTCCGGTAAAGTCACCGCGCCCGATGGTGAGAAGATTCGGGGAGCCTCGGTCCGCATCCGAGGGACCACGACCAGCGCCGTTACCGATGACGAGGGGAAGTACTCGCTGACGGCTCCGAGCGACGCCGTGTTGGTTTTCAATCGCATCGGGTATCGCGGCGTCGGGCTGAGCGTCGGCGGGCGCGCCACCATCGACGTCGTCATGGAGCGTGCCGTCACCGTGCTGCCCGAGGTCGTCGTTACCGGTTACACGACGCAGCGGCGCGCCGACATCACCGGGGCCGTGGCCACCGTGGACGTCGCGGGCATTTCCCAGCAGACC
>Ga0209761_1001627_pt1 | contig 14581 bp, 19 predicted proteins | sample GraSoi013_1_40cm_4_FD_185818 | JGI IMG/M metagenome (GOLD analysis project Ga0209761, IMG submission 185818) | Grasslands soil microbial communities from the Angelo Coastal Reserve, California, USA - Sample 09_25_2013_1_40cm (SPAdes) (version 2) | ecosystem: Environmental > Terrestrial > Soil >... | reverse complement strand
GGTCTCTTGTACCTGGCCACCGGGCGCAACCTCTGGGTGGCGGTGGTCGCACACGGTACCATGGACACGGTCGGCTTTCTCCTGCTGTTTCTCGGGAAGTATCCGGGCACATGAGCAGCCCGAAATGGTCACAGTCTTCCAGACCGCGAACCCCGTAGCCCTCGCGCTCGCGAAGGCGGCGCTCGAATCCCAGGGCATACCGTTCGTGACGCAGGGCGAAGGCCTCCAGGATTTGATCGGGCTGGGGCGCTTCCCCGGCGGCTTCAACGTCGCGACCGGTCCCGTGAAGATCCGCGTGGACATTCGCGACGCTGAGGCGGCGAGAGAGGCGCTTGCGGATATCGAAAACCCTTGAAGCCTCAACCCCCTACCTGTTGCGGCGGCACAACGCTTGCGGCGTTCATTCTGTGCCTGCCTCGAGCGTTGCGGCTGTCCCACATGTCGGACCATGGAGGCTCGTATGAAGACCCTCGCGTTGAGCACCCTCCTGACACTCGCCATCGGTGCGTACACCCCCGCGCGCGCGCAGGGCCCGTATGACAAGCACGCTGACGCCCACAAGGACATTCAGACGGCACTGAGCGAGGCTCAGGCCGACGGCAAGCTCGTGCTCCTCGACTTCGGCGCCAACTGGTGCCTCGACTGCATCGTTCTGTCTCATCTGTACGAGGACCAGACGGTGCGTCCCTTCCTGGATGACAATTTCCACGTGGTGAACGTCGACGTGGGAAATTGGGACAGGAATCTGGACGTCTCCCAGCGATACGGCAGTCCCATCGAGGGCGGCATTCCTGCCCTCGTGATTCTCGCCGGTTCGGGCGAGGTCGTCGCATCCACGAAGAATGGCGCACTGGCCGATGCCAGAACCGCGACGGCGCGGGAGGTGCTGGAATACCTCAAGCGCTGGGTGGCTCAGAAGCCCGCGCATGCGGCGCGCTAGCGGTTACCCCCGACTGGCGCCGATCGCCGGGGTGATCCTGTTGGGGGCTGGCGGCGCAGGCGTCCAGTCTGAGCGATGGCTTCTCACGCGATTTGCGGAGCATGATGTCGCCGTCGAAATCGCCCTCGAACGGAGCCAGGCGGGGACGACATGGCTCGTAGGGACCTACACGCCGTCCCGCGCGACTCTTCACCTGTACGGGAAGGATTTGCCCAAGTCAGGAATTCACGGCGTGGCGCGCCCCACTTTGTTGGAGCTCGTCTCCTCGGCATCCATCCGGCCCGCGGGCCCGCTCGTCGCTGACCAACCGACGATCGAGCTCCAAGTCGCGGCTCTGGGGTTGACGTTTCCCGTCTATCCGGAGGGCCCCGTGACCCTCCGTCTGCCCGTAACGCTCACCCCGAAGGACGGTGCGACCGCCGTGCTATCGGTGACGTACATGGCGTGCAGCGACCGCACCTGCCTGGCGCCGGTCATCGATAAGCGGATCACCGTGAGGATTCCAGTCGTCTCCGCCTCGGCTCCCTGACGCCGTCCCGCCCTATAGGCGGCTCGGACTCGATCCGTCGATCGTACCAATTCCGTTTCGCGAATGCGATTCACTCGACAGCAATCTCGTTGTTCGTCGCAACAGAGCGCGTGTTGCGGCGGCGCCAGCCGGGGATGCTGACGTTGGCTCGGTGTTGCCTCATCGCCACGCGCGGATCGGGGTTGGGTGCGTTGCTGCGACAGTCGACGGGACGATTGACTCTTCGTACCTTGCCGGCATGGATCCAGAATCGCGTCTTCGACGAGCGTGGGTCGCGCGAATCGGCGAAACCCACCCGCTGCCACTCGCGACGACGAGTCAGTGCACGACGGCTGCTGGCGGTGGCGTGGGGCCCGCTGAATGTGCTGCCTCTGCGGTAACGCCCCAGCGGCTGCGGTGGGACACCTTGCAGGTGGTCCTCGCGCTGCTCGTGTTGGTGCAGGTGTGGCGCGTCCAGGATCTGCTTCCCGTGATCGCGATACCGGGTCTTCCCGTGCTGTGCACGCTCGCAGTGCTACTCCTGCTGGTGCTGGATCGGGATCCGCGGCGCAGACTGGACAGCCTCAAGCAGCCGGTCGTCCGCGCCGGGGTCGCGTTGCTCCTGCTCGCCACGCTCTCGATTCCGGGGAGCCTCTATCCCCGATACAGTGCGAGCTTCGTGGTGACGGACTACATGCGGAGCGTCGCGTTGATGCTCATGATCGCCACCAGTGTTCGCGGGGTGGGCGATTTTCGGCGGCTCGCCTGGCTCCAGATCGTGGGCGTCACGCTCTTCTGCGCCGTGAGCTTGGCGCGCGGTCAGGTCGACCCCGACGGTCGACTCGTTGTACGCAGTTACTACAATTCGAACGACCTGGCGTTGTTGATCGTCAGCACGTTGCCACTCACCCTATACCTTTGGCGCCGGCCGGCAGGTCTGGTGGGTCGAGCGATACTGCTCGCCGCTGCGTCGTGCGTCGTGATGACGTTGGGTCGCACCGGCTCGAGAGGGGGGTTCTTAGCGTTTCTGGCGGTAGCGGGCTACCTGTTGGCGGGATTTCGCGGCATTGCCACGTCGAAGCGGGTCGGCGCTGTGGCGCTGCTTGCGATTCTGCTCGTCGCCCTGGCGGGAGACCGCTACTTCGCACGCGTTCAGACGATCTTGAATCCTTCCGCGGATTACAACTGGCGTGGGAAATCCGAGACGGGCCGGCTGGAGATATGGAAGCGGGGCATCGAATACATGGTGACCTATCCCGTATTTGGAGTCGGGGTCGGTGTGTTCCCGATGGCGGAAGGCATTCTGGCGCCGGAAGCTCGCGAGCAGCGGCAGTATGGCAGGAACTTCAAGTGGTCGGCGGCGCACAACCCCTTCATCCAAATCGGCGCCGAGCTCGGCGTCCTCGGACTGATCGCGTTCGTCGCGCTCCTCGTTGGAGCGTTCCGCACGCTCTCTACGGTCCGGCGGGGGCCGCCCGCGGAGGCTGCTGTGGTAGCGCAGACTCTCACCGCCTGCCTCGTCGGGTTCGTGGTGGCTGCCTGCTTCTCGTCTCAGGCGTATGCCCCCTACTTGTATACGCTCCTCGGCATGATTGTGGGGCTTGCGCGAGCAGCGTCTCCCGGGCAGGGACGCGTGCTTGCCGCGGGGCCAGGGTTAAGCTGCTCGGCCGCGGTGTCGAATGGCGTTCCGGAGTCCCGCCCCGACCCTTGACCCGACCCTACCCCCGAGGCTTGTTTGCAAGAGGCCTTACATACGCGGTCCGCATGGTCCTGCCGCTCGTTGTGGTGCTGCTCCAAGCCCCCCAGGCGTCCGCCGCCGCGCCGGCGGACGCGCGACCGGTGCGCGTGTGGTTCGGCTCGAGCAGCGTGCTCACTCGCGGCACTCCCGTCCGCGTCTACGTCCAGGCGGTGCAAGACGGCAACTTGATCGTGCTGCACCGCCGCACCGACGGGCGCATCGACGTGCTGTTCCCGAGCAAGCCCAGCCAGGACCCGTTCGTCCGCTCGGGCACGTACGAGATCCAGGCGACGCCGAGCGGCGTCGCCTTCGTGGTCGCGGAGCCCGACGGCTCGGGCCTCGTGCTCGCGGCGCTGGCGCCCAAGGCCTATCGGTTCGACGAATTCGTGCGCGCCGCGGCGTGGGACCCCGATGCGCTCGCGCCGTCCTGGGACGGCTCGGACGGCGAAGGCGTCCTATCGGACATCGTGCAGCGGATGCTGGGCGACGGCTATTTCAACTACGACATCGCGACCTACACGGTCGCGCCACCCGTCTACGCGATGCAGCAGGACACGGGAGTTCAGTATCCGCTGTACCCGACGTGCACCGACTGCACCTTCATCGGAGTCCAACAGAACGTGTTCGAGTCGCTGGTGCTGTGCGATCCGTTCTTTTCTCCCTGCATCGGCGACGGACGGTTCCATCACGGCGGGCGGCGCCCCGACGCACCAGCGGCCGCGCCGACCAGCACGATCGCGCTCTCGATGCGCGGATCGTCCGCCACGCCCGTGATCCCGCGCGACGGCAGGGCCAGGGGCGGAACCGGGTTCGCGCGCAAGGCGTCGACTCCCGCCAGCCGGCCGATCGAGCCTCGCGCGCGAGCGCCGCTGGTCCTCCCGCGGGAACGGGCGAGTCTCCCAATCCGGGCGGTGCCGCTCGGGCCGGCCACGGCCCCCACCCGCCGGCGTATCGTGAATGCGCCGACCGAACCCGCGCCCGGTCGCGTGGTGAGTCTTAGACTCACCCCCACAAGGGTGCGGGAACAGCCCGCTGAAACACCTCGGGGCAGCGGCTCGATCGTATTGACCGGCCTGACCGTATCACCACCACCGGTTCAGGCTGCGCCACCCTCGCGCCCGCCCGTGTCGCGGAGGGAGGCGCTGGCCATGCAGGTCACCGCACCCATGATGGTCCGGGAACGGGGACTGGCCGTGGCTGGCGGTCAGGCCGGCTCCGGAGGTCAAGGGGCGGCGACGACAGGACGAACCCAAGGGATCGCGCTGCCGCCCGCGCTATTCCAGGGTGCCCCAGCGCGTGTCCCTGTCACGCGTACCGGTGTTCGGCGGCGCTGACGGTGCGCCGGGGGTTGACGTTGCTCCGGGGCGGGGCGAGCCAGAGCGAAGTCTCGCCACTGGAGGTCGCCATGCTCGAAGACCGGATCCGCAGCTTCGAAGGTCGGCCGCAGCGCTACGGTACCCAGTTCGATTGGGACGAGCAGGGACGGTTGAGTCCCTTGCCGCTCGAGGACCCGGCGGGTGTCGACGCGCGCCAGCGCACGATCGGCCTCGGAGCGCTGGCCCATGATCTGCGCCGCCGGCGCAAGGCGATAGCGCGGGGGCTCGAGCGCCCGCCGGCCGACTGGGCCGCGCGACAGCGCGACATGGCAGAGTGGTTGCGGCAGGTCGGGTGGCGGGACTGAGGCGGCGAAGCGGGACGACCTACTGCAGCATCGGTGCGGTTCGCAAGAATTCCTCGAGCTTCTCCCTCCCGATAGCGGGCCGCAGCTGCTCGAGCACCAGGCGCCCCAGTCGCGGGATGTCGTCTTTCTGATAGCCCGCGGCCGCGAGCGCCGCCAACAACCCGGCGGGACCGACGAGTGCCGCCATCTCGCCGGTGCGCGCGCCGCCCATGAGCGCGCGACCCATCAGGCTCTCGCTGTTGGGGAGCACGTGCTTCACCTTTTTGAAGGTCTCGCCATCCAGGTTCATGCGCAGCGCCATGAGAATGGCGCCGATCCCCTTCTCGGCTTTTCCGGGTTCAATTTCGAGATTCGCGGCAACTTGGTGAACGAGATCCATGAGGGACTAGAATATGTGGTAAGACGCGATGACGCTACGTTGCACGTGCTCACGCGCGAGCAGCGTACAACGTAGCGTCGTACCGTCGGAGAACGACTATTGCCCTACCGTAAAGTCGAGCCTCTTCAGCACCGTGCCCGCCGCGTCTTTCACCTCGACGTGCCAGGCTCCAGTCCACTCGGCCGGCACTGTCTTGCGGCTCCAGGTGCGCCAGGGTGACCCGCCCACCTGCAACTCGACGTCGCCCACTTGCGTGTCGCCGTGGAACCACACGTGGTGGATGCTCGCGCCGCCGGCGCCCTCCACCTTGATCCAGCAGATCAACTGTGCTACGTCCGCCGGGAACACCGTGCCGGTGTCCTGCGGCTGCCGGTCCAGCACCGATCGCGCGACGACCGCCTCGACGACCGTCACGGATGGCGTGGCAGCGGCGGGCGCGGCGGGCGCGGCGGCGGGTGCGGCGGCGGGTGCGGCGGCCTTGCTGGTGTCCTGCGCGGCGAGTCCCCGGCCGAGGAGCAGGGCCGACGCGGCGATCATTGCCATGCGCTTCATGACGGCTCTCCTTCAGAAGGTGTCCCTTGTACGGCGCGCCGGCGGCGATGTTCCAGCCACGTGCCCAGCGTCGCCGCGATCAGGATCCCGGCCGCCGCGCCGCCCAGCTGAAACCTCGCCTGGTACTCGCGCTGCCGTCCGGCGCATTTACCGGCGAACAGCGCGCCCACCATGGCGCCACACGATCCCTGAATGAACGTAAAGCCGTAGCCCGCGCCCCAGGCGAACAGGAGGGGTAGGGCGCACAGCAAGAGATGACGGAGAAAGATCTTCATCGCGAACCCATGACGGGAGGAAGAAAACGCCCCGGGACGGTCCGCTCGATGACGGCGCTCACAGTCTCCGCGGTCGCATGTCGGGTCAGCGTCCCCGCTCGACCTTCCAGCGATCGACCTCTCGCCCGCCGTTCCCCGCCCCTCGGATGACGTGATACTCGTCGAACAGGGGGACGGTCAGACAGGAATGGTTCGGGATGATCTCGACCTGCGTCCCCACCGCGAAGCGGTCGTCGAGCGCAGCTGGCGCTTCGGCACTGATCAGACCGTGCTCCTGTGACAGCGTCGCCACCGTGAGCTCGGGAGCCCCGCGCACGGCGCCCATCGCCTGCGGGGCCACGTGTGCCGGCCCAGGGTCCTTCGACAGCTCGAGTGCTCCGGCGTTCACGATGAAATGCGCGGCGCCCGGTTGATGGGACACGACGGTCGCGAGCACCGTCACGCCTACGTCCGCCGGCTGGCAACACCCGATCAGCACCATGGTCCGGTCGTAGAAGACATAGTTGCCGGGGCGCGCCTCGGTGACGCCGGCGAGGTCCTGCACGGCCGCCATCGCCGGCGTCGAGCCGACGCTCACCTCCGGTAACGGAATGCCCGCGTTGCGGACCAGCTCCGCGAACCCGACCATGACACTCCGCTCCTGCTCCGCCACCCGGGCCGCCTCCGCCTTACTCGTCGTCCGGTAGGCATGACCGGAGTGGGTCAGGATGCCGTCGAACACTAGTCCTCGTTCCTTCCCCAATTCGGCAGCGACCTGCAGTGCGTACGGCGCGGCCGGGTCCACGCCCGCCCGGTGTAATCCGCTGTCCACCTTGAGCCACACGTGCAGACCCGACCCCGCGAGTGCGCGGGCCGTGCGCTCGTCGTCGACGGCGACGCGCAGCGTCGCGCCGGTTGCTTCCGCGATGCGATGCACGTGAGGAATGTGACTCGGATCGATGGGAAACGCCCAGGTGATGTCGTTGAACCCGGCGCGGGCGAACACCTCCGCCTCGACCAGCGTCGACACCGTGAGCCCGCGCGCCCCGTGCTCGCGCTGCAGGCGGGCGACTTCCACACACTTGTGCGTTTTGGCGTGGGGCCGCAGTGCGACGCCCAGCTGCCGGGCGCGCTTCGCCATGTGTTGGACGTTCCGCTCGACCGCGTCCAGGTGGAGCAGCAGCGCGGGGGTCTCGAGATCGTACATCTATCGCACCACGTGGAATTGCGTCTGCCGGCGCAGGATCCAGCGCATCTGACCGTCGGCCCCGAGCTCCGCGTCCTCTTCCTGGGCCGAGCGCACCGGCTGGTTGCCCCATTCCGGCATTGGCGTCGTGGCCTGGAGCTCGATGGAGAACCAGGTGTTGGGCTGGAGCAGCACGTCCCCGCGCCCGGGCACGCCCTCCTGGTGATCCCACAGGCCGATGAGCGGTCCGGCGCCGTGCCCGCGGTCCCCGATGGGGTGCGTGTAGATCGTGCCCGTGATGCCCGCCGCCCGCATTTGCGCCAGCGCGGCGGCGAGCACGTCGTTCCCGGTCCGCCCAGGCCGCATCTCGGCGAGCAGGATGTCCTGGAGCCGGTTCGAGTTCTTGAGGGCTTGCTTCAAGCCGTCCGGGACGTCCCGCTCGCCCGGCCGCAGCACGTAGCCCATGTGTTGCGTGTCGGTGTTCAGGCCCAGCGCCGTGATGCCGAAGTCGCAGTGCAGCACGTCGCCGCGCTGGATCACGACGGCGCCGGAGTCCGACAGATCGACGCCCCGCCGCTGCACGTCCACGTCGGTGTGGAACCACGTACCGAATCCGAGGTCGTTTACCCGTTGCCGCATCCACCAGGCGACGTCGTCTGTAGTGGTCTTGCCGGGCCTGATGACCCTGTTCGAGAACGCGGTATCGATCGTGCGCCAGACGACCTGCATCAGCTGCCGGTAGGTGGCGAGCATCGCCGGCGCCCGGATCTCCTGATACTCGAGCGGCAGGCTCTCGGCGCGCACGATGCGGGCCCGGTATCGCTCAGGGAGCGCGGCTTGAAGCTGCTCCCACTCGCCCGCCGACAACCCGTCGGAGAACGCGTGGGTGTGCGAGATGTCCACGGCGATGGTCTGCGGGTCCCGTTCCTCGATCACCCGGCGCAGCAGATCCCACTGCGCCTGTCCCACCAGCTCGGGGCGGCGGCCGATCGACGGATCGATCACCTCCCTCGCGTGATAGGCCTCGTATAACCCGCCCTGTGAGGCGCCGCCCAACGCGAGCCGCTCGACCCCGCGGTCCGGCCCCCGGTCGAAGAAGACGTAGATGGTGCGGCGTCGTGCGTAGAAGGAGGTGGCGGAGACCAGCGACCAGAACACGGGATCCTCGTTGTACTCGCGCATCGGCACGACCCACATGGCGACCTGATACTGGCGCATGAGACGCGGCAACACGGAGTCGAGCCGATAGCGCAGCCACTCCTGCTGGACGGCGGCTTGCTCGCGCAGCGTGCCGAGCGGACGCGTGGGGGACGAGGTAAGGTGGGGCGTCCCGCTTGAGGGAGCTCCCTGCACGAGGACAATCGAGAGTACCAACGCGGCAAAGGTCATGTCGGTCGAGGCACCGAAAGAGGTTGGGGTGGCGCGACGCGCCGAGCGACCAAGACGATGAGCAGGATGAGCGCGCCGAAATTGTAAGTGTTCTGCCGCACGATCCACAGCACCGCGGGGAGCTGGCCACGGTATTGGCTCAGCATCCCGGATGTCAGCAATGCGCCCACGGCGAGCGCGGTGAACCACACGGCTCGTCCGCGCCCTGGTGCGGGCCGGCTGAAAGTATCGGTCCACGCCGGGAATGCGAGGACGTAATAGTGGAGTCGGTCGAGCGGCGCGAGCAGGACCGCGAGCAGCGCGGTCGTCCCGACCTCGTACGTCGGTTCACTGGCCGCACGGCCGCGCCACAGCACCGCCGCCACTCCGGCGATCGCGAGCAGATCCAGGATCGCGGCCGTGATGACGTTCCCACCCAAGCGCGCCACGAGTCCGCCGATCGACTGGCCGGCCAGCGCCTGAGTGCTCTGGGCGGTCAGCGCCAAGTGCACATAGTCCGATACGTTGACGGCGCCGCCGAATCCCGCGGGGATCACCACGAGAAACGTGAGCCCGACCGCGGCCGTGACGCCCGCCACCAGCGGCCGCCAGCGGCCCCGCATGAGAAAGTAGAGAAAAATGGCTCCGGGATAGCCCTTGAGCGCCGTGGCCACGCCAATCCAGAGTGCCGCACGCATCTCCCGTCCTTGCTCGAGGTCGGCGATGGCGAGGACCACGAGCGCGAGCAGCACGAGGTTGATGTTCAAATGCTGGAAGTTGCTCTGCAGCGGCTGGGCGACGGCGGCGACGGCCAGCACCACTGGCGTCCACCGGCCGGCGTGACGATACCCCCGAACCAGACACCAGCCGAACAGCGCCACGTTGCCGACCGCCCACAGGGCCTTGGTGAACGGCAGGCTGAGTCGCGCCAGCAGGGCGAACGGGGTCAGGGCGAAGATCGCAAACGGCGGCCAGGGGACGCCAATCGCGCCATCGAAGTCGACGTACAACGGCCGACCCTGCAGCAGGCGCTCGGCCAGTCGGAGGTGGAACACGAAGTCGCCGCCCGAATGGACGCCGATGAACGCATTGACGACCGCATACAAGCCGCCGAGCACGAGCAGGATGCGCCACGCCCGGGGGGTCAGGTCTGCCATCGCTCCATCAGTCGAGCCGGCGGCCCGTCACTTCGATGCGGCGGTAGCGCTCGATCCGGCCCGAGCCTCCGACGAACGCGGAGGCGAACCAGCTCGTCAGGCCCACCACGATGGACGTGAGGATCGCGGCCCACAGTCCGGCGAGCGCGAACCCCGGCATGAGCCAGGCGACCAGGGCGACCGAAATCCCGTTTACGACCAGGATGAAGAGCCCCAGGGTGAGGACGGTGAGCGGGAGGGTGAGGATCAGGATGATCGGGCGGATCACCGCGTTCACGATGCCCAGCAGCAGCGCCGCGACGACGAGGTTGCCCCAGCCGTCGATGCGCACGCCGGGGACGATGGTCTCCGCCACCCACAAGCCGAGCCCCGTGATCACGAGGCGGAAAAAGAACCCTTTCATAGGTTCAAACTACTCGGGTGCCTACCGCCGCGCCCGGCCGGCCACGAACCGGGCCGTCACTCCGGGCGGCACCTTCACGCCGAGCTGCGAGTCGAACAGAATGGCGCCCGCGAGCGAATCCCCCACGCGCGACGCGCCAACGCCGGCGAACGGGCCCAGGTCGGCCGGCCACCCGTAGATCAGGGCCTGCTCGGGAGAGCCGTACCAGGTGACGGCGAGCGTTTCAGCACGCGGCACGGCGAACACCAGGGCGCCCTTGAATCGACACGTGCCGTCGACCGCGACCCGCACGGTATCGAGGATGACATCGGTGAGCTTGAAGCGGTCGCCCATCTCGGGCAGCGTGACGGTGTCGCCGCGCGTCACCACCCAGTGGCCGACGTAACTCTGCGAGAAGCGCGTGCGCAGGTGCATCTCCCCTGAGCGACACGGATCCGTTGCGCCGCATGCGGCAAGCGCGCCCAACAGGAGCGAGATCCAGCGCGCCTCCCGGAAGCGAGGCCTCACGGGGAGACGCTGTCCGTGGCCCGAATCCGGGCGTTGGTGGAATCGGCGGCCCGCATCGCCTTCCCCACGCCGCTCGCGCCGGGGATCCGCGACTGCGCGAGGATGGAGTCCCGCTGGCGCTCGGTAAGCGAATCGCCGTCGGCGGCGGACTTGGCGGCCTTGCCGCCGGAGCAGGCGGCGAGGAGAACGAGGGCGATGGTCAGGAAGCGGGCGCGCATGGGACCTCCGAGTTGGGCCGACCTAAGACGTAATATGTATGGGCGCAGTATGCTGCGCCCCTATCTCTGCGGAGGCTCGCTTCGTGAACCGGCTATCTGTCCTGTTGGTCGCCGTGGGCGCGTGCGCCCGTCCTTCCGTCACCGATCAGCTCGCCCGGGCGACGTGGGTCGACCTGACCTACCCATTCGACTCGACTACCATCTACTGGCCCACGGCCAAGCCGTTTCGCCTGGAGGTGGTCTCGGCTCAGCGCACCGCTGCGGGTTACTACTACGCCGCGAACAATTTCGCCGCCGCCGAACACGGGGGAACCCACCTCGACGCGCCCGTGCACTTCGCGGAGGGCAGACTCTCGACCGATCAGATTCCCCTTGCCCGGTTGACGGGCCCGGCCGTCGTGATCGATGTGAGCAGCCAGGCGGATGCGGATCGCGACTTTCGCGTGGCGCCGGCCGACCTCGAGGCGTGGGAGCTGGGTCACACCGCCGATTGCTGAAGGGAGCATCGTCCTGATTCGGACGGGGTGGGGGAGCCGCTGGCCCGATCGGGCGCACTATCTCGGCACCACCAAGACTGGGCCTGCGGCGGTCGCCGAGCTGCATTTCCCGGGAATTCACCCCGACGCGGCCCGCTGGTTGGTGACACACAAAGTGCGCGCCGTGGGCATCGACACGCCGAGTATCGACTACGGACAGTCCACCACGTTCGACACGCACCAGATCTTGTTCGCCGCAGACATCCCGGCGTTCGAGAACGTGGCGCACCTGTCCACCGTCCCCGCGACCGGGGCGTTCGTGATCGCCCTGCCCATGAAGATCCGTGGCGGTAGCGGGGGGCCGCTGCGCATCGTCGCGGTGTTGGCGGAGGGTGCGGTAGTGACTACGTCTCCTTGAGCCGCCGGATCAGCACGCCGTAGGCGACGAGATTCACGACCAGCACGAGCGTACCCAGCACTGCCTGGGTGGGCCGGGCGAGCCCCGCCGGGTACAGGGCCGGAATCACGTAGTGCTCGACGAAGCCGCCGCGGTACCCTTCCAGCCCCGCGCGCTCGCGCAACAGGTTTTCGAGGGGGGTGAGGGGACAGACCCAACCGCCGTACTCGATGGCGATCCCCCACAGGGCGCACGGGACGTGCAGCAGCACGACCGCGCGCCAGCGCCACGCGAGGAACCCGCCCAGGACGACGAACGCCACGAACGCCGCGTGGACCAGGACGACACAATCGGCCAGGACACGGTAGACCATCTTCAAGCTCCCCTTATACGACGAAAACCCCCGCCGGACCAGGTCCGGCGGGGGCTCGCGTTACCGTCGCGCCGCTCAGGCGCCCATCAAACTCTGACACGGGCTGAAGAGACTCAAGATCACGAACTCGATGGCTCCAGGCAGCCCGAAGAGATCCAGGAACGCCTGGCTCTCCGCCTGCGAGAGCTGGCTGCCGTCGTTATGGCGCACCGTGATCCCATTGTCGGTCCCGCTGACCCGGACCCAGGGCACGTCGTTCACGTCGATCGTCAAATTCAACGTCACCGTCTCCGTCGTCGGCGACAAGAGCGTGATGACGACCGTGCCGTGCATGTTCACCGTCTGGGTACCGTGCGTGATGCTGAACTCGGTGATCGTGAGCGTGATATGGTTCGGGTCCGCCAGCACCAGCGCCTCGTGGAGCTCGACGTGAATCGCCGGATTGTCCAGGTCCCACGTGATATCGATTTGGACGTCCGGATTGTTCGTGTCGAGCTGCGTAGCTGCAAACGTGGCGCTGAACGTGAGGGTGCGCGTGCCGTCGCTTATAAAGCCGGCGGCCGTCGCCGTGAAAGCCGTCGCCGGGTTGCCGGTGACCTGGCCACTGACCGTGTAATTGACGTACACGGTGCCGGGGCTGGCCGGCGTGCCGCCGCTGACGATGACGTGGAGCTTGTCGACGGCCGGTGACGTGGTGCTCTCGTCCACCAGATCGACGAAGCCGGTGGGCGTGAGCGGATTCTCGACGATCTGATCGGTGATCGGGTCGACGGCATACAGAATGATGCGCACCCGGTCGGTCGGAGCCGCTGGTGTGAAGGTGCCGTCCTGCTCGTACTTATGGGTGGTGGTGTTCCACACCCACGTCGTGCCCAGCAGCGCCGGCGGGACGACGCTGGCATTGATACCGCCGGAGAAGGTCGCCGCGCCACCGCGCAGCGCCTGCATCCGCGCCGCCGCGTTCGTCCGGAGTGCGGTCGAAGTGCCTGGCGGGTTGAACGGAGCGGCGCGAAGCAGCATGCCGATCCGGCTCGGGGCGGCTGCTGGGGAGCCCGTCGCCGTATCGCTCACCTTGCTGAAACTGTGGAACGTCGGCGAGAGCAGTACGCCGGACACGGTCTGCAGATCGCTGCTGAGCGCCGCGGGGTCGGCCAGGTGAGCCTGCGGGCCGGTGGTGTCGCTGCAGGCCGCCGCGACGAATGCGGCGACGACCGCGAGGCCCCACCAGGGGCGATGATGGTGTGCTGGCATGCTGCTCCTCCGAGGTGAGGGCCTTGGGGCGGGCAGGGGCTGGGCGCTGGCGCCTCGTCCAAGCTGGAACGTACCCCCGACCCACCAGATGGGGCCGTGACCGGGCGCACGCTTGCCCTACATGAGGGCTGGAGGTAGGGGAAGCCGCTTACGGGGCCGGAGTTAAATGATGACGCCGCCGCCGAGCAGGCGGCCGTCCCCGTCGTACAGGGCGCCCGACTGCCCGGGGGTGATCGCCCGCACCGGCTGGGCGAGATCGAGGGCGATCGTCCCGGCGCCGAGCTCCCGAACCCGGCCGGGAACGGCGGCGGCGCGGTAGCGGCACTGAACCAGGACCGAATCACCCGGCGCCAGCGGGTCAGCGAGCCAATTCACCTCGGCGAGCGCCACCGTGTGGCCGAGCAGCTGGTCCCCGGGACCGATCACGACCTCGCGCGTATCGGGGCGGATGGCCACTACGTACATCGGCTCGCGGAATCCGCCGGGGAGCCCGCGGCGCTGGCCGATGGTGTAGCGCGCGAAGCCCGCGTGCTCGCCCACCACCGCGCCGGCGGCGGTTACCAGCGGCCCTGGGTTCAGGGCCGGCGCCTCGGCGGGGAGATGGCGCTCGAGCACGCTCACGTAGTCGTCGTCGGGGACGAAGCAGATCTCGACCGACTCGGCCTTCTCCGCCGTCACGAGGCCGAGCTTTCGGGCGGCCGCGCGCGTCTCGGGCTTGGTGAGCTCGCCGACGGGTGTAAGCATCCGCGCCACCACGGCCCGGTCAATGCCCCAGAGGAAGTACGACTGATCCTTCCGCGGGTCGCGCCCGCGGAACAACGCGCCACCGCGCGCGATGGCGTAATGGCCGGTGGCGATGTAGGCGCAGTCGAGCGCGTCCGCGTGATACAGAAAATCTCGGAACTTGGTGAACGAATTGCAGCGCACACAGGGGATGGGTGTGCGGCCGCTGGCGTACTCGGAGACGAAATTCGCGATCACGTCGCGGCCGAAACGGTCCTCGAAGTTCAGCACGTAGTGCGGGATACCGAGCTTGTGGGCCACGAGCCGGGCGTCGGTGATCGAATCGAGCGAGCAGCACGGACGGTCGGGGACGGAGTCGCCATAGCAGAACAGCTTCATGGTGGCGGCGACGACGTCGTAGCCCTGCTCGACAAGCAGCGCGGCGGCGACGGACGAATCCACTCCGCCCA
>Ga0209761_1001626_pt1 | contig 14582 bp, 14 predicted proteins | sample GraSoi013_1_40cm_4_FD_185818 | JGI IMG/M metagenome (GOLD analysis project Ga0209761, IMG submission 185818) | Grasslands soil microbial communities from the Angelo Coastal Reserve, California, USA - Sample 09_25_2013_1_40cm (SPAdes) (version 2) | ecosystem: Environmental > Terrestrial > Soil >... | reverse complement strand
GCTTGCTGTGCCATGAATACCTCCTTACTACAGATTTGGATGAATCCGCAATTCATGCGGGCACATGAGATTTTACCGCCGGCAGGCAGACCGCACAACCGCCACGCGATTTGTCTCACGCGCTCTCTCCGCACAAGCGCGCAAGCGCCCAGCGGGCGTGCTCCGCGATCCCGGCGTCAGGCGAAGCCGCGAGCCGCTCCAGCAGCGCACTGATTCGAGCGTGAGTTACCGTGCCCCGCCGCGCGGAGGAATTCCCCAGCGCGATGCAAGCATTTCGCACGATGCCGCGCCACTTTGCCCGCTTGATCGCGCTTCCGCGAAAGATGCGGCGGAATTCTTCTTCGGTCAGCGCAGCCAGCCATTCCAAGCGCGGCTGAAAGAGAGACTCCGCGCGCGCCGGCGCGTCGCTCTCCCCCGGCATCTTCTCCCTCGGAGAGATGTTCCGCGGATGGAAGGAATCGAGTTGAGTGGCAGGCACGCTTCGATTCCACGGGCAAACGTCCTGGCAGATATCACAGCCGAAGACATGTCTCCCCATGGGCGCGCGGAATTCCTCCGGAATGCTGCCTCGCAGCTCGATTGTCAAATACGAAATGCACCGGCTTGCATCGAGCACGTATGGCTCGACGAGTGCGCCCGTCGGACAGGCGTCCAGACACAACCGGCAGTTGCCGCACAGATCGGGAGGCGGCGCCTCGGCCGGGCCCAGCGAGGGCAGGAGCTCGAGGGTCGTCACGATGACGCCCAGAAAGAACCATGAACCGAGCGCTTCGTTGATGAGACACGTGTTCTTCCCTTGCCATCCGAGACCGGCGCGGTGCGCAAACGCGCGCTCAAGAATGGGCCCCGTGTCCACGTAGGCGCGCGCCTCGAAGGGCTCAGTGAATCTCTCGCGCAGGGCGCCGATCAAATCGTTGAGTTTCGTCAAAATCAGTTCATGATAGTCATCTCCCCAGGCATAGCGCGAAATCCATCCGCGCGGCGCTTCGTCTGTTGAATCGGCAGGCACTTCGGTCGAATAGGGACGCGGCGTGTTGTAGTTCAGGGCGCAGACGATCGCGCTTTTAGCGCCGGGCAAGATGCGCGCCGGATCGTTGCGACGCGGATCTGCGAGATAGCGCATCTCGCCGGCATAGCCGCAGGCGAGCCACTCCGGCAGCCGCGCGTGTTCGGGATAGCTTTCGGCGCGCGCGATTCCGCACAACGAAAAGCCGCCAGCACGGGCCTGCTCGATAATCCACGCTGTGTCAGCCGGGCTCGCCATAGTGTGGATTCTGCCTGACAGAGGTGACGGGGGCGAGTTGCAAAACAGACAGAGCCCTTTCATTCGCGAAAGGGCCCTTTTCCTGTGGAACTCGTTCTCGCTCGGGGAGGGTGCCGCCCGCCTGCGGCAGGCAGGGTTCAGCCGAAACTGCGAAGCGCGGTGGCCTCGTCCGAGTAGACATCAAATACCGTATAAAGCTTGGTGAGCTGCAAGAGATCGTGAACGCGGCGGCTGAGGTTCAGCAACTTGAGCTCGCCGCCGCGGTTCTTCGCAGTAGAGAAACCGCTGACGAGCTCGCCGATTCCCGAGCTATCGATGTAATCCACATCACCCAGATTCAGCAGGATGTGCGAGCGGCCTTCATCGAGCAGACCGCGGACGGTTTTGCGCAGGAGAGCGCTCCCGTCGCCCAGGGTAATCCGCCCGCTGATATCCACGACGGCAATGGATCCCACGACTCGCGATGTTGCTTTGAGCTGCATCGTTTAGGACCCCCGTTTTCTGCTGGCGCCTTCGCCATTGTGAGAAGACTGCGCGCGCCCGGGCAACCTCTTGGACATGACAATTTCGGCGCCGCCGTTGCGTCCGCGCAGCACGTCGAATTCATCCATGAATGCGCGCATCAGGAAAATGCCACGGCCCGAGGTGCTCAGGAGATTTTCTTCGGCCAGTGGATCGGGAACGTCTTGCAAGTTGAAGCCCTGTCCTTCGTCGCGAACGTGGATCACGAGTTTTTCCGGTGTCAGGTCGAGCGCCAGATGAATCTTCTTCTCCGGCCGCTCCCGATTGCCGTAGTGAAACGCGTTGATCACGCCTTCGCGGACGGACATTCCGATCCGGTAGCAGTCATCCTCGCCAAAACCGATCGCCTCGGCGACGCGCAAACACATCTCTTCGGCCAAGTTGACGCTCTCAACTTGCGTGTCCAGCGTGATTTCCAAGTGCTTGGTCTCTGCCGTCATGCGCCGCACCACCGCAGCCGCGCAAAAGCTTCTGATGAAGCTAGTTATCGGTAACATAGCCCCCAAGCCCAAGTCAATGGAGCCGCCGTTCGAGAGTCTTTCTGAAGCCGGGCGGGTCAAAAACATCTGATGACCGTCTGAATTGCAACCAGTGGGAGCGTGTCAGGCCCAATACGAGCGGTCCAGGGTGCGGTACTGGATGGCCTCGCTCAGGTGCTTGGACTCGATGGACGCTGCCCCATCGAGGTCGGCAATCGTGCGCGCGACCTTCAAAATGCGGTCATGGGCACGCGCGGAAAGCCCCAGGCGCGTGATGGCGTTCTCCAGGAGTTTTTCTCCGTCCGCGGCGATCGCGCAATATTTGCGAATCAGTTTCGGCATCATCTGAGCGTTCGCATAGATCTTCTTGTCGCCCTTGAAGCGTTCCAGTTGCCGCTGCCGGGCTTCGAGGACGCGCCGCCGGACGGCAATGGACTCTTCTGCGGCGGAAGGCGCGCGCAGCTCCTTGTATTTCACCGCCGGCACCTCGATGTGGATGTCGATGCGGTCGAGCAAGGGGCCAGAAATCTTCGACACATATCGCTGAATCATTGGCGGCGTGCAGTGACATTCGCGCGTCGGATCTCCGAAGTAGCCGCATGGGCAGGGGTTCATGGCCGCGGCGAGCATGAAGCGCGAGGGAAACGTCACGCTGATGGCCGCGCGGGAGATGGTCACGTTACCGTCTTCGAGCGGCTGGCGCAACACTTCGAGCACGTTGCGCTGAAATTCCGGCAGTTCGTCGAGAAAGAGCACGCCATTGTGCCCGAGCGAGACCTCGCCTGGGCGCGGCACCGCGCCGCCGCCTATCAAACCGGCGTCGCTGATCGTATGGTGCGGCGAACGGAAGGGCCGCGTACCGACGAGACCACGCCCGTCCTCGAGCGTGCCCGCCACGCTGTGAATGCGCGTCGTTTCGATGGCTTCTTCGAGCGACATTGGCGGGAGGATCGTGGGAATGCGCTTGGCGAGCATCGTCTTCCCCGCGCCAGGTGGACCGATGAACAGGATGTTGTGCCCGCCCGCGCAGGCGACTTCGAGGGCGCGCTTGGCCGCCTGCTGACCGTGGACGTCGCGCAGATCGACCGAATACTGCGCCGCCTCCGAAAGCAGTTCTCGCGCATCCACTTTCGCCGGCGCGAACGTCTCCGGCGAGTTCACCAGGTCGACCGCCTGCGGCAGCGAACGCAGAGCAAACACCTCCACGCCTTCGACCACGGCTGCTTCGCACGCGTTGGCTTCCGGAACGGCGAGCGCGCGCAGTCCTCGTTCCCGCGCAGCCAGCGCGGCGGAAAGAGCGCCGCGCACGGGCCGCACGCTGCCGTCGAGCGACAATTCACCGAGGAACATGCATTCGCCGAGAGGTTTGCCGAAGAACGCACCCAGACAGCCGAGCAACCCCAGCGCCATGGGGAGGTCGAACCCGGAGCCCTCCTTGCGCACGTCGGCGGGCGCGAGATTGATGGTCACACCCTGCCCGTGGGGGAATTCGTAGCCGCAGTTTTTCAGCGCAGACTTGATTCGTTCGCGGCTTTCCTTGACGGCGTTGTCCGGCAGACCGACAACGTTGAAGTCCTGCATACGCGCCGAGCCGACGTCTACCTCGACCTCGACGAGATAGGCATCAATCCCGTACACTGCGGCGCTGATCGTCTTAAAGAGCATGCGAGAGGGGAATGCCGCTCGCTCCCAGCGGCGCGGGCGCAGCATAAATCAAACGAGGAAGTAACGCCAGAGCTACTTCCGTCTTTCCCTGGATTCGTGCGCGGAATTTTTTGTTTAGCCCATCCCGCGGCTCCGTCTGCTTTACAGCCGTTCCGGGCCCACGTATAGTGGCGGCGCCGGCAGAGCGCTGCAATCCATCTCTGTGTGAGGTTGGCCGATGCTTTGGCTCCTTGGAATCTTGATCGTCCTGGGCATCCTGCTTGTTGGCCTGTACAACAGCCTGGTCCGCCTGAAAGTGCAGTGCGACAACGCTTGGGCGGACATTGACGTGCAACTCAAAAGGCGGTACGACCTGATTCCTAATCTAGTGGAGACCGTGAAGGGTTATGCGGGGCACGAAAAGGGCACGCTGGAGGCCGTCATCACTGCCCGCAACCGCGCCATGACCGCGACCAGCCCCGCGGACAAAGCGCAGGCGGAAAATATGCTCACCGGCGCTTTGAAAAGTCTTTTCGCCTTGGCCGAGGCGTACCCGCAGTTGCGCGCAATCGAGAGCTTCACTTCGCTGCAGAATTCGCTCTCCCAAATTGAAGACACCGTGCAGAATGCGCGGCGCTACTACAACGCCGTGGTGCGCGACTTGAACACCAAAATCCAGCAATTCCCCACCAACATTCTCGCGGGCATGATGGGCTTCAAGCCACGGGAGTTCTTTGAAATTACCGCCCCTGCCGAACGAGAAGTGCCGAAAGTTACCTTCAACGCGCCGACCGCGTAATCAGGCCGCGGCTCTATGAGGCGCGACGCTCCGCATCGCACGCACGGCCTGCTCCGCAAGAGCATTCTGTTCGCTTTCCTATTTGTGCTCGTTCCGCCAGGGCACGCGAAGGAACTGCGCATCGAGCGCTTCGACGCCGAAATTGTCGTATCTCCGAGAGGGACGATCGACGTCACGGAAACCATTCAGGCGCATTTCATCGGCTCGCCCTGGCACGGGCTGTACCGCGAGATCCCCGTCGAGTATCACACCCCGCAGGGACTCAATTACACGCTCTTCCTTGATGTCACGCGGGTGAGCGACGAGAACGGCGCTCCGCTGAAATACGAGAGCAGCCGTGAGCGCCATTATCGCAAACTGAAGATCTACGTTCCGGATGCGGACGATTCCCACAAGACCATCGTCATCGAATATAGGATTTCAGATGCTTTGCGCTTCTTCGAAGACCACGACGAGCTCTACTGGAACGTCACGGGCGACGCGTGGGACGTCCCCATCCAGTCCGCCAGCGCGAGCATCATTCTTCCCGAAGCTACGACCGGCATTCGCGCCAACCGCTTCACGGGAGGCTTCGGCTACCGGGCGGAAAACGCAGACGTGCAGATTGCGGGGAACGGCGTCGAGGTGCGCACCACGCGGCCTCTCGGCTACCACGAGGGATTGACGGTCGCGGTCGCCTGGGACAAGGGATTTGTGCGCGAGCCGACCGCTCGAGAGCACGCGAGTCTTTTCCTCCGCAGCAATTGGCCGCTCTTTCTGCCGATTTTCACGAGTGTCGCGATGTTTTGGGTGTGGTGGACGCGGGGGCGCGACCCGCGACTGCGTCCCATTGCAGCGCAGTACGAGCCGCCCGACAAACTTTCGCCCGGCGAAGCGGGCACTCTGGTGGACAGCTCCGCTGCCCTTCGCGACATCACGGCGTCAATTGTGGACCTCGCCGTGCGCGGCTACCTGACGATCGAAGAGCACAAAAAGGAGCACATGATGGGGCTATGGTCCGATAAGGACTACAACTTCATTCTGCGCAAACCGCGCTCGGAATGGGCCGAGCTCAAACCGCACGAAATCACTTTGCTGAATGGAATCTTTTCCGTGGGCACAGCCGGTGAAAGCGTGTCCATGAGCAGTCTTCACAACCAGTTCTACACGAATTTGCCGGTCATCCGCAGCCAGCTCTTCGGAGCGCTCGTGACGCGCGGCTATTACCGGCGGCGGCCGGACACCACGCGGCAGGGCTGGCTGGGCTTCGGATTGGTTACGGGTTTCCTCATCATGTTTGGCGGCGCGAGGCTTGCAGCCTCGATGGGAATGGCGCCGCTGACGTTCATCCTCGCCGGCATCCTCACCGGCGGCGTGATCTGCGTTTTTGGCTGGTTCATGCCGGCGAGGACCGCCCAGGGCGCCGAAGCGCTCGAGCACGTCCTCGGCTTCGAGGATTTTCTCGCGCACGTCGAATCCGACCGCTTCAATCGCATGATCAAGACGCCGCAAATGTTCGAGAAATTTTTGCCCTTCGCCATGGCGCTCGGCGTGGAGAAGAACTGGAGCAAGGCGTTTCAGAATATCTACACGCAGCCGCCCGAATGGTATCGGGGCGCGTACCCCGGCCAGTTCTATCCCATCGGATTTGCGAACGACCTGCACCTGATGACCGCGCAGGCAGCCAGCGTGATGGCTTCTGCCCCGCGCAGCTCGGGCGGATCGGGCTTCGGCGGCGGCTTCTCCGGGGGCGGGTTTGGCGGCGGTGGTGGCGGCGGCTTCTGAAGTTGCGTGCCGAAACGCGCGAGGGAAGCGGGTGTAAAATCATGAGCATCGTCCTTCCCTCCAGGACAACTGCTCGGGAGGTGCCGCAATGAGCAAAAGCGTCCGCCGGCAGATACTCCAGCTCGAGCGCGAACAAGCGCGGGCAATCAATCGGGGCGAACTTCCCGGAGCATTGCGCATGTTCGATCGTGGATTCGTCGGATTCTCGTCCACGCGGCACAAACGGATTTGCGGGCTGTCCGCGCTACGCAAAACTTTCCAATACTACTTGAAGCGCTCGCCCAAAATGACCTACCACATCGAGCAACCCCATGTGGATTTCAGCGGCTCAACGGCCATCGCGACCTTTTACTGGACAGTGGGTCTCGGGCGCGGGCGAAAGATTCACGGCCGCGGGACGCATGTTTTCTCCGAGCACGGTAAGAGCTGGCGCGTCGTGCATGAGCATTTCTCGCGCGCGCACTAGGCCCGACAAAAGTTTCAATATCTAACTCCCTTGCGCCGGCGTAACGCAGCGCCCTTCCATTGTGCGGCGCCTAGCCGAAACACCGGGGCCACAGCGGAATCAACAAGGGTCGCGTCCTGGGGATCAAGCGACACGAATCGCGCTCACCTGGACGTGATTGGCCGCTTCTCTTTTCGGCTGCGGACTACGGGCAAATTCATCCCCGAGCGCTTCATCCGGGCTTGCTTCAGAATGGCCTCGAGCGCTTGGATGAGGGCAAAGCCGCTTGCGCGCAATTCATCCAGGCGCTGTCGGGCCACTTGCTCGAGAGCGCGCTCGCCGCGCGGGAGCAACGTCACGAGCACGCGGCGGCGATCTTCCCGGCTGCGGCTCCGGCGGATGTAGCCGTGAGCCTCCAGGCGGTCGATCAACTCGACGGCGCTGTGGTGCCGCAGGAAGAGCCGGTCGGCAAGCCGCCGGATGGTCGCCTCCTCGCCTCCGTTCAGGCTGCGGATCGCCAGGAGCATTTGATATTGCTGAGGCTCCAGGCCGGCAGCGCGCGCGGACTCGTCGCTGCCGCGCAGAAATTGCCGGATGCGGAAGCGCAGTTCGGCGAGCGCCTGGTATTCCTCGTCGCGGATGCTGTGCGGCATAGGTCAATTCTATCGTATCACGATATAAAAGGACACCGCGGGAAGGGATCCCAACCAGATAGTTCACCCTAGCCGTCTTCAGGGCTTCTTGCGAAAAGCCTTTTGGGTTTTGTAATGCTCGTAGCCGTTTCGAAGGTAAAAGCCGTGGGCGCGCTCCCGAATGATGTTGGAGCGCAAGTTTACGGTCTCGCAGCCCTGCGCGCGGGCCCAGCCCTCCGCTTCTTCGAGCAGCCGCTTGCCCGCGCCGAGGCTCCGCTTGGATTCGTCCACGACCAGGCCGTTTATCTCCGCGCGCGTGCCGCTTTCCAGCAGATGATTCGCGCTTACGTGCACCCAGCCGACTACGCTGCCGTCCTCTGCTTCGGCGACATAAACGGCGTCTTTCGGCGAAGGCACAATCTTCCTCAGCCGCTGCCGGATCTGTTCGGGTGTGGCCGGATACCCGAGCTGCCCGGAAAGTCCAGCCAAATCCGCTGCATCGCGCTCTTCGGCCCGGCGGATGCGCACGACGGCACTCCGGCGCGCCGGGGTCATTTGCCCCTCGCTTTCCTGCGCAATCGCTTCTGCACGGCGCTACTCCGCAACTCGCGCAGCGCGTCCGCGGCAATCCATCGCGCCGCGCGCGAATTCATCTTGTGGATTTGCTCGGCGGCGCGAATCGCGGCGCGATTTAGCCGGCGATTGCGCTTGCCGATGTTGCGCAGCGCCCAGTTCACCGCTTTCTTCACAAAATTTCGCTCGTCACGCGCTTCGCGGCGAATCGGGGGCAGAAGCCGCAGATACCTCGCGTCGGAAGCGGATTGATCGCGGTACGCCAGGTAGGCCATGAGCGCGAACCCCGCGCGCTTCGCAAACTCCTCGCGCCTCTGGCTCCAGGCAATCGCTTTCTTCCATACGGGCTTGGCAAAGACAAACAAGTGGCAGCAGGTACCGTCGCACACGTCCCAGTTGTCGAAGTCTCGCACCCAGCGCTCCATCTGGCGCGGAGTCACGCGATCCGGCTCGTCAATCATGCCCGTGAGGATGCGCGCATCGTGAACGCCGCTTGCCCACAGCTCGAGCGCCAGCCGGTGATCTCGCCCGATCGTGCGCGCCAGCAAGTCCATCTTGGGTTTTGGCACCCCGTATGCCACCTTGGCGCGGATGCCGAATCGCGCCATCCCTTCAACCTTTCGCTTCTCCCCCAGAGCCCGAAGCGCGCGCAGAACAGAGGCACACGCCCAGCGCTTTGTTTTTTTTTCGACATGCGTGCTCTCAAAACGTCTTGTCGGAGTCGATGAGGATGGTGACCGGGCCTTCATTGACAAGCTCGACGGACATCATAGCTTGAAATATCCCGGTCGCTACGGTGATTCCAAGCTTGCGGAGCCTTTCGGCGAATTCTTCATAGAGCGCTTTCGCCTGGCCAGGTGGAGCGGCGGCGAGGAAGCTCGGCCTGCGCTGCCCTCGCGCGTCGCCGTAGAGCGTGAATTGCGAGACAACCAGCGCGCTGCCGTTCGCGTCGAGCAGCGATCGGTTCATCTTTCCTTGCTCGTCTTCGAAGATTCGCAAATTGGCAATTTTTTCGGCGAATGCTCCGGCGGCTGCGGGCGCGTCCTCCCGCCCAACGCCCAGGAGGATCACCAGCCCCGCTGCAATCTCGCCAACGACTCGCTCTTCGATTGTGACACGCGCCCGGCTTACTCGTTGCACCACTGCTCGCATCGTCGCGCCGTCAGCGCTGCTCCTGCTTTTGCGGCGCTGGCTTGCGCGGAAGCATGTCCGGAAGCTGCGCCGTGTTGTACGCCCAAGCGGCGAGCACCTGCGCGCCTTGCATCAGGTCGTCGAAACGCACGCGGTCAAAAGTGTCGGCCTGAGAATGGTGAGTGCGGTCGTAATCCACATTGTCCTGGACACACCAGAATGCGGGCACACCCGCCTCATCGAAGGGCACATGGTCGCTCCCACCCTCGGTTCGCAGGCTTGGCTCGACGAGTCCTGCGCTGCGCGCGAACGAATACAAGACCCGGTCCATCGTCTCCTTGGCTGCGTAGTCGTGCATCAGCCCGATCGTGAGGACGCGCCCGGTGCCCGTGTCGTGCACCAAGACGCCTGAAACCTTGTTGAGCTCATCCTTATGCGCCTTCACATACGCCCTTGAACCGTTCAGCCCTTGCTCTTCGCCGGGAAACAGGATGAAGCGGATCGTGCGTTTTGGCTGGACGCCGCTCTTCACCAGCGAGCGCGCTGCTTCCAGCACTGCGATCGTGCCCGTGCCGTTGTCGGTGGCGCCCGTGCCGAGGTCCCAGGAATCGATATGCGCGCCGACGATGACCACTTCGTCGGGCTTCTCCGTACCGCGAATCTCAGCGACGGTGTTTGACACCTCGACCGGAACTCCACTGAAGGAATTCTGCATGTTCAACTCCACTTCGACGGGTCCCTGTTCGAGGAGCCTCCACAGCAGGTGGTGACCCTCGTAAGTGGTGAATGCCATCGGAAACTTGCCGGGCCGGTACTCGCCACGCGTCATCGCGAACATGTTGATCAGGCCGTACGCCTTGTCCGAGGGCATGATTGCGCCCGCCACATCCTCTTCGTTGAACATCTTGATTTCAGCCAGGAACATTTTAATGAAACCTGCGAGAGTGAAAGGCTCGCCCGCAACGCGAGGGTGCGCCAGCGGAAGCGACATCTCGCTGAATGGCGTCAAGATGGGATTTTCGGCCGGGTCCAGCTCAAAGGCAGGACCAACCAGCACAATCGCGCCCTTCAGCTTGCCCTTGTACTGGTCCAGGTCTTCCGGCTTCTGGCTCTTGATCCCGATCACTTTGGCGCGGACCGGGCCGTTTGTGCTGGGCGACCATCCGGCGGCTGCGATGGTGAGTCTCTGCTCCGTCGGCGCAACGATCTTTGCGCTCGCGGCGCCGCGCGTCCAGCCGGTCGCGATCGGCCACTTTTCCTGATGCACACTCACCAGCTCGTACTCGCGGAATTTGCCCTCGGCCCAGCGGCTTGCCTCAAGCTGCTTCAGCGAGCCTGTGAGACGCGGGCCGATGTGGTCGGCCAGATACTCCATGTTGGCGCGGAGCTCCGCGCCATCGGCCTTGAGCTGACTCAGAATTTTTTCATCCATTTCCGCCATGGGGTCGGGCTTGGGCGACTCCGTCTTTGCCGATGAGCTCGCAGCCGGCCGGTAGGGAAGCGGCCGCCGCGGCAGCATCACCGGGAGTTCGGCGGTGTTGTACGCCCAAGCGGCCAGCACTTGCGCGCCCTGAATCAGGCCGTCTTTCCATGCTTTGTCGAATGTGTCCGATTGGCTGTGGTGCGTCAGCGAGTATTCCGCTCCGTCCTGGATGCAGAAGAAACCGGGCACGCCGACTTCATCGAACGAGGCATGATCGGTTCCAAAAGTTCGCACCATGCGCGGCTCGAGCAGTTGGAGTTCACCGAGTGGAGCGAGCACCTTGTCGACAAGCTCGCGGTCCTGGTAGTTGTCGTGAAGGCCGAGAGTCATTACGCGGCCCGTTCCGGAATCGTGCACCAGCACGGCCGAAATCTTCTCCAGCTCATTCTTGTGCGCTTCGACGTACTTTTCCGAACCGACGAGGCCTTCTTCTTCCCCACTGAAGAGGACGAAGCGAATCGTTCGTTTGGGCCGGAGATTCAGCTTGGCAAGCGCGCGCGCCGCCTCCAGAACCACCATCGAGCCCGTGCCGTTGTCCGTGGCGCCCGTGCCTAGGTCCCAGGAATCGAGATGCGCGCCCAGAATCACGACTTCGTCGGGCTTTTCACTCCCGCGAATTTCCGCGACGGAGTTGAACACCTCCATCGGTTTTTCGCTGAACGAATTGGTCATTTCGATCTCGATTTGGACGGGACCCTGCTTCAGCAGCCGGAAAATCATCCGGTAGTCTTCGTCGGTCACGAACGCCGTCGGAATTGTCCCTTTCTCGAACGGCTTCCCGCTGATGTCCGTCATGTTCAGGAGTCCATGCGGCTTCCCGGAATCCCGCAAAACCACAGCGACTCCCTCTTCGACAAAAAACTTCGTCCGCGTGCGCGCCACTTCTTCAATGGCGGCGAACGGCGAGGGTTGTGCCGGTTGACCCGGGCGCGGCGGCGGCTCCTGCATGGGCCGTAGAAGCGGCGAGGGACGGTCCTTCGGCGGGGGCGAAAGACTCTGGGGTTCCTGGTAGATAACCATGGCTCCCTTCAGCTTCCCGCGAAACTTCTCGAAATCCGCCGGAGTCTTGGCATCGAAATACACAACCGGCCCGCGCATCACGCCGTTCGTTCCCGGCGACCACGCCGCCGACGCGAGCGTGATGTTGTGAATGACCGGCGCAACGATTCGCGCGCTGGCGTTGCCTCTGGTCCAGGCATGTTCGATGCTCCACGGCTCGAGCTTCACGTTCGCCAGCCCGTACTTCCGGAACATTTCGGCTGTCCAGTCGTTCGCCTGTTTCAGTTGCGGCGTGCCGGTCATGCGCGGTCCGATGTGATCGGCCAGATACTCCAGATTCTGCATCACTTCGCTGTAGTCGTGGATTTCGGCCAGGATTTTCGCATCCGCCGCAGAGAATGGATCGGCGGTGGAAGTCTGCTGCGCATCCGCATGTTGCCACGCGAAGGCGGCCAAGAGAAAAACAACACACGTCCATCGTAGATTCGCTTTCACTACACTCCTCCGAGAAGAGACTGGAATGCACAGCTTCTGAATTTTATTCGCGTGAGCCAGCCCGGGCACCCGATATTTCGAGGGTGATAGCTTGCGTGGCAGTTTCACAAGTCACGCCGTTGGTCATTGCTTGTCGAAAACAAACTCTTCCGTGATCTCACCGCGAGGCAGAATTGTGTGACGCTTGATCGTGAGAGTCTTTCCGTCCGGAGAAAGTGACCAACGCTCATTGTAACCAAAGCTCGTTCCAATCCTCACATCGAAGACAAGCCGGTCTCCGTCCCAGACCGACGAGGTTTCCGTTAGAAAACCGTTCATCGTGTTGGAGTTCGTTTTTCCATCCGTGGTGAACCTGTAGCTTTCACTATGCTCTCCAAGCTGATCTACGAGGGAAGTCCTCACTCTCAGCTTCGGCTCCTGGTGATCAATCTTCAAAGTGCTGGCGGAGAGGCCTGTGGCATGGCTGAAGTCGCTCTTGGCGACACTGAGTTTCCAAGTGCCGCTCAGGTTTGGGATTTCCGGAGGCGCCCATGCTCCGGCTCCCGCCGCGATGGCGAACGCCAAAACCCAGATGCCGCTGTGCAACAGGCTTTTCATGATCTCCTCCGCAGAATTGGACGTGCCAAAGTCAGTGCGGGGTTACATTCTTCGGTTGTCGGCCTTGCCCGGACAGCCAGCGCGGCGTCGGCTGGCATCGCGGGCAATAATAACTGCTTCTTCCTGCAACCTGAATCCGCCGGATCAGCGTCCGGCACCGATAACACGGTTTGCCTTCCCGCCCGTAAGCGCGATGCCGCCGCTGATATTCGCCCGGCTCTCCGGCCGCGTCTACGAAGTCCGATATCGAGGAACCGCGCAGCCGGATCGCGCGTTCCAGGATTTCCCGCAATGCGCAGCGCAGGCTTTCCGTTTGACGACGTGCGAGTTGCGCGCCATGCCGCGCCGGGTGAATCTTTGCCCGCCACAAACTTTCATCGGCATAGATGTTTCCTACTCCGCGCAGAACGTGCTGATCGAGCAACAAAGCCTTGATCCGCGCGCGCCGCGTGCGGATCCGTTGCGCGAACTCCTCTTCGGACACATCGAGTGGATCGGCGCCAAGCGGCCGCAGTTGTTCCCTCAGCGGTCCTTCCTCGAAGAAGGCCATCCGGCCGAAGCGCCGCGCATCCGTGTAGCGCAGCTCGCGTCCATCATCGAGCGCGAAGCACGCATGCGTGTGTTTTTCGCAGGGTAGCGCCGAAGGACTCGGCGCGAGGCGGCCCGTCATCCCGAGATGCACGAGAAGCGAAGCTCGCGCGGCGTTTCCGTTGGCCGCGCCGTGCATGGGCGAAAGCCGGAGCAGAAGGAATTTTCCATACCGCTCGACGCCTTCAATTCGCCGGCCTGGCGCTCCCCGCTCGATGGCAGCGGGATCGTCCATGAAATCCGTCTTGCCCAGCCGGACAGAGAGAATCCTGCGTCCCGGTAAAGTTTCGCGGAGTCCGCGGACAAGGGTTTCGACCTCAGGAAGTTCCGGCATCTTGTCGCAAACCTCTAAGAAGTTACCACAAGCCGAGTGCGCTGCAGGAAGAACTCCCTCTTCCTAGAGGGGATACATTTCATCGAATCCTTGCCACGGCCTGCTCGCTACCATTACAGAAAATCCGTGCTAGATTGGTCGCCCGGAGGTGCCGCGTGCATCATCGCACTCGATTGCTCTTCGCGTTTGTATTCGCCGCGCTTTTTGCCGCTCAGCCGCTCCACGCAAAAAAGCCGGAAACCGGCTTCCTCGACCGGGCGGTGACGATTCAAGGCATTGAGTACAAATACCAGGTGTATCTGCCCGTGGACTGGACCACGAAGAAAAAATGGCCGGTCATCCTCTTTCTTCACGGAGCCGGCGAGCGGGGAGACGACGGCCTGATCCAGAGCGAAGTCGGCATCGGCACCGCCATTCGCCGATACCGCAGCCGCTTTCCCGCCGTCATCGTCATGCCCCAATGCCGGAAAGACGTCTGGTGGAGCGATCCGGTGATGGCGGAGATGGCCATGAGTGCGGTCGCAGTGTCACAAAAAGAGTTTCGTGGCGATCCGCAGCGAACCTATTTGACCGGCCTCTCCATGGGCGGATACGGCACGTGGTATCTCGCCGCGAATCATCCGGACAAGTTCGCAGCCATCGCGCCGATTTGCGGCGGCATTCTTCGCCCGGAAGAGTCCCGCAAACAGCCTGCAGAGGATACGAAGCCCTACACGGAAGCCGCGCAGAAGGTGGGCAAAACGCCGGTTTGGATTTTCCATGGCGGCGACGATCCTGTCGTCCCCGTGGCCGAATCGCAGCACATGGCCGAGGCGATGAAAGCTGTCAGTGCC
>Ga0209761_1001625_pt1 | contig 14592 bp, 10 predicted proteins | sample GraSoi013_1_40cm_4_FD_185818 | JGI IMG/M metagenome (GOLD analysis project Ga0209761, IMG submission 185818) | Grasslands soil microbial communities from the Angelo Coastal Reserve, California, USA - Sample 09_25_2013_1_40cm (SPAdes) (version 2) | ecosystem: Environmental > Terrestrial > Soil >... | reverse complement strand
TGGTGAAGAGTGCAATTCCTACCAGGAAAAGATATCGCAGAACGGCTGTAGAGGCTGCGAATGTGAACGGCCCGGCAGTTTGGGCGATCATGACGACAGCGACCAGCCACAAGAGCGTGGCGATTGTAAGCGTGACTTGCAGCTTCATTCTCTCCAGAGACTTTGATTGTGGTGTGAGTCCTGACAGCCCGAGTAGAATGCCCGTGACGCTGATGAGGAGACCCGTAATGTAGGAGATCGCGGAATTCGTGATCTCTTGAAGAGCGATGGTATAGGCGATAGTTCCGAACATGGCGAGAGACGCTAGTATCAGTAGAATCATGGCAGTGTTATGCCAGGAGCTTTTCGGGTTTCCAGGCGTCACGTTCAGACTGCTCCTCCGATTAGGTCTGTCTCCAACGCAGAGAGTTATTGGGCTTTTGCCAAGATGCACTCTCGCGCCAAACGAATAGTTTCTTTCCTCCGTTCGCTTCTCTCTCTTCGATTAGACATGGGCCAAAGCTAACCTGGCGTTGGCTGCAAGGGCTTGAAGCACGCAGGCTGGATTCTCGACCTCTACCACAAAACAGGCCAGATGATCGTATGGTTAAAGAAAAAAGATGGTAGCTGTGTAAGACTCACTGATCCCTGGAAGCCAAAAATCCGTGTAGGTGGAAGTTACCGGGATCTCGTAGATCTCGCCTGTCGCCCCGGCCTTGAAAACGCCATTTTCGTAGAGATGTACGAAAAAGCTGGCGATCGTGAACGATCGAGAGTTTTAGAGGTCGAAGTTGAGGGAGACCGAGAAGCAGTTGGATTGGCTAGGAAACTCGAACAGGTCGGCCGCTATTCCAAGTTCCGCTTCTACGACATCGACATTCCCTCTCCACAGATGTATCTGTATCACAAAGGCCTCTTCCCCCTCGCGTTTGTTGAAGCAGAAGAAACCAGTAGAGGAGTTAACTGGACTCTCAAAGACTCACGAGAATCGATTGATTATCAACTACCACCCCTAAGAGAAATCGAACTTCAGATCAAGACTGAGAAGATCAGGAAAGTCCGGAGCTTCGAGGATAAACTATCATCAGTCCACCTTACCCGTGACAAAAACGAAACACTCGCCATAGACTCGGGCGATGAAGTAGACAAGATCCTAGGGTTAGTACAAGCCTTCAGGGCAGAGGACCCTGACGTGATCGTAACTCACGGTGGTGATTCTTTCATCTTTCCCTATCTTGCTCGGAGAGCTCAAGAGCTTGGAATTCTAGATCAGCTGATCCTTGGCCGCGACATCTCGCCTCTTCGAGTCTATGAGGTTCAAGGCCACAGCTACTTCTCCTACGGAAAAATACTGTATCGTGAGACCGCTGCTCGTCTTTTGGGCCGTTTGCACGTAGACCAGAGAAACGCCTACGTGAGCGCCGACTGCGGCCTTGAAGGCCTGTTCGAGGTCTCAAGGACATGTATCATGCCAATCCAGAAGGCTAGCCGTGCGACCATCGGCACCAACATGACAAGCCTCCAGCTATACCACGCGGTCAAACGAGACGTCCTCATTCCATGGAACAAGAATCAGCCTGAAGAACTGAAGAACAGTGGAGAACTGGTTGTCGCCGATCGCGGGGGATTCGTCTACGAGCCTGATATCGGGATTCATGATCATGTTGGAGAGCTGGACTTTGCCAGCCTCTATCCAACACTCATGACCAAGATGAATCTGAGCGGTGAAACAGTCAACTGCACCTGTTGTCCTGATTCCGCGAACCGTGTTCCAGAGCTCGAGTTCAACATCTGCGAGCGATCGGCAGGTATCGTTCCTCTTTCCCTGAAAATCCTGCTTGACAAAAGAGCCCGGTACAAGGCTGCCAAGAAAGCCGCGGTGGACGAGGAGTTGAAGACACGTTATGACCAACGCCAGTCTGCGCTCAAGTGGATCCTGGTCTGTTCATTCGGGTATCTTGGTTTCAAGAATGCTCGTTTTGGAAAGATAGATGCTCACATTGCGACCTGTGCTTTCAGCAGAAAGGTTCTGAGAGAGGCCGCAGCTCTCGCTGAGGCTCGTGGTTTCACGCTTGTCCACGGAATAGTCGATTCGTTCTGGCTCCGCAAGAAGGAAGCGACAAGAGGCGAGTACGAGGATCTCTGCAGAGAGATACGTGACAAGCTTAGGCTGCCGGTCTCTTTTGAGGGAGTCTACAGGTGGATTGTTTTTCTCAGTTCAAAGACAGACTCGAAGGTCGGAGTGCTGAACCGGTACTATGGTATTTTCGAAGATGGAAAGCTCAAGGTTCGCGGAATAGACCTTCGAAGACATGATACTCCCGATATTGTTCGACAATGCCAGTCCGATATGCTCGAGATCTTTATCAAAGCTCGTGATTCAAACGAGTTCAGATTACTCATTCCCAGCGCTCTCAAAGTCCTGGAAAAGTTCGTGGGCTTGCTGCGAGACGGCAGTGTTCCCCTGGAGAATCTGGTGATAGTCAGGAACTTGAGTAAGAATCCGGACGAGTACACTCACCAGGTTCCCCAGGCAGTAGCTGCGCGACAGCTTGTTGCACAGGGAGGATCAGTGCATGCGGGACAGCAGGTCAGCTACATCCTAACCCGTGACCAGACCCGCACAGCTGTCCCGCCTGAGATTGTTGATGAAGACACTGTCTATGATTCGGAGCGGTACGTGGACCTTCTCTGTTCGTCAGCAGCAAACCTCCTCTTACCCCTCGGCTATGACACGAAATACCTTCGATGTATCTTCAAAAGAACCGAGACGAAAAGGCCAACACCCCCTCAAGGGCGTTTCATAGCGCCGCTCCCCCCTAGGAAATCGCCCGGAATAAGCCCTGATCTCGAATCTGGCGCGATGGCCGTTAATTGCATAGCAAACCCTTCTTGACGACTCGTTAAAACAACATGCGATCCAAGCGTGGATTGTGCCCTGAATCGCCTGTCTCGCCCATAATCATTGCCAGACAGAAGATTTTCTCTGGAGAAAGGGGGGGTCTTGCACAGCGCACCTCGCGACGCAAGAGAGGCGAGTCCGGACTGGATAGTGAAAGTGGTTTCTCTCGAATAGACGGTTCTAGAGGTATCTTGTCAGCGTCTGATTATCCAGAGCAACGATCTCCGTCTTGCCTGTCGGGATGAATGGATGCCTGGTAACAGTGAGCTGTGTATGCGCTCCGTTGTCCTGTAGTACCGCTGAGACGTGAGCTGTTCTAGCTAGAACATCATCCATCGCCTGTCTTCGTGACTGCAAGTTCGTGACAACAATGATCATTTTTCTCTGCTCTGCAAGAGTGGCCAAGGAACGAATATTCTTGGAGAAGAGATCGAGCGCTTCCCTCTTCTCCTTGACATCCGGATCACAGTAGAGAGCGGTAATATCCGACACTATCGCCAGCCTAGCAGCACACTCGTCAATTGCCCCCGCGAGCCGTTCAGTGATGAAACCGCTCAACTGGTGATGGGTGAAGGCTCTGCTGAGATGAATCCGCAGCTTCGTCTTCTCCTGATCAAGGCCGAGGCTGAAAGCGTGCCGAGACACAGTATACGCGTCGAAAACGTTTCCCCCGTCAACAAACACGACATCGCTATCCAGTCCTGGTGGAAGAGGATAGACTGCTCGGACGGAGAGGAGATGGCTGAGACCGTTGGACGCTTCGCCCTGTAGAGTGGCAAGCTGGCCGAAGCGGAGGACAAGGGTTTCATCAAACAGTTCAATCCCGGAAGGCAGATCCGACCGGACATCTCGGAGAAGTGTGCTTCCTCTACTCAGCCTAGCCTCAAACGACTCACTAGGTTCGATCAGCTGCTCAGGGTCTTTGCAGACCGGGTTCGTAAGAAACCGTCTTCCCAGTGGAAGAGTTGACGCTTGTACTTTCAGGGTTTTGTCAAGCTCAAAACCGCATCCGGGACAGATGTTCGAGTAAGCAAGCTGGATCTTGCGTGGATTGATGAATAGTCTAGAGAGAACAAGCACCTCGTCGCAGAGGCTGCAACTGTACAGAAAGCCTTGAGGGCTTGACTGGTCCTGGTCTAGCTGCCAGATCTTGGACTGTAGAGGTTCAGCGGTGTGTCGCGTCCCCATATTTTCGGCTCATTGCAGTGGTCCTATTCGTCGCGTTTGTTGCGGGGAACAGCGTCTTCCACACCCTTCTCCGTGATGCGGAAGTAGGTCTCGGATTCTGGCAGATAGGGCGAATCTATGACCTTGGCAACGCGCAGTCCCTGACTGGACTTTTTGAGCATTATACGATGGGTTGATGCGTGGGCCATGATGTTCCCGCCTGCAGGGCGCATCGGATCGCCGAAGAACGCCTGCGGATTAGCCTGCACCTGGTTGGTGACGACGACTGCGAGGTTGAGGGCTTGAGCGATACGGAGGAGCTTGTGGAGATGGCTGTTCAAACGCTGCTGTCGTTCACTGAGGGACTCTCGACCAATATATTCGCCGCGGAAGTGTGAGAGGATAGAATCGACAACAAGCAGTTTGATGTTCTCTTCCTTGCAGATCTTGAAAGCGTGATCAACAGTCAGTATCTGATGGTCGCTATTGTAAACACGGCTATAGATGATGCCGTCGAGAATCTTGTCAGCATCCTGTCCACTAGCCTGGGCCATCTGGAATACTCGTTGGGCCGCGAAGGTGCCCTCAGTATCGATAAAGAGAACCTTCCCCTCCAGTCCACCCTCTGCGGCGGAAAGCTGAGTCTGAATACTCAGTTTCATAGAGATCTGCGATTTGCCAGCTCCGAATTCGCCGACGAACTCGGTGATGGCTTGTGTTTCAAGTCCACCACCCAACAGCGTGTTGAGGTTGCTCGATCCGAAGCTGAGGCGGAGCAGAGTCTTGCGTCGCTCCCATAACTGTTTGGCAGTGACGAAGTCTGTCTGGATGGTTTCGCGAGCAGCTTTGCTGATCTTGTGGGCAACACTGCTCTCGAGACCGGCTTTCTCGACAAGCTCACGAATAGGGGCGATAGCGAGGGAAGAGATAGAATCGTAGCCTGCTTCTCGGAGCTTGTTGGCAGTGACCGGCCCGACGCCGTCCAAGTCTTGAATATCTAACACTTCAGCAGTCATAACACATCTATGTGACGCCACTTCGCGTTCGCTTATCTCTCACAGTGAGGAGTGAAAGTATTCTTCCGACTTGGAAGGCTCTTGGTCTGTTGAACTAGCGCGTCCGTCTCAAGACCCTTTAGGAGCTGGAGGCGAGTCCTTCCTATCCAGCTTGGACGACCACTGGCTCATCGTCTTCGACAACAACTCCCGAAAACGCTTCACCGCCGACGTAAGCCGCAACAGCTCAGGGATATCCCGTGTCGTGTACGTGATTGATGCGGCTGAAACAGGCAGAGAAGCACCCATACCAGTCAAAGGCTGGTCCATCCGAACCCACCCATGACCCAGCTCCGACAGCAAAGGCAGCACGCTCGTATCCGTTTCGCCCGTCAGCTTGTAGAGACTCGGCTCCCGAACATCCAACCGGGATAGCCTACTGGTAAACGAGGCCTCCTTCGAGAACTTGAGATCCGCCTGGAACGCACGAGCCAACTGCTCCGTCAACGCTCGCACTTCCAAGAAACAGTCAGGCAACATACCCAAGAGAAGGTTCACACGAAGGCTCTGCGATAGGGGATGAAGAACCCGAACGAGATAGTTTGGAACCGCATGGCGAGAAAAAGTCTCCGAAAGACGACCCAGCCCCATAACCCAAGCTAGATGAGACTTGAAATCCTCGCGCAGACCCAAGACTTCACTCCAAGCCTTACTCCCATCCCCAGATTGACAGAAATCCAGGTTTCGAGTCAACGACATGTTCACCTGACGAAGGACGTCAACATCCACTGACGAGACTAGTGGGTCCTGAGCGGGCAAGGATATCCAGCCCTTGAGTGCTGATCAGGGTGGGAAATAGGTGAAATGTTCCCTCCGCATGGCCATCGTCGTTCATGACTGGCACCTCAAACGAATACGAGGATTCGGCCAGGAACCCTGTTAAGTTGCCCACTAACGCATCTGGGGTCTTGAAGTCCGTCCGATCGATTAGCGAGGAAGACGTAGATCGGACTCTGACATTCCAGAAATCCGTCCAGCTTGCTCGGCGAGCCTACGCTCTACGAGCAAAGAAAAAAGTGCTCGAACCACTCCGCACGTGGTTCACGGTTCGGGGCGGCGCTTCTTTCTATTTCATGCCCGCCCATGTATCTGGCCTCGACACGGTATCCGTGAAAGTGGTCAGCGTAAACCCTAGAAACCGCAACGGCTCTCTTCCGTCGACCTCAGCTACGATCTACGTCTTCGATTCAAAAACCGGATCGGAATTGGCCCGCGTCGCTGGAGACAACTTGACCGCGATTAGAACCGCAGCCAGTTCCGCATTGGCTACCGATCTTCTAGCGTTCAGGGAGACGAATTCCTTGGGAATTATAGGAACCGGGAAACAAGCCTATGCGCATCTCCTAGCGATGCTGGAAGCGAGAAATATATCACAGGTCCTAGTCTATTCTCCATCAAAGGCTCATCGGCAGAGGTTTGTCCGAAAGGCCTCTCAGATCTCCCCGGTACCTGTGTATGCTGAACGTTCTGCGGAAGAAGTGGCTCGGAGATCCCACGTTCTCGTCCTTGCTACAAGCTCTCGTGTTCCTCTCTTTAGGGGCGGTGCGGTTCGTCTCGGAACCCACGTGAATGCCATTGGAGCTGCTCTTCCAAGCTCACGAGAGATGGACACCGTTCTATTGAAAAGGTCCATTCTTGTTGTTGACTCTCTCGAGCAGGCGGTCGCAACCTATGGAGATATCATGATTCCGCTCAAAGAAGGAGCGATTACGAAATCGCACGTCAAAGCGGAGCTGGGCGAGTTGCTCCTCGATCCCAGCATCATAAAGAGAAGAAGGAACGACATTACCGTTTTCAAGGCTGGGGGGCTAGGAGTGTTGGACGCGGTTTTTGCAGACTATGTGGTCTCGCAGTTTTGGCGTTCTTGATGACTCCTAGTTGAGTGTTATTTGCCCGCGAGGATTCGGTGTTGATTGGTGCGGCTGGGGGAGCCTAGATAGCGAAGATTGTCAGTGGATTCTCGCAACGTGAGTTCTGGCAACCCGTGTGACAGAACCAATTTAATAGTGGGTCTTAGGTTTCGCGGTCTCCGTGGGCCGGTAGATCAGCCTGGTACACAGCGCGCTAGGGCTGGCCGAAGATCGCCCGCTTGGCAGGTCATCCTCGACCCTGAGTGCGGGAAGGCACTAACCCTGCTCCGTAGGGCCGCGGGTTCAAATCCCGCCCGGTCCACCACGAACAGGTTCTGGCGCGCGAGGTTCGAGTAGGCCCCCGGGGGTCCGAAAAATTCACTAAAACCGTTTCAAGAACCTGTTTCAGGAACCTTGTTCACGAATCGTTTCGCGAACCCTGTTTCAAAGAGCGATTTCAGGAACCCGAATTCAGGGGTGCGATTCCGAGGCGATTCGAAAAACGCGATCCAAAATCGGATTCCAATGCCTCGTTCCGGGGTGCTGTTCGGGATGATCAGATTCTCAACCTTTCTGAAGTGCGTGTTCCCGCTGTCGGCCAATAGGTTGTCGAGCAGTGTTTACCCTAGCCCCGAAGGCCCGCCGGAAAATGTTAGTTGGTCTTATAGGTAAACGCGGAATGATGCCAGAGGCTGCGGGAGTATCCTTTGCCGAGTAGACAGCCCTCTTGGTTTGAGACGATCAACCCGGCCACAGGCAAGACCCTCAGACGATACAAATCGTCGACGAAGAGCGACGTTGACAAAGCAGTTACGAAAGCAAAAAGAGCCTTTGAAAAGTGGCGCCAACTCTCGCCTAACAAACGCGCAATCTATCTGGAAAGAACAGCGAAGACCCTTCGGGCGCAGAAAGAGAAACTGGCTCGAATAATCACCCAGGAAATGGGGAAACCGATCAAAGAGTCATTACCAGAAGTTGCAAAATGCGCCTGGGCTTTGGAATACTATTCCGAGAACGGTCCGAAATTTCTGAACCCGGAAGCGACAAAGACAGACGCGACAGACAGCTACGTAGCCTTCGAACCGCTAGGCGTCATCGGCTCCATCATGCCCTGGAACTTCCCGCTGTGGCAATGCATCCGGTTCGCAGCACCGGCTTTAATGGTGGGCAATACGACAGTCTTCAAACCCTCCAGCATAACACCCCAGTCAGGACTGGCCCTTCAGAACGCCTTCGAGTCAACCGGATCCATCCCCGGATGCTTCAACATAGTTCTCGGAAGCGCGCAAGTAGCCAACTACCTAATCGAATCCGACACCATCGCTATATCGTTCACGGGCAGCGTCAACGCGGGGCGAACGGTAGCTCAATCAGCGAGCAGTCAGTTGAAGAAATTTGTTCTAGAGCTGGGAGGCAGCGACCCCTTCATAGTTCTTGAAGACGCGGACATCGAGGCAGCCTCAACAGGCGCAGTTGCAGGCCGTTTCATCAACAATGGCCAGAGCTGTATCGCCACCAAAAGGATCTTCGTAGTCAAGCAAGTTCTAGACAAGTTCTTGGAAAAATTTGTGAAAAAGACTAGATCATTGAAAGTCGGGGATCCTTTGAGCCCGGAGACAGACATCGGACCAATGGTTAGGCAAGAAGCCGTCAAGACTTTGGATGCGCAGGTCAAAGACGCCCTGAAACGGGGTGCTAATCTGGAACATGGGGGCGAGAGACTAAGGCGTAAAGGTTCCTTCTATGCTCCCACCATTCTCACAAACGTAACACCAGAAATGAGAATTATGAAGGAAGAGACATTCGGACCAGCTGCGCCTGTTATTGTGGTCAAAGACGAAAATGAAGCGATAAGACTTGCAAACCGCAGCGAGTTCGGGCTTGGAGCAACTGTTTGGGGAATTGATACGAGGAGGGCAGAGAAGGTGGCGAGAGAAATCTCCGCTGGACTTGTGACAGTCAACAATGTTGTCGTCTCAGATCCCCGAATGCCATTCGGCGGAGTTCGACACAGCGGAATCGGTCGCGAACTCTCAAGATATGGAATGCTAGAGTTCACGAACATAAAATCGATCCGTGTATATGAAAAATCGCCGCTAGCTCACGCTCATGTGGAATGATAGCCAACTAGGGACGCTTCTTGGGAGGCAGAACCACTCTTCTCTACTCCGAAAGGTTTCTGGACTACAACCTCGGACCCTCGCACCCTCTCCGTCCAGTAAGAGTCAAACTAACCCATGACCTGATCCAGTCGAAAGGATTACTCAGCGAGGACGAGATCAAGACTACCGTGCCACGAGTCGCGTCTGAAGAAGAAATTCTTCTCTTTCACGAGAAAGAGTATGTTCGGTTGGTTCAGAAGTATAGCGAGAGAGGCTCGGGGCTCTTGGACGCGGGCGATACTCCCGCTTTCAAAGGATGCTTCGAAGCGACAAGTCTAGTCGTGGGTGCTTCCCTCGAGGCCTGTGATAACATAATGCAGGAAAAATTTACTCACGCCTTCAACCCTTCTGGGGGACTTCACCACGCACATCCTGAACGCGCCTCAGGGTTCTGCATATTCAACGATCCCGCAATCAGCGTCAAATACCTGAAGACGAAATACAAGATCAGACGACTAGTCTACATAGACATCGATGCGCATCATGGCGATGGTGTCATGTACGGGTATTACAGCGACCCATCACTATTGGATATTGATTTCCACGAGAACGGCAAATACATTTTCCCCGGAACTGGTTTTCCCGACGAGATCGGAGAGAACGAGGCGAAGGGCCTCAAGCTAAACGTCCCACTACTCCCTGGCACAGGGGACGAGGCCTACCTGAAGGCGTTTCACAAACTTGTTCCAGATATTGTAAGAAGATTCCAACCCGAGATGATTCTCGTCCAGTGTGGTGCAGATGGCCACGCGGATGATCGTCTCGCCCATCTTCGATTGACTACAAACATGTACAGAGAGGTTGTTTCCGAGATGCACTCCCTCGCGCATGAGCTTTGCGAAGGCCGCCTTTTGCTGTTCGGCGGAGGAGGATACACTCTTGCCAACGTCCCGAGGGTCTGGACCACTGCCTTCGCGGCCCTCTCAGGGAAAAAACTGGACAATCAGATTCCCGAACACTGGTCAAGAAGGTTTCGCGAGCTCACAGGTGAGGATCCTCCGAACGTCCTTCACGATAAGCCTACGAGCGACGATTCAAAAACGATCAGCGAAGTGAATAGTGTGTTGGATGAGCTGACGTCTTACCTCACCGATTGATTGCTTGAGAGTGCAACGTTTATCTTTCAACGCATTGAGCCTTCGCGAAGAGCCATAGTTGGGTAGCAAAGGAACCACATCACTGGGAAAAGCTGGCGGAAAGGGGACTCACATTAGATGCCGAAGATGTGGCCGACACGCCTACCATGTTCGGAAGAAACGTTGCGCAGCTTGCGGCTTTGGAGAGATTGCAAAGCTTCGACGGTACGCTTGGCAAAACAAGAAGATCAATCGGACAAGAATAGTCTAGCAACGGCGGTTTCCCCTAGCATATCTTCGGGCTTACTTTAGGATGGAGCTTGGCCTATGGTCAAGGTTGGATGCCCGCGTTGCAACCGCCCAATGCATTGGAATGGCAGATTGAAAATATTCATCTGCGATACGGATGGATTCATTCTAGGTCCTAACGACCCTTTTGTAAAACGTTTGGAATACGAGAGCAACCTAGGGTCCCAAGCACCATCCGGTCATTAGGGAGCGAACTTGACGATTGTGTAAGAGTGGGCTCGGCAGGATTCGAACCTGCGACCTTCGCCGTGTCAGGGCGACGTCCTAACCAGGCTTCGCCGACGCTTTAACGGGCGTCTTAGACGACGAGCCCCGGTTGCCGCGACTCATGATAGCGTATCAAGCTTTCCTGCGGCCGTACTCCAGCTACTTATCGACTGTAGCCATACAACTTATACGAGTTCCTCGGAAGGTGGGTGCTTTATGCAGAAAAAAATTCGGCACTCCGCTCTGGCAATCTCGCTCCTAGCACTAGTGCTCGCCGCTGTAAGCCTACCTGTCCATGCACAACCGCAAGTTAACACGCGCACCGATAAGTCAGCCTACGCACCCGGCGACTCGGGGACTTTAACAATCTCTATAATCAACACAATTGGAAGCCCGCTGCTGATTCGCAACATCACGATATACTATCCATGGGCCGGTTACGATACCAACGGAAAATGGTTCACCGCTAATTACACCTACCCTGTCTCTCCACCCGTGGCCTTAGCCACCAAGGGAACCAACAACTACTCGTACACTACACCCAGCTTCAACATTCCCTCCTGGTGGGGAGGTAGCAGCACACAGCAGTTTCCGTGCCCGCGCAGCACGAGCACAAAGTTCGGTTTGTACTCCGCATGCATTCTTCTCGGATCGAACTCTACGAGGAGTTATGACGGGTTCCATTTCGGTGTGCCCATGGCCCAAGCGTTTTACAACCCGTCAACTCTGTCCGCTATTCAAGAGTGGGTACCTGTTGCCACTCTTATCGTTCTTGTGATCGCAACTGCAATCCTAGCCATGGTCATGCTTAGACTCGGCAATCTTTCAAAGAAATCGTAGACCCAACGCTTCTCTTTTCTCTCCATCTTCTTTCTCTTTTTTCATGCCCTAGAGGATGCTTTGTTGGATTTCGGCGTCGGAAGGCATTTTACCGAAGAGCTTGTGGGCTCCCTGCTGGGCCCGTAGCTCAGTACGGACAGTAGCGTCGGCCCTCTATCATTTAGTGGAGAGCCGAAGGTCGCGGGTTCAAATCCCGCCGGGCCCGCCAGAGACTATCCGTGACCATTCTCTCTCTTCCTGCCTACGATCAGATGCTCGATAGCCCTCAGCTGTGGATGAAACCGGTGGGGCAATGCGTCCTTCAAGATTGCAAAGTCAGACGCCCTGAAGATCCTAAAGGCCCGGCTCATGGAAAGAAAGGCGGCCGCAAATACCAACACGAGAATCGGCAACCTTAGCAGCGGGCTAAGATGACCGATGCGGGGTATGTTGACCAAAATCAAAAGATAGTCGGCGATTGCAAGCGGAGCCCCAACACCGACTGCCAACATGATCGCTGTGGGGAGCGCATTTCCCAAGTGCGTCTTCGCGGAAGACTCCATGCTCCGACGGGCCAAAAGGACTGTTCCCGCTCCGAGAATAATTCTCCCTGCGGCCGCTCCGAGAGTTCCCAATACGCTAACGGTCGAAGCGACCGTCACCAGACCAATCACAGTAGATGCCAGTGTTACTACGAGTACTTGCCGGGCTCGGCCTACAGCTTGAAGAGACGTCGTCAAAATGGCCCCTTGAGCTGTGAAAATTGCTGCGAGCGCTAAGATCGCAAAGATGTCGGCTTGAGCTACGTATGGCGGCTTGAACACTAGTCCTATCACGGTCGGTGCAACTGCTGCTAGGGCGGCACCGAATGGGAGAACTGCAAGGTTTGTGAGTCTGAATGCGATTGCCAACCGTTCAGAAATGGCCTGGGCCCCGTTGTTCGCGTGACTCGCGGAGAGAGCAGGATACAAAGCCTGGGTGACGGGAATCCAGAGAACAGATAGTGCGCTTACGCTGGAAACGAGTACGTAGTAGATTCCATTTGAAGGTAGATGTCCGAGAATGAGGTTCAAGATGGTGAAGTCGCCATACTGCTGGCCGAAAGTTATGAGAGCCGCCCCGAAGACCGGTAGGCTAAACGCCAAAAGCGGCTTCAATGGATGTGGAGAATGTGAGGGGAGCTGTCCGTGCCAGAGGTACGCGGAGAGAAAGAGGGCTGCCAGACCGCCAAATACCCAGCCGAGAATGATTCCAAGCACGCCGTAGCCCAGGAGGGCGAGCAAAAGACCAAGCCCGCGACTGAGGGGTGCGTACAATGCGTTTTGATAGAGACTCCGGGCGTACGAGCCTACCCCGACAAAATATGCTCCGAACAGAAGAACGAAGTCTGCCAATAGTCCGGACGCGAACGTTACGATGAGTAAGTATCCACCGTCAAGAGTGCCGACGTACGATGGCCCTATGAACGGTGAGACAATTGTTGCTACAAGAAAGCTAGCTGTTCCTACTAAGAGGGAGAGCCTCAGAATTGTTCTCGCCGCCGCCCCGGCGGTCTGGGGGTCATTCCTCCCGATTGCACCAGAAATATATCGAGTGGCGGAAGCGGGCAAGCCTAGTTGTGTCAATGCAATGAACGCTGCCTGTGCAGTAATAAGCAGGGCGACCACAGTTACATCTCCTGGATCTAGGACCCGGGCAAGCGCCACGTAGAAGATGAGGTACGTAGTGTACGTGATGATTTGTTGAGTTGTTAGATAGGCTGTGCCTCTTGGCACGTTGTAGACCTCGCTTTGCTCAGACATGATTTGTTACCGTGCGGCCGTTGGCGGAGTTCTTCTAGATTACGGTCGAAAATGACTAGCTAGGTTCGGCGGGCTCTTGAAGACTTTCCAAGACGCTCGCTACCGGAGAGAATCATTGGTAAAGTGCTGCCAGCCCCGTGCTTCAACTATGATCTGTTGTCGCCCGATTCGGGCTGAGACTCCGAAAGGTTCCTTTTCCACTATTCCGATTCTCCTCAAAGATGGAACTAGTCTCTTCAAGTTTCTGAATCTCTCTGGTCTAATCGTTACGACGAGTTCGTACTCTTCTCCTCCGTAAAGCGCGAGCTCCAAGGCGGACAATCTATGTTCTTTCGCGAAGCTCTCCACCTCGGCAGCGACTGGAATTGTGTGGAGGTTGATTCCGACCATGCTTGCCTGGGCGACCTGATGGAGGCTCCATGCCAGGCCATCGCTTGAATCAATGGAACTACTAGCTCCATGGCTTTTGGCTAGAGTAATTCCTTGTGCTAACCTAGCTTCGGGCAGGCGTGCAGCTCTGACGAGTGATGGATATTTCGCGAAATCAGTCTTTTGTTTTGACATGAGGATCCTTAAGCCGGCAGAGGCTTTCCCGAAGGAACCAGTTACTGCAACAACATCTCCAGGGCGTGCTCCATCTCTTCGAACTAGTTCTTTCGGCTTTGCAACCCCGACTCCGATTATGTCTATTACGAGATCGTCGGCTTGGTTTGTGTCGCCACCGATGATCTTGCAATTGTATTCTCGTGATGCCTCGTGAAGTCCGCGGGCCAGTTCTTGAACTACTCTCTTCTTGGCCGGTGCAGGTAGTCCTAGGGACACCATCAGGGCCTTTGGTCTAACGCCTTTCGCGGCGAAATCGCTGACAGCGGCAACGACTGCTTTTCTTGCGGCTTGTTGAAAAGTCATTCCTGGTGGGACGTCTGTGCTGCCGACGAGCATGTCGGTCTTCATGATGATCCATGACTTTGATGAAAGGGGAATTGCGGAGACGTCATCGCTGAATCCGAGTGGGGCGCTTCGTTCGCCAGCGAATTGGTTCGTGATCATGCGGATAATTTCTTGTTCTGTTAGATCTTTCATCGAGGAGCAGGATGGTCGATTATGGTAGGAGCTTTAAGTCAAAGCGTGGTCGAGCGTTGGCTTGGTGCCTCGGTGGCTCAGCCTGGTAGATGTTTCTCACACCGGAGAGCATCCGCCTCGTAAGCGGAAAGGCAACATCGCTCGCTTGCCCCGCAGGGTCGCGGGTTCAAACCCCGCCCGA
>Ga0209761_1001624_pt1 | contig 14594 bp, 12 predicted proteins | sample GraSoi013_1_40cm_4_FD_185818 | JGI IMG/M metagenome (GOLD analysis project Ga0209761, IMG submission 185818) | Grasslands soil microbial communities from the Angelo Coastal Reserve, California, USA - Sample 09_25_2013_1_40cm (SPAdes) (version 2) | ecosystem: Environmental > Terrestrial > Soil >... | reverse complement strand
GAACTGCTGACCGGCATTCTCGCGCAGGATGCCGAGAGCCTCCGCGAGCGGGCGCGCGCGTCGATACGGCCGGTCGTGGGTCATCGCGTTCAGCGCGTCCACCACCGCGAAGATCCGCGCCGTCAGCGGGATCGTCTCTCCCGTGAGGCCGTGAGGGTACCCGGACCCGTCGTAGCGCTCGTGATGGCCACCTACCACATCCAGCGCGGGCGTGAGCAACGGCACCGTCTCGAGAAGCTCCACGCCCCATTCCGGATGGCGTTGGACGATCTCCCGCTCGTGAGGCGCCAGCGGGCCCGGCTTTTGTAGGACAGCCTCGGGCACCCGGATCTCACCGATGTCGTGCAGGAGAGCGCCGAGCTCCAGCGCCTCGCGCTGGGTCGGGGACAGCTCCAGGCGCTCGGAGACCATCGCCGACGCATCCGCGAGCCGCCGGAGCGATCCGGTCGCTTCTCCCCGCGCTTCCAGAGCGCGGACCAGAACCTCCGTCATGCTCCGGTGGGACACGTTGAGCCGCTCCGCCATGAGGTGAAGCACGTTGCCCAGCATGCCGATCTCGTCGCGAGCGGTGATGCGCACGCTCGTTGCGAAGTGCCCCTCGACGATGCCGCGGGCCAGGCCCGAGAGCTGAACGACGGGCCGCGTGATCTGCCGCGCCAGCAGAACGCCGGCGATGAGCGCGAGCACGGCTCCGGCCAGCGAGTGCAGGTAAAACCGCCTGCGGACGGCGGCGAGCTCGCCGAGGTAGACGTCGACTCGGAAGTCCACGTCCAGCGCGGCGACGGTCTGGCCGGCTGAGTTCTTGACCGGGGCGAAGGCCGTGATCCAGGTGCCCGACGAGCTCACGTAGATGCCCGTGTAGGCTGGGACGCCCTCCGTCAGTACCCGGTGCAGAATCGGCTGGATCTCGGGGGCCAGCCGATACTCGAGGCCCACAGGCGCCAGGCCGTTACTGATGACCGCGAATCGGGCCGTTGCCCCCTGGACATCGGTGAGCGTGTAGACCGCGTCACCCAGCCGATTCGTCTCTTGGATGCGCACGAGCTCTCGCCGGAGCCTTGCGTATTCGGGCGTGTCGCTCCGCGCCGCAGCGACGACCGCTTGGTGCAGGTCGCCGTCCACCAGGAGGGCGCCGGTGCGAGCGATGTTCAGCAGAAGCGAGCCGAGCGACTGGCGCAGCCACTGCTCCTGCGCTCGATACTGCAGAAAGCCGCTGAGCAGAACCGCGATTGCCGTGAGGAGGAGGAAGCTCGCGCCGAGTCGCCAGGCGAGTCGGCGCCAGATCGGAAGATTCTTCATCGACGTCCTCGTGTCATGCGGCGCGTTCGCCGGCCACCGTCAGCTCGGAGACGTCCCGCTCGAAGAACAACTCGACCGTCCAGTCGAGCACCACGCGGAAGCGAGACGCGAGTGTTGGCAGCTTGAGCATGTAAACAGTCTTCCACAGGAACCACGCTGGAAAGCCGGTGAGTTTGAGCCCGCGGAGATCGGCGACGGCGGTGCGACGGCTCAGCGGCACCATCTCGCCGAGCAGCCGGAAGTCGAACGGCCGTCGCGCGCGCCCAGTGAGCTCCGCGACGAGCTGCGCCGCGAGCGCACGACCCTGGCGGAGCGCCACTTGCGCTGTCGCCGGGTAGAGTTCCTTCGAGTGGGGATCGATCTGAGCGGCATTGTCGCCGAGCGCGTAGACACCAGGCGCGCCCTGCACCTCGAAGAACTCGTTGACCTTCAGTCGCCCGTCGCGCGCCTTGGGCACGGCGAGATCGCTGACGACCTCGTTGACGCGGTTGCCGGCCGTCCAGATCACGCACTGGCTCGGGATCACGCGGCCGTCGGCGAGCGACAGGCCCTCGGGCGATACGTTCGCGGCCCGCGAGGCCTCGATCTCGATCCCGCGCTGGAGCAGCTGCTCCCTGGTGTAGGCAGCCAGGTTCGTAGCCGTCTGCGGGAGGATCGCGCTTCCCACCAGCACGAGGCGGACCATGTCAGCGAGAAGCGAAGGGTAGTGGCGAAGCAGGATGCCCCGCGTCAGCTCCTCGAGCGCCGCCATCAGCTCGGTGCCGGCGTGTCCGGCGCCGACGACGACGAAGGTGAGCAGCTTTCGGCGCGTCCACGGGTCTTCGGTCAGCGCGGCGGCCTCGAACAGGTCGATGACGTGATTCCGGATCTGGACCGCGTCGCCGGCGGCCTTGAACGTGAGCGCGTGCTCGGCGACTCCCGGCACCATTGCGACGTTGGGGCGCGCGCCCAGCGCCAGGATCAGCCGATCGTACTGAACCTCCTGCCGGAGCAACGACCGGCTGTGGCGCGCGACCAGCTTGTGGCGCCCGAGATCGATGGCTTCGACGGACATCTCGCCGAACTCGACGCCCCAGGCGCCGCAGAGGGGACGGATCGGGTAGACGACGTGCCGCGCCTCGACCGCGCCGGTAGCCGCCTCGGCGAGCATCGGCGTGAAGAGGAAGAAGTTGCGGTCGCTGATGAGGGTGACGTGGACGGGCAGGGCGCCCGCACACCGCTTCGCCAGCTCGAGGGCGGTCGTGACGCCGGCGAACCCTCCACCCACGATGAGAACCCGCGGCGCGAGCGACGTCGAGCGCCGGGCGAGAACACGGCCGATCGCGTGACGTTCCGCCATACTCCCTGAGACACTGAGGGGACGGGTCCGGATTCGCGACGGATGTGAGGATTCTCCCGGGAGAGGCCGGGGATCAGGCGAGGACCCGCGTGAGTTGCTCGCGCAGGACCATGCGGGCGCGGTGCAACCGCGACTTCACCGACGAGACCGACTCGTCGAGGAGGGCGGCCACCTCCTCGTTCGAGAGCTCCTCGACGTCTCGCAAGACGAGCACCGCGCGGTAGTGGTCCGGCAAGTTGTCGATCGCCCGCTCGAGCACGCGGCGCCGCTCGCCGGAGAGGAGCTCTTCCTCGGGGTTCTGTGACCAGTCGGCGAGGAGGTATGGGCGATCGCCGGCTCGATGGCCGTCCGCCTTGAAGGTCGGCAGGAGCTCCTCGAGGGGCGTCTCGAGCTCCAGGCGCTTGCCGCGGCGCTTGTTGAGCGCCGCGTTGGTGGTGACGCGGTAGATCCAGCTCCCCAGCGCTGACCGCCCTTCGAACGATTCGCCCTTGCGGGCCAGCGTGAGAAGCACGTCCTGCAGAACCTCCTCGGCGTCGGCCTGATTCCGCGTGACGCCGAACGCCAGCCGGTAGATCATCGAGCCATAGCGCTCCGCGAGCGCCATGAGGGCACCCCCCTCGCCGCGGCGCAACGACGCGAGGAGCTCGAAATCCGCGGCGGCCGAGTCGATCGCCTGGCTCATCGTCAGCCCTTGAGCTGCTCGGCCACGAACGGCGAGCAGTTGACGAGCGCCACGGCCCGCGCTCTCAATCGCCGCAGGAATTCCACGCCGTCGCGGTCGACGAACGAGACCCCACCGAGATCGACGCTCAGCGTGCCGCCGACACCCAGGATCCGCTCGCAGGACCGGCTCAGCTCGTCCACCCACGGGCCGACGACCCGGCCGGCGAGCTCGAGAGTCGCGGTGCCGTCCTTCTGGTCGAGGAGCTCGATCCTGAGCACGCCTCTCGACTAGAGCAAGCACCGTGCTAGGCGTCTCAGCGCGTGATGTTGGTCTGGAAGTCCTGAAAATTCCGATACCATCAACGCTGCGACCGGAAGAAGGAGACCCGGCGCGCCACGAAAATCCGTGGGGCGCCACGAACGAGCGGGGGCCGACTACGAAGCTCGGGGGCTCGAGCGCCTGATCCCGAGCTTCTCCATCCGGCTGCGCAGGGTGTTGGGATGCATCTCGAGGATCTTCGCCGCCCCCCTGGGTCCTTCGATGACCCCGTCGGCCCTCTCCAGCGCGGCCACGATGTGAGCCCGCTCGGTCTCCTCCAGGGCGGCGGCGAGCCCCGAAGCGGCGGACTTGGCGAGAGGCCGGCCGGGCTCCGCGTGGCGCTCGACGCCCGGCCCGGACCCGAGGCGGGCCGGGACGGGAAGGAGATCCCTGTCCAGCTCCAGCGCCGGACCCCGCGAGAGCACGACGGCCCGCTCGATGACGTTCTGCAGCTCCCGGATGTTGCCCGGCCACGGATAGCTCACAAGCCGGTCCATCGTCTCCGAGGCGATCGTGTCGACCCGGCGGCCGAACCGCTTGGCGAAGCGCGAGAGAAAGAACATCGCGAGCTGTGGGATGTCCGACGCCCGCTCGCGCAGCGGCGGCACCCGGAGCGGGAACACGTTCAGGCGGTAGAAGAGGTCCGCGCGGAACCGCCCGGCGCGCACGGCCTCTTCCAGATCACGGTTGGTCGCCGCGATCACCCTTACGTCCACGCGGACCGTCTGGTTGCTGCCCACCGGCTCGAACTCCTGCTCCTGGAGGACACGGAGCAGCTTGACCTGCGTCTCGAGTGGGAGCTCGCCGACTTCGTCGAGAAAGATCGTGCCGTGGTCCGCGAGCGCAAAGCGACCGATGTGCTTCTCGATGGCGCCGGTGAACGCGCCTTTCACGTGACCGAAGAGCTCGCTCTCCACCAGACCGGCCGAGATAGCGCTGGAGTTCACCTTCACGAGGGGGCGCTCGCGGCGTGGGCTTCGCTTGTGGATCGCGCGCGCGATGAGCTCCTTGCCGGTGCCGGTCTCGCCGTACACGAGCACCGTCGAGTCCGTGGGGGCCACCTGCTCGGTCTCGCGAAGCACCTCGAGGAGCGCCGGGCTCGACCCGACCATATCGTCGAAGTTGTGCTCGGAGTGGATCTCGTCTTGAAGGTACACGTTCTCGGCCTGGAGACGGCTCCTCAGCGTCTCGACTTCGGCGAGTGCCACCCGGAGGCGCTCGTCAGCCCGCAGGCGGGCCAGCTCGGCGCCCGCCCTCGCGGCGAACACGCGCAAGATCGCGAGCGCGCGGGAAGGATCCACCATCGGCTGGTCGTCCAGGATCACCAGGTGGCCGATCAGCGGTCCCGAGGGGTCCAGCACGGGAACTCCCAGGTAGCTCTCAGCGCCGAGCTCGACCAGGTCACGGTCGTCCGGAAAGAGCCGTTGCACCTCCTTCCCGTAGTGACCGACCTCGCCATCGAGAACTCTCATGCAGGGCGTGCCGGCGACGTCGTACTCGAAATTCTCTCCGAAGCCCTCGCCCTTCCAGAACGCGCGCGTGCGGACCCGGTCGTCCGTCCCCTCGACACACTCGGCGACGAAGGCGTAACGGACGCGCAGCGCCGAGGCGAGGTGCTGGACCAGCGAGTAGAAGAAGTCGCTGCCGGTCGCCGCGGCCGTTCCCTCGACGACCGCGCGGAGCGTCTCTTCGACCTCACGGCGGTGAGCGGCCTCCGCCCGAACCTCGCGGTTGAGCGTGGTGATCGCCTCGTACGCCTTCATGTTCTCGACGGCCAAACCGATCTGGTTCGCGGCCTCCTGGAGAAGGACGGCGTCGGCGTCGGAATACTGGCCGGGGATCGTGCTGGCGACGGCCAGGACACCGACGCTCCTGCCCCTGGCGACGAGCGGCACGACCACGTACGAGCGGACGCCGTCCTGGTAAGCGCGCTCTTCCATGGGATACCGCTTCTCGGTCCTCAGGTCGCGGCACACGCGGTAGCGCTGCTGCTGGAACGCCCAGCCGACGTGGCTCTCTTCCTGGGGCATCTCCATGCCGACGGTGAAGTAGGACGTCGGCAGGGATGACTCGAGGATGAAGAGGCGGAGCACGTCCTTGTCGGCGTCGTGGAGGAAGATCGCGGTGCGATCGAACGGCATGATGCGGCGCAGCGCGCCGGCGATCGCGTGGAAGAGAGCTTCCCGCGTCAGGCTCGAGATCACGGCGTTGTTGATCTCGAGCAGCGTCCGCAAACGCTGTGCGTCGGCGTCCTGTGCGGGCGACTGAGGCTTGTCCATGGCGGCCGGCCGGCTCCTGGCCGTCCATTCTACGACGGTCCGTCCGGCTCCACCGGTCCCCCCGGCGGCCTGCCTAAGACGTGAGCATCTCGATGAGCCTCTGATCGGCTGCGTCCACAGAGGTCAGCCGGATGCGGATCACGCGCTCGTCGGCCTCTCGCGACACGCCGACAACCTTGCCAGAGAGACCAGGATCGTCCGGCCGAAAGTCTCCTGCACTTGCGCGCCCAGATCGAGCCCGCGATCGCCGGGGGGCGGAGATCAGCCCCTGCGCGGCGGATTTTCGGACGAGGGGTGCGGGTCGACGGTCACAACTGTGTCAGGTCTCGCTGAGGCGCGGAAGTCTCGGCCCGCGAGCTCATGCCAGGCGCGCAGCGTCTCGGCGACGGACCACGCTTGCGCGATGCACCCGCGCGGTGCAAACGGCGAATCGCCGTCGAAGATCTCGGCGACGGAGCCGAGCCCGTAGTCGCTGAGGTGATGCGCCACAGGCGAGAGGAAGGAGCATGCTGCCTCGGCGTCGCGGTACACCTTGAAGTGAGCGAGCGCGAACGGGCCGAGGAGGAACGCCCACACCGTGCCCTGGTGGTAGGCGCCGTCGCGGTGCCACTGATCGCCGCCGTAGTGGCCCTGGTACTTCGGGTGGCCTGGCGCGAGACTCCTGAGCCCGTAGGACGTCAGGAGATGGCGGGCGCAGGCGTCGACGATCTGGCGCTGGCGTTGGGGCGAGAGCGGGCTCTCGGGGAGCGAGACCGCGAAGATCTGGTTCGGCCGGAGTGCGTCATCGTTTGCGCCGGGCGAGTCGATGACGTCGTAGCAGCACCCGGCGCGCTCATTCCAGAAGCGATCGAATCCCGCTCTCACGCGCGCAGCGAGCTCGTCCCACGGCTTGGAAGGCTGCCTCAGCCGCTTTGCAAAGCCGGCCATCGAGCGGAGTGCGTTGTACCAGAGCGCGTTGATCTCGACCGCCTTGCCAGTCCGGGGCGTGACGATCCAGTCACCCACCTTCGCGTCCATCCAGGTGAGCTGGACGCCGGGCTCGCCCGACCTGAGGAGGCCGTCGGCGGAATCCTCCTTGATCCCGTACCGCGTGCCCTCACGGTGGAACCGCATGATCTCCTCGAGCACCGGGAACAGCTCTTTGAGAAGCCCGTCGTCATCCGTCGCCGCGTGATATGCCCGGATCGCCTCGAAGTACCAGAGGGTCGCGTCCACGGTGTTGTACTCGGGCGCCTCGCCGGCGTCGGGAAACCGGTTCGGCAGCATGCCGCGGTCCACGAACCTGGCGAACGTCGTGAGAATCCGACGGGCGATCTCCGCGCGTCCGGTCGCCAGCGCCAGTCCCGGCAGCGCGATCATCGTGTCGCGTCCCCAGTCGCCGAACCAGTGGTAGCCGGCGATGACGGTCATGCCGTCGGCGTCGCTGGGCGTGGGTCGTCTCACAACGAACTGGTCGCTGGCGAGCACGAGGTGCTTGATCCAGTCGGGGGCCTTCCGCGCCTCGGGCCGGGCGCGCTTCCAGGCGGCAACCAACCGCTCCTCGTGTTGCGCTCGCCGCTCCCACGCCTCCTCGCCGTCGAGCGCGGGCGACGACTCAGTCGAAAGCACGAGGGTCAGCGCCTCGGCGGGCGCGAGCAAAACGGAGAACGTCCCGGCGTGGAGATGATCCTCGATCGCGTCGAGCCCGCGCTCGCGCTCACCGAGAAGGTCGAAGTCCCGGTACCAGGTATGAGCGATCCGCGCTTCCGCGCCATCGGCCAACAGCAACAGCGGCGCGGCGCCGTCGAACGCCGCCACGCGGAGCCCGTGCTCGACCGGCGCCACGTCCATCTGCCAGCCGTCGCCGCGGGTGGCCCCGTGATAGTCGCGGTAGTTCACGAGCACCTTGAGTTTGAGCGCGAGGCTGCCGCGTGCTCGCAGCACACGATAGCGGACGTACGTCGTGTTGGCGCCCTGCTCCATCCAGACACGCTTCTCGATGAGCGCGTCGGCGACCGTGTAGGTCCACACCGGGGTCGTCCCCTCGAGGGTGAAGCGCTCGATCGTCCGGTACCCGTGGGGGTCGATCGCGTTCCCGGCCCAGCGGTTGGTGAAAAGCGGGAGCGCGAGACTCTCGTACTCCACGGTCTCATCCACCTTGGTGCAGAGAAGGGTGCGCCCGAGCGGCGGCTTGAGCGCGGCGACGAGGAGCCCCTGGTACCGCCGCGTCAGGGTGCCCGCCACCGTCCCCGAGGCGAATCCGCCGATCCCGTTGGTACAGAGCCACTCCCGGCGTTCGGCCGACGCCAGATCGCCGCAGATCTCTCGCCCCCAGTCGATGATCACGCGAGGCTCTCCTTCTGGTGGTCCATGCCGGAAGTCCACCCTTGAACACTCCCGTTACGCCGTTCGACACCCCGGCGCTGCGTCCCGGTTCGAGGTCAGGGCGAATCGGGTCGAATCGATGCTGGTGCGCGACGTTTCCAACTGCACAGTGACACCTTGCAGGTCTCGCTGGGCGGTTGCCATCTTCTTTTTTCAGGACTCGTGTCTCGCCGCGCGCAGCGCGGTGGAGAGAAACGCGTAGCCGGCGCGTACGGTACCGAGAAGCGTGCCAGAAACCTTCGAGCGCCCGGCGAGTCGAGGCGTATGCGACACCGGCACTTCAAGGATGCGCGCGCCGAGCACCGCGGCCTTGACCACCATCTCCACTGGCCACCCGAATGCACGGTCCTGCATGTCGAGGCGCCGCAGCAGATCGACCCTGATGGCGCGTAACGGGCCGAAGTCCGTGATTGGCACGCGCCATCGCCAGGCCACGAACTGCGCGACGAGCCGAGTGCCGGCCACCGCGTGCACGGGATGACGCCCCACCAGTTTCCGCGCGCCCAGGACCAGGTCCGCGCGGCCGGTGAGGACGGGATCCAGCACCAGCGGGATCTCCTCCGGTCGCTGACTGCCGTCCGCGTCGAGGAACACGGCGACGCCAGCGTCCAGCGGAAGCGCGGTGACGCCAGCGAAGCAGGCAGCTCCATAGCCTCGCCTCGGCTCACTCACCACGCGGGCTCCCGCATCACGCGCGACGGTGGCCGTCGCGTCGGTGGAGCCGTTGTCCACGACGATCACCTCGGCGATGATGTCGCGCGGCGTTCGGCGAACAAGATCGCCGACGATAGCAGCCTCGTTCAGCGCGGGTACGATCAGGACCGCCTTCATCCTGCTCTGGCGCGGGCGCGCACGCTCGGGAGCCACCCGAAGGCTCCACCGAGCTTTACGGCGGCGGCGATCGCCAGCGGCGCCACTTCCACGAGCCTGGCCCACACCGGGATCGTCCACGGTTCGGACAGGAAGAAGCTATACGCGAAGCCCACGGTGCCGGTGAAGGCGATCAACGGTACGGAAGGCGTCACCGCCAAGAACGGGACGAGCCACACGACGTACCACGGAAAGACATTCGCCCCGAGCACGATGACGCCCGCCGCCATTGGCACCGCCCGCACGGCAAGGCTGCCGGCGTGCCCGCGCGACGCGATCACGACCATCCAGGCGGCGGTCGCTGCCAGCGCCAGCAGCGGCTCGTTCACGAAGGTTCGCGCGAGGCCAGGATTGAAATACTCTCCCGAGACATAGCGCCAGATCGGCGTGATCGGCCAACGGCCGAGACCGCCCGCCGCGATCGTGCCCGCGACGACGACGGTTCCGAACAGCGCGTACACCGATACGCGTCGCCGACCGGGCAGTAGCAGGAGCAGCACGGCGGGATAGAGCTTCACGAGGGTGCCGATGCCGAGCAAGGTGGCCGCGATGCCGTCCCGGCGCCGGGCGGATGCCAACGCTGCGGCGGTGACCGTCACGAGCACCAGAGCATCCAGGTGACCACTTCCCCAGATCTCGACGAGGAGCAGCGGGTTCCACGCGTAGATCGTGAGCCGGCCGAGCGGTATGTCGAGCGTCCGAAGCAGGAGGGCGAGTGTGGCGAGCGCGAGCAGCTCGGCAATGCCGAGCGCGAGTTTCATGGCGACTACGTTGTCGGGCGCGAGCCGGTACACCGCGCGAAAGAACGCCTGCGCGACAGGAGGGTATACGGTGCGCCACGTTGAATGGTTCAGCCTCGGGTAGATGTTGGTGTCGCGCAGTCCCGCGACCTCGGGGGCCACTGGGGCGTACGCGTAGGGATCGATCCCGGCACTGGAGACCCGGGCGTCCCAGACATACCGGTAGGCGTCAGTGGAGAGTGAGGGCAAGGCCGGAAGCAGGAGCATGCGACTCAGGACACCGACCGTCAGGATCACCACGACTGTGACCCGGGCGCGGAGGTGAGCGGTCACGAGTGCGCCACACGCGTAGGCCAGCCACGCGAGAGTAAAGAGCACCAGGAACGTGCGCGGCGCCAGGACGAGGTTCGACACCCGCGCTAGCCCCCAGCACGCGGTGCCCAGCGCCAGACCTGCGCCGGCCAATATGAGGGCTGTGCTCGCACGCTCGGTCGTTGGCGGCGCGCCGAGCCATCTGGCAACGTCGCGAACGGTCAGCGCGCTAAAGTAGACTCGCATCGATGGTCCGAGACCCGACAACGAGGAGGGAGGAACACGCCATGCCCTTCGAAGGCCGAGCGATCCGCTGGTTGATGATCGTCGGGACGTCGCTGGTCGGCATCGCCATCGGCGCGACCGGTCACCGTCTCGTCGCGGCGCCGCCTTCGTTCACCGAGACCCGGCTTCTCCGCACTGATCTGGCGGGAATCGACAATTACGAGCTGATCGTCTCCCGGCTGGAGACCGCCCCGGGCTGGTCGCATGGCCGGCATTATCACGCGGGCCACGAGATCGTGTACGTGCTAGAGGGCAACGGCGCGCTCGACACCGAGGGAAAGCCAGAGCAACGCCTGCAGCCGGGTACGGTATCGTACGTACCGCCGGGGCAGATTCACGCCGGGCACAACACGAGCCGGAGGGAGACGTTCAAGTTCCTTCTGATCCGGATCCATGTGAAGAACGAGCCGATCTCCATCGAGTTGAATTGACCGCCCACATGACGTCGGTGCGCGAGCATTACGAGCAGGTGTTGGCGGAGCACTACTCGCGTATGTTCGGCGACTTCGAGGCCAAGGTCGCCGAGCAGCACGCTCTGCTGGAACGTCTGGGCGTCACCGCCGAGCAGGGCGCCGCGACGGCCGTGGATCTCGGCTGCGGCTCCGGCTTCCAGTCCGTCGCCCTGGCGCGTCTCGGCTTCCAGGTGCTGGCCATCGACTTCAGTCAGCGGCTCCTCGCCGAGCTGAGCGATCGGGCGAGCGGCCTGCCGGTCGAGGCGATCGCCGGTGACATCCGCGACGTCGCGAGCCTCGTACCGACGGCGGTCGGGCTGGTCGTCTGTATGGGCGACACGCTCTCGCATCTCGAGTGCGAGGCCGACCTCACGCGCGTCTTCGAGGGGGTGGCGGCGCGACTCGCCGTTGGTGGTCGGCTCGTGCTCACGTTCCGCGATCTCAGCGGAGAGCTGTGCGACCTGGATCGCGTGATCCCGCTCTACGCCTCGGACGAGGTCGTCATGACTTGCTTCCTGGAGTACGAGCCCAGCACCGTGAAGGTGCACGATCTCATCTGGGTCCGACAGCGGGGCGGCTGGCACTTCCGCAAGGGCGTCTACCGCAAGTTGCGGCTCGCCCCCGAGGCCGTGACGATACGCCTCGAGCGAGCGGGGTTCACCGTCGAGCGGCGCCAGGCGCCTCCTGGGATGGTCGCGCTCGTCGGTGTCTCGCTGGGCCGGCGGCGTCCCTAGGCCGCGAGCCGTCCTCGTCAGCGCCGACACGGTTGGATAGCCTCGGGCCGGGGCAACACGTCTGGCCGAGCGAACACGGCGAGGTATCCGTCCGCCGGGGCCAGCGAGAGGAAGTCGACCTGACGATAGGCAACCGCGGCCAACTCACAGCGGAGCAGCACCGGCGGCGTGCCGTGCTCGCGGGTGGGCTTGTCGTTGTCGATGATGGCGATCCGGCCGCTTGGCGCCAGGGCCGCGTGCAACCGGTAGAGGAATTCGTACGGGTGCTCGATCTCGTGATACACGTGCGCCAGGATCGCGAGATCGATCGATTGCTCCGGAAGTCGCGGATCGGCCGGCGTGCCGTGCACGAGGGTCACTCCGGCGACGCCCTCGCGTGTGAGCCGGGCCGCCAGGCGATCGAGGTAGGGTTGTGCGACGTCCTCGGCGTAGATCGTCGCGCCGTGTCCGAGACGCTGCGCTAGCCGCACCGTGTAGTAGCCATCGCCGGCGCCGATGTCGGCGACCCGCATCCCAGGCGTGACGCCCAGCCGGTTCATGACTCGCTCCGCCTCGCCGTGCCGATCGCGCGCCGCCTCGGTGGAGTAGGCCGGCGAGATGATCGGCGCGACCGGACGATCGACCGGTGGGAAGCGCGCCGGTTCGGCGCCGGGACCGCCGACAGCGTAGAACGCGGCCACCCACGCCGCGACGACGACGCGAGCCGGTCGGATCCACTTCCCGCGACGGTCGGGTTCGCCGTCGCGCCTCGGCGCGTCGCGAGCGCCGTGAGCGGCGAGATCATCCACGCGGGTTCTCGCGCCGCCGCGCCGCCAGCAGCACCGCGACGACCGTCATGCTGTCGACGATCTCGCCTTCCAGCACCATCCGGAGCACCGTGTCGAACGGGAAGACGCGAACATCGATGAACTCCGTTTCGTCGGGGGTTGTGTCCGCGCGGTGAAGGCCATCGGCCAGGAATAGGTGCGCGGTCTCGTCGACCACGCTCTTGCTCGTGTGATACGTGCTCACGTGCACGAGGTGCCGTGCCCGATGGCCGGTCTCCTCGGCGAGCTCCCGCTGAGCTGCCTGCTCGAGCGTCTCACCCTCGTGTACGCCCCCGGTCGGCATCTCCCAGGTCGGACGTCCGGCGACGTAGCGATACTGCCGGACGAGCAGGACCGTGTCGGGATCGACGAACGGCAACAGGCCGACGCAGTGACCGCAGGACACCACGCCGTAGACGGTGGTACGGCCGTCGGGCAGCGCAACGAGGTCCTCGCGCACCGAGATCCACTTGTTAGAGTAGACGGGCCTCGACGACAGCGTCCGCCAGGGAATTTCGCTCTTGCGGGTCACCGTCGCCAGCTCGCCAGGAAGCGACGAGTCTGGCACGCCGTTGCGGAGTTGCCGGCGTCGAGCGTCGTCTGCAGCCGCTCGAGGTCGTCGGGCGTGTCGACATCGAACCACGACGGCAGGCAGATGGCCCGCAAGCCCGCGGCAGCGGCGCGGCGCAGCGTGACCTCGAGCACGTCCGACGTGCTCCACGGCACGCCGTCGAAGAGCTCGCGATGCGCGAGACGCACGCCGATCAGGTAGTACCCACCATCCTCTGTCGGCCCGAGCACGACGTCAGGTCCGGGTCGACTCAGGCAGTGCACCGCTTGCTGCAGGAAGTCGCTGGGAAGGGTTGGCGTATCGCTGTCCACCGCGACGGCGCCGGCATGGCCGGTCGCAAGCAGACACGCGAGCGTTGCGTGCAGTCGTGCGCCGAGGTCGGGCCCGTGCTGCGCGACGAGGGAAAAACCCGGCGCGAGCCCGTCGAACTCGGCGCGCGCATCGTCCGGAGTGTAGGCGATCACCGGCTGTGCGTCCGCGAGCGCCCCCACCGCGGCGATCTTGTCGAGCAGAAAGCACCGGTAGAGGGCGGCGGCTTCCGGCGCGAGCAGCGGGGGGCAGAGCCGAGTCTTCACCGTTCCCGGCCGGGGAGCCTTGGCCATGATCGCGACAGCGACCTTCTTCGACGGCGACGACACGGCTCAGATGCTCCAGAGCCGCCCGCAGCCTCGGCACGGGTCGGGAGGCGTATCGCTCTCGAAGTCGGTGCGGAATCGCTGATAGCGCTCGCCATCCCAGATCGCCTCGAAGCGTTCCGTGAACGCGTTCCCCAGGATCAGCCCGCGGTAGTTCTTCGCCACCCATGGTGAGATGCAGCATGGCAGGACGTTGCCGTTGGCGGTGACGTACGCGAGCGTCCACGGACGCTGACAGCCCGCCCAGTGACGCGCACCGTCGCCGCTGCCGTGCAAGCTCGCGAGCGGAGTTGTCAGCCCCGAGGCACGCATGGCGATCCCGTGGCGCGTCGCGAGCGCATCCGCCTCGGCGAGCAGCGCCTGCTCGCGCTCTCGAAGCCTGCCGTGCAGCGCATTGGCGTCGGTGGCGAGCCCGAGCCCGTTGAAGACCAAGCGCTGCACATAGACCTCGGCCACGCCGAGATCGACGGCGAGCTGCACGAAGGCGGGGAGCTCCTCGACGTTCGCCCGCGACGCCGTGAACCAGAGCGACACCCGCGGGGTCGTCCGGCCCATCTCGCGCTGGAGCGCGACGAGACGCGCGACGTTGGTCGTCACGCGCTCGAAGCGATCGACGCCGCGGAGCTTTCGGAAGGTCGCCGCGGTCGCCGCGTCCATCGATACACGATACTCGTCGAGCCCGCTCTCGACGAGACGGATGGCGCGCGCGGCTGTCAGCCCGATGGCGTCGGAATTGAAGAGCACCGCGGCGACACGTGTCTTGAGGTACGCGACGATGTCGAAGATCTGGGCGTTGAGCAGGGGCTCCCCGATGCCGTGTAGCACGACGCGATCAAGGGCCGGGAACTGTTCGGCGATCATCCGGACGCGCTCGAGCGTGAGGTCGGCCGGCGGCTCCAGCGTTTCGAACGTGCGGATGCACGTCT
>Ga0209761_1001622_pt1 | contig 14632 bp, 19 predicted proteins | sample GraSoi013_1_40cm_4_FD_185818 | JGI IMG/M metagenome (GOLD analysis project Ga0209761, IMG submission 185818) | Grasslands soil microbial communities from the Angelo Coastal Reserve, California, USA - Sample 09_25_2013_1_40cm (SPAdes) (version 2) | ecosystem: Environmental > Terrestrial > Soil >... | reverse complement strand
ATCCTATGGCGCCGACTGTTGTCATTATGTCGGCGGATCCGACGTTGCCCATGATTCCAACTCTGAACATTTTTCCTTTCGCTTTCCCGAGGCTTCCGCCGAAGTCTATTCCATACTTCGTTCTTATGAGTTCCCTCACTTTCCCCTCATCCATCCCCATAGGACTGTTCACAGCAGCAACCGTGTGAGATCGAGATTCCTTCTCCGCGTACAACCCAAGCCCCATAGCGTCCATCCCGTTGTAGACGGCCTCCGCACAAATCCTGTGTCTTTCATAGCGTGCAGGCAGTCCCTCTTCGAGTATCATGTCGCACGCCTCGTTCAACGCGTAGAGAAGGCTGACAGCCGGCGTGAATGGCGTATAGCCGTCCTGAATGTATTTCTGGTACATTTGGAGGTCGAGGTAATAAGAGCGATTAACTTTCTTCGACTTGATTTTCGTCCACCCCTTATCGCTGACTGAGATAAAGGCCAACCCGGGCGGGGTCATCAAACACTTCTGGCTCGCCGTCACACAAATATCCACATTCCAATCGTCCACAGGCAGCCTATCACCGCCGAGAATCGAGATCGCGTCCACCATCAAGAGCATGCCGTGGTCAGCGCACACCTCTCCAAGCTGTTCCAGCGCCCGGACAGTTACGCCGGTAGATGTTTCGTTGTAGACGACTGCAAGTGCCTTAGCGTCAGGATTCGCCTTCGCAATCTTCTCAAAATCCTCGACTCGGGGAGCTTTGCCCCATTCTGAACCCAAAACGACAGGTCTTCCTCCGTAGGCCTTGATTGCTTCGCTCAGCCTTTCGCTGAAGAAACCGTTTACATTGACAATTATCTGGTCGCCATCCTCGGTAATGTTTTGGAGAGCAGCCTCGGTGGCTCCCGTGCCTGAAGATGTAAGAATGAACATGTCACCTTTCGTCTCGAAGACCTTCTTGGTCTTACCCAGAAGCTTGTTGAAGAGCTCCTTGAATTCCGGACCCCTGTGACCAATAAGGGGCTTCAACATCGCTCTCATCACTCGAGGCGGGACGTTGGTGGGACCGGGTAACATCAGAAGTTTCTGGGTCTCACTCAATAATCAACCCGCCAGCTAGTGTTTCGCGAAACGAAGATGTGATTCTTTTAAGTCTTAGTATTCGTGGTTCTGTTAAGTCCTCAACTCATCAACGGCCTGCTAAGTGTCGTCGGACGTTTTAAACGTGGGACCATCCATCACGAATCGAATGTCAGCGAACCTAAATCGCTTCTTGGCGATGATAGGAGCCGTTGGTATTGCGGGAGGGCTTCTCCTAGCAATCTTGACTAGTAGTTTATCAGAAGCCCAGAAGTATTTTGGGGCAACTGTATTCCTGCTCATAGTGGTCTTCCTATACGGAGAAGCTTTCTACCAGAAGAAAAGGGAGAGTAAGAAAGTTGTTAAGGACAGTGGTCCTCAGGAGGTTCCGTAGAGAATGGCAAGGAGTGGAGGAGCTTCAGGTTTGGGGGCGTTTATTCTCGCAGTCCTGTTTCTACTACTTTTGATTCTGGCTCTTCGTGGTCTAGGGCTAATCCACTAAGGAAGCGAATCAACCGCGATCGGCGTTCGGTATTAGCGGTTGCCCGTACGTTTGGACCCCATCAGCGTTCATCAAGTGGTAGAATTCGCAGCCGGGATTGAGAGCTGGCACTATGAGTCGTCGCGTCCATTCTCTCAATCTGGCCTTCTTTCTCGAATATTTGCCTGCCACGCTTTCCGAGTGGTTTGGATAACGCCATACCACCAGTGTTATGGCAACATATTGCGCCGCGTAATAAGCCTTTACCACCATAACGCCCTGTACGGTAGTAATATATACCGCTGAAACACCAACGAAAGGAGGTGATAGAAACGCCTGTAGAAAGACCAGAAGTAAAACGCGAACCCACGTCTATCAAGATAGACCCGAACCTCTGGAAGGAGGCGAAAATCGAGGCTATCAGAAATGATATGGAACTCTCTGAACTTGTCGAGGAAGCAATAACTGAATGGTTGGAGAAGAAAGAACTTGGGTCAAGACCAAAACGAAAGTAAAGACACCTCAGAATACAATCTAAAAGTGATTCAGCAGTGGAAGAAGGATCTAGAGAATCAGGAGTCCCTAATTAGGGCAAGGATCAAGTTTGCCTACAACATATATCGAAGAACAGGGCAGCGTTCGGAACCGCTAATCAAGGAACTCTTCGAGGAATCCGTCCTAACCCAAATGAGCCTGAGAGAAATTTTCGACGACTTGTGGGGCATAGTGGACTTTGCACAGGTAACATTTGAAATCAAAGAATTATTGGAGAAGCGAATTTCTGAGATCGAAGCAAGAATACTGACACAGCTGTCAAAGAACGTAATCAAAACTGCGATTCAGAGAGATACTGACGCGTGGTATGCTCGAACACAGAAGCGATTAGAAGCATCAAGGGCGCATCGCGCCGATTATGTAGTTTAGTATCTGATTCCATTGTGTACCCTTCCCGTTGATTCTTCTGTCGGTGAATCCGTTCTTAGGAACAGGAAGAATTGCGGGCAGCACTATGCTTTGTGTTCGTCCCAGAGAGTGCCTAGTTTGTCAACAGCAACTCCGAAAGCTTTGAGCTTGTCTCTAGTTTCAGGGTAGACCTCACGAAGAGATTGGAAGTCGTCATAATCAAACCACTTGGTATCTTGTGAACCAGGGATTAGATTGTTAACGTCTTGGCAGAAGAAGCGATCTCCAAAGGGGCTGATCAGTGCGATTACAGATTCGGCCCAGTAGCGTCTGTATCGATTGAGGTCTGTATTTTTCATGTAGACTCCCGGATGTCCTTCACGATCTGATCTCTTGCGAAATTTCACTTCCACAAGTTTCAGACCTTTTTCCGAAGATACAACGTAATCGGGCATGGAGCGAACCCGCTCTACTTCGTTGGAGTCTTGGAAGTGGCTGTCCCAGATATGCATCTTGAGAGATGAGAGTGAACTTTCATAGCCGAAAGGATACACTTTGTATTGGCTTGCTTCGAGCAAGCTCCGGAGAATCTCTTTGGCGGCCGCACCTATTATCAGAGATTGACTGAATGCTTGACTATGGTGCCTCGGAAGCTGTACTTCCAATGGCCGTTCAAGAAGTCAACATCTCGATAGGGCACTTAAGCTTAGCACATCCTCTATTGAAGGAATCCCTCGGCATGAATGTATCGCCAAGGGAACGTACGAATCTGAGACAACAGTCTTTTCTTCTCGCTCTTTCGACTCTGTCGAATTAAGAATGACAAAATCTCAATGCAATGTCTGCAAACTGTGGTTTGAGGATGAGGAATTGGACGCCCATCTTAACCAACACTTGGGAGATCCAGTGGGCAAATCCACAACCGATGAGGTACGCGTGAAGTGTCCAAATTGCAACGTTGAAACCGATGCCTATTACGGTGTACCTTTTCGAGTTGGGGGAACTGGGCCGGGTATGCGTTTGCTGATTGGAGCATGGGCTGAGCTTGGAGAGGAGCCAATCCCAATAGACCTCTTTGTTTGTGCCCAGTGCGGTCGAATACAATCGTTTGCAACTCAGAAGACCAGAGAGAGACTGAAACGAGCGGCGCGTCACGAGCCTTAGCACCTATTTGGGGAGAATCGACCAACCGATGAGATTCGTCACGCTTCTCTCCGATTTTGGTTTGAACGATGGTTACGTAGCGCAGATGAAAGGAGTTATTCTCGATAAATGTCCCGGCGCAGTCGTCGTGGATATTTCTCACGGCATCGAACGGCACAACACCCTGATGGGATCGTTCATTCTTGAAACAACCGTTCCCTATTTTCCAAACGGTACCGTGCACGTGGCCGTTGTTGACCCTGGAGTTGGAAGCGACAGGAAGGCAATCGTTATCGAATGTGAAAGAGGAGTTCTTGTCGGACCCGATAATGGGCTAATGGCCCGCGCAAGCGAAAGGCTGGGTCTGAAGTCGATTTATCAAATCCGTGAACCGGAATTTCAAAGGAAACCACTGTCAACTACCTTTCACGGGAGAGACATCTTCGTGTATGTTGCTGGCTTGATCGCTTGCGGGAGGAACCCCGAGGGAGTGGGACCAAGAATCTCCAGGCTGGAAAAACTGCCGATATCTCCACCGAGACTCCTTGAGAAGAAACTCGTCTGTCAAGTACTGCACGTGGACGCGTTTGGAAACGTTATCATCAATGCTGACGAAAAACTCATCCGAAAAATTCAGGCGAAATTTGGAGAACCTGTCAATATCTGGTTAGGTAAACGAAAGTTGCAGGCTCATTACGCCAGGTCCTACAGTGAGGCGGGGAAAGGATCTCTCGCAGTGTTGCTTGGTAGTCAGGGGTTCTTGGAAATAGCGGTCAGAGAAGGAAGCGCGAAAGACAAACTCGATGTGAAGGCGTTGGACAAGCTGGAGCTTCGGTTCTAGTTTGCCTTGTCGGTTTGAGCAATCTCTCGCATTCGTTCTTCGCCTTTGATCTGTTTGACGTAGGTGGCAACAGATTTTGGTAGGAGTTCTTCCCAGTTTTTTCCTTCTATGATTCTCTTTCTCACTTCTGTTGCTGTGAATGCGGTTCGGTTGAACATAGGTATCTTCTCTACTCGCATTCCTGCTTCTTTGAGGAGCCTGCCTGTCAGGGGTTCGTTTGTGAAGACTAGGTCAAAGCTGGGTGTTTGGGAGAGAAGGTGGGAGACCCATACCTTGTGGAACTCGGCGTCCGGAAGGGGCAATACCGTGTATCGGTTTGCATCTATCTTCGCTTCCTTTAGAGCCAGCCGAATCATCGTAATCCGTTCGCCGGCAGTAAACGGGTTCTCCTGGGTATGACTGTCATGGGCGCTTCCGGCGACTATGACTAGCTCGTCCACTCTACCCAGAATATGTTTTACAGCTTCAAGGTGTCCGAGATGGAATGGTTGGAACCGGCCCACATAGAGGCCAGTCGTCAACTCTCAAGCCTCGGCAGGAACCCAAAGCGCCTTTGTAGAAATCCTATCTCCGGCTATCGGTACGCCCTCTCGCTCTAGAAGGTCTCGCTTAACCTCACAACCGTAATCGGAAAGCGCCCCTCCGATGGAGTAATTGCCAATCTCCAGGCTTGCAGGTACAACGCGATGACATGGGACGAACAGTGGCCAAGGATTTCTAGCGACACCTGTCCCGACTGCCCTTGGGCCCGAATGGATTCGTTTGGCTAGCATTCCATAGCTCGCGACTTTTCCCTTTGGAATCTCCGTCATGGCCTGACAGACGTTCTTCTCGAATTCTGACACAGCTTCCCAGTCAAGACGCACATGGTTGGTCGTCTGTCTTCCCTCATAGAGGTCGATCATCTCGTTCAGTGCGACGTTCGACTCGTTTGTGAACTTCTCAATCAGCTTTCCGGAAGAGTCCGCACGAAGGTGTCTTACGAGGTTTTTCTGTGACTTTGAGAATGAAGAGGCGAGTAATTGGTTTTGATTACCGATCAGCACGCCAAACCAGGTTCCGCCATGCTCTTTGGTTGAGAGGGTCAGTTTCTCCATTTGTTGCTTCGCCTCTTTCCTTGAGAGCTGCTCTCCTTAAAGAATAGTCGTTTAACGCTGGGCGCAAGATGATTGAGATAGACGGGAGTTTCGGTGAAGGAGGAGGACAAGTTCTCCGAACCGCAGTTGCTCTGGCGGCTGTATTATCGAAAGAGATCCACGTGTTCAATATCAGAGCGGGCAGAGCCGAGCCGGGAATTAGACCTCAACATATGACGGGGGTCAAAGCCGCAGCTGAACTCTGCTCAGGACATTTGGAAGGGTTGGAGGTTGGTTCTACAGAGTTTGTTTTCAAACCGGGAAAACTGAGAGCTGGAACCTTCAAGTTTGATGTAGGCACTGCAGGCAGCGTAACCCTCGTCCTCCAAACGCTAATGCCCATCTTGGCTTTTGCACCTGGAGGCGTTCATTTAGAGATCACGGGCGGAACCGACGTCAAGTGGAGTCCGCCAATCGATTACGTCCGTCTTGTCATGTTGCCTATCCTGAAGAAAGTCGGCTACAATGGTCATCTGGAGACTGTGCGAAGGGGACACTATCCGAAGGGAGGGGGATTGGTCAGATTCTCCTTACAAGGTCCCTCAACGCTTCAACCACTGACCAACAACCACCCTGGCCCCATCTCCAAAATCTACGGTATCAGCCACGCAACCGCTCTACCGAAGCATGTAGCCGAGCGACAGGCAACCGCAGCTAGGAAGTGTCTCGAAGATGCAAAGCTGCCGTCTCCCTCAATAGACCTTGAGGTAGTGGACGATAGGAGACAGTTGGGACCCGGAAGTGGAATAGTGTTTTCTGCCGAAATGCAGAACGGAAGTATTCTGGGGTCGGACGATCTCGGGGAGAGAGGAAAGCCTGCAGAAGAGGTGGGCTTGATTGCTGGAAAAATCCTCGTAGAAGAGATCCATTCGGGAGCTTACCTAGATCGTCACATGGGCGACATCATCATCCCATATCTGGTATTAGCAGATGGGACATCGGGAGTCTCAGTCTCGCGAGTTACGCAGCACACCCGGACGAATGTTAAGGTGGCAGAATGGTTGACCGGAGGGGCGCTGAAACTCGAAGGCGAGATTGATTGCCCAGGTACGTTGAGAGTTTTGGGAATAGGTTCGACGCCTTAGTAGGGCGTATGAACACGAGACAGGATGTAGGGCGAGCCCGCTTGCATGATGCCGGGGGTACCGTTCGCTCGCTTTCGTCAGGCTTTCATCTTCGCCAAGTTCTCAATCCTTTCTGAGATACTAGGCCTTTGCGAGTCTTGGGGACTCGCTAGCAAGTAGTTTCGCCTAATTCCGAGCCTACCTTCGTCTGGGAAACCTTCATCTCGCATCTTCTTGAATGCTTCAAGGAGTGTCTCTCTGCCTATGACCTTAGCCGTGATTCTGTCTGCCTCGAGCCAGAGCCGGCGGATGGTCATCGAGATCAAGTATCCTCCATAGAAGATAACCACGAATGGCCAGATGACGAAGAGTGGAATGAATAACAAGGAAAGCAGAGTAGGTGGCCCTCCCGGCGCAAGTATTGGTCCTGCCAAGGCGAGGGTTACTACGAGCGCGAGCATCGGAGCGAGCAAGAATCCGACTAGCGCAAGGTTCTCTTTCATCTGGATTCTCGGAGTGTAGTAGAAAACGATTGACGAGGCGATAATGGGTTTCAGCTGGTCTTCGCTGAGGCGCCCCCTCAGAGCCACCGGGAGGTAGAGAATGTCGTTCTTTATCACACACTGATCGCTTGGCATGTCTAATACTCTGCGGATTGAGGATCGAGGATCCAGGGAAGACCAAGATAGGCCCTTCAAGTCAAGTTTCCGAACTCCTAACTGGTCACAGAGCGATCGGGCTTGCTGAAGAATGCGTCCGTCTTCACCTTGTACTTGGTGGTAATCAAGGCGGGACCTGATTCCACGATCTCTACGGTAGTCTGAGAGGGTCAGATATGCGAATACAATCGCGAGGTAGAGGAGATAAAAATATGCACCGTAAGGTCGCAGAGGCAACCTCAAGGAGATTCCCACCGAGATCAATGAGAGTGGAACAAGAATGAGTAGAAATACGATTCTGATGATTTGATGTTTGGCTAAGACTAACCACTCAGCAATTGGCCATTTCTACTTTGAGAACGGAGTCTGAGAGTTTGGTACACAGGCTTATTGTCATCTTACCCTCGAGTTTGATGGGACGTCCGTTCTGACAACCGCTCCTGGGCCAATCCACGCGTCTGCTCCAATCTTGACTCCAGGGAAGATGGAGACATTGATCCCCGTCTTTGCCCCATCGCCGAGAATTGCGCCGAGCTTTCGCTGTCCGCTGTCAACCAGACTCCCTTTGACCCTCGAGTCTACATTGGAGTCATTGAACTTCAGATTGGCGGTAATCGTGCCAGCACCGAGTGATGTTCCGTTTCCAAGGACGCTGTCTCCGACATAGCACAGGTGGGGAACCTTGGCCTCGTCCATGACAATGCTGTTCTTGACTTCGCAACCTGCACCGACTTTCGATCCCCTTCCAAGTGAGGTTCCGGGTCGGAGGTACGCGTTAGGACCCACAACTGCACCCTCGCCAACGTAAGCTGGACCCTCGATGTAAGAGCCAGATTTCACGAGTGATCCTTTCGCCAGGCTAATGCTGCCCTTCAGATGCACTCCAGGCTCTGTCTGTCCGTCGCGAACCTCTTCGTCAGAATCCAGCGCCGACCGGTTCGCCTCTAGAAGGTCCCATGGATAGCTGATTCCCACCCATTCTCCCTTCCCGAATGAAATCGTTCGGATCCGTCTCCCCTCAGTCATTAGCAAGCTGAGCGAGTCTGTGAGTTCGAACTCTCCGCGTTTGGATTTGCGGGTCTTCTTTATGGCAGAGAAGATGGAGTTGTCTAGAATGTAGATTCCTGCGTTGACTACTCCGATATTGCCGCTGGCCACCTTCTCGCGGATCGAGACAATATTTCCTCTCTTGACTTCCAACGTACCAAAGCGCGATGGGTCTTTGACCTCAGCTGCACCCAATAGCAGGTCCTTGGAGTCCGGTGTTTTGACGAACTTGTTGAGAGCTTTCTGAACGTAGTAATTATCGCCGTAGACAATTAGAAACCGGTCTTCTCCTCGCAATTCGTTCTCGCACGTCCTCACCGCGTCAGCGGTTCCCCCGAGTTTCTTTTGTTTCACGTATCTGATATTGCAACCAAGCCGTTGACCATCTCCGAAGAAATTCTTGATCTTTTCCGCTTCAAACTGGACTACCATTAAGATCTCGCGGACCCCAGCTTGAACAAGCCCCCTGACCGTTCTCTGGAGGAGAGGTTCTCCACCGATCGGGAGTAGATGCTTGGGATTCTTCTCGGCAAGCGGCCAGAGACGTTCTCCTCTACCTGCGGCGAGAATCGCTGCCTTCAATCCAGTCAGCGTCCCTTCAGGACTTGTCTCAAGAGCCGGAGCGTCTCTCTCATAACTCTCGTTGCCTCGGATCTGTCTTTCGATTCTCCGGTTACGCGAATCACCGGCTCCGTGCCGCTGTCCCGGACGAGAACCCAAGCGGTCTCAGTGTTAACCCTCAACCCGAGCTTCGTCTCAACAGACGAGTTCTTTCCAAGGATCTTTTTCAAACCGGTAGCTATTTTGGAGAGTTTGGCCTGGGAGAGTTTTCCAGCATACTTCATCCCTTCCCTGATCATATGGTATTCCGGAACATCCCTGACCATTTCTGAAACACTAAGACCAAGGGTTTCAGCCGCTTTGAGAAATAACAGTCCAGAAAGGGGTCCGTCAGGACAGCCGTTGAAGTCTCGGTGAATCCAAGCCCCAGACGGTTCTCCGGCGAAATTCGCGTTCAACCGCTTCGCTTCCCGTAGAAGCTTAGCATCACCCACCGGCCCCCGAACAAGTTTCGCACCCGTTTTCTCAGCTATCTCGTCCACAACCATAGACGCGTCAAGCGGGATCACAAAGGGACCCTTGGAACGTTTTGCCAGAAAGGCGATGTAGGAGGCGAGGATTCTATCCTGCAGAGGGCAAGTCCCCTTCTCGTCCACAATGTACATTCTGTCTGCATCACCGTCAAACGCGATTCCTCCATCAAAATTAGTCGCGACTACCATTGTACCAAGAGTCCGCACGCTATTCCGTGTGGGCTCAGACCCGCGACCCGGGAATCCACCATCAGGGTACGAGTTGATCGTCGTAACCTTGTCCAGTCTCTCTCGATAGATTGCGGGAGCGAGATTCGAGGAGGCACCGTTACCGCAGTCGAGCACAATCTTCCACTTCTTCTTGAAGGCTACGCGAGCAAGCAGTTCCTTGTACTCCCTTGGGTCCGCAGTCTCAAGACCGGAAGCTCTTCCATCGTAGGGAAGCTTCTTGGGATCCTTCAGGCTCAGTCTCGTCTCGTCGTCGAGAGCCTCCCCGGACTTGTTGAACACCTTGAACCCGTTATACTCTGGCGGGTTGTGGCTAGCAGTAATCATTACACCAGCTGATCGCCCCAAAGCCTTTGTCTGATAAGCGAGTGCTGGTGTTGGAATCAAACCATAATCCAGAACTTTCGCTCTGTTTTCAAGAGCAGCCGCAAGAAAAGACGCCTTCAGAACAGGGCCTGAATATCGGGGATCGTTCCCAAGCGCTAGCTCTTCTCCCATAATCCTTGGAATGAGCTTGCCTAGCTCGAAGGCGACTGATGAATTTACTGTTTCAGGATATTTGCCTCGGATTCCGGAGCTGCCGAATTCTAGGTTCAAGAGCGGGCAGCGCTACGCTGCTGGCTCGGGAGCAACTGCGACAACTTCAGGAACAGTTTCGATGATTTCCTTCGAAACCTTGCCCTTGGGTTGAGCATCTTCCAGGCTTAGTGGCATGGAGAGTAACTTAGACTTCCGCACGCCGATGTGACGCAACGGGCAGACTTTCTTCGCTTCGTTGTAGACGTCGGACCCCATCTTCCCAAGAACCATTTCATGACAGAGCTGCGAGTATGTGAGCTTGGACGCTTTTTCTGCAACGATCTTGCCCATAACCTGTCGTATCCCGTGCTCCTGCGACCCGTTTATCCTGCCGTGGCTGAATGCTACGATGTAGACTCGTGTAAGATAGTTGTCAACCGTTCGACCGGTGAAAATCCCATCGCAGCGAGTACTTCCACGCCTGACAAGGCTTCTGAGATAGTCAGTGGAGTACTCGTGACTCTTGAGAATTGTATCCGCCCGGTCGCCGGTGATCGAAGTGACCAGGAAGTAGAGTTTGATAGACTGGTGGGAGAAATCATTGGTAATATCGTAAAGAGTGGTTTCGACGACTCGGCCGATAAGCTTCTTCGGATCCTCACACGGTATTCCGGCAACGTTCTGTTCCCCAAAGTAGGCGGGTGTGTACACGGAGTACCATTCCTTGGTTCTCCACTTGTCCCGCACTTTCTTGGTGGTCTTTGACACAGTCTCTATTCCATTTTTCTTAGCTTGATACTTTTTCTAGCGTCTCCTTTGCTGCTTGGAGACAGCGGAGGAGGTCGTCCAAGGTGAATATGAATGTTTCAATCTTTCCGCCAAATTCGAGGCTAAAAGATGCCATGTGCTCTAGTGCCTTTCCCTTTACAGTGAGACCTTTCATGTTCAAATTATCTGGTTGAACCGATTCTACAAGGGACCTGGATGTTGCCCTGTTCGGCGTCGAGATCTTGATCCGTGCTCTAATCACTTGATCGTCAACTCGACGGTCTTTTCGAATTGTGTGAGGAATGATTCGAGGCTCTGACGCTCTACAGTGGCGCCTGCTGCTATCGCGTGACCACCACCATATCCCCCGTACTTTGGCGACAAGTCCTGAAGAATCTTCCCAAGATTCAGTCCTTTCTCGATAAGCTGATCAGTACCACGCGCAGAGACTTTTGATTCGCCCTCTTTCGTAGCGGTAACGACCAACGTAACCTTTGATCCACCAAAGAGGTTCGAGGAGGAGAGTATCGACGAGACGGCTCCAGTCATGTTTTCATCAATCACTCCCTCACCCCTCACAATTACCAAGTGTCCTTTCTGAACAAGTGACTTTGGATCAGAGGTTATCCAGTTCATGTATTTTGACAGGAATTTCCGGTATTCCAAGTAGACTTGTTGTGCTTCCTCCAATGCTGCTCCGCGGTCCCCTAGGCCCATGGCAACCCCAAGGCCCGGTTTCCCCATACGGCCACAAGCATTCAGAAGAGATCCGTATTCTCTGGCGTCGCGGAGAGGAGTTGAAGGTTCTTCTTTCGTAAGCGTATACACGGACCCTATCAGTTCAAGGGCGACTTCTCCACTGAGTTTCAACGAGATCATGTGCTGGATGATCTTGTCAACAAGCCGCTTCTTCTCTTCGAGCGAGAGATCAGAGATAGTCCTCCAACGATCGTCCACCTTCGTGGGAATGTTCACAGAGTCGAGCAGTGCTAGACAGCGGTCTTCCTCGCCGCTCAAGCCCGGCAGAAACGGGGTTGTGGTTGACGCTATTGCACGGTGAATCGGCCTCGTCTGTCGTCCGAACAGAACTAGGTCTTGCGTGACCTCGACCAGTTTTGCTTTGACCGCGTCCTCCAGGATCTCAGTGTTGAGGCCGATTAGAGATCTCTTGGGACCCTTATCCTGTTGGTCCCCTAGACATCCAACGATGGCCAATGCAGAAAGATCTACGTTCTTCCGATCTATCGCCTTTGCGAGGAGATAGGCTGTTCCTGCCCCGCTGATCTCTTCTGAGCCATTGAAACCCATCAAATGGGTGTTAAAGTGATGTAGATTCTGTGGAGCCTCGCCAAGTACCTGGTGATGATCTGCAATGACGATTTCTCGATTCTTGAGCCCCTTGGATACGATATCGAGATAACCACTGCCTATGTCTGAGAAGACGATGAAGTCAGCGTCAATGGCTCCGATCTCCTCAATCGTTCTTTCGCTGAGATTCTCGACAATCCGCATGTGAACAATCGTATTGAGACGTTTTACAGCTTCGAACGCTATTGCACCGGCGGTTAGACCGTCGGCGTCGAAATGGGTTACTGTCAGAATTGTTGATTCTTTGGAAGCTGCTTCTCTGATTATCGACGCTGTTTCGTCGGCGGTACGTTGGAGCTCTAGTCGACGCTCGTTGGGGCTAGTCGAGTGACGCTGCAACGGGCTTGTATACCCAATCCTTAGGAATTCTCCCAATCTTCCGATAGTAAAATACAAGCCGATGAATCTTCGACTCGATCAATGCCAAGTCCCTCTTGTTCGGGAAGTCCTTCCGATTCTTCTCAAGATGCCTCGTCGCACTCGTCGCCTTTCTCAACAGATTCTCAAGATCCTCAGGAAGCTTCGTCCGACTCTCCTCCGGGATAATCTTCTCAAGACGTCGACCAGCAACCTGCGACACCAAGGGAATGCCATACTTGTCGCGGAGGATCTGCCCGATGAGGCTGGGCGTGTTTCCCTCTTTGGACAGCTTCAGAACAAGGGCTTCTACCTCTTCAGGCTCGTACTTGAACCAGGCAGGAGGACGTCTGCTAACAGGTCTGGTCGATCCTGAACTTCCTCTCTTACCCGAGTAGAGCCTTGCCAAACTGTTGGTCCCTTTGGTTTACACCGCGGTTCCCCGGTGGGCGTTATTTAAGTCGAACTGGGAGAAACACTCTTCGACATCAACAACCCTCGCTGACGCATAGGATAAATCACGGGTAAACCGAGCTTGGTTAGAGAGGCCCTCAATTTGCGATCAACTGTTGCGACTGCTAATGGCTTGCTCTTGGCTAATGAGAAAGACAGTATCGCCGTGTCTGTATCTGAGGTTTCAATTCCGGACGGGAGTATCGAGTATTTTCTTGATTTCAAGAGTTCCAGAGCCGCACTCGCGAGACCGCCGGTTTTCGAGGATCGAGTTCTTCCGAGCCGTTGGAGCTCGCGTTCCACCATGTCCAGGGTGGCGATACCGATTGGACCTTTGATGAGGTCTCTCATTTCTTCCTCGATGTCTCTTCTCTGCTCCAGCATCATCAGAAGGAAACTAGTATCGAGGAGGACGGTAAGAGAGCGGCGTGTATTCATCGGTTTGTTCCGAATCATGGCTATTGTCTCATAGGGCTGGATCATTGGCACGCGCAATTGTCATATTTGTGGAAGTGTTGAGTCACACGGAAAACGAGACTTGGGCAGAAGATCACTCTATCGAGTGGGTCGTATTCTGGATCCCAGCCCTAGTACTGCGAGAACTGCACCTGCAACTATTGAGACTGCTCCCCAGAGCTCTTCCATCTGTCCCATGCTGAGGGTGGCGCCCTCGCCTTCAGGGCAAGGGATTCCTTGCACCCTACAAGCGTAGGATACTGCGTTGACCGTCATTACTCCAGTCAAGTAGGCTATGACTCCAGCGGCGAGAAGACCTGTCCCGACGGCCAGAATTACGATTTTCGAACCCGAAGCCCCTTTCAATCCTTCCAAGTCGGTCAGTCCTATTTTTTTTTCTGCTCGGACTTGGAAAGGCGTCGAATCCTACCTTATCGTTCCGAATCCTATGAGGCGCCAGCTTTCACCGATTCTCCGACTGAGGGCGACTTTGGATCCTGGGTCAGCACAGATGGGTTTCTTCAGTTGTACATCTGCGATGTCTTCCCTTGCTGATACGACCAATCCAGAAGTAACTGCCGTTCCGGCGTTGAGCACTAGAGGTTCGTTCATCTTGATCTTCTGTACTGGGACCAATTGTTCGGTTCCGACAGCTCTTTCGAATAGATCAACATCGAGGCTGACCTTTTCCAGAATGTCAGGCAGCGTTCCGGATCTTCCCAGGACATTTCCCACCAGCCCGTCAGACTTTGTTATCGACGGATCCAGATCGGTTCCAACCGCAACCAACCCTCCAGGCATTGCCTGCTTCACTTCTCCGTCACCGGCTTGCAGCGTCTCTACGTTAGCAACTAGCCTTTCGTAGGTGACACGGTTCGACTCGCCCACCTTTATGCCCGGTTTGATCTCTATCTCCTCTCCCCTCTTGAAAACTCCCTGGACAACAGACCCTCCAACAACTCCTCCCAGAAGATCGTCCACTTCAGTCCCGGGCTTGTTGACATCAAACGATCGAAGGATCGACATCCTCGGCGCGATAGAGGAGTCGCGTTTGGGAGTGG
>Ga0209761_1001621_pt1 | contig 14632 bp, 14 predicted proteins | sample GraSoi013_1_40cm_4_FD_185818 | JGI IMG/M metagenome (GOLD analysis project Ga0209761, IMG submission 185818) | Grasslands soil microbial communities from the Angelo Coastal Reserve, California, USA - Sample 09_25_2013_1_40cm (SPAdes) (version 2) | ecosystem: Environmental > Terrestrial > Soil >... | reverse complement strand
TGAGCGCGTAGTAGCCCGCGATGCCGTAGTGATTCGAATTGCGCACCGCGACCACGCCGACCGAGGTGTCCTGCGCCTTCCGGATCGCCAGGTCCATCGCTTTCTTCCCGACGACCTGGCCGAGGCTCTGTCCGCCATCGACGAGGGCCGTCGCCTTCGCCTCTCGAATCACGCGACTCTGGTCCGACGCCTTCATGGTACCTTGTTTCAGGCCGCTTACGTATCGGCCCAGACGCGCGACCCCGTGGGAGTCAATCCCGCGAAGGTCGGCGAGGACGAGGACGTCTGCCACGATCCGCGCGTCGGCTTCAGGAACCTCGAGCTTCCTGAGAACCTGCTCGCAGAACCACCTCAGGGAGTCCTCTCGGATCAGGGGGTGTTCCAAGATTGCCCACCACTTGGTGAACAAGAATGAGCCTTTCTCCTATAAGCTTGCACTCCGAACGCGCGTGATGCCGACCACTTCGCATGGCAGTCGGGGGCCGTTCGGGAATGTTTATCCGGTAAGGGACAACTTCCATCCAAGGAGACGCCGCGGAGGAATCCTTGTGCCCTGGAAGGCCATGTTGCTCGCCGTTCTTCTGTGTGGCATCTCCATCATGTCCGCGGTCGTCCTGCGCGCGGGACTGGACACATCGGATCCTGGGATCTCGACCCGAACCTCGGAAGCCGCTGTCTCCCGCGATGCATGGCCTCTTCCCGTCCCGTTCGCTCCGTACGCGACGTCCCGTGCGCCTCCCAGGGTGGCGTCGGTGACCCTCCAAGGGCCGCCAACATTCGTCGCCCTCGACAACGATGGCGATTCCTTGGCGAACCAGCTCCTCCTCCGCGTCCCGCTCCACGTCGACGTGCCCGGAGTCTATTGGTTCGTCCTCACTTCGCTCCGCGGGAACGCGTTCGGCCCGGTGAACAAGTATCTGAACCTGTCCGGAGGCGACGCGATGGTGGTGATCCCCCTCAGCGGAATCACCTTGCGGTCCTTCACCGGGAACCTGTCGGTGGACCTGCAGGTCGCGTTCGTGACGGAATCTGGATGGACGTATGAATTGGAGTGGCAGGGCGTCTATGCGATTCCGGATCCGACCTACTTCCAGACCGCCCCCGCGGTGGATGTGACCGTTCGCGTCACGGGTCCCTCCGATGCCGTCTTCAATGCGAACCTGGAATTGTGGAACGCCTCAAACGCCTTCACGGCGAGCATCGACATCCCCGTAGGGATCGACGTCCGGTTGTCCCTTCCGCAACTCGACTACGTCGTCCTGGCATGGACCAACGGTCCGGGCGCGTCCTGGCAGGGACTTGTCCGGGTGCACCCTCCGACGTTGGGGACCGTCGACATTTCCACAAACCCCGCTGGCCCCTTCGAGGACGGGATCGAAATTGGATTCACAGACTGGACCCGGGGCGAGGCTCGGTCGAGCCGAACCTTCCGAGCCACCCCGTCCGCTCGCTTCTTCGCCGATGTGACGGGAGACGGGGACGGCGTGCTCACGGATTCGGAAATCGCCACGTATACCTTCTGGCGAGTCTTGGAGCCGGCCTCCTCCCCCGTCATCCACGTGGACAGCAACGCCTTGGTGATGGGTCCATGGGGTGCGCCCGTCGGTCTGGGTGGAGGACCGGTGGTATCCGCGACCGACCTCGGAGTGGTCCGACCTGGCCCCTTTGTCCTCCCCGTACCCAACGCCGGCCCCCACGGAGTCCGAGTCGAGGTCCCGAATCCGCGAGAGGGGGCTGTCTCCGTCGTGACGTTCCTATGGCCGCCGGGATGGGTTCTCGCCGGCAGCGACAACGGACACGTGACCTCCCCGATTGGCGAGGGTTCCGCGCGTATTGAGGTGCAACACGACGCGGGCGTCACCGGGTACGACCTGAACCTCACCGTCGTCCCAATCACGGATGCGCCCGGATCCATTCGAGGCGGAGTCATCGAAGCTCCCTCGCCCGGCACTCCTGTCCACCCGGTTGCGGACGCGACCGTCCGGCTCTTCGCCAGCGGGATCCTGATCGCACAGGCCATCTCGGATTCGAACGGAGAGTTCGTACTGGCGCCCGTACCGCCAGGGATCTACCTCCTCCGCGTGTCTGCCGCGGGGTATGAGCCCGGTGAGAAATCCGTCACGGTGGGCCCTTTCCAAGCGGTGTCCGTTGACCAGCTCGCTTTGGCTCCGACTCCCTCCGTTGCCGGCTCTGGTTCCACAACGTTCGTTATCGCAGGCGCGGCGATCGCGGCAGGTCTCCTGCTCTTCGGAGTGTACTGGCGCCGTCGCCGTCGAAAGTGAGAGTAGAGATCCGGGATCCGCGGCCGCTGGCTTATGATCGGGGTCGTCGACGGGGGCGCGCTTTGCCCGACCCCTCCGAAGCTCGTCTCGGAACCCTTTCGGCGCGCGCTCCGTGGCGATCCTAATGACGACGTTCGGGAGGCCGTGCACATGCTTGCGAAGAAATGCCTCGGTGCGTCGGCGGTCCTGCTTCCAGCACTCGCGTAACCATGTGCCGACCGCGCGCTGGACCCAGAACTCGTCGTCGTACAGGAGTTTCTCGAGGAGATGGAACGGCTTGTCGAGTTCGCCCGCCCGGACGAATCGGTGCAGCGCGTACGTCGATGCGCGTCGCCGCCAGATGTTCTTCGCGAGAGTCCATCGAAGGATGTCTTGGAATCGGGACGCCTTCGCGTACACCATCCCCGCGATCGGGCCGGAGGCGAGACCATCGCTCAGTCCCCATCCGGTCGCGGCGTCGACCCAGCGGTTGGCGAGCCTCCACGAGTCGTCGTCCAGAATCTTTTCGTAGCGGCCGAGGAGGAGAATCGCCAACGACTTCTCTTCGAAAACCGGGCCGGACCAGAGCGCATCTGCGAGGGCGTTCACCTCCGCGGCGTTCAAGGCTCGATGGTCCTTCGCGAATGCCGCGACAATGGCGCGCATCGTCGGCACGCTCAGTCCGAGGGCCGGCACCGGCGAGCCAACATACGATTGGAGATCCGCCGGAGCCGACGCCTTCGGCGCCTTTCGAAGTTCCTCAACGAACTGACTCCTTGCGGCCGAGACGTCGAGCACCATCGATTCGGGAGGAACCGCGACGGGCCATTAAGGTGCGACCGGTCGATTCGACCTCGGTTCGAGCCGTGTTAGCCGTTTGTAGATTTTGTAAACGAGAAGCGAGATAAATCGCCGACGGCCTGGGTTGGACATGGCGCAGAGTTCGAATCCTCGGTCTTCCGCTCCCACCGAACACGTCGCCCTGATTACGGGGGCGAGCCGCGGCCTCGGATACACCGTCGCGGAGTTTCTCGCCCGGCAACGTTGGACCGTCATCCTCACGGCGCGGCACGAAGCTCCGTTGCTCGAGGCGGTGAAACGCCTCCAGGCCACCGGCGCATCCATTAGTGCTGCTCCGGGTGATGTCACGGAAGACCAACATCGGCGCGACCTACTTGCCGCGGTCCGCCGCGTCGGTCGTCTGGATCTTCTCATCAACAACGCCTCCGAACTCGGCGCCTCCCCGTTCCCCGCCCTCCTGGATTACCCGCTCGATGTCCTCCGACGCGTGTTCGAGGTCAACGTCGTCGCACCGCTCGCGCTCATTCACATGTGCCTTCCGATCCTTCAGAAATCGCGAGGCCTCGTCGTGAACATCACGAGCGACGCTTCGCGCGGCGGCTATCCGGGATGGGGCGGCTACGGGAGCAGCAAGGCCGCGCTCGATCTCCTGAGCAAGACGCTCGCGAACGAATTGCGCGAAGCCGGCGTCGGCGTCGTCGCGGTCGACCCAGGCGATCTCCGGACGCAGATGCACCAGGACGCGTTCCCGGGACAGGACATCAGTGATCGGCCCCTTCCGGACGTCACGCTGCCGTTCTGGGCGTGGCTCGAGGGCCAGGACCCCCTGCGGATCACGGGCCAGCGGTTCGAGGCCCAAGGTACGGTCTGGGAGGTGCCCGCATGAAACGCCAGGAACTCCTCTTCGAGCAACCCCGCGTGCTGTTCGCTTCGACACCCGTGGAGTCGGAACATGGCGCCCGGGATGCGGTGCGTCTCCTCGTGACGACGCCATCGGGACACCAGCATGCGACGTTCGCGGACCTGCCGCGATTCCTCTCCGCGGGAGACCTCCTGGTCGCGAACGAAAGTGCGACGTTGGCGGCGAGCCTCGAGGCCCACGGGCCCTCCGGTTCGTACACGCTCGACCTGAGCACGCGATACGCGGACGGCCTGTGGCTCGCCGAGCCACGGTGGGATCCGGCCCATCCCGGCCCCATGCCGATCGAGGCGGGCGACGAGGCCCGCGTGGGCGACGCGACGGTCCGGTACGTCGCGCCGTATCCGGGAATCCCGAGGCTCTGGTTCATCACCGCGGACCGGCCGCTCGAGCCGATCTTGCAACGCGCGGGAGCGCCGATCCACTACGGTTACGTCCAGAAGGTCTGGCCCCTGGACGCGTACCAGAGTCTGTTCTCCCGGGTTCCTGGGAGTGCGGAGATGCCCTCCGCGGCGCGACCGATCACCCCGAGGATTCGGGCGGCGCTCGAAGCCGCGGGCGTCCGGTTCACATCCGTCCTCCTCCACTCCGGCGTGAGCAGCCTCGAGATCGAGACAGACAAGGTGGAGGAACAGGCGGTGTACCCCGAACCGTTCGAGGTCTCATCGGCCACGGCCGACCTGGTGAATCGCACTCGCGACGGCGGCCGCCGCGCCATCGCGATCGGGACAACCGTCGTCCGCGCGCTCGAGTCTGCATGGACCCCGGACGGCGTGCGATCGAGACGAGGGTTCACCCGTCTCTTCATCCATCCGGGAAAGCCTGTCCGGTCCGTCGACGGCTTGTTGACGGGCTTCCACGACCCCGTCACCAGCCATCTCGCGATGCTCGCAGCGTTGATCGGGTTGCCGCGCGTCATGGAGGCATACCGAGAGGCGATCGCGAACGGATACCGGTGGCACGAGTTCGGGGACAGCCACCTCATCCTGCGAAAGTGATCGGATCCGACGTCGGGTGGCATTCAAGGAGGAATGTTCTGATTCATCCGGAACCGGTTCTCCGGATCGTACTTGCGCTTGAGGCGGACGAGCCGTTCGTATTTCTGCGGGTCGTAGGCCGCCCGAACCCGTTCGGCTCCCTCGTCGCGTTCGCCCCCGAGGTAATTGACGTAAACGCCACCGGATGCGAACGGCCCCATCGCACTCCAGAGACCCCGAGTCCACGCGATGTTTGCTTCGTCTTCCGCGGGATCAGACCAAATCGACGTGATGACCAGGTCGAAACGCGCGTCTCGATGGCCGAAGGCTGTGTCCCGTTCTCCGACGCGGGAGACGGCGCCGCCTAGATACTCGAGCACGATCTGAGTGCGCTTCGAGGGCACGCTCTCGGCGTGGCGGACCATGGTATCGACGGCCTCCTCTCCGAGATCGGCCAGGAAGCCGGACTTCCAATAGTTCCGTGCGCCCGGCGGATATGCCGGTCCAAGGATGCCTTGGAGGTCGACGTACGACATTCGCTTGATATCATCCAGGATCGGCGGGCCAAATTCGCGGACCGGTCGTAGAATTCGTTCCCCCTCATCCAAGGGGCCGAAGTAACCCGCGAGGATGACCGCCACGGGAACGCCGTCCGGCGAGGTGCCCAGCGCGGCAAACAAGGTAAGTTCATCGGGTGCCCCCTCGACGAACTTGCTGTAGAATCGAAGGAGTTCCCGGGCTCGTCCCATGGGATGGACGAGGACACCGCCGAGAATCGCACCGACCGGATGCAGTCGGAACTCGAACGACGTCGCAACCCCAAAGTTCCCGCCGCCGCCTCGGACGCCCCAGAACAGATCTGGATTCTCCTGTTCGTTCGCGTGCGTGACGCGTCCCTCCGCCGTGACGAGATCGACCCCGAGGAGGTTGTCGCAGGCGAGGCCCTGGGTCCGCGCGAGGAAACCGGACCCGCCCCCTAGGGCCAGTCCGGCGACGCCGGTGGCGGGGACGACTCCGCCCGTTGTCGCCAACCCGGCGCGCTGCGCCGCCTGATCGAATTCGCCCCATGTGACCCCTGCGCCGACGACCGCGGTTCGTCGCTCCTCGTCGACCCGGATGTCTTTCATCAGAGACAGGTCGATCACGAGGCCTTCATCGCACACCGCGTTCCCCGACACGTTGTGTCCACCGCCTCGGACTGCCAAGACGAATCCATGCTCTTTGGCGAAGGTGATCGATTGGATCACATCATCCGCGTCCTTGCACCGCACAATCACCGCGGGTCTGCGGTCGATCATCGCGTTCCAGATTCGCCTTGCCTCGTCGTACTTCGCGTCTTTCGGTCGAATGAGTTCCCCATGCAACCGGTTTGCGAACTTCACGAACTCTTGGTCCAATGCCGACAACGCTCTCCCTCCGCCGCTTTGATGGGAATACTAGGGACTGTGTAAAAGTTGTGGTCCCTTGCTTTTTTCCAGGAACCGTTCTATGCCCCGAGCCTCGCGAACCAGCCGGCCAAAACCAGCACGGCTGAGAGACAAATTCCGGAGAGCACAGCGCCAACGCCCAGCGCGCTGCGGAACGGTTCGGGTCCCGCGCGGGCACGGTGGAGCCCAATGAATACGAGGAGGTTAGCCAGGTTCGCCACGAAGACCGCCAGCATGACGAGCGGCACGGATGTCCAGAGAGCGGGGGAGAACAAGGCGGCGATGAGGACTGCTGTCGTGGCGATCGGCAACCCAATTCCAAGGGAAGCCGCGGCCAGATGGCCGGCTCCGAGGACCCGGCCGCCCGTCCCCGAGTTTGTGGGATACATCCTGATTGCCTATCGGATGCACCGGGAAGAATGTGTCGTTTCCGACTCGGCCCTTCCGGGAACGTTCGAAGGAAGGATTTAAGGCATCTCCCGAGTTCGACGCGGTCACGACATTTCGCGGGGGATACACATGAGCTGGGGACTTTACAATCGCCTGTCTCGGATCATCCGGCCCGCGGATGGGCACACGGTGATGCTCGCCGCGGACCACGGATACTTCCTCGGGCCGACGCACAAACTCGAGATCCCTCGCAAGACATTGGAGCCACTCCTTCCGTACGCGGATGCGGTGATGGTCACGCGGGGCGTGGTGCGCACCTCGATCGATCCAGGTTCGAACGTGCCCATCGTGCTCCGTGTCAGCGGCGGCGCGAGCGTGCTGAACGAAGACCTGTCGAACGAGAAGATCACCACCTCAATGAAAGAGGCCGTGCGATTGAACGCCTCCGCGGTCGCCCTCTCGATTTTCGTCGGTGCGGCCCACGAACACGATTCGCTCGTGAACCTGGGAAAACTCGTCGACGAAGGCGAGGACGCCGGCGTGCCCGTCCTCGCGGTGACCGCGGTGGGCAAGGAGCTCGAGAAACGCGACGCGCGATACCTTGGCCTCGCCTGCCGCATCGCCTCCGAGTTCGGGGCCCATTTCGTCAAGACGTATTACGCCGAAGATTTCTCGAAGGTCGTGGAATCGTGCCCGGTCCCGCTCGTCGTCGCGGGCGGCCCGAAACTCGAGACGGAACTCGACGCCCTCGAGCTCGCGTACGACGCGATTCAAGACGGCGCGAAGGGCGTCGACATGGGCCGGAACATCTGGCAGTCCACGAACCCGGTCGGCATGATCCGCGGCATCCGCGCGGTCGTCCATGAACGCGCGACCCCGAAGGAAGCCTTCGAGCTCGTCAAGGGCGCGAAGCCGAAGAAGTAGGCGCCGCACCATGCGCGCCGCGATGTACTACGCGAACGACGACGTGCGAATCGTGGACCTGCCGACGCCCCGCATCGGACCGGGAGAGATTCTTGTCCGCGTCAGGGCGTCGGGCATCTGCGGTTCCGACGTCATGGAATGGTATCGCAAACCGAGAGCGCCGCTTGTGCTCGGCCACGAGATCGCGGCCGAAGTCGCGCAGGTCGGTGCCGGCGTGGACACCGTCAAGGTCGGTGACCGCGTCTTCGTGTCCCATCACGTGCCGTGTGGTTCCTGCCGGTACTGCCGTGCGGGCCACGAGACCGTGTGCGACACCCTACGGACGACGAACTTCGATCCGGGCGGCTTCGCGGAATTCGTCCGCGTGCCCGCAATCAACGTGAATCACGGCGTCTTCCTCCTGCCGCGAGAAATCTCGGATGACGAGGCCACGTTCGTCGAGCCTCTCGCCTGCGTGATCCGGGGCCAGCGGCTGGCGGACTTCCGACCCGGAGCCACGATGCTCATCCTCGGGAGCGGCGTTGCCGGACTGCTGCACATCAAGCTCGCGAAGGCGGCCGGGGCGGCGAAGGTCATCGCGACGGACGTGGTGGAGTTTCGGAAAGCCGCCGCACAGAAGGCGGGCGCCGATTTCGTCATCGACGGTCGGGAAGATGTCCCGGCCAGATTGCGGGAGGCGAACGACGGGAACCTCGCGGACCTCGTCGTCACCTGCACAGGCGCTCCCAAGGCGATCGCCCAAGGGCTCGCTTCGGTCGATCGAGGCGGGACGGTGCTGTTCTTCGCGCCGATCGATCCGGCCGCCAAAGTCGACATTCCGTTCAACGAGGTTTGGCGGGAGGAGGTCACCATCACGTCTTCGTACGGCGGAAGCCCTCGAGACATTCGCGACTCGATCAATCTGCTCCGCGAGAAACGCCTCGTCGTCACGGACCTGGTCACGCATGTCCTCCCGCTCGCCAAAGCCGCGGAAGGATTCCGACTCGTCGCGGCGGCACGGGATTCCATCAAGGTCATCCTGAGACCTTGACCTGAGTAGGCTAGCGGCTAACGCCAAACGGTCCGAAGGCCATCCACCGTTCCGGCCGCGGGGTCATTTGTGATCAATGGCAGGCCGCGATGGACCGCGTCCGCCACGACCATGCGATCGTGAAGTTCCGGGATGTTGAGCTGTAAGAAAGTGTCCCAGGCCGTCGGGGGCAGGGAAGACAGTGCGAGGTACTCCGAGGCTCGAATTTGATCCACGACCTCGTCGATCAGGGCCCGCGGATTTGGAGCATGAATCCGACCGCGGAGGGCGATGTAGATAAACTCCGCGAGGGCGATTTCCGGCAAGAAGAGGCGGCCTCGGCGCGCTTCCGCGTCGCGAAAAGCTCGGTCGGCAGCGGGCGGGAGGTCGTCTTCTAGGTGGCGCACCAAAGCAACCGTGTCGATCACGAAGTCCGTCAGAGGGTCCACTCCTTGCGGAGTTTCCGGAGGTCTTCTTCGAATCGCTCGGTGTCGATCTTGCCTTTGAGAAGGCCCCGAAGGCTCGCCCGAGCGTGCTTGATGAGGATCCCTTCCCCGGCGTCCAGCAAGACAGCGGTCTCACCTTCTTTCAGATGATATTTCTCGCGTAGCTCCTTCGGCAGTGTGATTTGCCCTTTCGAGCTGATCGTGGCGGACTTCGCCATGAACCCCATCAGGTATTCTAGGTAGATAAGCTTTACTTAAGGTAAAGTAAATCTACTACGGTTCTCACCGCCAGCGCCGACGGCTACCAATCCCCGGAGAGTAGCGTGATAAGCCGAAAGGTCATTAGCACCCCATCGCAGCGAGAGAGTCCGTGGGCTCGCCTCCGGTGAGATGATGGTCGTTTCGAGCGCGACGATTGACAGCCTCCTGAAAGAGAAGGAGGAATACCCGCCGCCGAAGTCGTTCCGCAAGGACGCATGGGTTCGCGATCGCAAGGTCCTGCGGGACGCCGCCGCCGATCCGGAGGGATACTGGTCCGACCGTGCGAATGAGTTGGTCTGGATCAAGAAATGGTCGAAGGTCCTCGAATGGAAGCCGCCTTTTGCCAAGTGGTTCGTCGGTGGTCAGATCAACGTCTCGCTGAATTGCCTGGATCGTCACCTCGACTCGCCGCGGCGGAACAAAGCCGCGATCGTCTGGGAAGGAGAGCCGGGCGACCGGCGTGTGCTGACGTATCACATGGTCTGGCGGGAGGTGAACCGGTTCGCGAACGTCCTGAAGGGCCTCGGCGTCAAGCGCGGGGACCGCGTGACGATCTACTTGCCGGCGATCCCCGAACTCCCGATCGCCATGCTGGCCTGCGCCCGGATCGGAGCGATTCATAGCGTGATCTTCGCCGGCTTCAGCGCGAAGGCGATTCGCGATCGGGCAGAGGATTGCCGGAGTGAGGTGCTCGTGACGGCGGACGGGGGATATCGCCGCGGCAACATCGTCCTCCTGAAGAAGACCGTGGACGAAGCGATCGAAGACCTGCCGTTCGTGCGCCACGTGGTCGTCTATCAACGTACGAGAGAGCCCGTGTCGATGACGAAAGGCCGCGACGTCTGGTGGCACGAGGCGATCGCCGATGCCGACGACTTCTGCGAGCCCGAGCCGATGGACGCAACGGATCCGCTGTTCGTGTTGTACACGTCGGGCACGACGGGTCGGCCGAAAGGCGTGCTGCATTCGACGGGCGGCTACCTCGTCGGAGTCTCGACGACCCACCGCCTCATCTTTGACGTCAAGGAATCCGACCTGTACTGGTGCACCGCGGACATCGGCTGGGTGACGGGCCACTCGTACATCGTCTACGGGCCCTTGGCGAACGGCGCGACATCCTTCCTATACGAAGGTGCTCCGGACTGGCCTCACCCCGATCGCTTCTGGTCGATCGTCGAGTCGTACGGCGTGACGATCCTGTACACCGCCCCAACGGCCATCCGCGCGTTCATGCGCTGGGGCGACGAGTGGCCGAAGAAACACGATCTGTCGAGTCTCCGTCTTCTCGGGACGGTCGGCGAGCCGATTAATCCGGAGGCGTGGCGGTGGTATCACCGGACGATCGGAGGAGGTCGCTGTCCGATTGTCGACACATGGTGGCAGACGGAGACCGGAATGATCCTCCTGACCCCGCTCCCTGGGCTGACGACGTTGAAGCCCGGATCGGCGACCCAGGCGTTCCCGGGCATCACCGCGGAGGTCGTCGACGAGAAAGGCCACCCCGTCCCGGTGAACAAAGGCGGATACCTGGTCATCTCGAAGCCGTGGCCCGCGATGCTCATGACACTGTACAACGACCCCGAGCGATATCGGCAAGTGTACTGGTCCCAGGTCCCCGGGAAATACTTCACGGGTGACGGCGCTCGCATCGACGAGGACGGCTGTTTCTGGCTCATGGGCCGCATCGACGATGTGATCAATGTCGCAGGCCACCGGATGGGGACGATGGAAGTCGAGTCCGCGTTGGTGAGCCATCCGAAGGTCGCGGAGGCGGCGGTCGTCGGGAAGCCGCATCCGCTGAAGGGCCAGGCCCTCGTGGCCTACGTCGTCCTGAAGGGAGGCCAGGTTCGCACCGACTCGCTGACCCAGGAATTACGCGATCACGTCCGGAAGGAGATCGGGGCCATCGCCGTGCCGGACGAAATCTACGTCACGGGGAAATTGCCGAAGACCCGAAGCGGGAAGATCATGCGCCGTGTGATCCGCTCGCTCGTCTCCGGTCAGGAGATCGGCGACACGACGACCTTGGAGGATCCGGATGCGGTCGAGGAAGTCCGGAAGTGGCTCGCCGACGTCGAGGGTGCGAAGTCGTGACGGTCCCGCATGGAATCGGGTGCGCTCAGACGCCTCGCGTGTACCACGCACCGCCGCAACAATAGAGCGACGAGCCGTCCGCCTCGCCCCAGATCACGTGGTTCGTCCCCGCCGAGTCGACGGCCAGGCCGAAGTAGTCGCCGTCCGGGAATGCGTAACCCTCGGGGGTCTTGTACGGTGCCCCGCTTACCAGATTGGACAATCGCAGGCTCGCGGTCCACGTACCGCCTCCGTCCGTCGTCCGCGCGTACCACGTGTTCCAACTCCCGAGTCCGCCGCAATCCCAGCACGCCGCGTTTCGGTTGTCCTGCCATGCCAAGCGGAAATCCCCGGCGGATGGTCCCGCCACGATCGCTGGGAAGTTGCTGTCCCCCTGGTCGTTGAAGAGCGTCGGGTCGCTCCAGGAAATGCCGTCGGATGAGGATCGGATGAACATCCGATGCGCGGTCCCGTTGACGTCGTTCCGCGTGTAGGCCACGGCGAGATTGCCCGCGGCATCCGCGGCAATCGCCGCTTGAGCCGCGAAGTAGTCGCCGTAGCACCCGAAGACGGCACACGGAGTCGCAACCATGCTCGTGTCGAGATACACGTTCTGCCACGCCGTGCCTTCGTGGTTCATCTTCAACACGAAGATCTTCTGCACGCCGTCCGTGTGACCTTGATTCGTCCGCTTCCCGTTCGTCTTCGCGCCGGCCTCGCCGGCCTGGGCGAAGTACACGCTGCCGTCCGGCGCATACGTCCCGCCGTAGGTGTACCACCACAAACTCTCGTTGCTCGTCTGCACCTGGGCGAAGGTCTGGCCCGCATCGTGCGACATCGCGACGTACGATGCGAGCTTGACGTTGAAGGCGACGTACACGTCTTGGCCGCTCGGAGAGATGACGAGGATCGGCTTGTCGTTGTACTGGATCGCCCCGTTCATCGTGAACGGTCCGGACCACGTCGCGCCGTGGTCGGTCGACTTGAATAGAACGCTCCCGGGATTGAATGTCTGCAGAAAGACGACATACACCGTCCCGTCCGCGGCCACCCGGATCTGCGGGTCGAACTGCCAGCCCCGTCCTCGGGCCATCGACACCGGATGAGCCGCTCCCCAAGTGGCGCCGCCGTCGCTCGATGCCCGCAGAAAGATGGCGGTGCCTGGGCAACCCGAGCAAGTCTTCGAGGCGTTGATGTACGTCACCGCCTGATAGACGTACGACGAGCCGGGGTCCGCGGCGATCGTGGGTTCCCAGTACGCGCCGCCTCCAGGGAATGGCTGCTCCGAATCGAACGTGGGCGTCGACCCCACCGAGGCTGCCGCGGTGTTGAAAGATGTTGGCGTAAGAACGAGGAGCGCGACGACGAACGCGGCCCCTGCCAGACAAATCCGGACGGTGTTCGCCTCCCGATCGCAGGGAGAGGCCGATTCCTATTTCACGCTTCGCGCAAGTTCGGCCTAAGGTACCAGACGGTGTCGAGGACTAGGCCCCCAAAGACCATCGGTGTTCACGAATGTGGTGTCGATCCGACCAAGCGAACATTTGTATCGGAAGGTATTAGACGCAATCCCCCTCGTACGGGCCATGGCCGGTATGAGAGCAATCTCGGCCGGTGGTCGCGCACTCGTCGTTGCGGGCGCGGCGCTGCTGCTCGGCAGCCTGTTCGTCCTCCCGTGGTTCGAGGTGTCCGGGACGCGACCGGACCTCCCGGCGGGGAGGTACGGCGGGATGGGGAGCACGGAGCTCGTGAACTCGCTCCTGAGTGGACCGTGGGGATGGATCGCCTTCCTATGGCTCGTGGTCGTGGCCTTCCTCGCTATCGGGATCGGGGCCGTGGGCCGCAAGACACGGCGCATCGGGACATCGGGGATCGTCGTCTTGCTCCTGTATGTCCTCCTCCTTGTGGTGGCGCCGCCCTATCTGAACCCGCAGGCATCGAGTGGCACGGTGTCGGTGAGCTTCGGCTTCGGATTCGTAGCCGGCGTGCTCGGCTCTGCCCTCATCGAGGCGGGCGCTCGTTGGCCGCGCCCGGGGCGTGCCCGGTACGAGGTGCCGACGACTGCCGATTGGGAAGAGACATAGACCCGCGCTTCGGGCTTCGGATTACCTGGCGCATGCGTTCAGCGGAGCCCCGACAGGTCGTGACCGCCGCGATCCTCCGCTTCTACGGGTCCACCCAGTGGGCCCGTCGCGATGCGATGAATCCCATGAGCGCCGCGAACCCGAGGAGGTACGCCCACCCGATGACGATCTCGGACGTCGGGATCGTGATGAGCCCGAAATAGTACTTCGCGAGCTGGGCGGCGTGGGTCGTCGGGATGAGCATCGCGATCGGTTGGGCAATCGCGGGCAAACGGTCGAGCGGATAGTACACGGGGGGTAGGAACCCTAACGCGATGCTCAGAACCTGCGGGATCGAGTTCGCGCGCCGCGCGTTCTTCGTCGTCGCCCCAATCGCGAATCCCACGAAGACCAACCCGATCCAAAGCAGCAGCGAAGTTATCAAGAGGAGAAGGACTCCCGCCGCGGTCGTCGGCCCAGACAGGAGCAGGAGGACGAGGGCCACGGCGACGCCGGGCAGCGCGACGACGAGGCCACTCACGGAAAGTCCGACCGCATAGGAGGCGGGGGACACCTTCGATGCGACGAGCATGTCTTGGAAGCGAAACCACTGCTTGTTGAAGTAGACGCTCTGCGAGGCGAACAAGCCGGTGAATGAGAACGTCAACACGATGGCCCCAACGAGGGATTGCATCGCGGACCGTTGGTCCGCGAACACGAAGATGAAAATGACGGGCAAGAACGAGAAGAGGCTGATCACGACGAGGAGCATCGGGTCCCGGAGGAGAGGGAGGGCGTCGAAGAGTCCGATGTACAGGGCCTCACGTATTCTCGACCTCAATCGATCCCCCCACGATCTTGATGAACGCGTCTTCGAGGCTCGCCGGTTTGAACGTGATCTTGCGCTTCTCGCGCAGACCCCGCTCGACAATCGCGAGGATCTCTTCCGCCGACCGAGGTTCGAGCACCTCCGGAGCGGCCGATCCGTTGCCCGCGGCGGGCTCTACGATGACGCGCATCCCCAGGCCCGTGTCCCCCTTCGCCTCCTCCACGGTCCCGAGGAAGGCGGTGCGGCCCTTGT
>Ga0209761_1001619_pt1 | contig 14632 bp, 19 predicted proteins | sample GraSoi013_1_40cm_4_FD_185818 | JGI IMG/M metagenome (GOLD analysis project Ga0209761, IMG submission 185818) | Grasslands soil microbial communities from the Angelo Coastal Reserve, California, USA - Sample 09_25_2013_1_40cm (SPAdes) (version 2) | ecosystem: Environmental > Terrestrial > Soil >... | reverse complement strand
AGAAATGCATCCCGACGACCTTCTTCGGTCGCTTCGTCGCGGAGGCCATGTCCGTGATCGGCAACGCGGAGGTGTTCGACGCGAGGATCGTCTTCGGCGGCGCGGCCTCATCGAGTTCGCGGAAGACCTTGCGCTTAAGCTCCGGATCCTCGAAGACTGCCTCGATCACGAAGTCCGCGTCGTGACAAGCTTCGCGCAACTCGAGGGTCGCGTGAATCCGGCCCAGGGCTTCGTCCGCCTGTGCCTCCGTGATTTGCTTCTTCTCGACGAGCTTGCCGAGCGACCACCGAATCCGTTCCATCCCTCGGTCGATGTATTCCTTCTTGATGTCCCGCAGGCGGACATCGTGGCCGTGGAGGGCGGCCAGCTCCGCGAGTCCGTGGCCCATCTCCCCCGCGCCGATGACCGCGATCCGCAATCTCGCGTCGCTCCATCCGGTGGATGGGCCAGACGGCATTAAAGATGTGGTGCGCTCCCTTAGAAAGCGTTTATGCGCCGCGGGCGTGATGAAGAACCGGGACCGCCGTGGACCTCTGGCGTCAAGCGACCATCGTCGCCGCAACCATCGTGGCAGTCCTCGTCCCGTTCCTCGTCGTCCCGGAGCTCCTCGAACGACGCGGGTACAATCCTCGGAGCGCGTTCGTCCGCGCGATCGTCTGGGCTTCGTTCCTCGCGATCGTCCTGGTTCCGGCGGCCGCCGTCGGGTACCTGTTCTCGATCACCAATCCGGTCGAGTGGCTCCTCGGCCTCGGATTCCTGACGATCGCCATCTTGTGGGACTACTACCGCCTCAATCCGGAGAAAGTCCCTTGGTTGCGCTCCCGGACCTGACGCGTCTCAGATGAGCTCCCAGTCCCGCAGGACGTCCTCGAGGTTCGGGTGACCGATCTCGTCGAGTTCGTATCGCACGTGGACGACCGGCTTCTTCGTCTTCAGGACGCGGCTCAGGTCGATCGGCGTGCCGCTTAGAACGAGGTCACAGGGGGTCGCGTCGATCGTCTCCTCGAGCTCCTTGATCTGCTTCGGGCCGTATCCCATCGCGGGCAAGATCTTGCGGGAGTTCGGGTACTTCTTGTACGTTTCCTTGATCGATCCGACCGCGTGATTCACGGCGCTGACGATCTCGGCCGCGCCGAACCGTTGCGCCGCGATGTACGCCGCCCCGTACTCCATGCCGCCATGGGTCAGCGTCGGCCCGTCCTCGATCGCGAGGACCTTCTTGCCGCGGATCTGCACGCTGTCGTCCGGGGTGATCGGGGAGGCCGCCTCTATGACGACCGCGTCCGGGTTCACGCTCCGGATGTTCTGCTTCACGATCTCGACGTTCTCCGGCGTCGCGGTGTCGACCTTGTTGATCACGATGACGTCCGCCATCCGGACGTTCGTCTCGCCCGGATAGTACGAGAGCTCGTGGCCCGGACGCAACGGGTCCGCGACGACGATGTGAAGGTACGGCTTGACGAACGGGGTGTCGTTGTTCCCGCCATCCCACAGGAGGATCTCGGCCTCGGTTTCGGCTTGACGCAGGATCTGCTCGTAGTCGACGCCCGCGTAGACGACGGTCCCCTTGTCGATGTGGGGCTCGTATTCCTCCCGCTCTTCGATCGTCGTCTCGTATTTGTCCAGGTCCTCGTACGTGGCGAAGCGCTCGACCGCTTGGGACGCCAGGTCGCCGTACGGCATCGGATGGCGGACCACGACGACCTTCTTGCCGTGGGCCCGCAAAATCCCGGCGACCCGGCGCGACGTCTGGCTCTTCCCGCTTCCGGTGCGGACCGCGCATACCGCGATGACGGGCACCTTCGCCTTCAGCATCGTTTCTTCGGCGCCGAGGAGGAGGAATTCCGCCCCGTGCGCGTTCGCGAGGGCGATTCGATGCCCGATGTACGAGTAGTCGACGTCGGAGTAAGCGAAGACGCACGTCTGCGCACCGAACCTCTCGATGAGCCGCGGGAGCTCTTCCTCCGGAAAGATCGGGATCCCTTCGGGGTACTGTTTCCCCGCGAGGGAGGCCGGATACTTCCGAGTCTCGATCCCCGGGATCTGCGTGGCGGTGAACGCCACGACGTGGTACGCCGGATTGTCCCGGAAATAGACGTTGAAATTATGGAAATCGCGGCCCGCGGCGCCGAGGATGATGACCCTTCGCGGCTCCGCCATGGGTCGGGGAGCCGCCGGGGATGTAAAGCCTTTTTGGACTTCCTGCTCGGTCGCGGGATGTTAACCTTAAATAAGGTTAATTTCAGGTGTCTCCGCGGTTATCGAGCAAATGGCCTGTCGAACGGACCGTCTGCGCCGATTCGAAGACTCGATCCAACATTGATTGTGTGAGACGGCCGGTCTGCGTGTTCCGCTGGCTCGGATGATACGTTGCGATCAGTGTGATTGGCGGCAGGGGCCAGATTCCTTCATGGCGGAACTTCGGCACCGGCGAGGGAACCTCGTGACCCGTTGCTCGCCACGTGCGTAGGAACGAATGCATCGCGACGGCCCCGAGGACGACGACCACCCGGAGGCGCGGCAAGAGCGCCACCTCGCTTTCCAGGTAGGGCTGGCATCGGGCGAACTCGACCCGCGTCGGCTTGTTCTGTGGCGGGGCGCAGCGCACCGCGGCGGCGATGTAGCAATCCCGGAGGGCCAAACCATCGTCTTTCGAAACGGAAGTCGGTTGATTCGCGAAGCCGGCGCGGTACAGAGCCCGATACAGGAATTCCCCGCTCCGGTCTCCCGTGAAAGTCCGCCCCGTGCGGTTGCCTCCATGGGCCGCCGGCGCCAACCCGACGATCAAGACTTCCGCATTCGGGTCCCCGAACCCCGGGACCGGCCGACCCCAGTATTCCCAATCGCGGAACGCGGCACGTTTCGTGCGAGCGACGCGCTCACGATATCGCACGAGGCGCGGACACCGGCGGCACGCCACGATCTCGGAGGCCACGCCTTCTAAGTTGTCCGAGGACATCGGGCATCCGGATTCCGTCCGGTCGCAAAAGCGTGCGCCCAAGGAAACCACTAAGTCCATCCGGTGCCCTCCGCCGCCGGAGGAGGAGATCATCGTCTCGAAGTCTCGGACCGTCACATTCTCCCGCGTCATCGACCTCTCCCAGGCCGTCGGGCCGGAGACCCAGATGTTCCCCGCCTATCCGCCGCCGAGTTTCACGCAATGGACGACGCGCGAAGTGCACGGGTTCTTCGCGGAATCCATGTTCCTCATCAGTCACACCGGGACGCACGTCGATGCACCGTTCCATTTCGAGCCGAAGGGGCGCAAGCTCCATGAGCTGCCGGTCGATCGATTCATCGCACCGGGCCACATCCTCGACCTTCGTGGCCTCCCGAAGAAAGGCCGGATCTTGCCCGAGCACCTGCGGACCTCCCTGCGCGCAGAGCGCCGCTCCATCGGGAAAGGAGACGCGATCCTGCTTCGCACCCGCTGGTGGGAGCGGCATCGCGGCACGCCGGCGTACCTGTTCGACAGTCCCGGTCTGACGGGAGCCGGGGCGAACCTTCTCCTCGATTGGGGAGTGGGCCTCGTCGGCATCGACACGGCGAGCATCGACCACCCCGACGACGCGACGTATCCGGCGCATCATGCGCTCCTCGGCGCCAACGTGCCGGTGATCGAGAATGTCGCGAATCTGTCGGCCCTTGGGTCCTCCGCCTTCTGGCTTCTAGCATTGCCCCTGAACCTGCAAGGCACGTCGGGCTCGCCGATCCGCCTCGTCGCGCTCGCGGAGTGAGCGACCTCACGGCAAGACGCTTTACGAGGGAGTGGTGTTCCGGCTTCATGCACCCGCGGACCCGCTTGATGCTTGCGGCCGTCGTCATCGCGGCGATCGCTACCTTGGCGGGCCTCGCGTACGCCTGGTACTGGGTCCATCGGCCGGGAGGGGGGACCCCGAACAATCCCGCGGTCCAGCTCGGGCCGGTGCAGACCGGCATGGCGTGGCCGATCGCCCTCGCGTTCGCCTCGGACGGCCGGATCTTCTTCGCGGAACGGAACACGGGGAACATCCGCATCATCGACGCGGGCGGCGCTCTGCTCCCCACGCCGTTCTACACGCTCACGAACACCGCGACCGTGGGGGAGCGCGGCCTTCTCGGCCTCGCCCTCGACCCCGGATTCCCCTCGACGCCCTACGTGTATGCGTACCAGACGTACAACGATGCGGCGAACGGGACGATCTACAATCGCATCGTGCGCATCTCCGCGAACGGAAACATGGGAACCTTCGACCGCGTCATCCTGCCGATGCCTCCGTTAAGCGGCGCGACGAACCACAACGGCGGCGTCATCGCCTTTGGCCCGGATGGAAAGCTCTGGGCCGTCGTCGGCGAGAACGCGAACCCCTCGCTTGCGCAAAACGGGATGAGCCTCCTCGGGAAGGTCCTCCGGATGAACTCCGACGGAAGCGCCGCATCCGACAACCCGTTCTACGGCAGCTTCTCGTGGGAGAACCGCGTCTATACGTACGGCCATCGGAACATGTTCGGCATCGCCTGGCATCCGGTGACCGGTCGCGCCTACGTCACGGAGAACGGGCCGAACTGCGACGATGAAGTGAACCGGCTCGTCGCCGGGAGCAACTACGGCTGGGGACCGACGGCCTCGTGCGGGAGCCTGCCGCCTCCGGCAGACACGAACCGGGACGGTCCGAGTCCGGTCATGCCCCTCGACTGGTGGACGCCGACGATCGCGCCGACGAATGCGGCGTTCTACACCGGTTCCCTGCTCCCGCAATCCCGGAATCACTTGATGTTCGGCGCGTACAACGATGCGCGACTGCGGGAACTGACCCTCTCAGTGGATGGGACCACCGTCGTGAACGACACGATCCTGCTGACGGCATCGTCCGGGATCCTCGATGTCGAAATGGGCCGGGATGGCTTCCTGTGGGTGACGACGGCGTCCGCAATCTACCGTCTCGTCGCCGCACCTATGCTGGTCGCGGGAGTTCCGCTCATCGCTCTCGCTGGCGGCATCGCACCGCTCGCGGTACCCACGTTCCGCCAACCCGGTCCGCGACTCCCCGCGGACCTCTTGTAAGCTCGTCCGCGGTCCCTTCCAGAAACCTTAGTATGGGCTCGGCCCTTCCGCGATTCCGATGCCGTCGTACCGGATCCCGAGCGACGATCGGGTCCGGGATTCCCTCGTCCGCATCTTGAGCACCCGGCCGATGGTCGACAGCCAACGCAGGCTCAAACAACTCGTCGAAAAGGACCTGAAAGGCGACGAAAAGTACCGCGTCGGCGAGCCGCGACTTCGACATCTCGCGATCGAGTCCGGCCTCGTCGACCTGGAGATCCGGTGTCGGGACACGGAGGAGATGCGGTCCCTCATCAAGTGTCCCGTCTGCGGCGCCCGCCTGAAGAAAGTGCGCAACATGACCGTCTATGGTGGGACGGTGACCCTCGGCTATCGCTGCGAGCGTTGTAAATACTGGACCGGTCTGAAGCGCCGCGTGCCTACTCGGTACATCTTCACGAGGCGATCGTGATGCGCGTGCGCTACGAAGGCGGAATCCTCGTCCAGGAAGCCTTGAAGGAGGTCATCCTCGACCCCGCGCGGAAGACGCCAGGCAGCATCGTGAGTCACGGGCACATGGACCACCTCACGTCCGGCGGGATCATGACGCCGCAGACCGTCGCGGTCCTGAAGATTCGCCGCGGCGGAACCGGACAGCCGCTTCCCTACGGCAAGGAGATCGAGCTGAATGGTTTCCGTGTCGTCTTGAAGGACGCCGGCCATGTGTTCGGCTCCGCGATGGTCCGCGTCGACGATCTCCTGTATACCGGCGACTTCAATCCGGAAGGCGGGGCCACCTGCGGTCGGGCGCAGCCGGAGTTCGTCCGCGACCTGATCGTCGACGCGACGTACGGACGTCCGGGATACAACTTCCCTCCGAAGCACGACGTGGAGTCGGACCTCCTCAATTGGCTCGAAATGGAACTTGCCAACGGGCCGGTGGCCCTCGGCGGGTACGAGTTCGGCAAGAGCCAGGAGTTGATCGCCCTCGTGAACCGGCTCGGCGTGGAGGTCGCCGTTTCGGACAAGATCGCAGACCTGGCCGATCTCTATGGGCCGTACGGAATCAAACTCCAGTACCGCCGGTTGTCCGAACTCGCGGAAGGCGAGCGCAATGACCCGCGGGCCTACATCTTGCCGCCGGGATGGCTGCGACCTCCGCTCGATGACAGCGTCTCCTGGCTCGGGTCGATCGGCCTCAAGACCGCGTACGTGAGCGGTTGGTGCGCCTTCTTCGACTACACCGGCCGCTACGGCCTCGACGCGCAGTTCCCGCTCAGCGACCACGGGGACTTCGAGGACGTCATGACGTTCATCGAGGCATGCCGGCCACGGAAGGTGTACACAGCGTTCAGCGGCTCGAAAGATCTCGCAAAGGCCGTCGAGCGACGACTGAAGATCCGGGCCGAGGCGCTCCTCACGCGGTGAGCCGATGGAGTCAAAACAGGAAGGGAATAGCGTCGTCGTGAAATTGTCGGACGGGGAGGACTTCGTCCCGAGCCTCGAGGCCGCGGCGCAGAAGCACCGCATCGAGAGCGGTTCGGTCCTCTGGGGAATCGGGATGCTGCAGGACTTCGAGATCGGCTACTTCGGACCGAAGGGCTACGAGAAGACCGCCTTCGCGGAGCGTCACGAGCTGCTCGCCCTCCATGGGAGCATCGCGATGCGGGCGGACCCGAAGCTCCACCTCCATGTCACACTCGGCCGACGCGACTACGCGGCGATCGGGGGGCATCTGTTCCGCGCGAAGACTGCCGTGGTCAACGAGATCCAGCTCGCGCGGTTCGATACGCTTCACTTCAATCGTCGGCTGAACGAGAAGACCGGCCTGCGGGAACTCGTCTTCGACTGATGCGCTCGTCGGCCTATTGCCAGGCGGCTCGATCGAGCTCGCGTTCTTGCTTCGTCTTCTTCCGGAACTGCTTGTAGTGGTCCCGGCACAGATGGACGCGCCGCTGTTCACCGATCAACTTGAGCTCGGGGAGGACTTCTTTCACTTTCTTCGTCGACAGGGACCGCTTCGCTTCCTTCCCGCAACCCTGCACCCCGCAGACCTCGTCCGTGGGCATGGATGCGGCGATGCCAGCGGGGATATTTGTACGTGCGCGGTCCAGGGCCGAGTTTCGCGGCCGCCAGGTGCAGCTTCGACTCCCGCTATTTCTCCTTGCGGCGCAGCATGCGGGCGGCCGCGATAGAGACGATCGCGAGCGCGGCGACCATCGCCGCTTCCGATCCCGGTTCGAACGCGGGACGGGGCGCCGGCGGCGGGAGGCTGACGATGTCCACCGACACCGCCGAGAGCGAGGGCAGGTAGACCGCCACGACGGTCCCCGGAAGAGGAAGGAGCGTGTACGATGCGTTCCTCGCCACCGAGTCGAATGTGTAGAACAAGGTGAGCGTGTCGTCCGAACGGTTCACCGCATCGCCGTTCGCGCTCACGCTGAGTCGAGCGGATCCGTCCGTGGGCATCGTGTCCGGGTCGAAGGCAAAGAGGACGATCGCGCCCCCGGGACGCAACGTGTCGACTTGGACGGATGCGGCGCGCGGTCGCACCGCGAGAGGCCACGCCGCCACATCGATCCGATACCGGGCCGGATTCTGCATCCAATGGCCGTCCGCGGTGGCGATGAGGTCCAGCTCGGCGACGACTTGGCCCGCGCTGATCGCATCGAGGACGGCCCGCCATTCCGCCTTGTTCGTCGAGGCCGTCGGCACGGACTTGAACACGAGGAGGTCGGGGCTCGCCATCTCCGCAAGGACCCGCGTGCCCGTCACGTTGAAGGTGCCGGAACCGAGGAACAAGCGCGCCTCCTCGCCCTGGATCGTGAAAGACACGGTCGACGCGCGCGCGTGTCCGGATGCGGAGAGCAGGGAGATGTTCGTCGCCGAGGCCGGGAGTTCAATCGTCACGACGCGCGCCATCTCGGAGCGGATCTCGATGAGGCCGGTCGGGTCGTCGTGGGCCGTCAGGGTGACGAGATATCCGATGGCTTCGAAGATCGGCCCATGTGCTACGGCGGACCGCGCGGGTGCGAAGCCATCAATCGCGATCGAGTCGAGGTAGGGCACCGGCGCCTCGCCTACGACGCCGCCGAAGAGGTACGCGACGCCGCCCGAGGTGGCGTTGTACACGAATCGCATGTAGGTCCCCAGGACGAGGCCGCGCTGGTAGGTGAACGCGGCGAAGAGCGCGGTCGGCCAGGGAACGTCGCCTACGGGCACGCCGCCCAGATCCGAATCCGAAATAGGTCGGAGGACGGGGGACGCGTGAGAGGGGGCAGATCCGCTCAGGGCGACGGGAAGAAGCGAAAGCACCGTAAAGGTCGCCGCCGCCTTCGCGAGAAATGCGCGCGCGTCCGTGCCGTCCTCCCTCCACCAACTAGTGTCGCTTCCCGGATAAGGGGATTTTGGTCCAGACGGGGAACTCGTTAGGACGCGTCTCGAACTCTCCGTTTCCCCGCCTCGGAGGCCATCCTTCGACCGGCGTACGCAAAGTATCTTACCGAGGAAGCCGCATTGCGCGGACAAATGGGCCCTCTGGACGTGTTCCTCAGGGTTTCGTTCGCCGGGTTCGCCGCGATCCTGGCGACCGTCTCCGTTCAATCGTACACGCGTCACCGGGAGCGACGCTTTCTCCTGTTGACCGCGGCGTTCGGAATCTTCCTCGTCCAAGGCCTGTGGTTGCTGATCGAGATGGCGACGGTGGCCGTGTCGTCCGTCGGCTCGGGATGGCTCGCGCTGAACCTCGGGGTCCTCATCTCCCTGTATCTCGCTCTGCTGCGGTGATCGAATGTCGGACGGCCTTGAACTGGAAAGCCGTCGCCGGATCTATGATTTCCTCGTCGCGAACCCGGGCACGCATCTGCGGCGCATCGGACATGTGCTCGGGATGTCGACCGGCATGTTGTCGTACCACCTCGGGTACCTCGAACGCAACGGCGTATTGAAGGCGGAGGAGGACGGCCACCGGAAGCGGTACTTCATCGCCCGCGCGTTCGTCGAGGCGCAGCGTCGGATCCTGGCCGTGCTCCGCCAAGACGTGCCGCGGAAGATCCTCGTCGAGCTCCTGACCTACGAGGGCCGGACGTTCGCGGAACTCCAAGCGTCCGTGGGCGTGTCGAAGTCCACCTTGTCGTATCACCTGCAGAAGTTGATGCACCGGGACCTGCTCATCCGGACGAAACGGGAGCGGGAGAGCGTCTTCACGATCAAGGACCTGGAGGAAGTCCGGAAGCTGCTCCTCGCCAACCAGTCCAGTTTCCACGATGACGCGGTCGACCGGTTCGCGGACCTCTGGACAAAGCTCCGGACCTGACGCGGCGGCTACCCCGCCTTCGTGAATTCCCGGACGAGACAGGTGGCGTAGCTTCCCCGACTCGATGCAAACGACAAATTCAGCGCCTCGTCGGCCGGGTGGATGGCAAAATCGTGGAGGGGCGCGAGGATCTCACGCCGAGACCCTTTCGACGAAATGCGCGGGATGTCCGGGATGATGAAGTCCTCCCGGCGGAGGCCCTCGGTTGCCACAATCTCCTTCTCAATTTGGCCCACCTCTCCGCCCGCGAACTCGGATTCGGACCCGAACAGGATTGCGCTGACCCACGCCTTGCCCTCGCGGCAGCGCTCGGCCACCCGGACGAGGTTGTCACACGTCACGTCGATCGTCCGATCCCGGTCCGGCAATCCTCGCCGGTCCGCCGGAAGCACGAGGTCGCCCGCCACCGGCTCGTGGATGGGCAGCCGGCGGCGCATGCGCTCGCTCATCACCCGGTTGAACAGGTACGATTGGTAGCCGTGGACGAACATGAGGAGAAGATTGAACGGAAGCTCCTGCAGCGCGCCGATGTAATCGTCCGGACGGGACGCCAGATGATTGAGGATCGCCTTCTCGAAGCCGTACGACTTCGGATACGACCGCAGGGCCGCGTGGACGTCCCCCGTGTCGCGCAGCGCGGCGCGAACCTCGTACGATTCCGCGCCCTCGCCCTCGAGCGGATTCGCGACGTACGTCTCGACAGCCTCCTGGAATTCTCCGCGGACGATGTGCCGGCCGACGACGTGTGTGATCGGGCGAACGGAGCCGAACCGCTGCAGGCCAAAGAAATTCGGGAAGCCGCCGAACGAACGGATCTGGCGGGCAGTCTCCTCCGCGATCGGAATCGCTCGATCCGCCGCGATCGCGAGATCCCGCAGGACGATCTGGAACCGATTCCCCACGAGGTCCCCAATCTCGAGAGGGCGGTCGGAACGCGAGAGATCGAGCACCTCGATGTCTTTCATCCGCAGGGCCTTGATCGCCTCCGGCGGGACATTCTCGAAGGAGAAGAGTTGCGTCGTGAGGGCGCGCTTGTCCTTGGTCCCCGCGAATCCGATTCGGCGGCGGCTGATGTGCAAAGCCCGCGCGAGTTCCCGCACCAGTCGGTTCGTCTCCCAGTTGCGAACGCGGAGAGAAGCAATCGTATACCGTCCGTCGACCGCGGTCGCCGGCGGGGAGGAAATCTCCTCGACCACAAAGTCTTCTGCGGTGGCCTTGAGGGTGCCCCCGAGGCCGGGGGTCGACGTCAGGTAGCCTTCGATCCCGACGTCACGTTCCATGGGCCTACGCGAGCTCCTTCTCCAGGAGGGCCTTCGCCCCGCCGAAGTCCGCCGCGAGCCCTTCGGCGACCCGCTTGAGGGCGGCCTGTGGGTTGCCCTTCTTCACCTTGACCGTCAGGACGGGCTTGTCGAGCTGCGGATGGCCCGTGTAGTACAGAGCATCCTCGACGTCCGGGTCCTTCAGGAGGGCCGTGATGAGCGGATAGATGACCGTGTCGTCGGCGTTCACGATCTCCAGACGAAAGGAATCTTTCTGTTTCTCGAGGAGGCGGATCTGCATTGGAAAGTGCGAGTGGGTCCCGCCACTTAAGTCTTTGCGGTCCTGCGCGCGCTCACGACCGGAGTCGAATCGAAATGTCGATGAAACAGCGCGCCGGTTTGCCCCAGACGTACACCGCCTGGGCACGATGCGCGGAAGTCTGAGGAATCAGGTGGACCTTGCTGATCTTCCGTCCGACCGCGATCAGTTTCTCGCCCGCGACGGCATCGCCCGGATCATGGAGTTCGGTCAACGATTCCATCCTCCATCAGGCGGCGGACGACCCGAAACCCGAGCTCGAAGTCGATGCCCAATGCCTCGCAGATCTCCGATACGAAAGCGGACGGCTTCTGCCGCAAGTACTTCACGATGGCCGCGCGCGCCTTGGGCTCTGTCCAGGTCCTGACGACGACCACCTTGGAGTCCCGAAGCTCCTGAACGTACGCTTCGATTGCTCGCTCCAGGAATTCCGTTCGAGACTTCATGTGCACCCGGCCGACCAAGTCGTCAACCTCCCCGAGAAGTTTGGGTGGAAGGCGGAGCGAAATTGTCGGCTTTCGCATCTTGTGGTTTTGCATGTATTGCATGTATTGCACGACGTCTACTTAACCTCATGTGCTCCAGTCAGTCTACATGGCTCGAGCGGCTCGGGACCGAAGGGGCCATGTGCCAGGTTCACTATCCAGGTCCGGTGAATTCCGAATGGTGCAGAAGATCATCGATGTGGCCGGCTCCTCGCCGGCGAGCTTTGCGAAAGCTGCGGACGATGCGGTAAAGACCGCTGCGGAGACGGTCCGGAACCTGAAATGGGCGCGCGTGTCCGAGCTCGAGATGGAGCTCGACGGGAAGAAAGTGAAGTCGTACCGCGTCACGGTCCGAATCTACTTCGACGTCGAGCGATGACCCTCACTCGATGTGGTCGTGGACTCGCAAGACGTTCCCGAACGGGTCCCAAATCGTTCCCGCGTGGGCTCCATTGCGACGAATGCGGATCCCCTTCGACTCGAGGTCCGACGCGGCGGCCTGGAAGTTCTCCACATGGAATTCGAACGGGCTCGAATCGCCTTTCGGGCCGAGCGCGACTTTCGGAATCTCGGTCGTCCGCCACAGGGTGAGCTGTCCTCCCTTCGTCTCAATCACCGTCCACACGGGACTCCCTTTTCCGACCACGCGGAACCCGAGGAGATCGCGGTAGAAGGTGAGGGCCTTCTCCATGTCATCCACCGGGAGGAGGATGTGACCGATGTCCTGGACGACTCCCACGGACCCGCGATGGTCTTCCAGAGGTATATGAAATCGCCACGAACCGAGGTTTCGATGGCCGTCCGAAGGAACCTAAATAGGTCCGAGGTTCCATCGCGTCATTCTCATGCCTCCCGGCGACGAGCCGACCGCGGAGTCCTTCGAGTCGGAGGCCACGGAACTCCTCGAATCGATCGGGCGGGCCCGCAAGAAAGTCGAGGGGATCGCGGGCGTCCTCGACGGCACTCTGGATCGGTATCGCGAGCGGATCGATCGTCTCATCCGCGAGAGCGAAGTCGACAACTGGCGCCAGGTGAGGATCTTCACGCGGGACGTCGAGACGATCGCGGCGGACCTCGGGAAAGCGGTGAAGGAGAAGCGTCTCTCGCCTCGGCTCGTGGCCTGGCTCGATGCGGCGCTTCGGAAGGCCCGCCGGCGAGACTTCTACGGGGCGCGGAAGGCGTGGCGACGCCTCGACCGGATCGCGGAGCAGGGCGCCGAAGTCCGACGGTTGCAGGGTCGATACCGCGAGGCGTACCGATCCATCGAGTCCCGGATCCGCCAACTGAAGACGCAGGTCGAACGCCTGGAGAAGATCCCGAAGCCGCCGACATCGCCTGAGGAGGCGCGCGCGTTCAATGAATCGGTCGACCGATTCAACGAGGCAGCGACCGCGGCCTACCTGGACTTCCTGTCGCGCGCCCGGGCGGACCTCGCGATCCCGCTCCTCCTCGACGCCGGCCAGGGCGGAGGGATCGGCGTACCCGCGCCTCCGCCAGGCTCCGATCCCGATCCGCTCATGCGGCTGCTGAGCAACGCGAGCCCGCAGGTCGAGGCGTTCCGGGGCCGCACGTTCTACGGCCTGCTCGAGCTCCCCGGGTACTCGGACGCGAAGCTCACGCACATCTTCGGGGACTCGCGGCTGATCCGCGGCGCGTTGGACGAGGCATGGTCGTGGCTCAAGGCGATCCGCGAGGACGAGCGGCGCTCCCTGCAGATTCAATGGAGCGAAGACGCCCTGATGCTCCGAAGGCGCGTTCCTTCGGTCGTCGCGTTCCTCGAGCGGCTCGGGAAGATGAACGACGCGGCGGACCGCGGGCGCGAACTCGTCGCTTCGCTGAACGACGGCCGATTCGAATCGCATCAGACCGCGGCGCGCTTGTACGCGACCCACGGGGAAGCCGCGGAGCGAAAGTGGCGGGGCGCCCTCGCGAAGGACATCGAAGGGATGCGCAAGGAAGCCGCCGAACTCAGCGCGGTCCTGAAGAAGTTCGCGGATCCAGCCAAGGTGGAAAGCGGGTAGCCCATCCGGCCTCGTTCACCACAATCTCTTAGCCGTCGTTTCGCAATCCGAGGCCGGGTGGACGCATGGGAGTCTTCGTCATCGCGGCGTATCGACCGAAGAAAGGGAAAGAGCGGCTACTTCGGGACGTCCTGAAGGATCACCTGCCGATCCTGCGGAAGGAACGATTGGTGACGGACCGCCCTCCGTATCTCATGCGCGCCGCCGACGGCACGTTCGTCGAGGTCTTCGAGTGGAAGTCCGCCGCCGCGATCGAGGCGGCCCATGGCAATTCGGCGGTCCAGGCGATGTGGGCCCGCTTTGAGGAAGCGTGCACCTACGAGTCGCTCCTCAATCTGAAAGAGACGAAGGACATGTTCGCGAACTTCGAGGCCGTCGACCTCTGAATCTCGTCACGCCTTCTGACGGAACTCCATCTGCTGGAACACGAACGCCGACAGGATCACCATCGCGATCGAAAAGGCGATGAGGACCCCGGCCGCCGCTCCCGCGCTGAGATCCGTCGGGTACCCGCCGAGCGGTCCGATTGCGACGACGTCCTTCAGGATCGTCTTCAGATAGTGGATCACGCTGAGCTTCGGCACGTCTCCGGGGATCGAGTCCACGACCGATTCCCAGACGAATCCGATCAACAAGCCGACCGCCAGCGGCCGCCGGACCAGGACGGAAATGAAGAGGAACAACGCGCCGTAGGCCGCGGTGCCGAGGATCGTGACGGCCAGAAAACCCCAAAGCACGTCGGCGTCCGCGGTGAATCCCATGCCTCCGTAGGCCTCCGTCACCCCATACGCCACGACGACGGGTGGCAGGACCAGCACCAAGACGGCGACGAGGTAGCCGACGTACTTGTAGGCCACCAAGGCGGGTTTCGAAATCGGACGCGTCAGGAGGAACGGAAGCGTGTTGTCGTCGATCTCCTCCCGGATCAAGGCCGTTGCGTTCACCAGGGCGACGAAGATCAGGACGACCTGCAGGAACACCGGGATCATGACGTCCTGGAACAGCAGGATGTTGAACCTCTCGACACGGGCGGCGGCCAGCGAGACCGTCAGGATGATTGGGAAGAGCGCCAGGAGTGCGGTGGCGATGACGCGGCGGGTCCCCAGGAGATAGCGGAACGTCAGGCCGGTGACGACCCAGGCCTTCCGGAAGGATTCCGTCCAATCCATTCGATCACCCGACGAGATACCGGAAGACGGCGTCGAGACTG
>Ga0209761_1001618_pt1 | contig 14633 bp, 15 predicted proteins | sample GraSoi013_1_40cm_4_FD_185818 | JGI IMG/M metagenome (GOLD analysis project Ga0209761, IMG submission 185818) | Grasslands soil microbial communities from the Angelo Coastal Reserve, California, USA - Sample 09_25_2013_1_40cm (SPAdes) (version 2) | ecosystem: Environmental > Terrestrial > Soil >... | reverse complement strand
CGATGGCGCGGTCGAGCCGTCCACAGGTTGTGCTGGTCGACATCGGTCTTCCAGGACTCAACGGCTACGAGGTCGCGAAGCAGATGCGAGCACTCTTGGGGAGGCACGTGCGGCTGATCGCTGTGACGGGGTACGGGCAACCGGAGGATCGACGTCGAACCAAGGAGGCGGGATTCGACGCGCACCTGACTAAGCCAGTGTCTTGTGAGCAGATTGCAGAAGTGCTGGAGGGCAGATAAGCACGCGCCTTCGACGGCGTGGCGGATGGCGCAAGCGATCCAACCCAAGGCGCCGCCGACAGTGCCGCGCTTTTCAGGCGCCTAGCAGGCGCTAAGGGGTCGATCGATCGACCCTTTCGTTTTCGCTACTTATGTGGTTGCGGCGGCCCGCAACGCGAAATCGACGGTTCCCAGCGCCCAGACCTGGATCGGGTTCACCCAGGAGTACTCGGCAGCGGAGGTCGTAAGCGTGATGCTCAGCCGGAGTTGAGCGATCGGCGATCCCGACTTTGGAGTAAGAACGTACCTTTGAGCTTCGGCCCAGTGACCGTACCCTCAACGTATAAGCCCACATTTTCGTTTTGAGAGGCTAACGGAGCAGGCCATAATCGGGGAACCCCCGCAAGAAACGCGGCTCTCGGGGGCTCCTCCCTGACGGGAGAGTTATTGAACATCCTGCTTGTCGCCGAAGAGTCTGCCGGGATTCAGCTGGTGCGGGCATTGGCGCGGTCAGAAGATCGAATCGTCGCCATCATGACGAGCGCCAGCGCGAAGAGTAAAACCTCCGACGTCGCTTCGGTGGCCAAGGGAATGGGGCTCGACGTATGGCCGGCCCACCGCATCCGGGAGCCCGAGCTTGCCGCGGAACTTCGGGCCGCCCGCGTCGATCTGATGTTGAACGCCCATTCCCTCTATCGTGTCCACGACGAGGTTCTCAGGGTCCCGTCGATCGGTGCCTTCAACCTGCATCCAGGACCGCTGCCGCGGTATGCTGGCCTCAACTGTCCGAGTTGGGCGATCTATCGAAACGAGCGCCTCTATGGGGTCACCGTTCACCGCATGTCATCCCGCATTGACGCCGGGGCGATCGCGTATCAGACGACTTTGGATATCGCGGAGGATGAGACAGGGTTCAGCCTGAGCGCCAAGTGCATCCGCGCCGGGGTGCCGCTGATGCTGCAGCTGGTGCAGGCCGCCCGCGAGAACCCCGCCTCGATTCCTGCGATCGAGCAGGACCTTTCGCAGCGCGAATATTTCGGCCGGGCGATTCCCCGCCAGGGTGCCCTCGTCTGGTCCGAGCCCGCTCGCCACGTCGTCGCCTTCGTTCGGGCCTTTGATTACTTTCCGTTCCCGTCGCCTTGGGGGCATCCTCGGGCTCAATACGAGGGGCGTCCGATCGGTGTGGTCAGGGCCGCGCGAACAGGAATCGCAAGCAGCCAGACCCCGGGTACTCTACGGCGCGGCTCTGCGGGGGGCGTGGACGTCGCCACTGCGGACGAATGGGTCAGCGTGGGCCTGGTCCACCTCGGCGGAAGGTACGTCAGAGCCGAGAAGGTCCTGAACACTGGAGCGCGCTTGCAGGACGGCGACGGTTCGGCGAAACCTGAGCCGTGAAGGGGCGGGAAAGGGTCAACAATGGCGGGCTTGGATCAGGCCCGTGTGGAGGAGCGGCGCGAGTTTCGTGGAGTCGAGCGAGCGTCCCAAGCGCGAGCTACGATCCACCGGCTCGCTGAGTGGCATCGCGTTCAAAGTCTTCCTTCAACTGGCGCCGATCGATCTTGCCATTCGCGTTCTTCGGCAGCTCGCCGAGTGATCGCCATCGGGAAGGGAGCATATACGGCGGCAGCGCCTTCGCGAGCTCTTCCCGAAGTGTTCCTGGGGTGATGTCGGCGCCGGCACCCGGGACATAGGCGCAACAGATTGTCGTGCCCTCGAATCCATCGGTGCGAGCCGCGACAACCGCACACTCCTTCAACGTCGGAATCGCATGCAGCGCCGCCTCGATCTCTCCGAGCTCGATCCGATATCCGCGGCTCTTGACCTGGGAGTCCGCACGCCCGAGGAAGTAGACAAGTCCATCATCGCCGAGCTGCGCCAGGTCACCGGTCCTGTAGAGTCGGTTGGACGGTTCGATCCCGCGCGGGTTCGGAATGAATACCTCCCGGGTCTTCTCGGGATCCCTCCAATAGCCCGGGCTCAGACCGTTGCCACCAATAAGGAGATCGCCAGCGACGCCCGGCGGGGTCGGCCGGAGCGCCTCGTCGAGCACTAGCAGCTCCTCGCCGTCGCAGGCGGTCCCGATCGGAATGCGTTTCGTATCGTCCTCGGGACACCGGGGAACCGTGTAATAGCTGCTGGCGATCGTCGTCTCGGTCGGACCGTAGAGATTGGTGTACTGCACCGCCGGGAGTCGCCTCATCCAGTAAATCAGCACGGGCGTCGGGAGGACGTCGCCGCACCAGAGTAGACGCCTCAGGGTTGGAAAGTCGTTGAATCGAACGAGGTCAAACTTTGCGAGATAGGTCAGCAACGACGGTACTGAGAACCACTGCGTCAGCTCCTCGGAGCGGATGAAGTCGACGAGCTTGTTCGGCAACAGGTTCAGCTCTGGCGGCACGGGATGAAGCTGCGCGCCGGCCGCGAGCGTTCCGAAGACGTCGAACACCGACAGGTCAAAATGGAGCGGGGCGTGGCCGGAGAGTCGGTCGAACGGTCCGAGCCCAAAGTACTTCAGCGCCCACTCGATGAAGCCCATCACGTTCCCGTGCGTGATCACGACACCCTTCGGGACGCCCGTCGATCCGGACGTCGCTAGAATGTAGGCGGCATCCTCGCTCGTGTTCGCGTATGCCACCGGCTCCGCGGATTGGCGCTGGACATCAGCGGCCGAAAACCGTGGTGTGACATCGACGCCTGTCGGTGCGCGGTCGTCGAGCCACCCGATCGCGACCGCCGCACGCACGCGGTCGTCCCGCAGGAGCTCCTGCAAGAGTGACGACGCGGCGCTGGTCGCAAGGATGCACCGTGGCTCGCTCGACGCGATGAGTCGCGCCACGCGCGACGCCGGACTGGACGCATCGACCGGAACGTAGATCCCATCCGCCTTCAGGATGCCGAGGAGGGCGCCGATCGCCGCGATCGACTTGGGCATGAGCAGCCCGACGCGATCGCCCCGCTGACACCCTGCGGCCTTGAGGGCTCTCGCGATCCGGTTCGTGTACGCCTCGAGTTGCCCATAGGTCAGCCGCTCGCCTCTCATGACCAGGGCGGCCGCGTCCGGCTGCCGCTCGGCCTGCTTCGTTCCCCAGTGCTGCAGCAAGCCGTTCATTTCAACAAGTGCGCGAGCGCATGCTGGAAGGCGAGGCCAACGTGACGCATCTCCGCCGCGTTCGGCGGGACATCCAGGATAAACGCGTGATAGCCCGTCGACACGTAGCGGGCCAGCTCTGCTCCGACGCGAGCGTAGCTTCCGACCAGATAGGGGCAGAAGGTCTTGTAGTTCTGGAACGGCACCAGCCAGTACGGGTTCTGACCCGTCATTTCACTCTTTTGCGACAATTGCTTGTGCCAGTGGGAATCGGAGACCTTCATCGCCAGCTGGTGGGCGAGCTGGCCTGCGCGGTCTTCCGGAAAACGCTCCCGGGCGATCTGCCACGCTTCCTCCTCGTCGCCTCGGGCAATGATGCCGACGCGGATCCCGGCGTCGCCACTCACCCGGGCCGCGCCGGTCTCGTAGTCGGTCACCGGTCGGGGATACTCGACGGCGGTAGCGCCGAGGTCGCGGGCCGCCCCGCGTCCGGCCTCCGAAGACCCCGAGACGAAGATGCCAGGCCGCAGTTCCGGCGCGAGCGGTGGCGTCATCTTGAGCCGTTCCACCTTGTAGAACTCACCCTCGTGTGTCACGACCTGGCCCGCCAGCAGTCGTTGGATGATCAACGTGTATTCCTTCAACCGTTCGTATCGCTTGTCGTGCGGCGTGGGGTCGTTGAGCGCCGCGAGATCGTTCTTGAAGCCGCCGGCGACCAGGTTGAGGTAGAGCCTCCGGGCGTAGAGATGACCGAACGAGGCGAGCATCTTCGCGACGGTATACGGGTGCATGTAGACCGGCTGAACGGCGACAAGGGGGCAGAGCGTTTTCGTGTGCTCGATGATGATCTGCGAGACGAGCCAGGGGTCGACGAGCGCATTGTCAGTGTAGACGAGGATGCCCTTGCACCCGTGCTCTTCGCTCCACCGCGCCACGTCGATGACCGTCCGCATGTACGCCGGCGGCGCGACGAGGTTCGAGGCCGGGCAGGTCGAAAACACCTCGATCGATGTGCGCGACGCGTCATCCATCATGGTGCCCCATCCTCACTCCCGGCACCGCGGCCGTGCTACGGGCTCCAGGCCGTGAACGCCGATGGGACAAGACGACCGCCCGCGATTTCCGGAACCCGGAGCACTTGATACGTCGGGGTGACATTGAACTGGTCGAACAGCGCCTGGACAGCGGGGATCCTGGCGATATTCTCACAGGTGTAGCGGGTGAGTCTGAGACTGCCCCAATTGTCTTCCTCGGTATCAACGGCGACGATAAGCTTCATGCGTCTTCCCCTGCGACATCATCACCGTGACGGATTATCACTCCGTTGACCCCTCGACGCTATCTCGCCAATCCCAGACGACGTTAGCGCAACGAAGGAGGGGATTACGGGATAATCCACCACTCGCCCTCAAGTCGCGTCAGGAACGCATCGCCGCGACAGAGCGCCTGCATGAGCTCAGGATCGCGCGTGTTGACGAGCATGTAGGTACCGCTGTCAAGAAACAGACACAGCTTCGAAGAAAGCTCCCGCTTGAGCCGTGGGTCGATTTGGCCGGACAACGCGATGGCGCCCTGCCGCCAGGCGTCGTAAAAGCAGTGATCCAGGACCTGTCCGACAGACGTAGGACGGGCAGCAATCTGCACCACCTCGCCGGTACCGCCGGCCTTCGTGTAGTAGAGGTACCAACCGAGCACTTTCCCCTGGCTATCACGCACAGCGACCTTGCGCAACGTGCCGCGGTTCGCCTTTCGTTCTAACAGATCGAAGATCCAACGCAGCGACTGTTCATCGTATTCCGGACGAAGCGCACGACCATCCGCGAGGTCACCGAAGAACTCGAGAAAGCTGGCTGTCGTCAGCTCCTCGCTCGCTCCCGCCGGTGCGAGCGGTCGGAACGGATTCGACGATATGCCTTCCGCGACCGCGTCCATGATCCCGGTGACGGGCCGGAGCCAGAAGGGCTCGCGATGGCCGCGCCGGTGATGGCCGATGAACGAGGCGAGATACCGCCCGGGGCGGAGCGGCCTCGTCCAAACCATCTCGTAGATCGGTGCCGTCGAGCCCCCGAGCCCTTCCCAGACGCGTCGCGACGTGTCGTTGCTCTCGGCGATCGAAAGGTCCTGGGCGCCTGCGAAGAACGCGCGCATCAACTGCACGCCGGCCAACGACGATCGGCTGCCGGGGGCCACCATGAAGTTGTGGGAGATCGCCATGCGAACTGGCCGTCCCCTGATCGACATCCGGCGAGGCATGACCCCGAGGCAGCCGACGACCTCTCCCCCGTCATCTTCATACACCAGCGAAGGCAGGTCGTCGTCATGGCACGCGTTGCGGAACAGCATCTCGGCGAAGTACGCCTCCGAGTACGCGAGCGGTCGATCGGCCGCGGACGTCCAGACCCGTCGGTAGAGCTCGGCGATCCGCGGCACATCGCTCTCGACACACGTCCTCACCCGTCCCATCGAGACCTCTACTCGCACGTCGCCACGAACCGCGCGATCTCCGACACGGAGCGGAAGTTCTCGATGTCAAGGTCGCCCGGGGATACCGTCACGCCGAACTCCTGCTCGATGTGGACCAACAGTTGTACGAATGTGAGCGAGTCCAGCAGGCCGGCCTCCAAAAGATCGGTCTCCGGTGACGCGACTTGGAGATTCAGCCGGTCCGTGAGCAGCCGGAGAACGAGGTCCTGCAGGGGCGTTCCATCCACGTTCGTCATGACACCCTGGCCGTGCGTCGGGTTGCGTTGCTTCCTCATAAGTCGAAGCGCGCTCCCTCCGGGGGCGGCGCCGCCGCGCCCGACAGCAGCCCGTCAAAAGCCACTCCGTACTCCGTCACTTGCTTGCACGCTGTTTAGTTCCGACACGACTAAAACATGCAGCCCAATGTTCCTTGAAACTTGCCGGTACTCGTTTAAATCGTGGGGCCCGCAGCTATGTGCCGGCAAGCGCTCTAAGACCCACTATCACCGGGGGACCTTTCTGCCACCCATGTTCTTTCGACCCTCTGATCCTCGTCCAGCCCTGGGATTATTCGAGGCGGTTACCCGCCCACGCAACAACGGCCTCGAACCGAGCAAGGTCGCCGGCGGCATACGTTGCTCCTGGCGTGCCTCACCTCAGTCGTGTGTCTAAGTCATAATCCCCATTGCTCCATATATTTTAGATCACCTTCGTTGGCCCGAACGCTAGTTCCAAGAACATAGTCAGCCAGCGGGAACACAACATTGAAGTTCCTGTCCAAGTGTCTGTGATGCAGGCAGTGATGTCGTGCCAGAAACTTATAGACCGGCCAGGTGCTGAAGACCCTCTGCTCCGGCTTGTGCATCTCCAGATGAATTTTGTTCCACGCCCAGTGATGAAAAACGAAAGCGGCCACGAAGACAGCTGCCCCCTGCCAGGACACTAAGGCAATCAGCGCAGCAATTGGCATAGCCTTGATCGGCGCCTTGCGCACAGTCAGCCGTATCTCCTTGTCTTCACCACGAGCGACAGGTTCATCGCTGAATATCTCAGCGTAATGCTTGTGATGCACAAGAGCGTGAGCCTCAAATATGCGCTTGAAGGACGCAGTATGCGCACTGAGAAAGTTCCTTCTGTGCATCAGCTTTCTGTGTACCTGGTGCTCGATAAACGACATCAAAATGCACGAGAAAATGAACCAGCCACCAATCTGCAAAATAAACATCAGCACTCCTAGATTTTCTAAGCTCAAGGGCATTCCGATCATAGGCTATTAAGCATTTTTAAGCGAGATGGATGAGACCCTCGTAGGACAGAGAGCCGCCCCGAAGACGCTGCTCGACTTGAGCGAGGACTTCCGGCAACTGCGAGAGACGCCCGGAGAGCGCGGCGCGGTCCGGTGATCGCGGTTAATAGGGTTGGGCGTTGCGGTCAGTGTCACCACAGCCGCGCTCAGGCCGTACGCGACCCACGTCCTCGCCTTCTGTGGCTCCATCCCTCTCCCCTTTCGTACTTCCGACTCACCGCATCCGGCTACGCGCGGGCGAGCACCCGCGACACTCTGTTACACTGCGGCCGATGTCCGACGACGCCCCCAAGAGCGCGTTCGAGCTGGCAATGCAGCGCCTTCAGCAGAAGGACAAGGAGGCCAACGTCGGTGATCGCCCGCTCACCGACGCCCAGAAGGCCGCCATCGCCGAGGCCCGCCAAGTCTACAGGGCGAAGAGCGCCGAGCGGGAGATTCTCCACCAAGCCGCGCTCCGCAAGGCCGCGACCCGTGAGGAGGTCGAGTTGCTGAACGAGAATCTGCGGCGCGATGTGGAGAGGCTGGTGAGCGACCGCGACCGCAAGATCGCCGAGATCAGGGGCGAGGCGTCTCCGTAGGACTCGAAGGAGTTCGCTCCTGACACAGATGCAGCGGTGGGCGAGGGGCACTATTCGATCACCCTTGATCCGCACGGAGGGGCTGGGCAGAACAGCCACACGGGCGCCGGTCTTCCGCCGCGGCCCCGACATTGCCCGCGGCAGCGTGACTCTGCTCTACAAGACACGCGTCGTCACGATTTGCCCGCGCGTCGGTTGAGCAGCCGCCGAATGGTCGCCTCCAGATCCTTGGGCAGGCACGGCTTCGCCAGGAAGACGGCAGCGCCCGCCTCCAGCGCGCCTCGTTGAGCCGCTTGGTGGGGGAAGCCGGTGAAGAAGATCACCGGGATGTGTCGCGTCAGCGCGTGTTCCTTGATGCGCTTCGTAGCAGCAATGCCGTCTACACTTGGCATCGAGAAGTCAAGAACGATCACGTCAGGCCGCGACTCCAACGCTGTCTGAACGGCCGCTTCGCCATCCGTGACGGTCAGAACCGCGAATCCGCACTGCGTGAGGTACATGTCGTAGAGTTCTCGAGTGTCGAAGGTGTCGTCGGCAATCAGGACGAGTCCAGCACCGCGAGAGCGAGCGGCGGTAGTGTCTGCCTCCTGCGGCTCACTGGGAACGTGATCCGCTGCAGCGTCGCCGTCTCTTCCGGCTTGAATCGAACGACGGCGCGTGAGGCGGTAGCGGCTCAGCGCGATCCTGTCCACGGTCGTGGCGAGCCTGTGCCGGGACTCCACAAGGCCATGTTCATTTTACAAAGCCTTGGACGCCGCGTTCGCCTCGTCACTTGACCCGTCATGCCCCCTTTCCGCTGAGGCGGGGGTGGAACGGCCGCTATACGGACCGTTCGCGCCAACCTCGTAGTTCTACCTACATTTTTCGCGTAGGCGGCACTCGCCGGTCAAGGAGAATCGCCGTGAGGTTGTGAAATTCTTTCCCCGCACAGGTAAGTACCCCCTCACCATCCGAATCGACGGCCGCTCGTTGTTGCACAACGGTGTGACGGAATCCTGGCGGCATCGCGTAGCGCGTACGGAGCCCCGCGACAGCGCCGGAAGCGACAGCCTCGCCTCAAGCTGCGCCGCGGCGGCGAGCGGCGCGGCGAGGAGCGTGACCGACCCAGCCACGAACCCGCGGCGAGAGATCATGTGGCCTGAGACTATCGCGCCGTTTAGGGCCAGCCGGCAAGCGGGCGAAGGCCCAGGGCGCCGGAACCCTCGGGATTCATTGTGGCTCCCGGGTTAGGCCTTGACACTCGGAACTACGGCAGCGTTGCATGGTCGTCATGGCCAATGTGATCAGTCCGTACACGCAAGGGCGCCAACCCTGCCCCGCCTTCCAAGAAGACCGCATGAACAAGGCGAGGACGTGCCCGAAGTGCGCCACGACAGTTCAGTGGTGTCGCCACTGTGCCCACAATCACCACTCGGGCGGGTGGGAGACTTGCCCCGAGCGCGCGGCGCGTAGACCTGACGGTCCGCACATCGGCAAGCCTTGACCGCCGCGCGACATTAACTCTCGGTGGTCAGTCCCCTGGGGTGCCGGCGGCAAAGTAAGGCATGCCGGACACAGTTTGTCGCGCTCGGTCTCTTCCTCGTTCGGGGGCGTGACGATCGCGAAGGCGCGACCACAGAGCCAGATGCGGCGATGGGCGAGAGGGGCACTACCGCACCGCTGATCCGCGCGGAAGGCGCACCGTCGTGACGTGATCGCTTCTGGTCAACTCTGTGCGGGCCGCAGAACACGACCTGCTGGTGACGCTCGGGGTAACTCGGCGATGGCGTCGGCGTGCGAGAAGTACGTCGCTATCGACGCCACCACGACCCGAGCTTCGACCGTGATCAAGTCGATGCCGACGAGCGAGACGCGGACCCAGGCGTCGAAGACGATGCCTTTGTCCAGCACCCGGTCGAGAACGTCGATGAGGCTACTGTTGCTCGAAGCTCGTTCAATCACCGGCCCCGCAGCCCTTTCGGCGGCGTGGGCACCATGACCCTTGACGCCGGCCGACGAAGAAAGCGACCACGGGGCGAATGCCCCACCGGGGAGCCCTAACTCCGTTCGAGCCGGAACTCAATGACAAGCCGAGAGGCCCTCGCCGCGCGCTCGGCGCAGTTACGGGAGGGCGACAATCTGGCGGATCGCATGGTCAGCGCGGAGGCCACGGCAAAAGCGTAACGACCATCGTTGGAGGGGCGATATTGGACCTTGGTCCAGTAGGCGCGCTCGGCCCTCACGTCTCAGCGCAGACGCCGCGTTCCGCGGCGGCCTTGGCGGTGGGCTTCCGGCACGTCACGACCAAGCATCTTCACGAAGTCGTGGCGTGCGGCCTGTCTCTCCGCCGGCGTGCCCGGGCGGATCCCGCACGACTTTCGCCGGACGGCGGTGCGGAATCTCGAGCGCGCCGGTGTGCCGCGCTCCACGGCCATGGCGATGGTGGGCCACCGAACGGAGGCGATCTATCGGCGCTACGCGATCGTTGACGAGGTGATGCTCAGAGAAGGCGCGGCGAAGCTGGCGGCCTATGCGGTGACGGCTAGGGTTTAGTGGACTCTGCTGACGCCGAGGCCAGCTCCGATAGGGCCAAGTTCAGATAGCACTCGCTTGTGCCCCGCTTCGATCATTAGAAATACTGCGCCCACAGAGTCCCGCAAATCTTGCGATAAATGTCCGTGTTCGTGCAATTCCCACGCGTGCCTGAGCGACGCTTTGAGATCGCGCTCCAACGCCAGAAGCCCGAACAAGAGCCTGGACATCTCCCTGGGGTTTTTGAGTGTGTCTTTTGCGTCCATGCAATTCTCCGTCTGTGCCGAGGGCAAAGTCCTGGGCAAAGTGAAGGCCGCGACGGATGCCGCGGCCCTCTAACTCTGCGATTTAATGGCGGGCTCGACGGGACTTGAACCCGCGACCTCTGGATTGACAGTCCAGTGTGCTAACCAGGCTGCACCACGAGCCCGCACCCGAAATCAACGGGTTAGCGTCCGCGAGTGTACCACGGCTCAGGGTGTGCCCCTGGCCGTTCGCCGATGAACCTCCATCGGCCAGGAGCGCAACAAACGCGAGTAGCCCGAAGGATAGCGGTCCCCTGAGAGTCGCTATCGCTAACCTCCGCGCTGCTGCTCGAGTGCTCGATCAGAGCGAGAGCTGTCGGCTGTCGTCGTCGGGAGGCAGTTCGACGCGCGAGATGCGGAGCTTTCCCTCCTGCGCCAGCATCGAGAGCACGGAGGACACGGCCCCTTCGGATAGCCGGAGTTGGCGGGCAAGGTCGCGCGGGCTCATCGGGCCGAACCGCTCCAGGCACGAGCGAACGTCATTATCGATCTCGTTCCACCAGCCGTCCATCTACCCTCCTCCGATGTTCCGGATTGCATCACCTTAGTCGCCTGAGTGTGGACTCACAAGCCGTGAAAATTTTTTCCTACGGCCGTGTAGGACGCGGAAATTACGCGCTCGGCGAAGGACGGCGTGTTTCTTGCGTCTGGTCAACGGGCATGACGATCATTCCGCGCGATTCGGACATCATCGGAGCCGCTGCGCTCCTGGCGATCGTCCTCGTAACCGGACTCGTCCGCGTCCTCGGCCTGTAGTACCTCGTCACTCGCCGAACCGCGGTCCTGAGCTCGAGCGCTTCCTCGCCGAGGAGCGCGTCGTCACCTGCGCCACCCTCGGTCCGAACGGCCGCCCTCACCTGGAGCGCGTGCCGCAGGCCACCCTTCAGATCGAAGCGGGCGATACCTACGGGACGCTGCGTGGCGTCATGCTCGAGTGCGACGTCGAGATCCTGCGCGCTGCGGTTCCGCCCCACCCGGATCGTCAGCTGGGACCACCGCAAGCTGGCGGGCGTCGGCCACTGATCATTCTTGCCGCGACGATTAGGTCTGACCTATGATGCGGCGTATGACGGCTCGGAAAAGCGTCCGGCGCCAGCTGCTCTTCATCGTCTCCCGCGAGCGAATGGACCTGTATGACGCCCTCCGCCAAGCCTTGTCCGAGGAGGCCGACTGCGAAGTGGTCCTGGAGCGCCGCTCGGGCGAGCGCCGCAGTCGGGGCGGTAGTGCGCCAGACGGCAGGGACCGCCGGGCCAATCACCGTCGCGAGCGCATCCCGCTCGACAGCGAGATCCGCGAGTGCGGCTGGGCCGTGGTGAAGGTCAACACCTGGCCCGAAGCGAAACCCCGCGCCGCGCGACGCAGCTCCTAGCCGAGCTCGATCAGCAGCAGCACACCCACCGCGATCGGTCACGCGGGTAACGGGACTCCCCCACCGAGCCGCAGATAGCCGAGGTGCTTGTCGCCCGCGTCACGGCCGGCACGTAGTCAGGCTGCGCGGTCATCGAGTTGACGCGCGCCGCGTCCGACCCCGCGCGGCTGGACGAGCCAACTCCTCAAACGCTGTTGCAGTGGGATTTCGTACCCGGAGTAGACAAGCAGCGCTGCGGTCTGGACGACCATGAACATCGCGATCACGACAGCCCCAAAGACGGGCCACGAGCGCACTTCCCATCCCAGGTAGAGGCAGAGGCCTCTCACGGCACGGAGAAGCGGGGTGTGAATCAAGTAGAGGGAAAAGGTGGCCCTGCCGAGCAGGTTGAGCCAGGGCCGACTCAGGTGAGCCACGAAAAACCCGCGGTCATGGGCCAAACCGAGGACGAGAAGAATCGAGCCGGGCACGTACAGCAGCCCTCCCCACAATGGCCAAGGCACGTACGGCCTGGACATGGCCCCAGCGATGAGCAGCCCGATACCTGTCGCCTGCGCCAGGCCGGAAACGCCCGCGAGTTTTTGCCCCGACGACGTCAGAAAGACGCGGGCCAAGAAGACACCCAGGAGAAACTCCACAAACCTCGAGGGGGCGAACCGGGACACGAAATAGAAGCGGGCCTCGTCGGATTGCCCGTGCCAGAGGAACAATCCGAGGCCGCACGCATACGCCATGACCACAGCCACGAGCACCCAACGACGGCGGTTCCCCGACGCCAAGAACATAACCACCGGGCCAAGGAGATAAAAGAACCACTCGCAGCTGATGCTCCACGACGGGACGTTCAAATAACTGGAAAACGCCGGTGTCGAGGACGGCCAGAAGCATTGCAGCAGTAATAGATGGAGGGGCACAGCGCGCCAGTCGAGGCGCAGCTGCGGACTGAGGGTCGCGATGGGCAGCACCAGCAGCAGTGCCAAGAAGTGAACGGGATAGATTTTCGTCAGGCGATCCCAGATAAACCGCTTGTAGCTGGCTGCGGAGATGCCATCCCGGAACACGTCCGCGTAGTTGTAAGTCAGGATGAATCCGCTGAGGACGAAGAAGAAAGATACGCCGCCTTCGGCCGCATCGAGAAACAGACTGCGGCCGGCCAACGCGTACATCCCCGGGATGATCAAGATGACGTGATACCAATAGACGAAGAGTGCCGCGTAAAACCGGACTCCGGTCAGGCCCGACAGTTCCCCTTTGCGCACTCGCCCACTAGCCCGTCAGCCGCTGATTTCGCGTTCGTCCGGCGCGGCCCTGATCGCGCGCTGCTCTCGTGGCGTCAGCGTTCGACCGTCGCGCGCGCCGCCGCGGACGAGGACGACACCCGCCTCACTCACGTCCGGGCACCGCTCGATCCGCGGCGACTACATCAGCCATGCGACGGTCGTCCGGGCAACCAGGACCGTCCAGGTGAAAGTCGTAGAGCAACGGAGTCTCCTTGCTGGTTCGAATCGGCCCCTCGTTGGCGCTGCAAGCCGTATTCCGGACCGGAAGGCAAAATCGACCGGCAAAACTGTCGCGTTTCCTGTAAGGATGTGGCCAAAATCGGTGACAGCGCCGGTGTGGATAGGAAAAGGTTTCCCGTCTGGACTTCGTTCTCTGTACTTCGTTCTATGTAATATGTAATAAGTACGATGCGTCGTCGTCGCTCCATCGCGACCTACCTTCAGTACAGCGAACCGCTGGGTGTCCCCGCCGTGTTCTCGTCAGTCGCAAGCGCCCTGTGAGGAGGCGGCTGGTGATGGACGAGGCGACCGACAAACTGCTACGGGATCTTCGGGACAGCCGGACCGATCTAGGAAAGCTGGCGGAGAGACCGCACGAGCCTACTGCCGACCGGATCCGCAACCGTCAGCATGACGACGGAGAGCGCCGCAAGCTCGGATCCGAGCGCCGATAGCCGTGACGGCGCGGGCGTCGTTCCCGAGGCCGGCTTGTTGAGGCGGGCCTTGACCGCGCTGGCGCGCTCGCGCGCCCAGTCGCGCAGCGTCGAATCCGAACTGCCCTTGGCGACGGCCTCGTAGTCCGCGAGCGCGGCGTCCCATGCCTGCAGCTCCTCGTGTGCCAGGTGTGCCTCGCCAAAACCGCGTCCGGGCTCGCAGGACGCACGTCCGTGCTCATCTGAGGGGCTCCGAAACGCTGGATACTGTAAGGGGCAGGGGTTGTCGGCGCTGTCCTTCGCCAAAACCTCATCCCACTCAGTTGACTGCGCATTTCGGTCATCGTGATCACTCAGATCGCTCCATCGTGATCAGCAAGATCGGCGGATCGTGATCGGAGCGAAGCGACGCGAGGCCGTCGATCAGCTGTCGAGCTTGGCCTCCTTTCTCCGTGAGGGTCCTTTTAGCACGAGCCGGTGCGCGTTGTGGAGGAGCCGATCGCAGATCGCATCGGCCAGCGTTGCCTCGCCGATGTGTTCGTGCCACTGGGCGGGCGGCAGCTGGCTGGTGACGATCGTCGAGCGGGTGCCGTAGCGATCTTCGAGGATCTCGAGCAGATCGCGCCGCTCTTGCTCCTGGACTGGAGCCAGTCCCCAGTCGTCGATGACGAGGACGTCGAGTTCGGGCGCCTCGTGAAGATCCAGGAGGCCGAGGCGCAGTTCATCACCGACTACGAGGTGTGTGAGCGAGGCCAGCCGGAACGCGCCCTCTGGGCGCCGGCGCTCGATCGCCACATCGCGCTCTTTGACCATGCTCCGCACCTGGCCGTCGCCGACGGCGGCTTTGCCTCGCGCAGCAACG
>Ga0209761_1001617_pt1 | contig 14643 bp, 8 predicted proteins | sample GraSoi013_1_40cm_4_FD_185818 | JGI IMG/M metagenome (GOLD analysis project Ga0209761, IMG submission 185818) | Grasslands soil microbial communities from the Angelo Coastal Reserve, California, USA - Sample 09_25_2013_1_40cm (SPAdes) (version 2) | ecosystem: Environmental > Terrestrial > Soil >... | reverse complement strand
GGTACCGGCCTATATCGCGACGGAGATGGCGAACCATCGTGAAGGATTGCGGCGCGGCTACACCGCGCCGCGCCACAACGTCGAGATCGCGCTGAACGAAATCGACACGCTGCTGGCCACGGCGCCGGCCAGCTCGCCCCTGTACGATCCCGCGCGGCGTGACTCCACGCCTGAATTCGTCGCCGAGCTGGGGCAGGTGATCGAACAGGAGATCGTTCCCGCGATGCGACAGTATCGCGATTTCCTGGCGACCGAGTATCTCGGCCAGGCACGGACAGAGATCGGCGTCTTCGCCAACCCGCATGGGTCCGACTGCTATCGCGCGAGCATTCGGGCGGCCACCGGCCTGACCATATCGCCCGACTCCGTGCACCGCATCGGACTTGCCACGGTGGACCAGCTCGAGAACGCCATGCAGCTCATCGCGATTCGATCGTTCGGCACCAGCGACGTGGCACGGCTGCTCGAGCGGTTGCGCAGCGACACCGCGTACACGTTCCACACCCGCGACGAGATGCTGGCACGCGCGCGCGATGCGTTGGCACGCGCGCGCAACGCGATTCCAGCGTTTTTCGGCCGGCTGCCGCGCGCGGCGATCGTCGTGGAGCCGTACCCCGCGTTCCGGGAGCGTCAGAGTGTCGGTGAGTGGAATCCGCCGGCCGAGGACGGCAGCCGGCCGGGAATCTATTACCTGTCCACCTATGACCCGCGGCACAAGTCGCGAGCCGATCTCGAGCCGCTGTCATTCCACGAGGCGATCCCCGGCCACCATCTGCAGGGCACGATTGCGCTCGAGCGCGGCGACGCGATTCCCGCCATCGCCCGCTACTTCTGGTCTCCCGGCATGGGGGAAGGGTGGGCCGAGTACGCCGAGCAGCTGGCCGACGAGATGGGATTGTACTCTTCCGACACCGCGCGATTCGGCATGCTGGCCGACATCACTCTGTCGGCGACGTTGCTGGTTGTGGATACGGGGATTCACGCGTTCGGATGGACGCGCGAGCAGGCGATCGACTACATCCGCGAGCACACGCACGTCCCGTTGCTCCGCGCGGAGGTCGGGGTCGATCGCTATCCGGTGTGGCCGGCGCAAGGCTTGTCGTACGGACTGGGCCGCTTGGAGATCCGCAGGCTCCGGGCGATGGCGTATCAGCGGCTGGGCAAGCGATTCGACATCCGCGCGTTTCACGATCGCGTGCTGGAAAACGGCGCGGTCCCGCTCCCGATGCTCCGCGCCGCGATCGAGCGATGGATCGACGAGTCGCGCTAGGCGTGGCGTTGTTGGTAGGGGCGCAGCATGCTGCGCCCCTACTGATAACCCGGTGCCTCCAGGCGCAGCGCGCACCAGTTCTTCAACAAGTCGATCTCCCACACGCCTACTACTGGCGCGAGATGTACGTCCCGCAGGTGACGAGCGGCCCAAGCGCGGTGACCTGGTCGCCGGACGGCACGGAGCTGATCTACTCGATGCAAGGCTCGCTGTGGCGGCAGCGGATTGGATCGGACACGGCCGTCCAGCTCACGTCCGGCCCCGTGTACGACTATCAGCCTGACTGGTCGCCCGATGGACGAGCTGTGGTGTTCGCGCGCTACGCGCACGACGCGATCGAGCTCGAGCTGCTCGATCTCGCGTCCGGCACTATCACTTCGCTTACGTCGAACGGCGCCGTCAACCTCGAGCCGCGCTGGTCGCCTGACGGATCACGCATTGCGTTCGTCTCCTCGGTTTACAAGGGGCGCTGGCACGTATTCACAATCGCTCCGATTGGCGGCGAGTCGATCCGGCTCACGGAAGACAACGACAGCAAGCTGCCGCGCTACTACTACAGCACGTGGGACCATTACATCTCGCCCACCTGGTCGCCCGATGGGAAAGAGATCATTCTCGTCTCCAATCGCGGCCATATCCACGGGACCGGCGGATTCTGGCGAATGGAGGCGCGGCCCGGTGCCGCCATGCGCGAGCTGCGCTACGAAGAAACGACGTGGAAGGCTCGCCCCGATTGGTCGCCCGACGGCACGCGCGTCGTGTACAGCTCCTACCTCGGCCGGCAATGGAATCAGCTGTGGCTGATGACGAGCGAGGGCGGCGATCCGTTCCCGCTCAGCTACGGCGAGTTCGACGTGACGGCGCCGCGGTGGTCACGCGACGGCCGTCGGATCGCGTGCATTTCCAACGAAGACGGCGACACGTCACTGTGGGTGATCGAGCTCCCCGGGGCGCAAAAACGGCGTGTAGAGGCGCGGGAAAGGCGCTACCGCGAATCGACGGGAACGTTGCGCATCGACGTCGTGGATCGCGCAGGTCGGCCGCTCTCGGTGCGGATTTCGGTGACAACGGCCGAGGGTCGAGGCTACGCTCCGGATGACGCGTGGCGACACGCCGACGAAGCGTTCGACCGTTCGGAGCGGCAGTTCGAATACTCGTATTTCCATTCCAGCGGATCGTCCGAGCTAACCGTGCCTGCGGGACAGGTTCATGTCGAGGTTTGGCGCGGACCGGAGTATCGCGTTTATCGTGCCGACGTGAACGTGCCGACGGGCACGCGCGTCACTCGGCCCATCACGGTCGAGCGTCTCGACAATCTGCCGGCGCGCGGCTGGTGGAGTGGCGATGTCCACGTGCACATGAACTACGGCGGCGCGTACCGGAACACGCCTCAGCATCTCGCGTTCCAGGCGCGCGCCGAGGACCTGCATGTCGTCGAGAATCTGATTGTGAACAAGGAGCAGCGGATCCCGGACATCGCCTACTTCCGCACGGACGCTGATCCCGTCTCGACACCAACATTCCTGTTGCTGCATGCCCAGGAGTTTCACACCAGCGTCTGGGGCCACGTGGGACTGCTGCGCCTCAGGTCTCACTATCTGCTCCCGGAGTACGCCGGCTATCCCAACACTGCCGCGGCGAGTCTCGCACTGATGAACGCGGCGGTCGCCGATCTCGCGCACGCCCAGGGTGCGCTCGTCGGATACGTCCATCCTTTCGACACAAGGCCCGATCCCGGCGACACGACGGCAGCGCTCTTCTACGAGCTTCCCGTCGACGTCGCCCTCGGCAAAGTGGACTATCTCGAGGTCATGGGATACTCGGACCATCGCATCACGTCTGAGATCTGGTATCGCCTGCTCAACTGCGGCTTCCGGCTGCCCGCGGCGGCGGGAACGGATGCATTTCCCAATTTCGCGAGCCTGCGTGGGCCGCCCGGCCTGGTCCGGATGTTCGTGCACTCGGGCACGACGCTAGATCATGCGACCTGGCTGGCTGGACTCAAAGCGGGACGGACATTCGTGACGAACGCGCCGCTGCTCGAGTTTTCGATCGGCAACGCGACGATGGGTGACGAGATCAAAGTACCGGTCGAGATGCAGCGGCTCCGAGCGGTCGTGAAGCTCCGATCGAACGTTCCGATCGATCATCTGGAGATCATCGGGAATGGCAGGGTCGTGGTGGCCGTGCCGCTCGCCGCGGACAAAATGACCGCCAACGACACCGTGTGGGTTCCAGTCAACGGGAGTGGCTGGTACGTGTTGCGCGCCTACAGCGACCGGGCCGAGATGCCGGTGCTCGATCTCTATCCGTTCGCGTCCACGAGTCCGATCTACGTCCGCGTCGGCGACGAGCCTGTCCGCTCGCTGGACGATGCCGCGTTCTTCGTGCGCTGGATCGAGCGAATGGAGGCTCTCACGCGAGCGAGCACTGCGTGGAATACGCCGAGCGAGCGGGACCAGACGCTGCGGACGCTCGCGGGGGCCCGCTCGGTGTTCATGAGGCTGGCGGTGCCCTGATTTGCCACCAGCGTCGGCTTGGAGCTCAATTCGCCAGCTGACACGAACATCTTGGGCTCGACCCGCGCGCGAATCGTCTCCATGAGCGAGCGCGTTTCCGGCGAGGGCGTGACCTCGAGGTCGAGCGCGAGACGGTCGGCGAAATCCTCGTACTCGCGTACCGCGTCCGCGCGCCCGCCGGCGTGATCGAGCAGTCGGAGCAGGCGTCGGAGCGCGCTTTCGTCGTACGGGCCGATCTCCGTTGCCCGCCTCGCCCAGTATGCCGCAGCGACGAAGTCGGCGCTCCGCTCCGCATCCTTGGAGAGAACGAGCGCCGCCGCCAGGGCTCGCTTCGCCAGATAGTGTCGTTCGTGATCCAACCACTGCTCGAACTCATTCCCGGGTATGTGGAAACCGCTCAGCAGCGCGCCGCGATACAAGACCACCGCCGATTTCGACTCGCCCGCTTCCAGATGCTCCTCGAATTGTGTGACGTCGCACCACAGGCGCGACCGGTCGACGCTCAACTCTTCTTCACCGCGACCTACGACGGTCTCGGCGCCGACGACTTGACGCAGCGAGTGGACTGCCTGCCGCAGCGAGTTGCGCGCGTGGGCCTGATCGAGATCCGGCCAGAACAGCGCCAGCAGGGTGTCCCGCCGGTGGAAGCCTCGCGGGCGCGCTGCAGCGAGATACGCGAGCAGCGCGAGGCTCTTGGGCCGGCGCAACACCGGGGAGACGTCGCGGCCGGCGTCCAGAAGATCGAGGGATCCCAGCAACTGCAGCTTGAGCATCTAACGGCCACCTAACGCCTGGCAAGCCCTACAAGTGGTAGGCTGGTGGGCCGGTTGTAAAGGGCGCTCGAGTGCCCATTTCAAGGAGGGCTTCATGTGCTGGCGTCGCGCCGTTCTGGGCCTCGGATGTCTCTTCGCGATTGCGTGCGACGAGCCGACCGGGCTCCAGGTTGCGGCGCTCGGGAGTCTTCGCGTTGCCGTGTCCACGACGGGGCCGGATCCCGATCCGGATGGGTACTTCGTCATCGTCGACGGCCTCCAGCTGACGACCATCGGTGCGAGCGCGCAGTGGATCGACACGACAGTCCGCGTCGGCCAGCACGACGTGCTGCTCGGCGGTACCGCCGCGAACTGCACGGTGAGCCCCAATCCCGTGACGGTACAGGTCAAGGCGCACACCATCACGACCGCCACGTTCGCGGTGCAGTGCGTCTCGACGCACGGCAGTGTCCACATCACGACCGCGACGAGTGGCGTGGATCTCGACCCTGACGGCTACCTCCTCTGCGTCGATCCGTACGAAGGCTACTACGGCACGACCTGCACCTATGGCCAGTCGATCGCGGTGAACGGGGCGGTGACCGTGGCCGTCAGCGCCGGAGATCACCGCGTGCTACTCAATGGCATTGCCGGCAACTGCGTGTTGCGCGGCGAGAACCCGAAGGTGGTGAGCACATCGGTCGGCAACACGGCGGAGGTCGCGCTATCTCTCACCTGTGCGGCCCTCCCGCGCCTGCACATAACCACCGCTACCACGGGTGGGCAGGTCGATCCGAACGGCTACGGCGTGTGCGTCGATCCGCAGTATGACTACTACGACGACCTCTACTGTTATTCCGGCGCGCCCCAAGCGATTGGGCTGAATGGGACGCTGACCATTGGGGTTCCCGCCGGCAATCACACTGTTCTGCTGAGCGACGTGGCCGACAACTGCACAGTCGGCGGGGCGAACCCTCGCCCGGTGAGCGCCACGGCGAGTGACACCACGGACGTGCCGTTCTCCATAACGTGCGCGCCGCCGGGTAGCGTCCACCTCAGCACTTCGACGGCGGGTGTCGACGTCGACCCCGATGGCTACTACGTGTGCATCGATCAGTCTCCAAATGAGACTTGCCACTGGTCTCGACACTTCTCGGTGAACGAGGGGTTCACCTTCGACGCTGTGAGCGTGGGCGCTCACAGCGTGGTGCTGTACGGAGCAGCCGGGAATTGCGCGGTCAGCGGCGACAACCCTCGTACCGTGACGGTGTCCTCGGGGAGTACGGTGGACGTCACGTTTTTGGTCACGTGCGTGTTGGCCGAGCGGATCGCGTTCTCACAGAATAGTCAGATCGCCGTCGTCCACGCCGACGGGTCCGCGTTGACGACCGTCACGTCGGGACGCGCGCCCGCGTGGGCGCCGGACGGCAGCAGGCTGGCGTACGAATGCAGCGCCGGAAACGTCGAGATCTGCGTGGTCAATCCCGACGGCTCGGGAAAGATCCAGCTTACGACCGAGTCTCCCGCGGCGGCAGGCCACCCGGCCTGGTCTCCTGATGGATTGAAGATCGCCTTCGCTTCGACCCGCAGCGGCGCTCCCGAGCTGTATGTCATGCACGCCGACGGATCGAACGTGGTGCGTCTCACTAATGCCGTCGGATTCCAGGGGAGCCCGGCGTGGTCGCCCGACGGCAACACGATCGCCTTCGATTGCCGGGTGGACGCGGGGAACGACGATATCTGCGCCGTGCATGCCGACGGGACGGGTTTCGTCAGGCTCACGACCGATGCGGGACGCGACTACGCTGCTGCCTGGAAGCCGGACGGCTCGCGGCTCGCGTTCACCACGACCCGGTTCGGCGCGGACGAAATCGCCCTCATGTCTGCCGACGGCACCGGCGTCACGCGGATTGGCGGCGGGCTGGTTGGGTCAGAACCGGCTTGGTCGGTCGACGGATCGCAGCTCGCGTTCGTGGGATCCGTCGAGGACTGCGGTTACTACGACTGTTACGACTACCATGTGATCTTCGTGGCGGGGGCGGACGGCGCCAACCTTCACGAGCTCACGTACGGGAGCGAGGCTCACAGCCCGGCGTGGAAGCCACACCCGTGAGCCGCCACGCCACCGCGGCTTGGCCGACCGTCTGCGCAGTCGGGTTGCTCGGGGCCGCGTGTCACGATGCCATCGTGGGATCGGGGCCGCCTCCGCCCGCTCTCTCCGCAGTGGCGGTGCACGCGAACCCGCTCAATGCGCTGTCGGTCGTGGCGACGTTCGACATCCAGCGAGCCGATTCCGCGCGACTGTCTTACTGGACCGACGGCGACGCGGTCGCGACGACCCCGTACTACGCGTTCGGCGCCGGTCCGGCGAGGATCGTGGCGTTGGAACTGTTGCCCAATACCGGCTATCACTTTGCGATCGCCGCCGTCGGGCCGGGCGGGGTGATCACGTCGGATACGCTGGCATACCGAACGGCCGACCTCCCTGAGATCCTGAAAGGCGTCCACTTATCAATTGTCGGGGCGGTGCCGCCGGGGTACCTCGTGACCGAAGTCACTCACGACAGCGGCGCCTTCGTGCTCGCATTCGACCCTCAAGGTCAGATCCGCTGGTACGAGCGCATCCCGATCCATCCGGACGAGTCGGCGATGGAGACCAAGCAACTCCCCAACGGTGATTTCACCGTGTACGTGGGTGCGAGCACCGGCTGGCAGCCGGTCGGCGGGCGATATATCGAATTCCGCCCCGATGGAGCGATCGTCCGGGTCTACGCGGCGGGGGCTCCCTACTACACGGACAATCACGAGCTCCTCGTCACCATGACTGGTGGCGGTGTGACTGCGGCCCACTTGTTCGGCTACGACTTGCGGACCGTGGACCTGACCGCGCTGGGTGGGCGCCCCGATCAGCTCGTCGCGGGGCACGCCATTTTGCGCCAATCGGCATCGGGGGTCACCGAGTTTCTCTGGAACGCGTGGGATCACTTCGCGCTCGCCGACTGGGTCTTCGTGCCTCCGAATCTGGGCCTCTATCCCAGCATAGACTTCGACCACCCCAACTCGCTGGCGATCGATCGCGACGGGAACTACGTCGTTTCGTTCGCGATGCTCGGCGAGATCACGAAGATCGACGCGGTGACGGGCGAAATGCTGTGGCGCTTCGGCGGCCGGCACAACCAGTTCACCATCGTGGGTGATCCGCTCAACGGGTTCGGGTTCCAGCACGACGTGCGCGTCCTCGACAACGGGGATCTCCTTTTCTACGACAACGGGCTCGCGCATAACCCACAGGAGAGCCGGGCCGTGCAGTACCGGCTTGACCTTCAGGCGAAGACGGCGATGCTGGTCTGGCAATTCCGGCATGACCCGCCCGTGTTCACCCCGATTGTGGGTTCGGTGCAGCGATCGCGGAACGGGAACACCTTGGTTGGGTACGGCGCCGCCAGCTCCATGACCGAGGTGACGGCCGCGGGGCAGGTGCTCTGGGAAGGCCGGCTGACGCTGAATGGCCAGGCGCTGCCGTTCTTCTATCGCGTGCGGCGGATCGGGTCGTTATATGGTTACATGCAGCCGTGATCCAAAGAGGAGGCTTTATGGCTTGGCATCGCGCGTACCGGGCATTCCCGTTTCTAGTGCTGATCGCTGCCACTGCGTGCAACGGACACGAGCCGCTTGCCCCGCTGTTCATGGTGGTGGGCGCGCCGACGAGCCTCACGGCGACGGCGCTCTCGTTTAGCCAGATCTCACTGAGCTGGCAGGACAACTCCAACTCCCCGAACGAGTCCGGCTTCGAGGTACATCGCTCCGGCACCGGGCCCACCGGCACTTTCGCGCTCATCGGGACTGCCGGGCCGCAAGGCACCAGCTACCTCGACGCGGGACTTATCGGTCTCACGCAGTATTGCTACAAGATTCGCGCGTACCGCACCACTGGTCACAAGACGACGTACTCGGATTTTTCGGCGGTCGCCTGTGCGACCACGCCACGCGCTCCCGTGCCTGCTGCGCCATCGGGTGTCACCGCCGCGCCGTACTACGGCTACGCGTTTCACGTCACCTGGGCAGATAACTCGACCGATGAAAGCGGCTTCCGGATCGAGCGCTCGGCCAGCGCCGATGGCACGTGGTCGACGGTCGTGAAGGTCGACCCCAACACGACGTCGCTCATCGATTACCAGGTCGTCCTGGAGCAACCGGCGTGCTACCGCGTGTTCGCCACCAACTCCTACGGCGATTCTGAATGTGGTCTGTACGGCCGTGCCAGCGGCACCGAGCGATTTGGCCGCCACCGTCACGGGCACCGACGTGAACCTCTTGTGGACCGACAACTCCAACGTCGAGGACGGATTCGACGTGCAGCGCGCCGTTGAAGGGGGGATCTATAGCGCGATTGGGCACGCCGATGCGAATGCGACGAGCTTTCACGACGCCAGCCTCTCACCCGACATCATCTATAGCTATTTCGTGCGTGCGACGAAGAACGGTGGCACGTCCGGCAGCTCGAACACCACAAAAGCGATCCTCGCCACCGCGGCGCCGCAGGCTCCTTCCGGTCTGAGCGCCTACCCCTCCGGCAGCCACATCGTCAGCCTGTACTGGGCTGATGGCTCGAACAATGAGCAAGGTTTTAGAGTGGAGCGCTCGACCGGTGGCGGCGCATGGGTCCCGCTCGGCAACAGCGGCATGGACCAGCTCTCGTTCGTGGACATCTCGGCCGAGCCGGAGCAAGAGTCCTGCTATCGCGTGATCGCGTTCAATAATGCGGGCGAGGCGGCTGCGCCCGACAACCCCTGCGTCACGACCCTCGCCGCCCCGACCGATCTGAGAGCGACCGCGATCGATGACTACACGGTCGACTTCACCTGGACCGACAACTCCGCTATCGAAGACGGATATCAGCTGTGGATCGACGACGGGTATTATGGCCAGTATCCCGTCGCTGACGTGCCTGCCGGCAACGGCACGGGTACCATATCCTTCCAATTGACCGGCTACTACGCATACGGGTACTGGTTTGGCGTGGTCGCGGTGAAAAACGGTGTGTACTCGGACTTCGTGTGGACGTTTGCAGCGCCACCCGCCGGCGTCGCGCGCGTGGGCGGCGCGCCTCCGAAGGCGTTCCACCCGCCGCGGCAACGCAAATTGACCGGCCGTTAGAGCTCAAACGGGAAGGGGCAGCGGCGGCGCTGCCCCTTTCTTCTATCAGAACGTTTCGAAACGCATAGATTCGAGTCCATGGACACCGCGTCCTGCGCACGGTGTGGCACGAGCCTCGGCCCGGGCGCGCTGTTTTGCCCGCGCTGCGGAACGAGCATTCCGGTGGCGCGCGGGGATGCCGTAAAGACCATACCCATCGCGCAGCCCGCCGACGCACGGGGGACCATGACCGATGCGCTGCGGCAAGCCACGCTGGGTGAATACGAGATCCTCGCCGAGCTGGGCCACGGCGGCATGGCCACGGTCTATCTGGCCCATGATATCGCCCTCGACCGCAAAGTCGCGATCAAAGTGCTTGCGCCTGCCTTGCTCCTGATGGGTGAGGGTATGGTGGAGCGGTTCAAGCGCGAGGCGCGGACGGCGGCCGCGCTCAGCCACCCGCACATCATTCCCATTTTTGCGGTCAAGCAGAGCGAGCACATCATGTACTTCGTGATGAAGTACGTGCAGGGACGACCGCTCGATGCCGTCGTGCACGACGTGGGACGGCTGCCGATCCCTATGGTGCAGACCATTCTCGCGCAGGTGGGTGACGCGCTCGGGTACGCGCATCGGCACGGCGTCATTCATCGGGACATCAAATCCGCCAACATCATGATCGACGAGGAGGGTTACGCGGTCGTCACCGATTTCGGCATTGCGAAGGTTCAGGAAGCACAGGGGCTCACGGTGACCGGCGTGACCGTCGGGACGCCCGCCTACATGAGTCCGGAACAGTGCGCCACGTGCGAAATCACCGGCGCCTCCGACCAGTACTCCCTCGGCGTCGTGGCCTACGAGATGCTCATCGGTCGCCTTCCGTTCCAAAGCGTTTCGAGCATGTCGGTCATGTACGCACATTTCAACGAGCGTCCGGTCGACATCACGCGACTGCGTCCCGATTGTCCGCCCAACCTCGCCGCCGCCGTGATGCAGATGTTGGAGAAGGAACCCCAGGATCGCTGGCCGACGATGGACGACGTCGTGGCGGTCTGCGGCCGGCCGTCGCTGCGCCACGACGACCCGATTCGCAGCGAGATGATCACGCTCGCGAAGGCGGGCGGCCAGACGCAGCTGGTGGCCGCGCTGAATGTGCCGACTAGCCCGATTGCGCTGGCGAAGTCGCGCCGGCCAGCGCCTGTGCCGCGTCCAGCCGCACGCTGGTGGTGGCTCCTCGCCACGGTCGGCATCGCGGGGGGGGCACTTCTGTGGTGGGCGGCACCATGGCGTGCCATGCGGCTCGCGCCTCCCGCTGCCGTTGACACGGCAGCGACGGCACGGCCAGCAGTGCCACCCCCGGTGGCGGCGGATACTACGGCCCGGCGGCCCCTCTCCCGTGAGTCGAATGTCACGGCGCGTGTCCCGCTGCCGGCAACACACCGAGCAGCCCCCGCCCCCGCCCCTGCCCCCGCCCCCGTGACCCCGACCCGTACCGATTCTCTCCCGCCCGCCGCCGCGGCACGTCAGGAGGACAGCGTATTGACCTCGCTTCGGGCAACCGCCCTCGCGGCGATGCGGCGGGCGATCGGCGCCGGCGCGACGGCGGCGGATCTGGCGCGCGGCGACACGATGCTGCGAGGGGCGGACTCATTGGCCGCCGCGGGACGAATGTCTGAAGCGATGATGCGGATGGTCACGGTGACGTCACTGTGGAACGAGACCGAGCGGCTGGCGCGGGCGCGCGCGGCGCGCGACACGGCACCGTCCGCCGCCGCACCGGCAGTGGCCGACCCGCGGGGGGCAATCGAGTCGGTGATCGCCGCGTACGGCCGGGCACTGGAGAGCCGCGACATCGGCCGTGTACGCCTGGCGTATCCCGGGCTCACGGCGGCACAACAACAGGGTTGGGAGGATCTCTTCAGAGCGGCGCGGACGCTGAAAGCCAGCTTGACGGTGTCCGCGATTGATGTGCGGGCGGGGGCGGGGGGGGGTACGGCCGAGGCGACCGTAAGCGGCATTTACGAGTTCAACAATACGACGACCGGACGACTCGAGCGTCGTCCCGTGACATTCCTCGCCACGTTGGTCGCGGACCCGACCGGATGGCGCCTCAGCGCCATCCACTGATCACTCCTCAGAAGTTGTAGTCGAGCCCGGCCGTCCACACCACATTGGGACGCAATCCGCCGCGATTCAGCGGCCACATGGTGTTCGTGACAATCGTGATCCCCGAGCCAGTCAGAAACTTGAACCCAAACGAGGCGTTGATGATGTCGTCGCGCCCATTGGGGATGTTCGTCGGCTCCACGGTGCGACGGAACGGGACGTCGTACGTGACTGTCCCGGGCAACTGGACCTTACTGTCCCCCACCTGCAGCTCGGAGACGAGATCGGCCGCCATCGTCGCCCAGGGCGCCATCAGATGGTCGAACCCCACCGTCACGAGCACCGCGCTGTTCAGGGAATCGCTGCTGCGCAACAGATAGCCGATGTTGGCGTGCGGGGCGAAGGGGCCGAATCGCGCAGACAGGATCCCCAGTCCCCGCGCTGAGAAGTGACCCGATCCGAGGAGATCATCCGCGCTGCCGGTGGGGAATCGCGCGTCGCCCAGGAGCGCGAAACCGGTGCGTTCTGACTGCGTGACGTTGACCTTGACCCGCACCGCGATATCCCCAATGCCCGTCGCGGAACCCGCCACGGACCGGGACGTGGTCAAAATCGGATTGCTGGGCGTGCCGCCGAAGAAATGGGCGGCCAGCGAATCGGCGAACGAAATGATCTGCGCGTCGCTCGTGCCGACGAGGGAAGTGGAGACGACCGGAAGCGCCACACCGACGTCCACGCGATCGAGCAGTCCAAAGCTGACGAAGAACGAGGTGACCGTCATGTGCAGGTCGAGGCGCAGCCGCAGCTCGATGACGTCGTTTTCGAGTCGCGGGATGCCGTAGGGTGCGCAATCCCGGCCTTCAATGCTGTCGCAGGCGGGCGAGTCGACATTCTCGTGCACGAAGTTCAAGCGAATGTCGTCGAGGCCGATGCCCCGCAGAGTCGTGAAGTGCAGGCGATTGATATTCGCGCCCACGAAGACGCGCCCCCGGCCGAGCGTCTGCGCGCGTTCCGCGAACACCGGCCCGGGCGACAGGGATGTCCGGACGGGAGCGCCAACCTCGAACCGAAACGTCGAGCCGCCGCTCGTCGCGCTGACGGGGATGCCGGCCACGTTCGTGCCGATGGCATTGCCGAGAAACGAAATCAGGATGCCATTCTGCGAGCTGGCGGACGTGATGAAATGGTTGGCGTGCAGGCCGGTGCCACCGAGAAATAGCGGTTGCTGGCCGGGCGTAAACACGAACAGTTGAGAGATCTTCTCGCGCAAGCCCTGTGCACTGGCCGGCCCGGCTGCGAGCAACAGTCCGGCGAAACCCCACACGACTCGCCGCATGGATCCTCCTCGGGTCAAAAAGATGCGGGTCACCAGATGCTCGGCGCTTTTTCCTTCGGCCGCACCATCGGATCGCCTTCCTTGCACCCGAACGCCCGCGCGAACGCCGGAATGTTCGAGAGCGGGCCGTTGACGCGCCACTGCTCGGGCGCGTGCGGATCCACCGTCACCCGCGTGCGGAGCTGCTCGGGCCGGTTGTGGACGCGCCAGCTCTGCGCGTACGCGATGAAGTAGCGCTGTTCCGGTGTGTAGCCCTCGATGAGACCGGGACGTCGGTCACGTGCCAAGGCGGCCTGCAGCGCGTCGTATCCTACCAGCACGCCGCCCCAGTCGGCGATGTTCTCGCCCTCTGTCAGCTTGCCGTTCACGTGGAAGGTGTCGACCTGGATGTACTCGTTGAATTGCCGTTCCACGAGCGCGGCCTGCGCGACGAAGTGCGTCGAGTCAGACGGCTGCCACCAGTCGCGCAGGTTGCCCCGCGCGTCGTAGTGCCGGCCTTCGTCATCGAACCCGTGCGTCAGCTCGTGGCCCGCCCAGCTCCCGCCCAGTGAGCCGTAGTTCGCGGCATCGTCCGCGCTCGCGTCGAACGTCTGTGGCATCAGCGCGCCGGCTGGAAACACCATCTCGTTCTTCGTGGGATCGTAGTACGCGTTGACGGTGGGGACGGTGATGCCCCACTCGGTGGTATCGACCGGCATACCAGGCCGGTTCACCGTCCGCTGCCACTCGAAGGCATTGGCTTGCGCGACGTTGAGGACGAACGGCCCCTCCGACACGCGGAGGCGCGAATAGTCCCGCCAGCGGTTCGGATAGCCGACCTTCTCCCCCATGCGCGCCAGCTTCTCGAGTGCCTGCGCGCGCGTCGAATCCGTCATCCAGGTGAGGTGCAGCAGGCGCTCGTGAAACGCGGCGCGGATGTCGTCGATCACCGCGCGGGCGCGGGATCGGGCCTCGGGCGGAAACGTCTTCGCGACATACGCCTGGCCGAGCGCCTCGCCGAGGTCGCCGTCGGTCTCGCGCAGACAGCGCTTCCAGCGGGGCAGCAGCGCCTTGGCGCCGCTGAATCTGGACCGGAACGCGAAGTCCTCCTGCACGAATGGCGTGCTCAACCACGGTGCCGCCGACGCGATCGCGTGGTAGGTGAGGTAGGCCCGCCAGGTGGCGAGTGGCGTCGCCTGGAGCAGTGAGTCTACGCGCTGCACGAACTTCGGCTCGGCGACATTCGCTTTGTGCACGGGCGCGGTCAGCCCGATCGCGCGGAAGTAGCTCGGCCACCCGACGCGCGGCGCGAGCGTGGTAAGCTGCGCGAGACTCATCGGATGGTCAGTCTTGGCGGGGTCCCGCCGCTCCACGCGCGTGAGCGACGCTTGCGCCAGCGACGTCTCGAGCGCCAGCACCTGCGCCGCTGCGCTGTCGGCCGATGCGGAATCCCGCCCCGCGAGACGAAACAATTTCGCGATATGAGCCACGAAGGCCTGTCGCGTCGAGTCGGCTGCCGCGCCCTGCGCGAAGTAGTAGTCCCGA
>Ga0209761_1001615_pt1 | contig 14657 bp, 11 predicted proteins | sample GraSoi013_1_40cm_4_FD_185818 | JGI IMG/M metagenome (GOLD analysis project Ga0209761, IMG submission 185818) | Grasslands soil microbial communities from the Angelo Coastal Reserve, California, USA - Sample 09_25_2013_1_40cm (SPAdes) (version 2) | ecosystem: Environmental > Terrestrial > Soil >... | reverse complement strand
CGCCGCGCTCGGCGACAGTGCCGGCGAGCCGGACGTGAAGGCCACGCCGCCGACGCTCCCGACCCAGGCGTCGGACCGCGCGCGCGAGGTGCAGTCGACCATCGCGTTCGGCAAGAAGGGCGCCGAGGAGCGCGCCGCCCAGAGCCAGGCGGGTCAGCGCGCCGCCGACCAGGCGGGCGATGAGAGCGCGAATCGCTCGGCCCAGGGCGCTGCGGCGAGCGCTGCGAAGAGCGCCAACGCCGACAGCCACGCGGCCGCAGGTCTGGCTCGCGCCGCCGCGGCGAGGAATGGTCTCCCGCCTGGGACACCTCCTCCGGGCCGCAAATAAGCACGCAGGAGCAGTTGCGGGGGCCGGCGCGCGGAGGTCGCGCCGGCCCTCGTGTCATTCGCTGCTCGAATCGTCCTCGCCCGTCCGCGCGGACAGGCTCTGGATCGTGGAGTACAAGCGCCGGCGGGTAATCCCGAGCAGGCGCGCCGCGGCCGCCTTGTTTCCCCCCGCCCTCTCGATGGCCGCGTCGATCAGCTCGCGTTCGAAATCGTCGAGGTTGAAGCCTTCGCGCAGCACGTCGGCCGCGCGCTGGCCGCGCATCTCCGATCGCTCGGAGGCGCGTCCCAGCCTGCCGAAGTGCTCCGCGCCAATCTCGTCCTCGCCGGCGAGGATCAACGCGCGCTCCAGCGCGTTCTCCATCTCCCGCACGTTTCCCGGCCATGCATGATCGTGCAGCCGATCGCGCGCCGCCGCGGACAACCTGGAGGGAGGAACTCCGCGCGACGACAGAAAGCGATCCGCCAACGGCAGGATATCCTCGCGCCGGTCTCGCAGCGGCGGCAGGTGGATCGCGAAGACGTTGAGCCGGTAGTAGAAGTCCTCACGGAAGGTGCCCGCCTTCACGGCGTGGTCGAGATCGCGGTTGGTCGCCGCCACCACCCGCACGTCCACCTTGCGCGTCTGCGTCGACCCTACCGGCACGAACTCGCGCTCTTGCAGGAACCGGAGGAGCTTGACCTGGGTCGCCGGCGTCACCTCTCCGATCTCGTCGAGGAACAGCGTCCCCGTGTCCGCCGCGGCCAGATGTCCGGTCTTGCGCTCGTGCGCTCCGGTGAAGGCGCCCTTTTCGTGCCCGAACAGCTCGCTCTCCAGCAGTGCCTCGGGAAGCGCCGCGCAATGCACCTCGACGAGCGGGGCCGCCGCGCGCTTGCTCGAATAATGGATCAGACGCGCCAGCTGGTTCTTGCCCGTCCCGCTCTCGCCCAGGAGCAGCACGCTGGCGTCGGTCGCGGCCACCCGCCGGGCCGCGGCCAGCACCTCCTTCATCGCCGCGCTCTCCGCCACGAGGCCGGGCGTCAGCCTCTCCACCAGCCGGTCCGCCTTGCGGTGCGCGGCGCGCTGGTCCGCGAGCCTTTGCACGCGCAGGCGGAGCTCTTCGAAGGCGAAGGGCTTGATCAGGTAGTCCGCCGCGCCCGCCTTCATCGCCGCGACAGCGCTCTCCGCCGTCGCGTGCGCGGTCATCAAGATCACCTCGGCGGGCGGGATCCGGGCGCGCGCCGCCTGCAGCACGGCGAGCCCGTCCACGTCGGGCATGCGCAGATCGGCGACGACGATCTCGAACGCCTCCTTCTGCAGCTCGGCCAAGGCCGCCCGGCCACCGCCAGCCCGAGTCACTGCGTGGCCGTCCAGCGCCAGCGCTTCCGACACGAGCTTGCCGAGCTTCGGTTCGTCGTCGACGACCAGGACGCGGGCCATGGGGCGTTCCTTCAGGACGCGACGGGCAGCCGGACCTGGAAGGTCGCACCCGGCCGGCCGTCGCCGATCAAGTCGAGCATGCCACCGTGCCGTTCCACGAAGCGCCGGGACAGCGCCAGCCCCAGCCCGGTCCCTCCTTCCCTGCCGGTCACGAACGGCTCGAACAACCGGACCCGGATCTCCGGGGGCACGCCCGGCCCCGAATCGTGCACGGTGACGCGCACCTCGCTGTCCGCGGCAAGGGCGGTCAGCTCGATCTCGCCGTTCTGCTGCGCCTCGGCGGCATTGGAGAGCAGGTTCGCGAAAACCTGCCGCAGCCTGCCGCCGTCTCCTTCGATGGGCGGCAGCTGTCCAATAGAAAGACGCACGCGCACCGGGAACGCCGCTTCCGCGGCGCGCGCGGCGTCCTCGAGCAGGTCGCGGAGATCGATCCGCGCGCGGACGATGGCGCGATCGCCGGCCACGTCGAGGAGATCTTCGGTGAGCCGCTTGAGCCGTTCCACCTCGTCGAGCATGTCCTGCAGGTCGGATGCGCCGCGCTCGCCCAGCGCCGGGCCGGACCGCTCGCGCAATAGATCGATGGTGCCGCGGATCACCGCGAGCGGGTTGCGGATCTCGTGCGCCGCCATGGCCGCCATGCGGGACATCGCCTCGCCTCGCGCCGCGCGCTCAGCGGCTTTCGTGCGTGCCCGCTCGGCCCGGGTCCATCGCCAGGCCACCAGCGCCAGCGCCACCGCTCCGGCAACGGCGAACCCCACTCCCAAAGCGAGCGCCGGACGCAGCCCGCGCCTCGCGCCGGCGAACGCCTGACCGGCCTCGAGCGCCAGCACTGCGCGCACGCTGCCGTCCGCGGCACGGACCGGGAAGTAGCCGGTGGCCACGCCCTCTTCCCCCAACGCGAAGCCGGCGCTGATCCCGGCTTCGCCTTCGAACGCGCGCCGGACACGTTTGACGTCGACGCGCAGCAGATCTGCCCTCCGGCCGGCGGGCCCGGTGGCGTCGGCGAGGACCGTCAGATCGCGATCGAGGAGGAAGGCGCCCTCGAGTTGGTTCGCCTGCATCAGTCTCTGGAGCTGCGTCGCGGACGGCGCCGCGTTTTGCAAGAGGCCCGCCGCCGCTTCGCCCGCGCCCCGCAGCCGCTCGTCGAGGACCTGATCGAGAGCGCGGACCGCCCTGGCATGGAGGAAGGCCGTCGCGGCAAGCGAACCGGCCAGCCCGAGAACGGCGGCGGCGATGGCGACCAGCGCGGACCGTTTCCTCACAGAAGCCCCGTCACCAGGCTCAGGGTCAAACCCGCGGAGAGCTCGGTGTACGCGAAATCGGGCAGGTTGGAAAACGATCTGCGCGCCGCCAGCCAGAAGCGGCCGGTCCAGCGATCGGCAAGGTCCAGTTCTGCGGCAGCACCGCCGTCCAGGTACGTGTCCGCACGGGTGGCCGCCAAGGCCGGATCCAGGTTGTCGTACTGCCTGCGCAAGACCGCTGCGTCGAACACGAACCGCAGCCTGGGCGTGGCGGCAAACCGCGCGAACGCGCGCGGACCCTGCTCGAGATATTTGAGCGTCGCGTCGTCGGTCCGATCGCGCGTCAGCGCGTAGGCGAGCCCGAATGCGGAACCGCCGCCGGACCTCCACTCTCCCGACAGCTCGCCGAGCTGCCGGATTCCGGAGTACGGCGCCGCGGCTCCGGTCAGGAACGACTCGAATCGCACGGCGTAGCTGGCCGCGAGCGAGAGCTGCTGGAACGTCCAGCGCCCTTCCGCCTGCAGCCGGTGCGCCGAGAGGTAGCCGTCGCCGCCGAGGGACATGAAGTCGTAGGCGTATCCGACGAGCACATGGCGCGGCTCGCGCCCGAGCTGCCACCCCGCCCCTGCCTCGAGGACTCCGAGATCGAACTGGGTGAAGCGCGCCAGCTTGCGATAGGTGCCGCTGGCGCTCACGAATGGCCCGCTCTCTCCCGAGGGCCGGAGCAGCACGCCGGCCGCGACCGTGCCCGCGCTGTCCGCGCTTCCCCCGGACGTCGGCGAGCCGTCGGGAGCGAGGTCGACGTTCGAGTCTCCCGACGGTCCGGCAAGCAAGGAGAGCACGACGCGCCCTTCCCGCCGCGCGAGCCGGAGGAGACTCGTGGCAGTGGGCGCGAGAATGGGATCCCTGGCGGCGGCCGCCTCGAAGCTCCGCGCCGCCGCCTCGCCTCCGCCCTCCCTCAAGGAGATCAGGCCGAGAAAGAGCTGGGCGGAAGGCTCGAGCGACGGATCCCGTTCCGCCTCGCGAAACAGGGGCACGGCCTCTTCGTCCTCTTGCAGCTCGTAATGGCAGATCCCCTGGAGCAAGGCCGAGGCGGGATCCGGACCCAGGGCGCGGATCTGCTCGAACAGCTCGATCGCGCCGCGCCGGTCGCCGCTCTCCATCCGGCGCAAGGCTTCGCTGAACGCATTGCCCTCCGCGTTACGGCGGCACAGTGCGAGCAGGCCCGCACGCGCCTTCGCATTCTGCGGATCGGCGCGCCAGGCGCTGCGGTACGCGGCCGCGGCGGTATCGAGCGCTCCGTCGCGCTGCTCCTTCTCGGCGACTTCCAGGTACGCCTCCGCGGCGGCCGTGTCGCGCTTCTGCGCCGGTTCGATGGGCGCGCAGGGATCGAGCCCGGCCGCGACCGCCAGGAGCACGGCGGCGATCACGGAGCCAACTCCTTGCGCAAGCCGGACAGGGAGGCGCGCGCTTCGGCCTGCCGGTGGTGATCCGGGCGGCGCGCGGCGAGCGCCGAGGCCTCGCGGTAGTACAGCGCTGCCAGGGCGTGCCGGCCTCCCTTGCGCGCCGCTTCTCCGCGAGAGTGATACCAGTCGATCGTGTCGACGGAGGGCTCGGAGGAGAGGAGCGCGGCGATGTCCACGCGCATCTTCCGCGCCTGGGCACCGATGCGCGGGCCGGTCCGATCGCCGACTCCGTCCAGCAGGGCGTCGGCGCAGAGGAACAGCCGGGCGTCGTAGCACGCCAGCGCCCGGTAGTAGTCGAGCAGCGGGTCGGCGGCCGAAGGAGCGGCGCGCTCCGCGGCGGCGAAGGCCTCCAGCGCGTCTTCGGGCCGCTGCAACTTCACCAGCGTCGCGGCTGCGTACCAGGCGGCGTCACCGCCGGCGCCGAGCCGGGATGCGACCATGAACTCGACGTAGGCTTCCTGGAAGCGCCGCTCGCGGAAGAGCTGCGCGCCCGCGAGCAGATGGTCCTCGCCGGCTGCGAGCACACCGGAGGCAAGGCACACGAGCGTGAGGAATCCAGCGAACTTCACCAAGCGCTACCTGGGGGGCCTTGGAGGGGTTGCCGGGTTCCTGTTCGGACCGTGGGGCTTCTTGCGGGCCTCATCGGCGCGCTCCTGCCCGGCGGCTGCGTGGCTGTCGGCGTTGGCGTTCTTCGCAGCGCTCGCGGCGGCGCCCTGGGCGCTGCGGGCAGCAGCCTCGGACTTTGCGGCGGCCGCGGCGCCGTTCGCGCTCCCCGCGGACTGATCGCGCGCCATGCGGCTCGGGTCTGTTTCTTTTCTGGAGCGGCTGGGGAAGACCGGAGGAAGGGACGGCGCGGTGGCTTCCTGCTCGAGGGCAGCGCGCACGGCTGCGCGCGCCTCCTCGGCCTGCGCGCTGCGGGCGGGGCTGGCCGCGGCGAGCAGGACCGCGAGCGATTGCCAGGAGAGGAATCCCATCAGCCTTCGGCGCAGCAACATGTATGCCTGACCCATCTCCGCGAGCGATTGGCCACCGCACCAGCGCGGCGGACCAGGAAGTACAGGTCCATGTACCATGCGGTACAGGCGCGACGCCCGTTCTCTGGTTGTTCAGAGGGAGGACGAATGGCGGAGATCTTGCTGGAAGGCGAGCCAACCTACCGCGGAGCCATCGTGCGCACATCGCTCGTCGTCGTCTTGTTCTCGGTCTTCGCCGTTTCTTGCGGCGGATCCAGCATGGGTATGGGTCAGGTGAAGATCTCCCTGACCGATGCACCCAGCGACCTCACCAACGTCAGCCAGGTCAACGTGACGTTCGACGAGATCCGCGTGCACGACGACGCCTCGACGTCGTCTCCCGACGGTGGCGCGCCCGATGCCGGCGCAAGCCAGGATGGGAACAATGGCAGCGGCTGGATCGTCCTGTGCACCGATACGCAGACCATCGACCTGCTTTCGCTGACCGGAGGCCGGTTCACGCCCCTGTGCTCGCGGCCGGCGGCCGACGGAGGCGTCGAGGAGGTGCCCGTGGCCGTGCCGGCCGGCAACATCTCGCAGGTCCGCTTGCACCTGGTTGGTGCTCAGCTCGTGTTCAACGACGGGACGCCCAGCACCGACGTTACGGTCCCGAGCGGGACGACCAGCGGTCTGAAGATCGACGTGAACCAGACGGTTCCGCTGGGCGGCGCGCTGGAGATCAAGCTGGACTTCGACGCGGCGCAGTCGATCCACAAGACCGGCAACGGGAAGTACCTCATGCAGCCGGTGATCCGCGTCGTGCCCTGATCAGACCTTCATCTCTTTCTGCCCAGGAGCAGCAGCACCGCACCGGCGCCGATGGCTGCCACCCCAGCCCAGGTGGGGATGTCGACGGTCTCTTTCTCCTTGATCGACACCTTCACTACTCCCAGGTCCGCATCGTGTGATTTCCGGGTGTAGCTGAACTGCCGGTAGACCAGACCGAGAACGCCGAGGACGATCAGCCATTGACAGGGGTCGCAGCGGAGCCGTGTACTTCGCGAATGGCCGTCGCCGTGCTCGCGTTCGTGATCGCGACGGCCGGGATGCCTGTGGTCCCGGCCGCGGGTATCGACCCCGAGCGCGCGTCTGCAGGGCGGCAGCCCCAGGTGGACGAGGGTGACTGGCGGATTCCGGTGCTCCACGCGGCCGGAACGCTCGGAGCGATGAGGCTCTCAGCGTCGATCCTCTGGCCGCAGGCGTACGATCCTACGCGGCTGCGCGATCAACTTCGAGGGCTCGGGCGGGCGTGGTCCACCATGCCGGAGTTCCGCCGGGACCGTCCTTTGTTCGGCTCGGACGGCGACCCGTGGACGATCAACGTCTTCGGGCATGGCTTGTTCGGCTCCGAGATCTACGCGCGTACGCGGCAATGCGGTCACGGAATTGCCGCATCGGCGGCGGCCGTGGCGACCACGTCGTTCCTCTGGGAGTACGTGGTCGAAGCGCCGTACAAGCGTCCCAGCGGCGTGGATCTGGTCTGGACACCCCTGGGCGGCGCCGTCTTCGGTGAGCTGCGGTTCCAGCTCTGGCGATGGCTGCGAGGCGACCCGAGCAATCCGGTCAAGAGCGTCTTGTTCATCGCGACCGATCCTTTCGGGGAGCTCGAGCGCCGCCTTTTCAAGACCCGTTGCTGAACCCGAGCGCTATGGTGCGCGGCCATGAAGCCCTACGTCATCTGCCACATGTGCACCACCATCGACGGCCGCGTCCTCGGTGACCGCTGGCCGCCGCTCCCGGGTGGAAAAGATAGCGGGGAGCTGTTCGAGAGCACCGCGGACAGCTTCGGGATCGGTGCCTGGCTCGTCGGCACCACCACGATGCGCGAGTTCGCAGGCCGCAACGTCAGGCTCAAGAAGGCGCGCCGGCGCGTCGACCGGACCGACCACGTCGCCGACCGGCGCGCGCGGCGCTTTGCCATCGGCGCCGACGCGAAGGGCGTGCTGCGCTTCCAGGAGCCGGACGTCGAGGGCGACCACGTGGTCCTGCTGGTCAGCGAGCGGGTGGGCAACGATTACCTCTCGCACCTCCAGGACGCCGGCGTCTCGTATCTCTTCTGCGGCAAGGACCACGTCGACGTGAAGGTGGCGCTCGACAAGATCCGCCGCGTGCTCGGGATCCGCCGGCTGATGCTCGAGGGCGGCGGGACGTTCAACGGCGCGGTGCTGAACGCGGGGCTGGTGGACGAGATCAGCCAGGTCGTCGTGCCCGTGGTTGATGGGGGCCGCGGGGTGACGACCATCTTCGACATTCCCGGCGACCCGCCGCGCAAGGCGGCCGCTGCGCTGCGGCTCAAGTCACATCGCAAGCTGCCGGGCGGCGTGAGTTGGTTTCGCTACCGGGTATTGGGAGTGTGACCTATTTCGTTCCACCACTGTCTGGGTTTGGATGCCGAGCGTCGAATCGACTCGATCGGCGATCTCGTCAGGCAGAGCTGGTTTCCGCAGCAAGTGCGTCGCGCCGAGCGTATTCGTCACAAGCTCGAAGTCGCGCATGCTCTTCCAGAACGAGGTGACGAAAAGAACCGGTGTCGCTCGGCCGGCGGTGCGGAGCTTCTTGATCCATTCCACGCCAGTCGTGTCTGGGAGAAGCCCGTCGACGAGCGATATTTACGTCTCGGCCGCTGCGCTGCGGCTCTCTCCGCGCTGCTCAGAACTGGTACGTCAGGGCCGCTCTCCCGAGCACGTGGGTCTGTCCTGCGCCCAAGGCGAGCGCCGGTCCCGCGGTGGCAGACATCCGTTGGCCGAATAGCGCCGCCGAGACCACCGGACCGACCAGGTGACGCGCGCCGCCCTCCGCCTCCTCCGCGAAGGCGCCCTCGAGGTCCTGGCCGACATACTCCACGCCCGCGCGCACCGTATCGAGCACCCGGATCGTCGCCCCTGCCGTGACGCTCAGGTCGATCGCATCGCGCCCCGTCGCGAACAGGCGCTCCCCGTGCAGTGACGCGGCAAAGCGCGCCAGTCCCTCGTCATGGCCGAATGAGGCGCGAGCCCACGCGCCGGCGCTGCCTTGCAGCTCGCGGATGATGCCGCCGCTCACGACGAGTTGTGTGTGCCGCAGGGCACGCGGAAGCACCGACCAGCGCAGGCCGAGCATCGCACCGGTCTGCCCGGAGCCTGCGCCGTCCTCTCCCTGGGCGCCGATCGCGAGGATCGAAAGGCCGTCGACGAGGCCGACCTCACCGCCGATCTCGACGAGCGCGCCCGCGGTGGCGAGATTGCCCGCCAACGGGCGCGTCGGGCTGCCACCGCCATACGTGGCACGCATGAGTCCGACCGCGCGACCCGGCGCCGCAATGCGCGCCGGGTCGTTGTAGAGCCACGAGCGGTCCACCGCGGTCGCGGTGCTTCCCCCCGCAAACACGATCGCTTCCAGCGCGGCGTCGTCGAGCACCGCCGGCTCTTCCGCCCTCGCGCCGGCCGTAGCTGCGGCACACAACGCGACCGCGGCGACCGCCCGTGTCCTCATGGCGCCGCTTCCTCGTCGCTCTGCTTCGTCAGACTCGAAACGCTCCGCCCGGGATAGGGCCTTCCGCTCATCAGCCCATCCCACAGCACCTTGTTGAATCTGGCGGGCGGTACAAGGTCGGCGTCGGAGAAGTCGAAGCCGGCCGTGACCTTCGCCCAGTACCTGGCATCGTGCTTCGGCTTGACGCGCGGGCCCTTCGCGAAGCGCGCGCCGAGGCCGCCTGGGGCCTGCGCGAGCGTCGTAGTCGCCAGCACGGTCGAGGCCTCGGCCGTGAAGCTCCAGCTGCCCGACGACTTGATGTCGAACACGTCGGCCATCGGCCGCTGGAAGGCCGTCTTCAGGTTCAGGTGCTGCGTGCCGAGGACGTCTTCGATGGTGCGCAGGGCGTTGACCTGGCTGTAGTGCGTGCTGACGATCGCGCCCTGCTTCACGTACGGACCCACGACGTAAGCAGTGGCGCGGTGCGAATCGACATGGTCCGGGCCGTCCTGGCAATCGTCCTCGGTGACGATGATCAGCGTGTCGCCGGCGTAACGGCTCTCCGACACGGTCTGGACGAGACGACCGACGGAGAGGTCGTCGTCGGCTTGCTGCGTCTCGGGTGTGTTCACGCCGCCCAGCGCCGAGCCGAAGCTGCCCATGTGGTCGTGGCTGAAGCGCACGAGCGAAAGGCTGGGCAGGTTGCCGCTGGCGGCGTACTGGTCGAACTCACGCTTCCACTCGTTGTAGCGCCACAGATCCGGATAGTTCTGGTCGTAGCCGCGGAAGTAGACGTCGGTGATCTGCGCGAGCGACGGATCGAGCGGCGCGACCTGCACCACACCCGCGGCGAACGGATCACTGATCGGCGAGGCCTTGGTGCCGATGCTGCCGATGTTGTTCACCAGGAAGCCGTAGTTCCGCACGGTCCCGCCAGCCTGCAAGCACGGCGTCGAAGATGTAGCCCCTCTGCGTCCCGAAGGGCGCGTCGGAGGAGGCGTGGTTGCCCGTGCCGGTCAGGACGTTCGGGGTGCCGCCCGGCATGCTTGCCGTGGCGTTCGAGTAGTTCGTCGTTCCCGCCACGCCGGCGGCTGCGTCGCGTTCGTCGACCGTACCGAAGTTCACCGGCACGTTGCGGTTCGTGCCCTCGGACTCGTAGGAGAGGCCGCGGTTGACGAAGGCGTAATTGATCTGCTGCGTGATCGTCTCCGTGTTGGTGACGCGACCCTGCAGGCTCCACGACCAGCCGTCCATGCTGCCGTCACCCGGATCCATGAAGTTGTCCAGGGTGACGAACTGGCCCGCCAGGCGGTGGAAGTTGGGCGTGATGCTCTGGGGGAACTGGGTCAGCGAGGAGTCGCCGTTCGCGCCGTTGCCGAGGTCGCCCAGGATCTGGTCGTAGGTGCGGTTCTCCTTGACGATGTAGATGACGTGCTTGATGCGGTTGCGCAGGAACTTCATCACCTTCTCGTCGTCCCCGCGTCCGGCGCTGTAGAAGTTGTTCGCTGCGACCCGCAGGGTCAGGCGCTCGAGCTCGTCCGACGTCGGCACCGGAGCGCTGACCAGGGAGGCGCGCTCGAGCTGGAACTGGTACTGGTTCGAAGCCCTGGCCGCAGCGGCGGCAGCGGCGTTGCCGCCCGGATAGGTGATCGAGGTGATCGAGGCGGTGGCGCCGGCGAGATGGCCGGGGTTCGGTCCGGTGATGCTCTTCCCGTTGACGATGTACATCCAGCTGCCATCGGAACTGATCGTGATGTCGTGCGGTTCGTACGCGGTCGGGATCAGGCCGGCGACACGGTAGGCGTGCTCGCCCCGGAGCGGGATCACCGCCACGGAGTTCGCGCCCGCGTTGACTGCATAGAGGGTCTTGCCATCGGGCGAGAGCGTCACCGCGAAGGTCGCGGCGCCGGTGTGGCGGGCACGCTGGTCACCGTCGTTGTCCTGGTCGGATCCGGCCAGCATGCCCGCGGGAGCACGGGCATCGATCTTCGCGACGACCGCATTGCTCGCCGTGTCGATCACCGCGACCTGGTCGGCGTTGTCCTCCGCCACGAACAGCTTCGAGCCGGACGCATCGAGCGTCATGCCCAGGGCATTGCCGTCGAGCTTGATGCGCTTGACCAGGCGGCCGGCGGTCGCGGAGCTGATGTCGATCACGACGACTTCGCGATCGCGGTCCGAGGACACGTAGGCGGTGCCGTTGCCCTTGACGGCGACTGCGAAGGGGAAGCTGCCGCCGGCGCCACCGCTCGTACCCTCGTTGTTGGCGAAGAAGGGGCGCAGGTCGTGCTCGTATTGGACGGCGCCGCTCGCGGTGTCGATCACGCTGATCGAGTCGTTGTAGTTGTTGGCGACCACCAGCGTCGCGCCGTCGGCGGAGATGCCGAGGCCGCTGGCGTTGGGGCCGACGCCGATGCCGACTCCCTTGCTATGGCCCAGAGTGATCGTCGCGGTCCGCGACCAGCTAGCGCCGGTCTTCGTGTAGACATAGACCGCGTCGTCCTTGCCTCCCGCGGCGTACAGCTTCCCGTCCGGCGAGAAGACCAGACCCACGTGGGAGTTCGTCTGCTGGATCACCTGCGTGAGGACGGGCGCCTGCTTGTGCGGGCCGCTCACGTCGTACAGGAAGATGAACTGCGTCGAATTGGCGGTGTCGGTGGTGCCGTCCGGCTTGTCGAGCGAGTTCTGGCCGGCGCAGAGGACCGCAAGCGTGGTGCCGTCGGGGCTCAGCTGCGAGCGCACCGCCTCGCCGGCGACGAAGTTCGGGTAGGCGGACAGCCCCGGATTCAGGAACTGCTGCATCGAGCCGCGCAGTGCCGTCGGCGTGATGTACTGGCCCGTCGCGAGCCGCAGCGACGCCGCTTTCGCCGTTTCCGTGGACTCGGCGCGCGCATGGAAAACGGCTGAAGCCACGATGCAGGACGTGATCAAGCCAAGAAGCTTATTCGTCTTCATCTGCGCTCCTCCTTGTTGCTGCCGGGCACTGCGTTCTCGGTGCGAAGTTCCTTCGCGGTGGCGCGGCATCTCACGGCGCAGACGTCGGGGACAAACAACATTGCGGTTTCAAATTGGTGAACGCTGGAATGCGCCGCGGAAAGCTGTCTTTCTTGCGATGCTTGACACTGGAGCGCGCGGTGTTCTTTCAGCTAGACAGCCGCTCGCTGGGCGGCGTGGCCCAAGATCCTCGCCCACCTGCGAAGCGAGGAGCGCGAAGGCTTCAGCGGGATCTGCGGGGGAGATTCGCAAGTCGGACCGCGCCCATTGACCGGTTACTTCTGGCGGCGCGGCCGGCGATCCAGCTCGATCCCGAAAATGCCCTCCAGCGAGCCCCCGGCGAGAGCTTCCTTTGCCGGTGCTGCGCGCCGGAGCGCGCTCTTTGCCACCAGCTCCTCGAGGGCCACACTGCGCAGCGTGAAGAACAGCTCGGGCTTCTTGTCGAGCCGCGCGCCGACTCCATAGAGCACCGCGGCGATGTGCTTGCAGAGCGAGGCGGAATCGGGGCATGAGCAGGTGAAGTCGATCTCCTCCGGCGCCGGAAAGAGCCCCGCGCGCCGGTCGATCAGCGCCTCCAGCACCGCCTCTGACAACCTTCCCTGAAGGAGGCCGACCACAGAGTCGATGCGCCCGGCACAGCGCTTGATCACCGCTCCCCAGCGCCTGCGAGCGAGCTTGTCGATCCGCACCGACACCTCGTAGAGCGAGCTTCCGGCGACCAGCGCATCGATCTGCCCGGCGCCGATCCGCAGATCGACCACCGCCCCGCTGCGCAAGTACGTGCGGCCGCGAGGAAGCCGGTTGCTGAAGTCCATGTACGACTCGAGGTTCTTGCCCCACTCCTTGCCCCAGAACGAGCTGGCGATGCGCTGCCCCGTCAGGATCACCGGTTCCAGCTGGCGGCCACGCTTCTCCAGCTTCCTGGCCTGCTTGAGCGCCTTGGCGCGGCGCTCTGCAACCGAGACGTACCTGGGGAATCCGCCGTAGCCGTCGAAATCGCAATATGCCATCGCCCTTCCCGGTCAGGCCGCCTCGTCGAGCGCGCGGTCGAGATCGATGGAGACCGTTCGCAATAGATCAGCGTCGCTCATCTCCGTCAACTGCGCCTCGGCGCCTCCTGCGAGCAAGTCGCCCGCCAGGGCCCTCTTCTCGACCAGCATGGCGTCGATCTTCTCCTCCACCGTCCCGCGGCAGACGAACTTGTGCACGAGCACGTTCCGCATCTGGCCGATGCGGAAGGCGCGATCGGTGGCCTGCTCCTCGACGGCAGGGTTCCACCAGCGGTCGAAGTGGACGACGTGGGAGGCGGCAGTGAGATTGAGGCCCGTGCCGCCCGCCTTGAGCGAAAGGACGAAGAAGGGCGCCTCGCCCGTCTGGAAGCTCTCGACTAGCCCCGCCCGCTCGCGCACCTTGGTCTCGCCGTGCAGAACGAGGCCGGGCGCACCGAAGACCTGCCCGAGAAACGCTGCCAGCGGCTCGGTCAGCTCGCGGAACTGCGTGAAGACCAGCACCTTCTCCTGACGCGCGGCGATCTCCTCGCAGAGCGCCGCGAGCCGCGCGAACTTGCCGCTCGCTTCCGGGAGATAGTCTCCGTCGCGCAGCCACTGCGACGGATGGTTGCAGATCTGTTTCAGCCGGATCAAAGAGGCCAGCACCAGCCCGCGGCGCTTCATCCCGTCGGCACCCTCGAGCGACCGCGCCAGCTCCTCGACCGTCTTCTGGTAGAGGGCGGCCTGCTTCCCCGAGAGGCCGCAGAACGCGGTCATCTCCGTCTTGTCGGGAAGGTCGCGGACCACGTTCTTGTCCGTCTTGAGCCGGCGCAAGAGATACGGCCGCGTCAACTCGCGCAGCGGGCCAAATCCTCGCTTCTCCAGTTTCTTCACGAACCTCCCGAATGCCTGGGCCGACCCGAGCAGCCCCGGGTTGAGGAAGTCGAAGATCGACCACAGATCGAGAGGCCGGTTCTCGACCGGAGTGCCGGTCAGCGCGATCCGCACGCGCGCCTTCAGCTCCTTGACGGCGCGGGTCTGGCGCGCACCGGGATTCTTGATGGCCTGCGCCTCATCGAGGATGGCCACGTCCCAGTCCGCGGAGACGAGCGCGGGCTTGCGCAGCAGCATGCCGTACGTCGTGATGATCAGATCCGCCTCTTCTCCCTGCTCGTCGTGTGCCGATGGATGCTCCACCCGCGTGCGCAGCGTCGGCGCGAACCGCGCGATCTCCGCGCTCCAGTTTCCCAGCAACGATGCCGGCGCGACCAGCAAGCTTGGGCCTCTGGCCTGCCCCGCTTTCTTGCGCGCCAGGAGGAAGGCAAGGACCTGCAATGTCTTCCCGAGACCCATGTCGTCCGCCAGGCACGTCCCGAGGCCCAGGCCGGCGGCGAACGAGAGCCATCGCACGCCCACCTCCTGGTACGGCCGCAGCTCGGCGCGCAGCTCGGAGCCGGGAAGGAACTTTCCCAACGCGTCCGGGCTGCGCAGGCCGGCGAGGGCCTCTGCGAGCCAGGGACCGGCGCTGACGCGCGACCAGTCGGCCACGTCCGGTTCCAGTGGCGCCGCTGCCTCGCCCTCGGCCCCAGCCAGGAGCCGCATCGCCTCGAGCAGAGAGATTCCACCGCTGCGAACTGCGCGCTGCGCCTTCTTCCAGTGCGCGAGGACCTGCTCGAGCTTGTCCCGATCGATCTCCACCCAGCGTCCGCGAACCAGCGCGAGCCCATGGTCCTGCGCCGCGAGCGCCCTCCATTCCTTCT
>Ga0209761_1001611_pt1 | contig 14670 bp, 14 predicted proteins | sample GraSoi013_1_40cm_4_FD_185818 | JGI IMG/M metagenome (GOLD analysis project Ga0209761, IMG submission 185818) | Grasslands soil microbial communities from the Angelo Coastal Reserve, California, USA - Sample 09_25_2013_1_40cm (SPAdes) (version 2) | ecosystem: Environmental > Terrestrial > Soil >... | reverse complement strand
TGATCCGCCGTACGCCGCTTCAAACGTCCGCGTGGTCGTACATTATTTGAAGGGCACGCCCTTGCGCCCTTCGAATCTTCGCGCACCCGGCAAGGTAGCCAACGTTTTCGCCGTCGAAAGTTTCACCGACGAACTTGCGGCGGCCGCAGGAATCGACGCTGTCGAATTCCGGCTGCGGGGCTTGACGGATCCGCGCGCGCTCGATGTGATCAAGCGCGCCGCGGAAATGATCGGATGGGAAGGACGGCCGTCGCCGAATCGCCGCCCCATCAATGGCAACGTACTCACCGGGCGCGGATTCGCCTATGCCCGTTATAAGCAGGCAGAGAACTATGTTGCGATCGCCATGGAAGTCGCGGTCGATCGCAATACAGGCAAAATCAACGTACGCCGCATCGCCTGCGCGCACGACGGCGGACTGATCGTGAATCCCGATGGATTGCGCAACCAAATCGAAGGCTCGATTCTGCAAACGCTCGGACGAGCGCTGCACGAAGAAGTGAAATTCGATCGATCACGCGTGACGAGCGTCGATTGGGCCAGCTATCCGATCCTGAGTTTCCCGGACGTGCCATCCCTCGATGTCGCGCTCATCGACAGGCCAGCGCTTCCGCCGCTGGGTGCCGGAGAAGCTTCGACTGCGCCGGTGGCCGCCGCCGTGGCGAATGCAGTCTTCGACGCGACTGGCATCAGGCTGCGGCGGGTCCCGCTCCGGCTCGAGGTGCCGGTGAGAGGCTAAAAGACAGGAAGAAGTAGCCACAAAAAGGCACAAAATTCACGAGAGTTTCACTTTCTTGTGAATTTTGTGCCTTTTTGTGGCCGGATACCTGACGAGAGATGGGAATCGAAATCCGGATGGTCATTGGTTGACGCTGTTCGGACCGAAATAAGTCTTTTATGTCTTTACGTTTTGATGAACTATTGCGGGCGATACTGACCAGCCGCGTGTATGAAGTCGCGCGGGAAACATCACTCGATGTTGCCCCAAGACTTTCCCAACGCGTCGATAACACGGTCTGGCTGAAACGCGAGGATCAACAGCCTGTGTTCAGTTTCAAGATCCGGGGAGCCTACAACCGTATCGCGCGACTGTCAGAGGCTGAGCGGACAGCCGGCGTGATCACCGCAAGCGCCGGCAATCACGCGCAAGGTGTAGCTCTGTCCGCGAAGCATCTCGGGATACACGCCGTCATCGTGATGCCGAAAACCACGCCCGATATCAAAGTGGAAGCAGTCGAGGCGCTCGATGCGGAGGTCGTGCTTGTGGGCGATCACTATTCGGAGGCTCAACTTCATTGCGACCGGCTTGCCAAAGAACGTGGACTTATCTTCGTCCATCCTTTCGACGATCCGCTGGTCATCGCCGGTCAAGGCACGATCGCCGACGAAATCGTGCGCCAGCATCCTAGTAACCTGGCAGCGATCTTCGTGCCGGTGGGAGGGGGCGGGCTTATCGCCGGCATTGGCGCCTACGTGAAGTCCGTCATGCCGGAGGTCCGCGTGATCGGGGTCGAGCCTGTCGATTCCGATGCAATGAATCGCGCCCTGAGGGCCGGGCATCCGGTAAGCCTTGAAACCCCGGGTTTGTTTGCCGATGGTGTTGCCGTGAGGCAGGTGGGAAGCTACACGTTTCCCATCGTTCAAGCGACGGTCGAGCGAATCGTTACTGTGAACAACGATGAGATTTGCGGCGCAATCAAGGATATCTTCGATGATACGCGCACCATTGTCGAGCCGGCGGGGGCACTCGCCGTCGCGGGACTCAAAGCTTATGTAGAACGTACAGGCGAACGAGGGAAACACTTTGTCGCACTGTTAAGTGGCGCCAACATGAACTTCGACCGCCTTCGGTTCGTTGCCGAGCGAGCGGAATTGGGCGAGTCGCGAGAAGCGTTATTCGCCGTAACCATTCCGGAACGGCCCGGATCGTTCCGCCAATTTTGCGCGGCGCTCGGCAGGCGCGTAATTACGGAATTCAACTACCGTCTTAACGACCGGCAGCGCGCCGATGTTTTCGTCGGTGTCAGCGTCGGCAGCCGTGAAGACGCTGCGCAGGTCAGGGCCGGACTTCTGCGGCAAGGCTATGAGGCAACAGACCTGTCGGACAACGAACTGGCAAAACTTCACGTGCGATATATGGTGGGCGGGCACGCCCGTGATGTGAAACGCGAGCGTCTTTGCCGGTTTGAATTTCCCGAGCGACCGGGCGCCCTGCTCCAGTTTCTGGATACGCTTGGCGGCCGCTGGAATATTTCACTCTTCCACTACAGGAATCACGGTTCCGATTTCGGCCGGGTCCTGGCGGCGTTAGAGGTGCCGCCTGAGGAAGATCAGGCGTTTGAAGGTTTTCTGAAGGATCTAGGCTACCGGTTCCAGATCGAAGATGGAAATGATGCCTACAATCGATTCCTGCAACCGACGAGGGAGAGCTAACGCCCTCTCCCTCTGGGAGAGGGCGGCGCAAAGCGCCGGGTGAGGGTCGCAAGTCTAGTCAAAATTTGAGACTCTTATTTCGTCGGTTGCGGTTCTTCTTTTTTCTCTTCTTTTTTCTCTTCTGTCTTTTTCTCGTCTTTTGGCGAGTCTTCGCTTATCGCCCCTTTGAAATCCCGGATCGCTTTTCCGAGGCCGGCTCCAAGATCCGGTAATTTTTTCGGGCCGAAAATGAGCAACGCGATAATGGCGATGATAATTAGCTCAGGAAGCCCTAGTTGGCCCATGCGGTCTCCTTGAAGACCTACACTATCACATATTGTGGGGTGGCGGATGCTTCGGCTTCTCCAGGTGCTGCAGCGGTATTGGGTTTCGACGCAAAACTTATAAATCTTTTGTGATCTTTTGTGCCTTTTTATGGCTAGTTCCGTCTGCAAACTCCGGGATGATGTCGCGGCCGTAGATTTCGAGAGTCTCTTCCTCGTCACCGCACATTAAATAGATGTTGAATTGCGTTACGCCCAGGGAACGCAATTGTTCGAGCTTTCGGATGTGGTCTGTAATATTCCCCACCATACAGAATCGGTCGACGACCTCGTCGGTTACAAATTCGGCGTTGCTGCTGCCGACCTCGGCGTGATGAAGATAGTTGTAACCCTTTCGATCGCCTATATAAGAGGTAAGTTCGGGAGGTAGTTCTTCCGGCTTGTAACGCGATACGAGATCGACGACGTGATTCGAAACGAGCGCCGGAAACCATCGTACACGTTCGCGAGCCGTCTTCTTGTCTTCGGAGACCCAGACGGCAGTTGCGCTCATCACTTTGATCTTCGAGAAGTCCCGGCCCGCTTCTTCCGATCCTTGTTTGACGAAACCAAGACACCACTTGATCAGATGAGGATCGGAGAATTGGAGAATGACTCCGTCACCGATACGTCCGGCGCAACGTAAGGCTTTGGGTCCGTAGGCCGCGACCCACACCGGAGGAACGCCGCCATCGGCCCAAGGCATTTGTATCGGATGGCCTTCGTACGTGATTTGCTTTCCACTATTCAGAGCTCGAATGATCTGGACGGTTTGCTCGAGATTTTCCAAAGTCGTCGGCCGTTTCCCCATGACACGGCGCGAACTGTCGCCGCGACCGATTCCACAGTCCATTCTGCCGCCGGAGATACGATTCAGCGTCGCAAGCAAGCTGGCGGTGACTGTGGGATCCCGTACGACGGGGTTCGTGACACACGTACCGAAACGCATTCGCCGGGTATTGGCGGCCATAAGCGTCAGCAGCGGATATGGATCCTGCCATAAAACGTGAGAGTCGAATACCCAACCGCAAGCGAAACCCGCGTTCTCGGCCTGTCGCGTCAGCGCGATGACTCTTTCCGGATTCATGTCCGGCTTCAACGTAAAAGCAAATTCCAACATCACATCTCCTTAAGGTTCACGCACCTTACTCCTTCACCAGGTCGCCATAGGACTCCGGCCGGCGATCGCGGAAGAATTGCCACACATTACGCACTTCTTGAATCTCGTCGAGGTTGAGATCGGCCACGACAACTTCTTCCTTGTCCCGCGATCCCTCGGCGATGATTTTCCCGCGCGGCGTACAGAAATAACTTTGTCCGTAAAATTCTCCGATATCCCACGGGTACTCGTGACCGACACGATTAATAGCGCCGAGGAAATACCCGTTTGCCACGGCATGCGCGGGCTGCTCGAGCTTCCACAAGTATTCGCTCAAACCGGCAACAGTTGCCGACGGATTGAATACGATCTCCGCCCCGTTCAGCCCTAAAGCCCGCGCTCCTTCCGGAAAGTGACGATCGTAGCAGATGTAGACTCCAATATCTGCGAATTGCGTCTTGAACACGGGATAGCCGAGATTGCCGGGCTTGAAGTAGAACTTCTCCCAAAAGCCTGGGGCACAGTGTGGAATGTGGTGCTTTCGATATTTTCCAAGATACTTGCCGTCGGCATCGACAACCGCGGCAGTGTTGTAATAAACACCCTTGATGTCTTCCTCGTAAATCGGAACGATCATCGCCATGGCATGCTTCTGGGCCATTTCCCGCATCAGATGAACGGTGGGGCCGTCCGGAATTTTTTCCACCATTCCATACCAGCGCGGCGACTGTTCGGCGCAGAAGTAAGGACCGGTGAAAATTTCCTGCATGCACAAAATCTTTGCGCCCTTTCGCGCGGCCTCGTCAATCAGTTTGAGATGCTTTTCGATCGCTTCACGCTTGATCTTTTCCAGCGGTTCTTCTGTCGGCGTGGAGCAGGTGGCCTGAATCAACGCACACCTAACGATGCGTGCCATAAGTTCTCCTAAACATCGATTGAGAGATGAGAATTGATTAATGAAGAATGATTAATGTACCGTCCCTCTACGAACGAATTGGCCGTATCCGGGCTTCCCTTTGAATTCCCCATTCTCCACGACAATGTTTCCGCGAGACAGCACCGTCTCGACTACGCCGCGAACCCTCCGGCCTTCATACGCACTGTAGTCTACACGCATGTGGTGGGTCTTCACGCTGATGGTCTGCTCTCGGTTCGGATCGAAGATCACGATGTCCGCATCAGACCCAACGGCGATGGTGCCCTTCTTAGGAAAGAGCCCAAAAATCTTCGCCGCTGCGGTCGATGTCAGCTCGACGAAGCGGTTCAGATTGATCCGTCCCTGAACCACTCCTCCATCGTAAATTAGGCTCATGCGATGCTCGACGCCAGGACCCCCGTTTGGAATTTTGCTGAAGTCATTGCGCCCAAGTTCCTTTTGCTCTTTGAAACAAAACGGACAGTGGTCGGTGGAAAGCACCTGGAGATCGTTTCCGCGGAGCCCCTTCCAGAGCTGTTCCTGATTGGATTTATCCCGCAAGGGTGGGGTCATGACGTACTTCGCGCCCTCGAAGCCGTCTTGTTCGTAACAGGCGTAATCGAGGAACAGGTACTGAGGGCACGTTTCGGCATACGCGGGCAGACCGAGGTCACGCGCAGCCTGGACTTCCTTCAGCGCCTCGTAGCAACTCAGATGGACGATATAGACGGGAGAATTTGCCATCTCGGCAATGGCGATCGCTCGGTGGACACCCTCGGCTTCAGCGCGTGTCGGACGGGTCAAGGCGTGGTATTTCGGGGCCGTTTTCCCTTCCGCGAGCGCCCTCCTGACCAGCACATCGATGACGACGCCATTTTCCGCGTGCATGCAGATCAAACCGCCGGCTTCAGCGGCGGCTGTCATTGCCTTGAAAATTATCCCGTCGTCGACGAGAAAAATTCCCGGGTACGCCATGAATAGCTTGAAGCTGGAGACCCCCTGCTGGATGAGGTTTTTTATTTCCGCCAGGCGTTGGTCGGGCAAGTCGGTCAGGATCATGTGGAATCCGTAGTCGATCGCCGCTTTTCCCTGCGCTTTCGAAAACCAAACATCCAAGGCTTGATTCAACGATTGGCCACGATATTGCACTGCGAAGTCGATGATCGTCGTGGTGCCACCGAAAGCGGCTGCACGGGTTCCGGTTTCAAAATCGTCGGATGACGACGTGCCGCCGAAAGGCAGATCCATGTGTGTGTGGGGGTCGATTCCGCCGGGAATAACAAGTTTGCCGGTAGCATCGACGGTTTTATCGAGAGCACCGGAAATCTTCTGCAGGTCCTGCCCTATAAGCACGACTGCAGAGCCATCGACGAGAATATCGGCCGTGTAGGAATCGACGGCAGTCACGACATGTCCGTTGCGGATGAGGATTTTCATCGCCGGCCAATATATCAGGAAATTTGGGGTCAGACGGCGAATTCCCTGTTGTGAACATTGAGGGTTTTTGGTGGCAAAATACGAAACCTACTGTTGTGACCCCGCGAATTTCCGATTTGGCGCTCAGTGTGCAAGCATGTAAGACAGACCGCGACAGGGGAGTGAAATGAAGACCGGACAAGACGTCATCGAACCAGGACTATATGCTTCAGAATGTTGCGGGGAAGAAGTCGCGCTGGACAAAGACGCAAGCTTCCCCCGATGCCACAAATGCAAAGGTCTTTCGGAATGGGAGTTAGTGGATCTGCCCGAGCAGTCAGCCGCCTGATGAAGCCGCAATAACACTCAATGGACTGTCCGCCGTACGGCCTGGCGGCAGTCACACATAAATTTTTGTCAATGGTCCGACAGGATTGTATTGAATTTCATCCATACGTGCACTTTTTCATTTGTCCGGCGCAGCTTCTTACTTACGATAGGTTCTCGAAGGAAGCTTTAAGGTCGGCGAATAGGAATGGCGCACACTATCTTTATTTTGGGGACGGATCCCCAGCAATGTAAGGAGCTACGGGAAATTCTTCAGGAACGCGTCAGCGACGATATTGTCACAGCCCACACCGAAAATAATCTTTCGAACATCAAAGAGTCGGACACCGTCATTATCACCTCGGAGGAGAAGAATCCCGGAATACTTTTACTTTACCGGCGTCTGCTGCACAAGCTCGAGGAACAAGTCCATCGGGCTGAACTACTTAGTGACTTGATTCGGCTCTTTTCGTCATCGGTTCAGATGGACGAATTGCTGGATCGCGTCGTTTCGAAATCCACTGATGTATTGGGCGACACGGCGTTCATTGTTTTATCGGGTGATGAGGGCCAGATTCGGCTGGAGTCCACTTTTTCAAAGGACCCCGGCCGGCTCGTGAAGATGTTGGTATCGCTTGTCAACCTTCGAAGCCAGGGAGTAGGCGGCGACCTGCTCTCGGAGCTTTTCACGCGCCGGCAGCCGTTGGTCATTTCCAATCTTCAGCAGGCCAATATTCCTGCTGAACTGAGAAGCTTCGTCGACAAGCATTCGCTCGCGTCGCTGCTTGCCGTGCCGATCCAGACGAAAGATATTGTGCTTGGCGCCTTCGTTTCACTGGGAGCCGAAACGAGGATTTTCAACGACGACGATGTTGCAACAGCTTCCGCACTGGCGGACTTTACAGCGATTGCCTTGGAAAATGCGGGATTATTTGCTGAGCTTCAGCGAACGGCTATTACCGATCCACTCACAGGCGCTTACAATACGCGCTTTTTTCATGAGGTCCTGGGACGAGAAACCGCCCGTGCGGAGCGGTATACAACGCCGCTGTCGCTGCTCATGATCGATATCGACAGCTTCAAGGTGGTGAATGACACGTTCGGCCATGTCGTCGGAAACAAAGTCCTGTCCCAAATTGCGGTCTTACTCAAGCAATCTGTTCGAAACACAGACTTCGTGTTCCGCTGCGGCGGTGATGAATTTGGAGTGGCGTTACCTGGTACGAACCTGGAGGGCGCAATGCATGTGGCGGAGAAAATTCTGCATAAAGTTGAAAGTGCAGATATCCTCACCTCGCTTGGATATACTGCAGCTCCGGTGACGGTAAGCATTGGACTTTCCGAGTACCATCGAGGAAGCCATTTCGAAACCCTGGTCGCTGAAGCCGATCAAGCACTCTACGCCTCCAAACGCTCGTCTAAAAACTGTGCACGGGCTTTTCAGAGCCTAAACCACAGCGCTTAGATTTCAAATCTCGGATTTCAATCTGCAGTTTCTAGGGTTCCTCTCCTTCAACACGGATCAAGATGGGATCTTCCGTAATGCACGATAGCGACTTTATTTCGACGAGCGCCTTTTGAATATCTCGCTCGAGCGCCTTATGCGTCATGATCACGAGTGGCACAGAGCCGCCTTGCTTGCGCCCCCGCTGGATCATTTGGGCAATGCTGATCCTGTGGCGCCCCAGGATGCCGGAAATCTGAGCTAACACTCCAGGCTGGTCGAGCGCCATAAATCGGAAGTAATACAAACTGACAATCGACTCCATCGGTTGAAGGGCGAGGGCCGCATCGGATGTTGCGTTGCCGGCGGGTAATTTTCGGGACGGCGCGATCAGTATTTGACGCGCAATATCCATGACGTCGGCAACCACTGCGCTGCCGGTCGGCATTGAACCGGCTCCGCGTCCATAGAGCATGATGTCGTCGCATGCATTCCCGACGATTTGGATGGCGTTGTAGACGCCGGCGACTTTCGCGATCGGATAATCATCCGGAACCATGGTTGGGTGAACGCGCGCCTCGGCTTGTCCACCTTCATGCATTTTTGCGATCGCCAGCAGCTTCAGTTTGTATCCGAGCACCTTGCCGAAGTCGATATCCAGGGGACTGATCAAGGTGATGCCTTCGGTATAAATATCTTTCAAATTCACGTGCGCGCCAAAGGCCAGATTGACGAGGATCGCCAGCTTGTGGGCAGTGTCGATACCGCCTACATCGAACGTGGGGTCCGCTTCAGCATAGCCGGCACGCTGAGCTTCAGCCAGAACATCGGCGAACGAACGCTCCTCCTCGGTCATCTTTGTCAGAATGTAATTGGATGTTCCGTTGATGATTCCATAAATCGACAGGATTCGATTTGCAGCCAGAGCCTCTTTCAGAGCCTTAATGACCGGAATGCCGCCGCCGACGCTCGCCTCGTAACCGATGCTGACTCCGGCCCGCCGCGCTGCCTCATGGATCTCGGCTCCGTCAGCCGCCAGCAGAGCCTTGTTCGCTGTAACGACGTGTTTGCCCCGGGCGATGGCGGCGAGTATGAGTTCTCTAGCGGGCTCATAGCCGCCGATTAACTCGATCACGATGTCGATGTTCGGGTCGTCGATGACCTGCGACGGATTGGTCGTCAGCACTCCTGCGGGAATGGCGACTCCGCGGTCGCGTGTAGCATCACGGACTGCGATTTTGGTCACCTCCACAGGGACGCCGACTCGATGGCGGATCAATTCCGCGTTGTCCCGCAAGATGCGAAACGCACCGCTGCCAACCGTCCCCAAACCGATGATTCCAACATTGATCTTTTGCTTCATGTGTTTCTCTGTAGTGGCCCGACTCACGCCTTTATAACCGCCGGCTATCTCACTTTCCTTCGGAGCCACAGAATCTGGCAGTATAGCGCTAGCAAAAGGCGGAAAACCCTAAAGATTCAGGACGGTTCTGCCGATTTATAGTCCCATGAACTCAACGCAGCAGGTTAATGCGCAGTCGGAACGATCGGTGTTCCGGCTGTCGATGATTGCCGACGAACCGGCTTATCTGCTTCTGACGATGGACGGGGTCAAGATCGATCCTATCGTCGACGAGCTCGGCGGCGGCGGCGCCAGGATTGTATGCGCGAAAGACTTTGATCGCTTTGATGAAGGGCAGATTGTTGGACCCGCCGTCCTTGTGCTGCAGGACGAAGGCATGCCGGTCGTTTATCCTGTCGTGAAATGGAAGAGATGGCCGGTAATTGGCCTGGAATTCATGGACATCTCCGAAAAAGATCGCAAGATGATCCTCCGCTTTCTATTTAAAATTGAGCGCCGGATGATTCAGCAGAGTTCAAAAACGGCTTCGCGCCGCCGGCGCCGTTGACTGGTTCCCGTTTTTCGAGCCTTTCGATCGCCCACCGCGCGTGTGAGCGGACGTGCTCGTCCTCGTGTTTCAGAAAGCGCCGCAACTTTGGCAATAATTTCGGCAAGCCGGAATTCCCGGCGACGACCATCAGATTTCGAAGCAGGCCTTTGATCTTGGCGCGCTTCATTGCCGTACCTCGCCTCATGCTCCGCCACTCGTCCTCGTCTAGTTCGAGGAGGCCATCGATGGTTGGCCAAAAGAGGCCGGATTTTGGTTCAAAGGCAGGATCAGCAGAATAGGGTGCCTTCCGATTCCAAGGACACACATCCTGACAGATATCGCACCCGAAGAGATGGTGCCCGATCCCCGCTCGATCCTGTTCCGGAATCTCACCCCGCAATTCGATTGTTGTGTACGCGATGCACTTCCGGCTGTCGAGAACGTACGGTTCAAGAATGGCGCCGGTGGGGCAGGCATCAATGCAGCGCGTGCAGGTTCCACAGCGGTCCGCCACGGGAGTGTCGTAAGGCAATTCAAGATCGGTAACGATGCAACCAAGAAAAAGCCAGGAGCCGGTTTTCTGGTTGATGATGCACGTATTCTTTCCGAACCAACCCACGCCGGCGTATTTCGCAAATACGCGTTCGAGCAGTGGGCCTGTGTCGACATAGGCCTTGGTTCGCTGCGGCGAATTCTGCTCGATCCAGGTTGCCAGGTCCTGCAGCTTCCTTTTGACCGTGTCGTGATAGTCCTCACCCCATGCGTATCGTGAGACCCAGGCCCTTCCCGGTTCGTACTGCGTATAGGCGTGCGCGCTGTTGTAGTTCATCGCGCAGACAATGATGGAGCGGGCTCCCGGCAGGATCGATGCCGACTCCATTTTCATCCCTTTCTGCCGTTCAAGGTATCGCATCTCGCCGGCATATCCCCTTTCAAGCCATTCCGGATAAAACGCAGCTTCACGGAAGGGGCCGAGCGGAGATACTCCCACAAGATCAAAACCGAGAGAGTGCGCCTTATTTTTAATTTCGACGGAGTTCATAGACGGAATTTCTTTTTGAAATTCAGCATTTCTTCCACCGGCTTCACGTTCAGGACGCGGTCTTTTTCGATCCAACCTCTCTGCGCCGTGGCGACTCCGTAGGGAAGGTTCAGCATGTCGTCATAATTGTGAGAGTCAGTGCTGATAATAAAGTGGACTCCCATTTCGCGTGCCTTCCTGCAATGAATATCATTCAGATCGAGGCGGTGAAAATTGGCGTTCACTTCGAGGCAGGTTCGGGTCCGCGCGGCCTCTTTCATCACTTCGTCCAGATCGATATCGTAAGGATCGCGATCGCCAAGCAAGCGGCCCGTGGGGTGTCCGATGACACGTACATAAGGATTTTGCATCGCCCGCACAACGCGAGCCGTCAAGGTTGCGCGATCCTGTTTGAAGCCGGTATGAAGCGATGCAACGACAAAGTCCAGCTTCGCGAGCAGTTCGTCGGAATAATCCAGCGTCCCGTCCTGACGGATATCGACCTCGGTTCCTGCGAGCACGCGAAAATCGGAGTATTTCGCGTCAAGCCTGCGGCACTCGTCGGTATGCTTCATGAGATCTTCATCGGAAAGCCCGCCGGCGACACCGAGGGATTTCGAATGATCCGTCAGGGCAATGTATTTGTAACCGCGCCGGCGTGCGGCGTCGACCATTTCTTCGGCGGAATATTTGCCGTCGGACCAGGTCGTATGCATATGAAGATCGCCGCGAATATCCTCGGGCTCGACGAGGTTCGGCAGCTTGCCCTCGGCTGCGGCTTCCATTTCGCCCCAATCTTCGCGCAGCACGGGTGGGATATACGGCAGTCCGAGCTTTTCGAAGATGTCCCCTTCTTCAGCCCCAGCGAGGCGCTTCTCGCTCGCATCGAATAAGCCGTACTCATTCAGCTTCAGCCCTTGTTTGATGGCGCGCTCACGCATGCGGATGTTGTGGGCTTTGGAGCCCGTAAAATAATGCATGGCAGCACCCCAGCTTTGCGGATCCACCACGCGCAAATCCACCTGCATGTCGTCCTGAACGCGGATTGAAGCCTTCGTTCCACCGTGCGCGAGGACGCTTTCAACGACAGGCATCGTGAGGAACGCCTGAATTGTTTTTGCAGGATCTTTGGATGCAGCGAGGATGTCGATGTCATGAACAATCTCTTTCATCCGCCGCAGGCTGCCCGCGTACGCGACGCGCTCGGCCGTGCCTTCGAGGTACTCGCAGAGCCCTCTTGCAAGCGGGACCGCCCGGCCCAACAAATAATTTCCTCTTCGTCTGCGGTACAACTCGATTCCGCGGAGGATATTATCGACGGTCTTTTGCTTGAATCCCGGAACACATAAGAGCTTGTCGGTCTTGCAAAGCGCTTCCAGATCTTCGATCGTTTCGATGCGAAATCGATCGTAGATTTCCTTGGCAGTCTTCGGGCCGACACTCGGAATCTCCACCATCTTCGCCAGCCCCAGCGGGACTTCCTTCTTCAGTTGTTCGTGAAATTCCATCCTGCCGGTTCGAAGATACTCATCGATTTTGCCCGCCAAATCGCTACCAATGCCCGGAATTTTATCGAGGCTTCCTCCGAGCGACAGCGTCTCGACGTTATCGGCTAGACCTTCGATGTTGAGTGCCGCCCGGCGATATGCGCGTATGCGAAAGGGGTTTGCTCCTTGAATTTCCAGCAAGTCGGCGATTTGATTAAAGACAGAGACGATCTCCAAATTGCGCATAATTGAATTCGGGGACAGTGAGCATTTTCCGTTCAGAAATTGCTCACTGCCCCCGGTTCAATTATAGCAATCTTCGGATATCTCTCGAGATGGCGGTCAGGCATATTCCCTCGCGCCCGCGTGCGTTGTGCAAGTTTTCGGGTGCGGCGAATTGAAAGAGGCGTAAATTTGATTGTGCTTATGCATGTTCATATTGACGTTTGCGGGATAACTCTATACTTCTTAAACATGAGGCGTCTAAAAGCGTAGGGACTTGCTTTGCATCTAAGGGGGAGTTTATGGAAACACTTTTAATGGTTGCCGTGGTTGTCATTACATTGGCGGTCGTCGTCCAGGCGGGAGTGCTTCTGGCGATGTATCTTTTGGCGCGTCGGATCAGTGGCCGCCGCTAGAATCAATCGCGCACACTCTGAAAGCTGTAGGCGATGACCTTCAGCACACCGCACAAATCGCGCGCGACCAGGTGTTGCATGTCCAGGCCATCATCAATGAGACACGCGAGAACATGCGCACACAAGTCCGCGACGTACGCGTAAGGGTTCTCAACACGGTTGATGAGGCGCGCGAAACCGTCATGCGTCCCATCCGCCAGTATTCGGCGATCGCGCTGGGCATTGCTGAAGGCGTGCGCGCTTTTTTTTCCGGAGGTAGACGGGAGCAAGGCAAAAGCCGCGAAGAACACCCCGCCGCCTGATCCGGTTCCTATCGCAAGCGGGAGCGGCAAGACCTAACTGCTGCTGCGGGCGTCCTGCTGCGGCCCTTCCCGCACTTCGTCCCCGCATGCTATATTTCAATTCTTCCGCGCGAGGGCCGTTAGCTCAATTGGCAGAGCAACTGACTCTTAATCAGTAGGTTGGAGGTTCGATTCCTCCACGGCTCATTAACTTACGGACAGTCGAATTATCGGGGTACTTTGGGGGTACTAGACGGCATCAAGTGAGAGGCGTTGACTGATCTGAAGGATGCGGTCCGACTCCGATATCAAACACACGTTGGAGAACATCGCTGCTGACGGGGACGGAAAGCCTTTCCAAAAAGCCAAAGACCACCGGGAGTCCGGTGGTCTTCTCCTATCGACGAAGTGTGTTTCCTACTTCAATGGATGGTAACTTCTCCAGGATTGTGGGCGCCCTGGTTGCCTGGCTGGCCTTCATAACCATGCTGTCCGGGAGGAATCGATGGTGCAACCTTCGGTTCAAGTTCTTCGATGTGAATGTCGAGTTCTTGATGCTTCCTCTCTTCCATGTTTTTAACCCCCTTAGTTCTCCAATTCTTCCGCAGGCGAAAATCTTTCACTGAACAGTCTGGCCGCCGCCGCGACGGGGCGTAAATCAGTCAAATGGACTACACCTAACGGATTAACCCTCAGGGTTAGTTCTTTGATTCCCCATACGAACCAGTCCAGGCGCGCGAACTTCCAGCTTTGGCTGGCAGGCGGAAATAAGTGATCGGGAGGAAAATGAGAAAGAGTACAGTCAGACACAACGACAAGCTGATCGAAAGTGTTGAGGAAACCGCGCAATGTTCGCATGAGATCCCGAAACCCGCTGCCATCCTCGATGAGCCGGGTGTTCACAAAGTGACGAGTCTTAGTAGAAGCACGCGGTGGCGAATGGAACGCCGGGGTGAATTCCCAAAGCGCGTGAAGTTATCGATCGCCCCTACACGCACCTCCGTATCGGGCGTTTGAGTGGCAGTGTTTACTCACCCTTCTGAGACGCATCCAGGACTACCCGTTCATGGGCGCATCGATATTGGCCTTTCGCAATGCGTCCGTAAGAGCGCGATTCGTGGTCTCCCGGCCTTTCTGGTCAATCCACGTTGTCGCGATTAGCAACTGCCATTGCTGTAGCCCATCAACATAGGCCCATCGGGTAGTTGTGATCGGCATTCCTACGCCGCGAACTGCAACTCTTACTTTACTTTCGATGTCCTTCCGCTGTTCGTCTGTTAGGTTGGACCAGATCATCGTAAATTCCTCCGGCTCGGGTCTTTGGTTTTCAATGAGGCAAAATGCGTCCTTTGGAACAACTTTCTTTTCCTTTCACAGCGTCGCTGGCGGTTTAACATCGGCGGGATGAATAATG
>Ga0209761_1001609_pt1 | contig 14675 bp, 12 predicted proteins | sample GraSoi013_1_40cm_4_FD_185818 | JGI IMG/M metagenome (GOLD analysis project Ga0209761, IMG submission 185818) | Grasslands soil microbial communities from the Angelo Coastal Reserve, California, USA - Sample 09_25_2013_1_40cm (SPAdes) (version 2) | ecosystem: Environmental > Terrestrial > Soil >... | reverse complement strand
CGCGATGAGGTCCTTATCGGTGGTCGCTCCAGGATAGTCGGCGCGCGTCGAGTGGAACGCGAGCCAGTCGCCGAAGTGGAAGCCCGAGTCCAGGATCAGGTCGTCCCCGGCCAGCCGCCGCATGTACTCGACCCACGCCCGCATGCTCTCGTACTGCGACTCCAGGATTCGGGTGTCGCCATACGTCAGGTAGACCGTCCACGGGATGATGACGCTGGCATCGGCCCAGCCGGTTGAGCCGCCGCCCTCGGCCTGGCCCCGCGACAGCACGTCAGGGATCACGTGGGGAACGCTGCCGCTCGCCTTCTGGTCTGCGGCCAGATCGGCCAGCCATTTGGTGAAGAAACCGGCCACGTCCATGTTGAAGGCCGCCGTGCGCGCGAACACCTGCGCATCCCCCGTCCAGCCGAGACGCTCGTCGCGCTGCGGGCAGTCGGTCGGCACGTCCAGGAAGTTGCCCTTCTGGCCCCAGACGATGTTGTGCTGGAGCTGGTTGAGAAGCGGATTCGAGGTCTCGAACGCGCCGGTGGGCGTCATGTCGGAGTGGATCACGATGCCCGTGATGGCGTCCGGCGTCGGCGTGCCGGGATACCCTGCCACGGCGACGTAGCGAAAGCCCTGGAACGTGAAGTGCGGCTCGTATACCTCTTCCCCGCCTCCCTTGAGTGTGTACTCGACTGTCTGACGGGCGGAGCGCAGGTTGTCGGTGTAGAAATCGCCCTTCCGGTCCAGCACCTCGGCGTGTCGCAGGCGGACTGTGGTGCCGCGCGGCCCGCGCACCCTGAGGCGCACCCAGCCCACCATGTTCTGGCCCATGTCGAAGACCGTGTCGCCCGACGCCGTGACCAGCATCTTGACGGGCTTCAGTTCCTGGATCTTGCGCACGGGCGGGCCGGCCGGGGCGACGAGGATCTGCTTGGAATGATCGAGCACGCGAACGGGGGCCCAGTCCGAGTCGTGATAGCCCGGCCGGCTCCAACCGTTCTGCTCCAACCGTGCATCGTATGACTCGCCGTCGTAGATGTCGGAGGAGCGGATCGGGCCGGTCGCGGCCTTCCATCCCTTGCCGGTGCGGATCACCTGCTGACGCCCATCCGCGTATCGAAGCACGATCTGTGCGAGCAGTGCCAGTTGATTGCCGTAGCTGTTGCGCTGGTTCCCCCAGGCAAGCCGGCCGCGGTACCAGCCATCGCCGAGCGTCACACCGACGGCGTTCGCACCGGGCACGAGCAGCGCGGTGACGTCGTAGGTCTGGTATTGGAGGCGCTTGTCGTACGCCGTCCACCCCGGTCTGAAGAGCTGATCGCCCACGCGACGGCCGTTCAGCTCCATCTCGTACAGGCCCAGGCTGGTGACGTACACGCGGGCCGAGGCGACGGCGCCGTCCACCCTGAATTCCGAGCGCAGCATGGGGCTGGGATTCGACGCCGCTGTGTCTTCCTTGAGGTCGGGCGTGATCCAATCCGCGGACCAATCGGATGGGCGAAGCAGGCCCATTTCCCAATAGGCGGGGGCGCTCCAGGCGGAGGAACGGCCCGCGTCATCCCAGACGCGGACCTGCCAGTAGTACCGTTGCCCGGACTCCGGCGCCGGACCTGCGTACACCCGGTGAATCGAGGCATCGGACGCCACCTTGCCGGCATCCCACAGGGGATGCCGTTCGAGGGCGCTCGGCTGCTGCGCGACGCGGATCTGGTAGGCCGTCTGGATCGTACCGCGTCGGGACGACTCGATCGTCCAGCTGAGCCGTGGAGCCCGCACGTCGATGCCAACGGGGTTGGCCTGGTACTCCGTGCGGAGCGCGGTGACCTGGAGGGGCGTCTGCGCAGCTGCTGGGTGCGTCAGGCATGCCCAGACACCCAGCGACGCCAGGCAGTGCCGGACCTGTATCCTGAGCGCTTTGGAGATCACGGGACTGCCTCCCCGATCGCCGTCGCGAGCACCGTCTCGGGAGTCCACTGCGCGATCGGGCGTGCGGGGGACAGCCGCCCGCGGCTCATAACCGCCAACCGATCGCACAGTCCGAACAGCTCGGGCAGGTACGAGCTCACGAGCAGCACGGCCTTCCCCGCGGCCGCGGAGCGGACGATGGTGTCGTAGATCTGCGCCTTGCTCCCGATGTCGATCCCCCGCGTGGGCTCGTCCAGGAGCAGCACCTCCGCGTCCTGATACAAGAGCCTCCCGATCGCCACCTTCTGCTGATTGCCGCCCGATAGGGCGCGCACCGGCTGCGCGGGAGTACCCGCCCGAATGCGGAGCGCTCCGATCCACTGGCGCGCCGCCGCGAGCTGCCGCGCGAGGTCGAGCCACCCCCACCGCGACGAGCAGGCGGACAGCCGGGTGGCTGTGAGGTTGTCGGCGATCGAGAGCGGCAGCGCCAGCCCCTCCCGCGTGCGGTCCTCACTCAGATAGCCGAACCCCTGGCTCAGGCGGCACGCGGGACTCGCCCGGTGCACGCCGAGCGGCCGGTCCCGCAGCGCCATCCGGCCCGAGGCTCGAGGCTCGAGTCCGAACAGCGTGCGCACCAGCTCGGTCCGGCCCGAGCCCATCAGGCCGGCGATCCCGAGGATCTCTCCCCGCCGGAGCTCGAAGCTGGCGTGCTTCAGGGCCGGCGGCGCGGCGACGTCCTGTACGGCGAGGATCACCTCTCCGGCACGCGCCCGGGCGCGTTCGGGGAACAGCCCCGCCATGGGGCGGCCCACCATTTGCGCGATCAGGTGGTCGCTGCTGGTCCCCGCGATGAGCCCCGCATCGACGCTGCGGCCGTCGCGGAGGACGGTATAGCGGTCGGCGATTTCCCTGACTTCCTCGAGGAAATGGCTGATGTAGATCACGGCGATCCCACCTGCCGCCAGGCGCCGGATCAATGCGAAGAGGCGCTCCACCTCCTCGCGCTGAAAGCTGCTGGTCGGCTCGTCCATCAGGAGGATGCGCGCGTCCGCCGCCAGGGCGCGGCAGATCTCGATCACTTGCCGTGCGGCGAGGGGCAGCTCCCCCACGCGGCGGTCGGGGTCCAGCTCGGGATGGCCGAAGTGGCCCAGGAGAGCGAGCGCGCGCCGCCGGGCCGCGCGCCGATCGACCCAGCCCCAGCGCGCCGGCTCGATCCCGAGCAGGATGTTCTCCACCACGGACAGCTGCGGGCAGAGGGAGAGCTCCTGGTGGATCAGGGCGATGCCGCACCGCCGCGCCTCGAGCGGGGAGGCCGGAGCGTACGGCCGGCCGTCGACGTGCATCGCGCCGCGATCGGGACGCACGGCGCCGGCTACGATGTTCATGAGCGTGCTCTTGCCGGCGCCGTTTTCCCCGATCAGGGCGTGCACCTCGCCCGCGCCGAGCGTGAGATCGACCCCGTCCAGCGCCACCGTCGGCCCGAACCGCTTGGCGACGTCGCGGATCTGCAGCACGCTCATTGCTCGATGAGATAGCGCGCGATCGGCGGTTTGACGAGCTCCTGCGTCGCCGCGGAGTCGAGGTTCGCCGGCGTGACGAGAGTGACGCCCGTGTCGATGCGGCGCTCGACCGGCTTCCCGTGTAGATGCTCGGCCATCGTCTTCACGCCGAGGTATCCCATGCGCATCGGGTTCTGGACGACGATGCCGTCGAGCTGGCGAGCGCGAATCGCGTCGATCAGGATCGCGCTGGCATCGAAGCCGACGAACCTGACTTTGCCGGCCAGGCCGATGTCTTGTAATGCCAGCAGCATCCCGATCGTCGAGGATTCGTTGGGCGTGAAGATTCCCTGCAGCTCGCCGCCGTAGCGGTTGAGGAGGTTTTCCGAGGCTCGCTTGGCCGTCTCGCGCGTCGGTCCCGCGTACTGATCGGACGACACCAGCTGAACGCCGGGGTACTTCGCGCGGAGCTGCTCGAGAAAGCCGCGCTCCCGGTCGGTCGTGCTGGCGGAGCCCTCGGCATACCGTAACAGCAGGACCTTGCCGCGCCCGCCGAGGATCTCGCCCAGTCGGTCGGCGCCCAGCTGCCCGCCCTTCCGGTTGTCGGTGGCCACGAAGCTGACGATGGCATCCGACTCGAGGTCCGAATCGATGATCACCGTGGGGACGCCGGCGTGCCGGGCTTCTTCCACCGGGCGCACCAGGGCGCGGCTGTCGAGCGGCGCGAGCACGATCCCCTGGATGCCCTGGCTCGCGAAGCCCTCGACCACCTGAATCTGCTGCTCCCGGTCGTCTTCGCGCAGCGGCCCCTTCCAAATGATATTGATCGGAGCGCCCTGGGCCGAGAGCTCGCGCGACGCCTGAATGGCCCCGGCGTGGATGCTCTTCCAGAACTCGTGGGTGGTTCCTTTGGGGATCACCGCGATCGCCAGAGGCTTGCCAGCGCCCGCTTGGGAGCCGGGCGGGCGCGACCCGGACCCGCCGCAGCCGTGAGCGAGCAGAGCGGCGAACAGCATGACGGGTGCCTTCCTCATGGTTCCTCCTCCAGCAGCAGCACGTGGACCGCCTGCGGACCGTGCACGCCCACCACCAGGGTCAGCTCGATGTCCGAAGTGCGCGAGGGTCCGGTGATGAGCGTGATCGCGTGGCTGGCGCGGCTCACGCGGGCGAGCGCGTCGCCCAGCGAATCGCAGATGCAACTCGTGGACAGCAGCGCCACGTGGATCGGTGGAACGAGCGACAACAGGCGGTTGTTCTCCCGCGCCGACTCCAGTACCAGCGTGCCGGTCTCGGCGATCCCCCACTGCGCGGTGGTGACGCCGGCGTCGCACGCGAACAGGCCATCGCGCGAGAGGCCATCGAGGCTCTCCCGCACGAAGCCATCGCCCAGCCCGGACACGAGCCGCTGGACCAGCGGAGCGTCCGAGCCGACCACTCGCCGGGCACCCGCGCTTGTCAGGATGCGGGCCAGGGCGTGGGCGGCTTCTGTGGCTCCGCGCACGACCGTCCATTGTGCGCCAACCGCCGCCAGCTGCTCCGTGAAGCGCGCGACCATATCGAGGGGGTTAGGAGTGGGTGGAACGGACCGGCCGCACGGCGGCGCGTGCTGCGCCGCATCGCTCGATGCGCTCTTCGCCAGGTTCTCGCGGATGGCGTGCAGCATCTGGCTGCGTGCGTCGTCGCTGCGCCTCACGGTGCCTTCCCGCTCAGGCCGGCGCGCCACTGGTCGCGAAAACTCCGCGGCGCGAGGGGGCGGAGATCACGCCCCTTGGTCCAGGCGCCCAGCGGCGGCACGACTTTCAGCATCCGGGTGGCGCGGACCACCCACTCGAACAGGCGCGGCCGCGCCATCACCGCCGCGTAGCCCGAGAACGCGAGGCGTTCGAGCACGCGCTGCTTGCCGGCGCGCGTGGCGACGACCTCCGCGCGCAGGTGGAGCAGCAGCGCCGGGATGTCGATCTTGACGGGACAGACGTCACGGCAGGCGCCGCACAGGCTCGAGGCGTAGGGGAGCTCGGGCGACCTCCCCAACCCGAACAGCTGTGGGGTCAACACCGCGCCGATGGGGCCTGGATAGACCGACCCGTACGCGTGGCCGCCGATCTGCCGGTATACCGGGCAGGCGTTGAGGCACGCGCCGCAGCGGATGCACGCGAGCGTCTGCCGGGTCACCGGGGACGCCAGCAAGCGCGAGCGGCCGTTGTCGAGCAGCACGATGTGCAGCTCCGCCGGCCCCTCATCCTCCGGGCGCCGCTTCGCGCCCGTGAGCAGCGATTGATACGCCGTTAGGGCCTGGCCGGTACCGGATCGCGGGAGCAACTGCAAGAAGACTTCCAGATCGGCAAAGCGCGGGATCACCTTCTCGATCCCCATGAGCGCGACGTGGGTGCGCGGCAGGCTGGTGGTCAACCGCGCATTCCCCTCGTTCTCGAGGATCAGGATCGTTCCGGTCTCCGCGACTGCGAAGTTGACGCCCGACACCCCGAGATCCGCCTCGGCGAAGCGGCGGCGTAACGCTTGCCGGGCCACGGCCGTCAGCGTCGCGACGTCGTCGGAGGGCTCGATTCCGAGTCGTTCGGCGAACAGCGCCGCGATCTGCCGCTTCGTCTTATGGATGGCCGGGACCACGATGTGTGACGGCGTCTCGCCGGCGAGCTGGACGATGTACTCGCCGAGGTCGGTCTCTACCGGCTCGATGCCGCGCGCCGTGAGGGCGGCGTTCAGGTGGATCTCTTCCGACGCCATGCTCTTGCTCTTCACGACCGTGCGGGCCCCCCGCTGCTCGGCGATCCGGCCGATGACCTCGCACGCCTCGGCGGCGTCGCGCGCCCAATGCACGCGCGCGCCGGCGCGCTCGGCATTGGCGCTGAACTCCTCCAGGTAACGGTCGAGGTGCAGCAGCGTTTCATCCTTGATCGCACGGGCCCGGTCGCGGGCGCCCTCCCAATCCGGAGCGGTGGCCAGCGCCGCCCGCCGCCGCTCGCCGAACAGCGTCGTGGCCTGGCGCAAGGCGTCGCGCAGCTGTCCGTCAGCCAGCGCCGCGCGCGCGTTGCGGTCGAACGTCATGACGTGGACGCCAGGACTTCCGCGAGGTGCAGGGCGCGGACGGAGGACCCCCGACGTGACAGCCGCCCGCCGATCTGCATCAGACAGCTGGCGTCGCCGGACACCACGGCGTCCACGCCGGCCCGCTCGATAGCGTCCACCTTCTCGTCGAGTATCGCCACCGAGATCTCGGGATACTTCACAGCAAAGGTGCCTCCGAAGCCGCAGCACGTCTCGGCCCCCGGGGGGGGCAGCTCGACCAGCTCCACGCCCCGTACGTGGCGCAGCAGGCGTCGCGGCTCGTCCTTGATCCCCAGGTCACGGAGGCCGTGACAGGCGTCGTGCCAGGTGAGCCGGCCCGGGAAGCTCGCACCGACGTCCTCCACGCCCAGCCGGTTGACCAGAAAGGCGCTGAGCTCGTGCGTCCGCTGCGCCACTGCCCGGGCCCGCGCGCGCCAGCCCGCATCCTCCAACAGCTGCTCGTAGTGGTGCAGCATGGCGGTGCACGATCCCGATGGGCTGACGATCGCGTCGGCGCCGCTGGACTCGAAAATCTCGATGAGCCGCCGGGCCAGCGAGCCTGCCTCCGGACGGTACCCGGTGTTGAACGCCGGCTGCCCGCAGCACGTCTGGCGCTCGTCGAACTCCACCGCGCAGCCCACCCGCCGGAGCACTGCCACCGCGCCGACCGCCGCCGCTGGCCAGAGCTGATCCGCCAGACAGGTCACGAACAGCGACACGCGCATCGCAGACCTCAGCTCGAGAGAGTGACGACGCCCTTAACGTAATCCGGCGCACTGTGGTCCCCCGTGAAGGCCCGGGCGACGGAGTCGAGCGACGGGTAGCGATGGGTGATCAGCGACGCGACGTCCACCTGTCCGCTCTCGATCAGCCGCAGCGCGCGGGCGTAGGTGGACGGCTGGCCGTCGGCCCCGAAGCCGCCGGAGGCGCCCACCGGCGAGAGCAGGGTTGGCTCCAGAAATTGGAGCTGGCTCAACACGCTCAGCTCCGCGCCCGCGTGGCCGTGCCCGTACAGGAGGATCGTCGCCTGCTTGCGGACCAACGCCGCGATCGACGCGAACACCTGCCCCGATCCGGTGGCTTCGACGAGCAGCTCGGCACGACGTCCGCACGTTCGCTCGTGCACGACCTCGACCGGGTCGGCTGCCGTCGGGTCGATCGTGTCCGCGCCGAGCCGCTCCGCGAGCGCACGCTTGCGAGCGCTGGGCTCGCTCACGAGCAGCAGCCCGTCGTAGCCGAGCACGTTGCGCAGGTATTGCACCCACAGCAGGCCTGCGGGACCAGCCCCGCAGATCAGGGCGTGGCGGACCTGGCCGCCCTTGCCGCCTCTGCCGCTCCTGCCGTCCGGCACGGCATAGCGCGCCGGCGCGCGGGTGAGCACGTCCGACGAGTGCACGATGCAGCCCAGCGGCTCGGTCAGCGCGGCGGCGGCGGCATCCAGGTCGGAGTCGATGCGCACCGCGTTCGCCGCCGGGATCGCCAGGTACTCGGCGAATCCGCCCGGAAGGCCGGTGATGCCGTGCTCGCGGTAGAACTCGCACTGATGCGAATCGCCGCTCGCGCAGTACTCGCACAATGGCGACCGCGCTTCGCTCACACAGCTCCTCCCCTGATCGACCACCACCCGGTCGCCGGGACGCAGGTTGCGGACGTCCTTCCCCACCGCCTCCACGATGCCCGCGATCTCGTGCCCCAGGATCTGCGGCTGGTCCGAGAGCCCGATCGGCCGCCCGCGCGCGTCACGGTTGTAGTTCGCATGTCCGGCGAAGATGTGCAGGTCGGTGCCGCACAGCCCCACCGCCGTGACGCGCACCAGGACCTCGCGCGCACCCGGATGCGGGGAGGCGACGTCCCGCACCTCGATCCGGCCGACGTCCACCAGCACCGCGGCCCTCACGGGAGGCCTGCGCCAAGGTTGCCTTCAAGCACGAGCACCGCCGCGATGGTGCTGGGCGGCACTGCCGGCAACTGGACCACGAAACCGGAATCGGACTGCTCGACGGTGAGCGGCCTCCCGTCGGCGAGGAGGCGGGCGCGCAGCGGCTTCTCCTTCATCCCGGCGAGCGTCAGCTTGCCGTCTTTGGGCCAGTCGAAGACGAGGGCATACACCTTTCCCGGTTTGGCGGTGTAGCGGCCCCACGCCGGCATCCCGTATGGGCTCACCGTCGTGCCGTAGATGGCCTCGCCGTTGAGCTTCATCCAGTCACCCATCTCGCTCAGCCGCGACACGATCGGCGCGGGAATCAGTCCGTCGGCCGTCGGCCCGACGTTGAGGAGGAAGTTCCCACCCTTGGAGGCCACGTCGATCAGCGTGCGAACCAGCGTCCGCGTGTCCTTCCAGTCGTCGTCATAGGACTTGAACCCCCAGGTGTCATTCATCGTCATGCACGTTTCCCAATCGACGCCGGGGAGCCCCTCGGGCGGGACCCGCTGCTCGGGCGTGCCGAAGTCGCCCAGGCCGACGCGTCCCTCCTGGTTGAGGCCGCTCAGCCCCTGGCGTGTGTGTCCCACCCGGTTGTTGACGATGAGGCTGGGACGGATCGTGCGAACGTAGGTGTACAGATCCCGGCCCCGCTCGTCGCTCCAGTCCGCGATCCACTCGCCGTCGAACCACAGGACGTCGATGGAGGGGTATTGGGTGAGCAGCTCTTTGAGCTGGGGCTTCATGTAGGTCTCGACATAGCGGCCGAAGTTGGGATTGCTCCACGTGCGCGCGTTGTAGTCGGGGTAGTTGGGCCCCTGGGCGTCCGGGTGGTGCCAATCCATGATCGAGTAGTAGACCCCGAACTTGAGGCCGGCCCGGTGGGCCGCCTCCGACAGCGCCTTGATGGCGTCCCGCTTGTACGGCGTCGCGTCCATGATGTCGTAGCTCGAGACCTTCGAGTCGAAGATCGCGAAGCCGTCGTGGTGCTTGGACGTGATGATGATGTACTTCATGCCGGCGTCCTTGGCGATGCGCACCCACTCGTCGGCGTCGAATCGCGTGGGGTTGAAGCGGTGTACGTACTCCTCGTACTCGGGGATCGGGATGTGCGCCTGGCTCATGATCCACTCGCCGATGCCCGCGACACGCTCTCCCTTGTGCGTGCCGGCCGGCACGGCGTAGGCTCCCCAGTGGATGAACATCCCGAACTGCGCATCGCGCCACCACGCCATGCGGGCGTCGCGTTGCGCGGGGGTCTCGGGCGCTTGGGCTTGCGCCAGCAGCGCCAGCAGGACGAAGTGGCTGATCGACATCGGTCCTCCCGCAGGTTGTTGTAGAGGTTGGTGGAGGATGGTGGAGGTGGTGGAGGTTACACTTTCAGAACCTCCACAACCTCCGCCAACCTCCACTAGCCTCCTTTCCACACTGGTCCGTCCGGATACGCGTACGCCGCCAGGCTCTCCGGCCGCATCGTGATGCTGTACCCGGGCGCGGTGGGGACCACGTATTGGCCGTCGCGCACGACCACGGGGTCCACGAAGTGTTCGTGCAGGTGATCCACGTACTCGACGACGCGATCGTCGAGGGAGGCGCTGACGCAGATGTAGTCGAACACCGCGAGGTGCTGCACGTACTCGCACAGGCCGACCCCACCGGCATGCGGGCACACGGGAATGCCGAACTGCGCGGCGAGAAGCAGCACCGCCAACACTTCGTTGACGCCGCCCAGCCGGCAGCTATCGATCTGGCAGAACCGGATCGCGCCCGCCTGCATGAGCTGCTTGAACATCACCCGGTTGTGGCACTGCTCGCCGGTGGCGACGCCGATGGGCGCTACGGCCCGCGCGATCGCGGCGTGGCCCAGCACGTCGTCCGGGCTGGTCGGCTCCTCGATCCACCAGGGATCGAACCGCGCCAGCTCGCGCATGCTGGCGATCGCCTCCCCCACGTCCCATACCTGATTGGCGTCCAGCATGAGCTTGCGGTCCGGCCCGATCTCCCGGCGCACGATAGCCGCCCGTCGTAGATCGTCCTGGAGGTCGCGTCCCACCTTGATCTTGAAGTGCGACCAGCCGCGCGCCACCGCCTCGTGGCACAGGCGGCGGATCTGCTCGTCGGCGTAGCCGAGCCACCCGGCCGACGTCGTGTACGCGGGGTAGCCGCGGCGCCGGATCTCCGCTTCGCGCTCGGCTCGCGTGGGCTCGTGGCGCCGCAGAATAGCGAGCGCCTGCTGGGGCGTGAGCGCGTCGCTCAGGTACCGGAAGTCGATGCAGCGCACCAGCTCCTCCGGACTCATGTCGCGCAGCAGCTGCCACAGCGGCTTGCCCTCCGCTTTGGCGTAGAGGTCCCACACCGCGTTCACGAGGGCGGCCGTCGCCAGGTGCAGCACCCCTTTTTCCGGTCCCACCCAGCGCAGCTGGGAGTCGCCGGTCAGGCGCCGCCAGAAGCGTGCCATGTCGGCCTTGATCTCCTCGAGGGTGAGCCCCCGAACGAGCGGCGCCAGCGTCCGGACCGCCGCCACACACAGCTCGTTCCCCCGCCCGATGGTGAACGTGAGGCCATGTCCCTCCAGGCCGTCGGGGCGATCGGTGGAAAGCACGACATAGGCCGCCGAATAGTCCGGGTCCGGGTTCATCGCGTCAGAGCCGTCCCGCTCTCGCGAGGTCGGAAACCGGATGTCGTGGACGTCGACGCGCGTGATGGTGGTCGGAGGGGAGGCCATGGCTCACGTCGCCGTAAAGCCGCCGTCGACGGGGAGCGCGACGCCGGTGACGAAGGAGGCCTCGGGGGAGACGAGCCAGAGCGCGGCGGCGGCGCACTCCTCTGGCGTGCCCAGGCGCCCCAGCGGCTGGGCGGCGGCATACTGCGCCCAGGCGGCGGCAGGGTCGGGCATGGCGTCGGCGAACCGGCGGAGCATCGGTGTGTCGATGATCCCCGGGCACAACGCGTTCACGCGGATGCCGCGGGCGGCGTAGTCGAGCGCCAGCGCCTTGGCCAGCAGCACCACGGCGCCCTTCGATGCGCAGTACACCGGTGAATCGGTCTGCGCCACGAGCCCCGTCTTGCTCGCCGTGAAAAGGATCACGCCGCCCTCGGCCTGACCGAGCATGATGGGAATCGCGCGCCGCGCGGCGTACAGCGGGCCCTTCACGTTCACGTCCAGCACCCGGTTGATTTCGTCGTCGACGCTGTGCGGGAGGAGCTTGGGCAGCGTGATGCCGGCGTTGCAGAACAGGATGTCGAGGCGGCCGTAACGCTCGACGCACACGTCGATCATGCGCTCGCTGTCGGCGCGCCGGCCGACGTCGGCGCGCACGAAGCACGCCGTCCCGCCCGCCTGCGCGATCGCCTGGACCACCGCCTCGCCCTCGGCGTCTTGAATGTCGGCCAGCACGAGCTGCGCGCCCTCCCGTCCGAACCGGAGGGCGCTCGCCCGCCCGATGCCGGTGGCGGCGCCGGTGATGACTGCTGCCTTTCCCTTGAGGCGCACGTTAGCCATACGCCCGCACGCGCTGGCGAGCGGAGCCGAGCCCGTCGATGCCGAGCTCCACCTCGTCTCCCTCGACGAGGTAGCGCGGCGGGCTCTGGCCGAGTCCCACGCCGGGGGGGGTGCCGGTGGAGATGATGTCGCCGGGCAAGAGCGTCATGAACTGGCTGATATAACTGACGAGCGCCGGCACGTCGAAGATGAGCTCGCGGGTCGAGCTGCACTGCTTGGTCGCGCCGTTCACCTTGAGCCACAGGCGCAGGTCGTGCACGTCGCGGATCTCGTCCGGCGTAGCGAGGAAGGGCCCGAGCGGGGCGAAGCTGTCGCAGCTCTTGCCCTTCACCCACTGGCCGCCGCGCTCGAGCTGGAAGGCCCGTTCGGAGTAATCGTTGTGGAGCACGTAGCCGGCGACGTACCGCAGCGCCTCGTCCCGCTCGACATACGCCGTCCGACGCCCGATCACGACCGCCAGCTCCACCTCCCAGTCCAGCTTGGTGCCGTTTCTCGGGATGAGGACGTCGTCGTTGGGACCGCTGATCGCGCTGGTCGCCTTGAAGAAGAGGACCGGCTCGTCCGGGACCGCCATGCCCGACTCGCGAGCGTGGTCGCGATAATTGAGGCCCACGCACACGATCTTGCTCGGTCGGCACAGCGGAGGCCCCAGCCGCACGCCGTCGGCGACCACGGGCGCGGCCGCGCCCTCCCGTCCGAGCCAGCGCGCCAGCCGCTCGAGGCCGCCGGATCCGAAGAATGCCTCGTCATAATCGGCGCCGAGCGCAGCTGCGTCGATGCGCCGCCCGTCGGGCAGGAGCAGCCCCGGCCGTTCCCGGTTCGGCTCGCCGAAGCGGATGAGCTTCATGGGTCACATCTTCAGGGTCACGAAGCCGCCGTCGATCGCGTAGTTGCTTCCGGTGATGAAGGCCGCGGCGTCGGAGCAGAGGAACAGGGCGAGGTCGGCGATCTCTTCCGGCCGGCCCATCCGGCCGATCGGCTGCGTGCGGGACAGCTCCTCGAACATCTCGCGCTCCCGGCCCGGATAGTTCTTGGCGAGGAATCCGTCGACGAACGGCGTGTGCACACGTCCCGGGGCGATCGCGTTGCAGCGGATCCCGTGCGCCACATAGTCGCGCGCCACCGAGTACGTCATCGTCAGCACCGCCCCTTTGGTCATCGAGTAGGCGAACCGATCCGCGAGGCCGACGGTGGACGCGACTGAGGCGATGTTGAGGATCACCCCGCCGCGCCCTTTCAGCTCCGGGACCGCCGCTTTCATGCAATTGTAGACGCCCTTGACGTTCACGGCGTAGAGCCGGTCGAGGTCTTCCTCGGACGTCTGCTCCACGTTGCCGATGTGTGCGATCCCGGCGCTGTTGACGAGGATGTCGACCGGGGCGAACCGCTGCGCGACCGCCTGGAAGGCGTGTTCCACGTCGGCCTGCCGGCTCACATCGCACGGGACCGCGGCGGCTGCGCCGCCGCAGGCCTCGATCTCGCGCGCCACGTCGCGCGCCGCCGGCTCCGCGATGTCCAGCACGGCGACGCGCCCGCCGGCGCGCGCGAAGCGGAGGGCGATCGCCCGGCCGATCCCCGACCCTCCACCGGTCACGATCGCGACCTTGTGCTCGATCTCCCTCATAACCCGTAGACTCGCGCGGCGTTGTCGCCGTAAAATCGGCTCCGGTCCGGCGCGCTCCATCCCTGGGTGAAATGCTCGGTGAAGCCGTACCAATCGCGGTAGTCTCCCGCGAGGGTGAGGACCGGCCAGTCGCTGCCGTACAGCACCCGCTCGGTGCCGAAGCACTCCACCACCCGCGTGGCGTACGGGAGCAGGTCCTCCGCGCACCATCGCTCCGCCGCCTCGGTCAAGAGTCCCGACAGTTTGCAGCACACGTTTTCGTGGGCCGCGAGCCGCGCCAGTCCGGCGCTCCACGGCTCGAAGCAGCGATCCCGGATGGCGGGCTTGCCGCAATGATCGAGGACGAAGCGCGTGTCCGGGCAGTCGCGGACCAAATCGGCGACCTCGTGCAACTGGTCGTGCGTCGCGCACAGATCGAAGACGAGCTCCCGTCGTCCCACCTGTCGGACCCCCTCCACGAACGCACGCTGCCGGCAGAAGCCCGCGGGTTGCCCCTGGATGTTATGGCGGATGCCTTTGATCGTGCGGCACGCGGCGAGCGCGTCGAGCTCACGATCGATCGTCTCGCAGTCGGCGAGGTTGGCGAACGCGACGATGCCGGCGAGACGCGGCTCCGCCCGTGCGAGGCGTTCCACGAATGCCACTTCGCGCCAGGCCTCTTCGGGCCGGCAGTTGCATTCCACGAACACGACGCGGGCGATGGGGATCGCCCCTGTCGCCGCCCCGTAGTCCGACGGGAGGAAAGCCCGGCCAAGCGACGGTACGCCTTCCAGCCAAGGATAGTGCAACTCGGCGGGATCCCAGAAATGCACGTGCGCGTCGACGACCGGTGGCCGCATCTCCTCGGGAAGCTGTCGCCGAGGGGCCAGAAGCTCAATCCCGCCACCTGGCGGCCCCCGAGCCCCGCGACTATTCTGCACGCTCACCCTCCGAAGCGATGCCGGAGCGCATGCCCGATCCCATCTCTCGCCGCGACTGGCTGACGGCCATTGCCGCGGCCGGCGCCGGGGCGGTGGGGGCACCGGGTGTCAGCGCCGGGCCGCCTCCGGCCGGGCGTCCCCCCCTCGAACCCCGCCCCATCCTGCCGCTCACGTCCACGAGCGACGTGTTCACGCCGAGTCATGGCCGGGCGTTCATGAGATTCAGTTTCCCCTTCCCGGAGCCGTCGGTCGA
>Ga0209761_1001608_pt1 | contig 14685 bp, 13 predicted proteins | sample GraSoi013_1_40cm_4_FD_185818 | JGI IMG/M metagenome (GOLD analysis project Ga0209761, IMG submission 185818) | Grasslands soil microbial communities from the Angelo Coastal Reserve, California, USA - Sample 09_25_2013_1_40cm (SPAdes) (version 2) | ecosystem: Environmental > Terrestrial > Soil >... | reverse complement strand
AGTGAACTTGGAGAGCTTCTGCAAGCTTGTTGATGTTGTAGGGTTCTCTTCGTAGGAGGTTGATGATTCTTCCACGGTTGGGACCTCCTCGGGACCCGGCCAGAACATACCACAACAGACGTTTCCACGATACTTCCGAACCGGACCTGGGCATCCCCACGTTTCTGCCGTCCTGGATATCATCCCAACCACGACATGCATTAAGACTTGGCCAGACTAGAGGGAGGCTAGTCTTCCTTTAGAAGGTAGGTCAGGATTAGGTCAGGATTAGGTGCGAGTCCAAGCGGGGGCCAACGCGGAATCTAGGACCTCGCTTCAAGGCTGTTCGTTTCTTGCTCGACCCAGAATAAGACAGTGGGTCTCTTGAAAGACGTCGAGACGTAACATGACGGTTCGCATTAAGCTCAACCCCAGGTCACCTTTGGACATACGCAGACTTACTAAGATACCCGATTTGGGCAATAACTTAAGTCCGGTTCGACAGTCGGTGAGAGGTGGAAGATGAGAACGACTAAAGGCATTCTCCTATTGCTATCGGCTCTTTTGCTGACGGGGTTTCTACCGGCGACAGTTTTCGCTGATAATGGCCACAAGACCTACCAGTACCTGCTAGGCGTAGACCCTCTCTGCAGCCTTGCCCCGGATGCCTGCCCTGATGTATCAAGCGCGCCGAATGGCGATACTGTGGCGGTCGCAGGAATGGGCACCTTCGACATTCGCTCAATGACAGCAACAGGCAGCGGCACTTTCGTCCATACAATGGCCGACGGGACCATACGCGCATCGGGCACCTGGCAAGCAACCAAGCTAATCGCGTTCCACTCCTTCGGAAGCGGGTCTGCTCAAGGACTACCATCGAACTTTGAAGGTGGGCTTGCGCTCATTCAGGTGACACTGAAAGTTCACGACACGCCGGTCTTCAACGCTGTGCTGAAGGTGGGCTGTGAACTCGGGAACCCGCCCGGAGGATGGCATGAAGGAATAGAGCTGACTGTGCTAGGAGCAGGGATCAACTTCAATGAAAAAGTCAGCGGATTCACGCTGTTCATTCTGCAATAGAACAGAGCTCGTCAATCCAAACAAACTCCCCTTTTTTGTCTAGTTTCCTGAGCTGAGACGTTCCCTCGTAAACATAGAACACACTCCTTCAACTAGCATCTATGCGCGAGTTGGATTTCAGCATCGACTGGGAGAGCTGGTCGTCAAGGAACTAAAGCTTTCTTTGAGAGACGACTAGCCGGGAACGAAACACTGGTTCTTCGAGGAGAACCGTCCCAAGGAATACGCCGCCTCCCCCGCCAATCAGGCCTGGAATCGGACGCTGGAATTCCTGAACAACATGCTCAAATGATCAAAATCGAGTCTGACCTTCTCGTGGAGAATCTTTAGCGGAGTCCCAGTAAAAAGGGAAGCCGGCTGCTGTTAATTGGATCGACTCAACAAATCAAGGTAGATTGCTCATACGTCCTGATAGATTGCAGCCCGATGATTTGCTGGAGTGAATGCGTATACTTTGTCTGTCTCTGGGTTGTAGGCAATAGTATGCGCTCCCATCTCCGTCTTCACCGTCTGAATAAGCTTAATTGTTTCAGTGTCGAAGACATCGATTACCCCTGGCTCTCCGATCGCCACGTAGAGGTGGTGCAGACGGGAATTGTAGAATATCACATCGGGAGAGCCACTCAGGTCGGAAACGCGTGATACTCTTCCCGATTGCAAATTGACCGTGAATAGGTCGCCTTGGTCACAGGCGCAGAAGAGCCTTCGATTCTCCGAGTCGATGTCGAGGCCATGGGGACCAGTGACGGGAATATCGTAGCTGGCTGTTATTCCGTCAGGATCTTTACTTTCGATAGCGACTATCTGTGGCGGCTTGGAAACGTTGACGTAAAACCGGTCCATCTTGCTATCGAAGACCGTCCACCGTGTTCTTCCAGGCACAATAATGTCGGCAGTTAGAATCTTCTTCTTCGTCTCAACCATAGAGACGGTGATTGGATTAGGGTCATCCTGCTTGGACACGTTTGCCGCGAGAAGAGTGTTCCTTGAAGGGTCGAAGGCTAATCCGTTGGGGAAGCCTCCCACCCTTACCTTCTCCAGCTTCTCCTCTCGACCATGAGGAAATACTCCTACAGTCTTCTCGCCACGGTTAGAGGTGAATACCAAATCCTTCTCGTTAGAGACGAGTACGCCAGCTACGCCGGGAAGGCCAGGAATCGAATGAAGATATTTGTCGTGGCGGGAGTCGATTACGTCCAATGCGTCATTTGAGGTATGAGCAACGTATAGCGTCCCTGACTTGACGTGGACGGCGGCGTGGTCGAAGCCGCCCTTCGTCTGGTGTGCAGGTAAGTCTACGTAGCCGAGATGATTGAGAAAATCTGGGACCTACCTTGCAGGCTGCGCGATGTTGTACTCTAGCTTCTGAGTTCCTTCCGTTTTGAGCTGGCAGTACTTGTACAATGCGTCGTAGGTCGGAAATTGTAGTCGCATGTTGTCAAAGTCATCCTTTGCAAGATTTCGAAAACCATGTGCTACAGCCTCTAAGCCTGCCGACTCGGGCGGCGCGTTCGGAATCTTCGCGTCGGCTCCTCTCACTATTTTGGCGAGTTCGAGCAGTGCTGGGTCCGTTAGCTTGTACTTTTTGATGATGGCGTCAAAGCTGACGCGTTCTTCGCCGTTCTCTTTGTAATGAGTGAGTTCCACGCCCTTCGCATCATATGCTATTGCTCCAGTGTCTTTGACAACTTGCGGAATCGTCTCCGGTGGGACGAATAGGAATTCTGGGTTCTTGTCCACGAACTTCTTGATTAGCCAGGGGCAGGCGATCCTATCCACTTTAGCTTTTTCACGTGTAACCCATTTCATAATTTACTTCAAAACGGATTCATTCACCTCCACACTTGACGTATAAACCTGACTAATCAAGAAAACATTGCTAGTGGCTTTGACCCTTCCGGACCTGTCGTCTAAGGTCTGGTGGATATTTGTTTCTGAAGTAGTCGTAGATTGTGGCGTCAGGCTCGCTCGCGTTTCTCTGAGTTCTCCTCTCATAGTCGAGATCGTTCAAGAGGATACCAGAACCTCCCGAATAAAACGGACTGCTCGGTAGATCTCGCCGAACTTCGACTATATACTGCCTTGAACGACAAACGAGCTTCTTTCAAATACAAGCAATACCCCATTGCTTCGCAAGTAGCCATGAGCCTCCAGGCGACCACACCAGCAGTCAAGCAGAAATCTGGCTATCGCTTTGTCAAATATACGTTCTTCAAACTGGACTCGGCCTGGAGAAAGCTTCCCTCAAAAAAGAGAGAGTTCTCGAGGAGAAGCTTCCTTTCATCTATCAATCGGAACGAGAAAGAGACTAGAGCTAGATCCTATTCGCTTGTCGGAACTAGAGGCGATGTTGACTTCATGCTGTGGACAATAACCCGCTCTCTCGAGACTCTCCAAGGCTTCCACTCAGACCTTCTCAAAACCGAACTGGGAAGCTATCTCTCCACACCCTACTCATACCTCGCATTGCTACACCCATCAGAATATTTCGGACGACCTTCAGAGAAGGAACCTGTCGGCTCAAGGTACCTTTTCGTCTATCCCTTCACCAAGAAGAGAGAGTGGTATGGGTTGCCCTTCGAAGAGAGACGCAGAATAATGAGAGACCATGTCCAAGCCGGCCAGAAATACCCCTCAGTCACAATACACACATCATACTCTTTCGGAATAGATGACTACGAGTTCGTACTCTCATTCGAAACAGACTATCCAGAGGACTTTCTCAACCTGGTCATGGACCTCAGAACCACCGAGGCGAGCAAGTATACGGCGCTGGAGACTCCCATTTTCACCTGTATCAACGTTGAGCCCGAGAAAATGCTAGACCTCCTCGGCCCATAACACAAGACGAGGCGCTATCCTTGACTGATTTCGAGAACGATAACTTCCTAAGAGCCTGCTGGAAAAAGGAGACCGAGTTTACTCCGATCTGGTTCATGAGACAGGCCGGCAGATATCTGGAGAGCTATCGAAAGGTCAGGGCGAAAAACGATGTCCTCACAATCTGCAAAACCCCAGAGCTTTCAGCAAAGGTCACCGTTGATGCAACAACAGAGCTAGGAGTTGACGCTGCAATCATCTTCGCCGACATAATGCTACCCCTCGAAGGAATCGGCCAAAGCTTCAAGCTTGTAGATGGCGTCGGCCCAATAGTAGAGAAGCCGATAAGACAGATGGAGGACGTAAAGAGGATCGGAAAATTCTCTCCGAAAGATCACGTGCCCTTCGTCACAGACGCGATCGAGCTGGCCATCCAACAGTTGGACGGACGCGCGCCTCTGATCGGCTTCTCTGGAGCGCCTTTCACCCTTGCCTCCTATCTGATAGAAGGAAACCCATCGCGGGATTTTACGAAAACTAAGAGAATGATGTACGCCGAGCCAGAAGCATGGACGCTGCTGATGACCAGGCTGTCCAGCATGATCCACGATTATCTCTTGGCGCAAATTCGAGCCGGGGTGGACGCGGTCCAGCTCTTTGACACCTGGTCAGGCTGCCTCTCTCCATTCGACTACGAAAAATTCGTGCTGCCATTCAACAAACAAATATTCGAACGCCTGAAACCGGGAGGTGTTCCTCGAATACACTTTGGGGTAGGAACTGCCGGAATATTGAAGTTGATGAGGGAAGCAGGCGGTGACGTATTCGGGATCGATTGGAGAATCTCATTAGACGAAGCGTGGGCTATTCTTGGCGACATTGCAATCCAAGGTAACCTCGATCCGGCGATTCTGCTGGGCGGGAACGAGCTTGTCCACACGAGGTCCAAGGAAATCTTGTCGAGGGTGGGCGGTCGTCCCGGCCACATTTTCAACCTCGGCCATGGAGTTCTTCCAGAAACATCCCCGGAACACGTGAAAAACTTGGTTCAATTTATTCATGGGACTACCCGAACCAAACAATAGAGGAGTCGCGCGACATGGGCAAACGTCAAGCGGTTCTACTGATGGCATACGGCAGCCCGAATTCACTTGACGAGGTCGGAGAATACCTGCGCCAGGTAAGAGGGGGAAGGTTGCCAACGTTTGAGGAGGTTGAACGTTTGCGCGAAAAATATCGCCAGGTCGGTGGCCAGACCCCTCTCCTGAAAGTAACTCTAGCCCAAGCAAAAGCGCTGGAGGAGAAGCTTCGGTTTGAGCGATTCGATTCAAAAGTGTATGTCGGAATGAAGCACTGGCACCCGTTCGTCGAGGATGTTGTCGAGAAAATCGGGAAGGATGGCGCTTCGAGCATTATCGGACTCGCACTTGCTCCCCACTACTCCAAGCTGAGTATAGGTGGGTATGCGGACGCCGTCGGACGAGGCTTGGCTCGAACTGGAAGACCGGTCCCGTTTACCATGGTAGAGAGCTGGCATGACCAAGAATCTCTCATCGGCGCGTTGTCACGACGAGTCCATGACTCTCTCGAGAAGTTCAGCGAGCCCTCTAACGCGATTGTCCTGTTCACGGCGCATAGTCTCCCCAAGAAGCTAGTCGCCGACGAAGATCCGTATTGGAGCCAGCTTCAGGAGACCAGCTGGCTCGTTGCTGGAAAATCAAGAATCAAGTTCTGGGATTTCGCCTTTCAGAGTGCTGGACTTCCCATCGGGGCTTGGCTTGGACCCACCATGAAAGAGAAGATTGCAGAGTTGTGCGAGAAAGGGTTTCGCGAGTTGTTGGTCTGCCCCCTCGGCTTTGTTTCTGATCACTTGGAGGTACTCTATGATCTGGACATTGAGGCAAAGGGCTACGCCGCGTCTCTAGGCGCGAGACTCACGAGAACTGCCTCTCTCAATGATGACCCAGAGTTGATCGACGCCATTGTATCGAGGCTCAGGCCGCTCCTGGCGAAGGAGACGATAACCGCCTAGCGGTCGGACCCGAGGCTGCCTACGAGAACGCTTTGGCTAATTCTTTCAAGGTCGCTGGCTAAGCTTGCAATGAGCTTTCTCAGCGGTTTTCTCTCGGTGACGTACGTTGCTGGCTTTGAGAGTCGTGACTACGGATTCGTGCTGCAGAATCCAGTTTTAGCCTGACCTGGTTCCGACTCTGTTCCTAATTTCCCGGTCATCGTCTAGGACCAGAGTGACGTTCTTCCTCCTCGTACTTCTTCACAAGCTCGCCTATCGCGTCTTCGATAAGGTATCTACCCGGAACGCTTGGGTCTATGCCAAGCTCTCGGAGCTTTTCAGCGGTTGCGGGACCTATAGCCCCTACCAGACTAGAACTCATGAGGTTGATGAGATGCGACCTTGGTATCTCACGTTCGGCCAAACTAAACAGGTTGGAGGCTGAAACTGCACTCGTGAACAGAATCGCCTGGAATTGTCCTTTTACAAGTCCGGTGAGGAAACCCCCTACACTCTCTCTATTCGCTGGGATGACTGACTCGTAGATGATGATCGTCTCTACTGATGCCCCTCTCGAAGTAAGTGAGGTCGCTAGGCGCACGTCGGCAGCTGAGGATCTGACTAGAACTACTCGCTGCCCTTTCATCTGGAACCTTAACAGACAATTCGCTATTCCGGTGGAGCTGTAACTCTCCGGGACGACCACATCCAGAACACCATAATTTCTTAGCGCTGCCCTGGTCTTTGGACCAACTGCCATAATCCCGACCTGGCCAGAAGCGCTCGGCAGAACGCTAGAGTGTGACTTCAGCATATCAAAGAAAGCACCAACACCGGTGGGACTCATGAAGACAAGCCAATCAACAGGACCCGCGGCTATCACTCTTGAGAATTCCTTGAGAATACTCGATTGTTCCAGAGGTCTCAGCTCAACGGCGTGGACAATGAATGGGTTCCATCCGAGCCTTCTCACAAACCTAGAGGTTTCTTCTCCCTGGCCAACGGGACGGGTTATGGCGATGGACTTCCCGGTGGACATTCTAGACGTAGACAGTTCTCCAGCTCTCTGCGATCCGCTTCGCTCCCTTGTGAATAAGTTCCTCTCCAATCTCTTTGGCAAGCACTACCGCCTCCTGGAGGCGTCCTGACCGTTCCGCGAGAAGTTTCTCCTTGCCATTGATCGAGAAGATGCAGGCAGCAATCTGGATTCGTTCTCCATGAGCTCTAGCTAGCGCTCCCAAGGGAACCTTGCAACCTCCCTCGAGAATCCGAACCAGTTCTCGCTCGGCCTCGATTTCGGCCCTCGTCGGAGGATGGTTAATCGACTTCAAAATATCAATGACTTTCGAATTATCCCGTCTCGTAACAATAGCCAGCGCACCTTGGCCCGGAGCAGGGATGAAATCCTCAACCGGTAGGCGCTCCGAGATCCTTTTGGTTATTCCCAGCCTTGAAAGCCCAGCCTCAGCCAGTATGACCGCGTCAAATTCGCCCTGGTCGACTTTCTGGATTCTTGTCTCCACATTTCCTCGGATGGGCTCCGGGTTAACGTCGGGTCTCGCGCGCCTGATCTGAGCGACTCGGAGCAGACTACTCGTTCCTATCCTGTTGCCCTTTTTCAGATCCTTCAAGAGTATGTCTCCCTTGCTAACCAGCACATCCGCAACAGAGCCCCTCTCTGGAACGCTAGCTATCGAGAGCCGGCTGTCTTTGGAGAAAACCGGCACGTCCTTCATACTGTGAACTGCAAAGTCAACCCGGCCTTCGAGGACAGCTTGGTCGATTTCCCGTTCGAAGATTCCCTTCTGATCGAGCGAAAAGAGCGGTGTACGCTGATCGGCATCGCCCGATGTCGCGATGATCATCCGGTCGATTTTTAGGCCGGAATTCTGTTGCCTGATACCCTCTGCAACTAGTTCCGTCTGGACGATTGAGAGCCTGCTTCCTCGAGTGGCGACCTTGAGAAGTATTGTTCGGTCACCGTGGCAGAGTTTTCAGTGTAGTGCCAATCACATCGAGTGTAGTCTCTAATTCAGCCCTGGAATGGACGGTTGAGAGAAAGCATGTTTCGAACTGTGATGGTGGAACGAAAACTCGGGAGGCGAGCAATGAGTGGAAGTATTTCTGGTATCTGCTAGTATCCGCCGATTTTGCAGAGTGATAATCTATCACCGGACGATCCGTGAAGAACAACTGGAACATCGAAGCGACACCGTTTACTTGCGCGATTACCTTACTCGACTTCAGATAATCACCTATTCCTCGCCGCATCTCATCTCCCATCTTCTCTAGCCGGGGATATACACGCCCCGCATGCTTTCTCAACGACTCTAGGGTTGCTAGCGCGGCAGACACGCCAATTGGATTGCCACTGTAGGTTCCGGCCTGATACACAGGGCCTAGCGGGGCGAGTTCTTCCATAATCTCCCTTCTTCCTCCAAAGGCTGAGAGAGGAAGCCCGCCACCAAGGATCTTGCCGAGAATCGTCAGATCGGGACGAACCTTGTAGAAGCCCTGAGCACCTCCTATGGATAACCTGAAGCCTGTAATCACTTCGTCAAAAATCAGGATGACGTCGTTTTCTTTAGTACATTTTCTGAGCGTCTCCAGAAACCCGGGTTTCGGAAGAATAGGGCCTATGTTTCCAAGCACAGGTTCGACAATCACAGCCGCAAGTTCGCTTGAATGGTCACGAATGATCTTGCCAGCTATCTTCTCATCGTTGAAAGGACACACAAGCGTGTTGCTGGCCACTTCGTTCGGGATGCCTTCTGAGCTAGGGCTTCCGAGTAGGGTGGCACCTGACCCTGCTTTCACCAGCACTGAGTCATGGGACCCGTGGAATCCACCCTCGAACTTCAGGAGCTTTTTCTTCCCACTGAACGCGCGCGCGAGCCGGATAGCGTGCATCGTGGCTTCGGTCCCGGAGTTGACCAGGCGAACCATCTCCATTGATGGCATCAATGAGGCGATGAGTTCCGCGAGTTCGACCTCCATTTCGGTCGGCTGTCCGTAAATGGATCCTTTTTCCAGTGCCTCCTCGACAGCATCAATGACTTCAGGGTTGGCGTGTCCGCTGAGCAAGGCACCGTAGGCCATGCAATAGTCTAGATATTCTTCGCCGTCAACCGTCTTGAACTTCGAGCCGTTGGCAGACGCGACGAAGAGAGGAAAGGGTGAGTAGCTTCTTACTGGGCTGTTGACCCCACCCGGTATTACTCCTCTCGCTCGACGGTAAAGCTGTTCGGATCTTGAATCTATCCCAGCCATTCGGCCGCTTCCACTGCATGATATGTCAGAATCATGTCTGCACCTGCTCTCTTGATGCTAGTTAGAACTTCTAGGATAGCCGATTTTTCATCTATCCACCCTTCACGTGCAGCTGCCTTGATCATGGAAAATTCTCCACTGACGTTGTAGGCTGCGGTCGGCATCCGGAATCTTTTCTTCGCACGATAAATTATGTCAAGGTAGGCTAGTGCAGGCTTGACCATGATCACGTCAGCGCCTTCTTTGACGTCAAGTGCAATTTCGCGGAGGGCTTCTTCTGGATTGGAATAGTCCATTTGGTAGGTTCTTCGGTCTCCAAACTTGGGTGTGGAGAAGGCCGCCTCTCGGAATGGACCGAAGAACGATGACGCATGCTTGGCCGCATAAGCCATCACACTTACATCCTTGAAACCATTGTCGTCGAGTGCATCTCGGATTGTCTTAACCTGACCATCGATCATGGCCGAGGGTGCTACCATGTCAGCGCCCGCGTGGGCATGGCTGACCGCAACTTCAGCGAGCTTCGGGAGTGTCTCATCATTGTCTATTCGTCCATCTTTGACGAGGCCGCAATGGCCATGGCTGGTGTATTGGCACAGGCACACATCAGTGAGAACGACGAGTTCTTCGCCGAACTGCTGTTTTAGCTCATAGATTGTTTTCTGGATTATTCCATTCGAATCATAGGCAGCTGATCCGGTTTCGTCTTTGTCTGCCGGAATACCAAACAGGATTACGGATCTTACTCCGTTTTCTACAAGCCGAGTCACTTCCCGGCCCACGGTTGAGAAGGCTTGTCGACGTTGGCCAGGCATCGATGGAATCGGAACATCTCTTTTCAGTCCATCCTCGACAAATATCGGTTGGATGAGATCGGAACGGTCAAGCCTAACTTCCTTTACAAGTTCGCGAATAAGCGATGTCTTTCTAAGTCGTCGCATTCGAAGTGCGGGAAAGCTCACGGTATTCTAGTCTCCCTCGAATATCTGACTCGCCACCGTCAGGAGTTTAGTGTCCCCTTTTTTCGCCGCTTCACGAAGGTTGACTGCCGGTTGGGCCAAGAGCTTCCGTATGAGAGAGAGGCTCATTCTCTCTAGCACTTCTTGCTGATCAGGCCGGAGGTTCAGCTCGGATAGCGCCTTGCCTAGCTCTTCTTTTCGAATCTTGTCGGCCCTGTGGTAAAGCTCAGAGACAACTGGCTCGGCTTCCTCGCGGCGTATCAACGCGGAAATGTTCTCTACTGCTTCCTCGATTCTTGGCTCTGCTTCTTTGACGAGCGCTTTTCGCGTGGACACTGCTCGGTCTGTAATGTCGCGAAGGTTGTCAATTGTCTTGATGACAATACCTTCAATCTGTTCCACTCCAGGAGAGACATTTCTTGGGATCGAAAGGTCAAGAATCACGAGTTTCTGGTTTTGCGGTAGTCTCATTTGAGGGACAATGGTTTCCTTGGTCAGCACGTAGCCGGTCGCCTTTGTTGCCACCACCACCAATCTGAAAAGTCCCAGTTGCTGAAGGATGTCGTGCATGTCAGCCGGTTTGCCGCCGAAGGCTCTGCAGAACGACTCTGTCCTCTGTCGCGTCCTGCTCGCAACGGTCACATCGGTGACCCCTCTAGCTTTCAATGCCTTCATCAGGACCATCCCGATCTCTCCTGTTCCAAGCAACAGGACTCTTGTACGATCAAGAGGTCCGATAGACTCTTCTGCCAGTTTCAGAGCGGCAGAACCGAGGGATACGGTTCCTCGCCCTATGCCTGTTTGAGCTCGAATTCTTGTACCCGCCGCGAGTGACATCTCGAAAAGCTTGGAAAGAGTAGGACTCGACGCGGCCAGTCCACGTGCTTCTAACAGTGATGATTTTAGCTGGCCGAGAATCTGGCTCTCTCCAACCAGCATGGATTCCAGTCCCGATGCGAGACTGACGAGGTATTCCAGAACTTGATCGCCAGTCCTCTGATCCGCAAGCCTACGAAGCTCGTGTAGCTTGAATCGGGTCTCAAGAGCCCAATTCCAGAGGATTTTTTCGATAATACCTCCCGCCCCTTCGTCAGCATCGATGAACATGTCAACCCTGTTACAGGTCTGAACTAGAACCGCCCCACTGACTCCGGGAATGCCCCTGATTATGCTGTAGAATCCTGGAATGTCTCGAAGAGTTAACGCCTCAAGAGTTGCCAATGGGGCTCTTCTGTAGCCGACGCCTATGTTGACTAGCACTCGAGCACGTCCCGGAGCAGAACCAAACACGGTCGACCGTCCACCTCAATATTAAGGCTTGATCAGTATAGCTCAGATAGTTGCTTGAGACCTAGTTGCCTAGATCGCAAATAGAAACCCGAGATTGTCTCTGGCCCTACATTTATCAAATTAACCCGAGATTGCTGGCTTGAGTCCGCTGCCAGAGAGAAGACGGTTGGAACGCGCCACCTAGTCAATCGGTTTCGCGTGACAAGAACGCTTATCTTTCCAAATCACCTATAGTAGTTAGAATGACGATGAGCCAAGAAAACTTGGCACATCATGCTTCTTTTGGATTACCACCTTTGGTAAGGACCCTGAACGAACTAAGAAGGAAAGCTAGGCAAGATAGGACCGAGTGAGACCGGCAATGGCGAGCCAGCATTGAACGGCTTCTAAACCTCAACTGTTCAGTCCAAACTCCTGTCAGAGAATCTAGGCACGCGGTGAGTCCGCATTGGAAGGGAACCGGAACTAACCATCGACTCCCTTGTGAGGCACGGTCAACGAATGACGTCGGAACCGAGATGCGATCCTCCCTATCCACCTGTGGTCCAGGTGGCCTGGCGCGGGTCAGTCGATATCTGCTTGCAATTCCAGATTGGCCTTTCTGAACAGTTCGGAGAATCGCGGGTCGTCGCGGATCTTGCGTGTGCCTGGAATTATTCTGTCGATTAGTCTAAAGTCCCCGAAGTTCAGTGTCTTCTCCTTGAAGGCTCGGTTCGCAAATACGAAAAAATCATCGATCTCGCCTAGGGCTGCATAAACATAGGCTATCGACTGGGACCTACCGGCTGTCTCTTCGGGTATCGATCGCAGTTCCCTTAGCCACCTTATTGCATTCGTCCTATCATCCGACGCTGCATAAGCCAACGCCAGATCAGCCTTGAACATGGGATTATTGGGATCCCTGGCCATCTTTAACCCGTCCGACAGAATTCTTATCGCCCGTTGATAATCGCGTCTCAAGTAATAGTATGTTCCGTGTACATTAATGACGAACAAATGATCAGGATCGATCTCAATCGCTTTTTCGAGCTTCCTGGCAGCTTCCTCTCTCATTCCTAGGATTCCGAACCACAAGACTTCCAGGCCAAGGATAGTGACAGAGAGAGGATCCGCTTCTTCGGCAAGTCTAAGCTCCTTGATGGCTTCTTGATATCTGCCCAGGCTAACGAGCGAGAGAGCACGCCAATGATGGGCATTAGCATAGCTTGGATTGAGTGCAATTGCCATTTTGTATTCGTTTTCAGCTTGTGCAAACTCGTATTCTGCATCTAGGATCAGCCCGAGCGACGCGTGTGCTTCCGCGAGATCTGGGTCTAGCTGAAGTGCCTTCAAAACAAACTCTTTGGCCTTTTGTCGTGCAAGATGAACGGGTAGGACAAAATAGTCTCCTGAGAGGAAGTAAGCATCAGCTAAGCCCGAATAGGCCGGCGCATAATTGGCGTCTGCAACAATGGTCGATTCAAAGAGCTCTCTGGCTTGCTTAATCTCGTTCCCTCTTCTCCTAGAGAGGAGACTTCGCCCTTTCAGATAATTCACATAAGCCGAAATGTTCTCAGTGGGTCGCGCAATCGATCGCTCCCTCTCCTTGCCAAGAAGTTTCACCTTCAAGGAGCGAGCGACTTGCTGCGCGATGTCGGACTGAATCTCAAAGATATCGTCCAGTCTTCGGTCGTAGTTCTCGGACCAGACGTGTTCCTCGTTCGTAGTGTTGATGAGTTGGACTGTTACCCGTATCCGATCTTTTGCCATTCGAACGCTTCCTTCCATTACCGACCCGACTTGTAACTCTTGGGCAATCTGCGATACCCGTTTTTCGCGCCCAGCATAGTGATCGACGGAAGTCCTTGCGATGACCCTTAGGCCTTCCAGTTGTGACAGTACGGTGATCAGTTCTTCCGTCATTCCATCCGCGAAATAAGAGTCCTTTGGGTCCGGGCTAATGTTAGCGAGTGGGAGAACTGCGAGCCGATGCACATCAAAGCCTGGGCTAACAGCAACCTCCTTTTGCCATGGGAGAATTACTCTGAACACTTCAGTTGGTTCGCTGATGTTCTTGAGCTCCTTCTTGCCAAGACTTGAGAGTGGAAATTCGAATTTGTTTTTGATGTGGTCATAGACCTGTCTCGTGATGCATATGCCTCCTGGCTCCGCGAGTGGCTCTATTCTTGATGCGACGTTGACGTCATCTCCGTAAACATCATTCTGGCTGTGAATGACATCCCCCAGGTGGACACCTATGCGGAGTAAGACTCTGCTCTCGGGCGGACGGCCAGAATTCAACTCGTGCAATGCCTGTTGTATATCGAATGCACATCGCACAGCTTCTAATGCGCTAGCGAACTCGACAAGAAAGGCGTCGCCGAAGGTCTTGACTTCCCTGCCGCTGTGTTTTGGGAAGAACGGCCTAACAAGTTTCCGCTGCTCCTTCAGAAGTTGGAGGGAGTACCCCTCATCCTTCTGAGAAAGGGCAGTATAGCCTACCATGTCAGTGAACATTATCGCAGCGAGTCTACGGTCGCCTTCTGGCAAAGCTTGCATCTAGGAGGGTCCGGGCCCCACGATAAAGCGATTGTGGGAGTCATATGGCATATGATGTACTTTGCAACTGACTAATGCCGTTCATTGAGCTAAGGAAAGTCTACGGGCGGCGATGAATGAGCCTAGAAATGCTAGGCCAGTGGCAGCAAGAGGCATTGTCCAGACCCATTGCAAAGTCGGGTACCATTGGACACGATAGAAGATATCGCAGCGAGTGAGAATCAGATCCTGTGGATTCCAGATAGTCCCTGGGGGAATCCCACCACACGCGGCTAGGTCATCGCCATAACCGATACCCATTGAAACATAGAATGTAAACGTGAGAACCCCTAACACAAGGCTACCCAAGAATAGAATGCCGGCCTGCCAGTCCTTGACTACACCACCTCGAACAAGACCGTAACCTACGAGGAACAATCCAAAACTTAGAACCGCAATCATCGCCACGATTGAGATATCGAGCAGTGATGTCAAGTTCTGTCCAACAGCTAAGCTCCAAACTAAGCCCCAAAGAAGACTGAAGAATAGCGGAGCACTCGCGTTGAGGAGGAGACCTACGACCAGCAGTCGAAAGTCCACAGTACCGTCCGCTAGTTTATGCGCAATAGTGCCGGTTAAGTCTATCCGAGAAGCGGAAACGTCGTCGACGAGCTACCTCTTAGACGGAGATAGGTCTCACGTCCCCGTGAGAGCCCTATAGGCGTTAGACGTTAGAAAGTTCTGCTGAAAAACTGCTAT
>Ga0209761_1001602_pt1 | contig 14699 bp, 21 predicted proteins | sample GraSoi013_1_40cm_4_FD_185818 | JGI IMG/M metagenome (GOLD analysis project Ga0209761, IMG submission 185818) | Grasslands soil microbial communities from the Angelo Coastal Reserve, California, USA - Sample 09_25_2013_1_40cm (SPAdes) (version 2) | ecosystem: Environmental > Terrestrial > Soil >... | reverse complement strand
CGGGAAGACCCTTGGGCACCCCCGACCATGTCGGGGTGAAACCGCCTTGGATCAGGCCCAAGATTCCGAGGGCGACCATGGTCGCAGCAAAGACCGCATGGCCCACGCTTGCGATGCCCATCGCCCTTGCACCGGTGCTATTCCAGTTCACTCGATCCGCTTCCTGCATGCTCACTCTCCGGCCTAACGGCTCTTGAGTCTCAGCGGCGTGGCCGCCTGGCTGGTCTTCTCATCACCGAGATGATGACGATCGCTCGAGGCATGAGCATGGCTCTCGAGGGCTGATGGAGGCTCAATCGCGGTGCGAGTGCCTCCTATCGCGGTCCGAGTGCTGCCTAACGGATCGCGCGTAAGCTGCGGGCGACTCGCCCGCCGGCGCAAGATGAAGTGGACGACAGTCCGTGCCCGGCAGGGCACAACGCTGATCACCGCCTGCCAGCTTCAAGCGCTTGTTGGGCGGCGCTTCCGCACCAGGGCCCTTGGGGCGTTCGTTATGGGCGGGGCAGACAGTCGCATACGGCACAGCCCTTGTCGAATACGACTCGCCACCGGCCGTCCGCCTCGCGACGCCAGATCGAATTGAACGTCCCGATTTGGCGGCCGCTGGGATCTCGGACAGGTCCGCTGCTGAGGGCAAGCGTTCCGGACTCGAGAACTTCGACAATCTGGGGACTCCAGGAGAACGGGGCTGCGGCACCTTCAAAGAAGGGGTGCCAGCCTGCCACCACAGCTGCTCTGCCACGAAGCGTATCTCGGCGGCTAAAGAAGACCGCGTCGACAGCCACGTAGGTCGCGAACGCCTGGGAATCACGGGCCGCGAGAGTTCTGGCAAAACCGCTCTCAGCTTCGAAAACCTGCCGAGCCAGTCCTTGCCGGCCGCTCGCCTGGGCGCTGGCCATGGTGGTGGGGATGAGCAATGCGAGACGCAGGAGGTAGCGCAATTTGAACCCTCCGCAAGTGGAGGCTAGCGTCGAGAAAGACGAGAAAGGCCGACAACGTCGCTGCCTAACGGATCGCGCTCAAGGTGCGGCGCAGCTTCAAGCGCTGGTTAGGCGACACGCGCTCAAGAACTCCGCCGCCAACCGCGTGCCACCCCTACACCCAGAAGCAAACCGACACTGGCCAGCCCACAGATCAGAACGGGTATTACGGGGGTGTGGAGATTCGTCACGGCGATCGGGGCGGCGACCGCGAATCCGGCAATCCCGCCAACGAACGCGCCACGGCGATCCTCGGCCAAGAGCCACTGCAGCTTGGTGAGTGCGAGAACCGCTGCCGTCACCCCAAGGACGCCGCCGACCACGGCGCCGCCGAACAGCCCGGGCTTCCCTGCCGCGCTGCCAAGGACGGAACCAATCACGGCGCCGAGGCCTGCCAACGCCCAGGTAGCGATGAACACAGGAATCGGCTTCAGAAGGGCTCCCCTGCTGCCGAGGGCCGGGTGTTCGGCTAACGGATTGCGCCTAAGCTGCGGCGCCACACTGTACGGTGCACAAACGCAATTCTACCACAGACGACGGGCGCCGCCAGCGTCAGGCGCATGTTAGGCGGCACGCTCAACGTTTCCATCATGAGGCCCCTCGCGCTGGCTCCAGGCGCCGGCGAGCGACGCGGCGACCATCCCGACGAGATTCACAACCGAGTCCGAGACGATTACGCGAACCGAAAGCGACTGGGACAAGCTATAAGCTCCCATCGCGACGGTCAGCAGCAACCATACCGCTGTCCCAGCAGCCACCGCCGCGGTGTAGCTCGAACTGGCGCGGCCTGAAGCGTACGCCATAATTGCCACGCCCATTGGCACGGTTAGCACGACCCAGAGAAACCACACTTCGGCAGTCCAAGGCGATGTACGCCCAATCGCAGTGACCGCCTCCTCCCATTCCTGGCGCATGAAAACAAACCAGGCCACGCCCCACACGACGTTGTAGACCAGCGTCCACACCGCTCCGCTGGCGACAACTCGCCGCCAATTGGTACTCCTCACACGCTCTATGAGTACTTGTGGGATGGGATGTGCCGCCTAACGGATCGCGCTTAAGCTGCGGCGCGCTGAAGAAGAAAGATTCATTTCCCTAATCTACGCGCGCCGTCAGCTTCAGGCGCGTGTTAGGCAGCCCGCTCCCAGACATTCCGAGCTCGGCTACTTCACCGGGATCAAATCAAACTTGCCGAACGTCTCCTGATAAAAGAGCGCCCCTTCCTTGGGATCTCCACCGCTCCAGTGTTTGTGACCGCCTGGAATTCGCATGAAATCGCCCGGGCCGACGCGCTTGGCACCTGCATCGTCTCGGTAGAGGTAGGCGCCACGTAAGACCACAAGCAACACGTCCGCGGTATGCGTGTGCATCCCTGCATCGAATCCGGGACGGAACCTCGTAAACCCTCCGAACGGACCCTTAGCGGTATCGCCCCAGGCCACGTAGCTCGCGACACCCGGCATCATCGGCGAGTATTTGACGGTCCGTGAGCTTGCAAAAATGACACCGGTACGTTGCTCCTGGTCTGCAAAGACGACCGCCGTCGTCAACGCCACAGCGACGGCGACTGCAGCGAGCGTCCACGCGCGCTTCATTTGACCCCCCGGTTCGTGGGTGGATGCAGTGATCATTCGCGGGCGAGCAATTAATTCTGCTGCATATGTGTCATCCCGTCGAGGTCGAGGACGACACCAGTTCTTCAAGGGGCCGCCTAACGGATCGCGCTTAAGCTGCGGGCGACTCGCCCGCCGGCGCAAGGCCGTTGGACGACAGTCCGTGCCCGCCAGGGCACAACCACTCCCATTCCTGCAGAGCGAGAGCGCCGCCAGCTTCAAGCGTCGCCATTATGAACTCCTTCGACGCCGACCGCCTCATGGGGGTCGTGTGTAGAGGGGCTGCCCACCCGTAGCAGCCGAGTACACTCAAAACGTGATGTACGTGGGCCCGTTCAGTCCCGTGTTGCCGCCCGCGATCGTAACCGCAGGGGTGGCGTCCCCGGTCGCGCCCGCCGCGTACACGGTGATGCTGTAGAGATGGTTGGTGCTGGCGGCATTGGCGACATAGATCTGGCCCACGGCATCCAGGGCAATGCCGGACGGGTAATTCAATCCCGTGCTGCTGCCGGCAATCGTGGCGGTGGGGGTGGTGTTCCCGGTCGCGCCCGCGGCGTAGACGGTGATACTGGGAGTGCTCGCGCCGTAGTTGGTGACATAGAGCCGGCCGGCGCCATCCAGGGCGATGCCCAGGGGTTGGTTCAGCCCCGTATTGCCGCCCGCGATCGTGGCCGTGGGGGTGGCGTTCCCCGTCGCGCCCGCGGCGTAGACCGTGATCGTGCTATTGCCGTTGTTGGCGACGTACAGATGGCCCGCCGCATCGAGGGCGATGCCCTCCGGGCCGCTCAACCCCGTGTTGTTCCCGGCGATCGTGGCCGTGGGGGTGGCGTTCCCCGTCGTGCCCGCGGCGTAGACTGTGATGCTGTTGTTCGACACGTTGGCGACGTAGAGATCGCCCGCCGCATCAAAGGCGATGCCCTCCGGTTGGCTCAGCCCGGTGTTGCTCCCTGTGATCGTGGCCGTGGGGACGGCCTTCCCGGTCGCCCCCGTCGCGTAGATCGTGACGCTGTCGATAAAGGTGGCGACGTAGACCCGGCCCGCGGCATCCAGGGCGACGCCAGATGGCTGGTTCAGCCCCGTATTACTGCCGGCGATCGTGACCGTGGGGGTGGCGTTCCCCGTCGCGCCCGCCGCGTACGCCGTGACACTGCTGCCGTCGTAGTTGGCGACGTAGAGCGGTCCTGGCGGGACCGGTGAGGGCGGCGCGTTACTGGATGAGCAGGCAGCTACGACCGCAGCCAGCGCGAGACGCGCGGCGAGACACCAGGTCGCGGAGGTACGCATCCTTTCTCCTTCCTCGCGGCGTGAAGTATCCTTCCTCGGCGAAACCGGGGCAAGACGGCGGCAAGCCTGAAAACGACAAGCCCCCAGGATCTCTCCCGAGCGCCGTCGTCACTAGCCGCCTATCCGTCTAATCGTCTAGTCAGCCTCCACTTCCTCCGGGAACGGACTCGGCACCGGGCCGGCTCCACGGGAGGCGGCGGCGGCTCGCTGTGCGTATCATCGGCCTAACGCCGGGGATAAGCTGCGAAGCTCACGAAGTTGACGAGGCTTCGTCAGCTTCATCCCCTTGTTCGACGGCGAGCTCGGACCTACTTCGAAATCATTCCGATCGTCCCGAGCCACGTTTCTACCAGCTGAGGCCATCCCGTAATCGGCGATTCCGTGCGGCGCAGCCCAAACGCATGCCCGCCCGTCACATACACATGCATTTCTGCGGGAACTCCAGCCTTCCTGAGCGCCGCATAGTACACGAGCGAGTTCTCTACCGGATCCGTCGGATCATCCTCCGCCTGAAGCAAGAACGTCGGCGGCGTCCGGTTGCTGACGTGAAGAGCCGGATTCAGCGCGAAACCTGTCTCGCGGACCGCCAAATGCCCCGGATAGAGAGCCACTGCAAAATCCGGGCGGCAGCTTTCTTGGTCGGCCGCGTCCACAGCCGGATACAGACGCTGCGCGAAAAGCGTGCTCATCGCGGCGACCATGTGACCGCCTGCCGAAAACCCGAGCACGCCGATCCTGTGCGGATCGATATGCCACTCCGCGGCGTGGAATCGCACCAGCCCCACCGTCCTCTGCGCGTCTTCCAGTGCCGTCAGGCAATCCAGATACGGGCCTGATTTCACGCACGGCACGCGGTACTTCAGCAGCACGCACGTGATGCCCTTCGACGTCAGCCAGTCACACGCCTCCGTGCCTTCAAGATCGATGGCCAGGACGTTATAGCCTCCGCCCGGGAACACGACCACCGCCGCGCCCGTGTTGCGTCCCTCTGGCGGATAGACGGTCATCGTCGGTTGCGAGACTCTGTCGACATAGACCCACGGCCTGCCGCCGACGAGCCTCTTGCTACCCACGCCGTCCACTACCGTGCCGGACACCTCGGGCCCCGCGAGTGGCCGCGCGTCAGGGACAGCACCCGGCCAGATCGGCACCTGCGTGTGGCCCGGCGATGGCTGCCAGGCGGTCTGCGCAGCGCACGGACCTGCAAGCGAGAGCAGCAGAGAGACAGCCACACCCGCCCGCGCGTCACGTCGCATCACGCCCCTCAATGTCTGTTAGTCCGTCGAACGGATGGCGCTTAAGCTGCGGCGCGCTAAAGAAAAAGGTGTCATTCCATATCCTACGCGCGCCACCAGCTTCAAGCGCTCGTTAGGCGGCGCGCTACCGCCCCGCCCGAGGGCAGCGACGTGCCCGGACTTCGTTGGGATCACTCCACACCCAGACCGACGTGACTCGTACCGAATCGGCGAAGCGTGTGCCGTTGATCTCGAAAGTCATTCTGAGCGCCGGAACGACAACCGAGTGCCCTTCTTCCCGATTGAGGCGGACGTCGTACGCACGCCGCAGCTCCCCGATGGTCGAGCCAACCCCGACTCCTTCGCGCGTGCGAAAGCGCGGATCGTACACCGACATCCCATACACGGCGAACTCGCCGCACGGAACTTCCCTGATGGGAGCTACCAGTGCCGGGGTGGCGCGTGAGTCAACCAGAACAAGCTCAATCGCGGGAGTGAAGTGCCCTTCAAGTTGCAGATCCACGAGCCGCACACGATCCCGGCCGAAGACACGCAGAACCGAATCAACGGGCAAGCCAATCTCAAGGGCGCCAGCGCGCCCAGGGGCGAGAAGAAAGGACGTGCTCTGCGCGGCTGCTGGCCTGCCGACCGAGAGCAGGGCGAGGAGGCCAGCACAGCACGCTAGCTCGATCTCACGTGAAACGTTGGGTACAGGACGCTTCATCGGGATGCACCGCCTAACGGATGGCGCTCAAGCTGCGAGCGACTCGCCCGCAAGGGCGCAGCGTCGTTGAACGATAGTCCGTGCCCGCCAGGGCACAACGCTCCGGTTCCCTTGGAGCGAGCACCGCCCGCCTTCAAGCGCTTGTTAGGCAGCGACAAAGTGCGGATTCTCAATGAGTCCCATGAGATTCCCAAAGGGATCCGCAACCGTAGCTACCCGAATGCCCTCTCCCACGTCTCGCACCGGCGATTTGAGACTCGCACCGGCCTGAACAAAGTGTTCAACAGCTTTGTCGGCGTTCGCCACCCCCCAGTATGCCACCGTACCGCCCGGCCCGGGCTTGACGCCCTCGATATCGGGGTCCAATCCGAGTTCAAAGCCACCAATGTTGAAGCCGACGTAAAATGGCTCATCAAAATACGGCTTGACGCCGAAGGCGGCGCTGTACCACTGCTTGGCGCGTGGGAGGTCGGGGACATGATAGATCACGGTGCGTAGGCCAAGAACCATCGTCTGCTCCAAGCGATGTGTGAGGAGGCGTTTGTGTCGCTGCCTAACGGATCGCGCTCAAGCTGCGGGGCGAGCGCTGGCGGGCGCAAGGAGCTTTGCCCTTGACCGCGACCGCGGCGGCGAACAAACCAACGTTTCCGCTGAAAGCAGGCCCCGGCAGCTTCAGACGCTTGTTACACCGCGCCCTCTCCGATGCGGGGGCTGCGCCCGGGTCTTCGTCAGAGCTGCCGCGACGATATCCGCGACGTCCACGCCGGTGGCGAGGATTCGTCGGACGAGCGCCCGAACCGACGAAGGGTCCCACGGGTGCGGCGACGGCGATGAGGGAGGTGGTGGGCGCCGGGGAGGCGGAGGCGGTGGTGGCGTGCCAGTACCTAGTGCAGTCGGTGGGCGGCGCACCGGCGGCACTAGCTGCGCCTTCTCCTCGGTCTTGCGTTCGAACTCCTCATCCATACTGCTCAATCCTAACCGAACGGTCGTGCGGCGGTCTAACGGATCGCGCTTAAGCCGCGGCGCGCTGAAGAAGGATTCATTTCCTTAATCTACGCGCGCCGCCAGCTTCAGGCGCATGTTAGACGGCGCGCTCACTTCGCCGGAAGTGAACCCGCATACTTCACAGCCACCTGCAGCCATTTGCTCAGCTGTGCGTCCGTCTTCAGGCCACCCTGCTCGACCAGAATCCAGCCCTTCATCGGTCGTCCCGTCAAATCGAAGCGGCGCGTGTGAGCCTGAGCCAGAGCAGCATCCGTCTCCTCGGGTGCAAGACGAACGACGAGATCGGACTTATGGACCCCGACGCACATGTTGCCGTTGACGAGAAATGCGACGCCGCCAAACATTTTCTTCTCGAGGAGCCCTTTGCGCCGGCCCAGCGAGCCGCGAATCCGATCTGCTAACCGTTCATCGAAGACCATGGTGCGGTGAGAGTGAGCGTAATCGCGCCGTCTAACGGATCGCGCTTAAGCTGCGAGCGACCGGCCCACAGGGCGCCATGATGTTCAACGTTAATTGACGCGCGTAAGGGCACAACACGCCGCTTCCCTTAGGGCGATCACCGCGCGCCAGCTTCAAGCGCTTGTTAGGCGGCAGCCTCCATGGTACGACGGAACTCATCAGTGGCAGCCCGGGTCGCACGCCACGACGCCGATCAGAAACGCCCCGAACGCGAGGGCGGCCACGCCCACGCCGAGCCCTATTGTACGGCCTGCGCTAAAGCCGCGAGTGGCCACCTGTCGTACGTGGGTGAGCGGAATGCGCACCTCATCTTGTCCAGTCCAGCGCGGCCTGGTGCCTGAGAGTGTATCTCCCCGCAGGACGGGATGCTCCAGGACGATCTGCGTGCCGTCGGTGCGGATGACCCGGAGCTTTGTGGGGTGGCGAGTGAGAAGCGAGTCTGGCGCAATGCGCTCTGTGCGCCAAGCCTGACAGGCCGAGCCGCAGAGCACGGTTATGAGCAGGGTGGTGGCGAGACGCCGCCGAAGGCCACGGCTGGCAGGATACATATGCCCTCGATTCAGCGCTGCTGTGCTGCCGCCTAACGGATCGCGCTTAAGCTGCGGCGCCTGACTGGAATGATCACAAACGGAATTCTACCTCGGATGACGGGCGCCATCAGCTTCAGGCGCTTGTTAGGCGCCAGTTGGTAGACTACGTGAGGAACATCCAGCGCTACTGCGCGCGCCATTCTTGGATCCCGAAGTCACCCCCGAGCATCCTCAGTCGGGCGCGTGCCAATAGAACGACTCGCGCGCGGAGAACAGAGTCTCACCGCGCGTATTGGTGATCGTGATCAAGGCACTCAGGACCGGCGTGTCGAGGCTGCTCGTGACAAAGCGTGACGTGAACCGGCCATCGATCGTGACCACGCCAACGCGCTCGAGCTCGCAGCGCAGGTGCACCGCATCCTGGCCAATCCGTGCATCTTCACACCCCACTTCCTGCCGTGTCCCGATACGCGAGAACGTGACAAAGGGTTCGGGACGCAGCGTCAGGCGAGTGAAGCGCCGATCGGAGACCGTGAACTGGTAGGTCGGCTCGTAGTACCCCTCGGCCTCTGACTGGAGGGGCCGAGGCGGTGGCTGTGGGGGCGGTGCCGCGTTCGGTTGCTCGGTGACCACAGGCGCTGGCGCCGGGAGGCGCAGAATCACGAACGCCCCGGCGCCCACAAGCGCCAGGAGGATGCCGCCAACGACGATCGTGCGGCGACGTCCAAGTATGATCGCCCACAGGCGTTGTGACATTCTTCGGAGACGTCCCAGGATCGCCCGGAGGTGTTGAACGACCTGTCGGCGTGCAGAGACATCCTCGCTGTGCGCAGTCTCTTGCGTCCGAGCGACGTCCGCCGGCGGGGTAACAGGGCTCGGGCCCGGTGAAAAGTCAGGCGGCGGTGGAACGACTCCCCGCGGCGGCGGGGGCGGAACGACACCGCGAGGAGGAACGAAAGCCCGAGACGGCGGGGCAGCCGGGTGAGGAGCGGCCGCTGGACGAGGTCTGACGAGTCTGACGTACGCAGGTTTCCGCCGGAGCCGGGACCAGATTGCGAGCAGCAGCGCCGCGCCCACGGCCCCTGCGGCGTCCGGTACGAGATCCCGCACGCGGCAATGTACCTGTCCACGCCCTCCGCCCGTCATGCCCTCGGCGATCTCGACGAGGGCTGCCACGAGCAGCGTCGCGACGAGCGCCCAGACGCCGCGCGCGTCTGACCTTCCGAACTGTACCCACGACATCCAGTAGAAGCCGGCGAACAGCGCGATGTACGCGTAGTTGTGCAGCAAGGGGACGAGCAGGTGCAGCGTGGGAAGGAGCTGCTCGCACTTCGGGGCGTGCACGCGGAAGTGGGTCTGCGCGGGAAAATAGAGGAGCCCGAGCAGCACGAATGTCAGGTAGGCCCAGCGCTTGCCGCGCAGGGCGATAAGGGCGAGGAGGGCGAGGACGCCCGCACCGATGCGAACGGCTAGAGGTGACATGTGCCGAGACGCGCGCAGCCTGGCCGCGTTGGCCCTAAGCTAAGAGGTCACGGCTGGCAAGCCAACGGTTCGGGCGTCCCTGGGCGCCACGACGGTCAAACCACTGGTTTGTACCAGGTCTCGAGCTCGGACCGCCACCCTTGATGTTCGTACACCTGCTTGGCGCGCTCGTTATCCTTGAAGACCGCGAGCGTCAACTTCGAGTACCGGTTGGCTCGTGCCCAATCCTCACCCGCCTCCAGTAAGGCCCGGCCGATACCTTGCCCTTCTGCCTCTCGGGCGACTGCCAGAATTGCCACATGGCCGTGCGCTCATTCGTGAAATAATCACGGCGCGACTCCAACAGGATGACGCCGACAACGCCGCGCGATGGTTGTTCGGCGACCAGGATTGCGGAGCCACCAACAGGCTGCGACAGCGCGGTCGCGAGCACGGCGCGCTCACGATCCGCAATTTCGCTCGCTGGACGCGTCGTGGGTCCGAAGGCGGGCAGGCGATCTGCGAGCGCGAGGACGGCTGCGTGATCGGGCGCTATCGCAGGGCGAATCGAGACCTGCGACATCCCGAGGTTTCTTCGGCGCATTCGATCGACTGGTACGGACAGTAGATCCGCACGTCGAAGCCCTCTAGCGCCTTCATCAACTCCGGGCTGGGCCTCCCGTAGATCTCGCCCGAGATCGAGCATGTGTGAAGCAGTGCGGCCATCGTATCTCCGAGATTCGCGCCATGCTCGAGCAGAGCCGCGGAATCGCGGTAGCGCTCATGCACGACACACTCGGAATGGTCGTCGCTGAAGAACCAGTCGTATTGGAGCGTTCCGGAGTCCCTGGTGCGAACTGATTCCATGCACTTGACGGCGAGACGCTTGAACTCCTCGAGCTTGCCATGGTGGATCTTGAGTCTGGCGATGGCATGAAGTTCACTCATCGCTTCTGCCTCTGGGCCGCCTGCGCCACGGAGGCGATACCGCCTCGGAGGTCACAGAGACGGCGGTCGTTGAAGGAGCATTGCAATTGGCGGCCGCCTTGCCGATGGTCTCGTGACGTTGCAGGCGCCTAACGGATCGCGCTTAAGCTGCGGGCGCCTCGTCCGCCAGCGCAAGAGTGCTGGACGAAGTCCGTGCACCGCCAGGGGCACAACACTCCGCTCCACTAAAGCGATCAGCGCCCGCCAGCTTCAAGCGCATGTTAGGCGCCAGGCGCAGAGGGGTCGAGTGTACTGGGGCAAGGAACGCGAAGGGCGGTCACCGTTGACCAAGGCATAGGAGGGCCCACAGGATCGTACAGAACCTTCCCGATGGTGCGGTCGCGGTCGAGGTAGACCCACGCCTGCCCGTGGAGTTGATCGCCCGACCCGAGGAGTCGGATCATGAGGCCGTTTCCAACGTCTGACGGGAAGTCAACCAATAGCGTGTCGTGACGGGCCGGTGTCCAGGTTCCGCCCGGGTGCACGGAGTCCGCCGACACTCTTACGGCGACATAGTACGCGCGCCCGTACGGGGTAGTGACGGACCCCGTCAGGGCGATCGTGTCAGGAAGGGGGTTCACTAACCCTACCGCAGCCTTGGCGAACGGGGCTTGGGAGGTGGAGGTCCACGGAGCAAACGCAAGGTGATAGCAAACGGTTGGCTGGCCCTCGGCAAGGAGCGCGGAGCGAACCGCCTGCTGACAAGCTACAGCGGCAACCAACGCCACCGAGCTCAGCAGAATACGTCCGAAGGTACAGCGTTCGGTCATCATCGAAACTCACCGGCGCCTAACCGATCGCGCTTAAGCTGCAGCACACTGGTGAAAAATCAAATACCCCTACGTGCGCTGTCAGCTTCAAGCGCTTGTTAGGCGCCCACGTATGCGATCGAGCTGGGGACGGTACCAATAGTAGATGCGTTCAACGGTTGGCTCCTCAGCCTTGAGGAGCGCGGCTGGAATTCTGAGGACATCGAGCTCCGCTGGGTGCGCCACGTTACAAACGATGAACAGGTCGAAGTCTACCCCATCGAGCAATGCGCGGTGCTGGGTTTGGGTCAGGTATGTGAACCCGAGCTTGGAGTAGGGGCCGTTCGAGGACTTGACCTCCACGTATTTGCCGTCGACGATGAGGTCGAATGTCTTCTTGTCGGATGGTCGAACGTCGTGGCCCCGCTCAGTGAGCCAACGTGTAAGGAGAGCCTGGCCCTCCGCACCTGTTGAGTAAGCGTCGGCCATGACTGTGGGCGCCTAACGGATCGCGCTTAAGCTGCGCGCGCTGGTGAAAGATTAGTCATTCCCTAATCTACGCGCGCCGCCAGCTTCAAGCGCTTGTTAGGCAGTGCGCCACTTCCTAACGCTTAGTCCGAGTCTTGAGGATCGTGCGCAGGGCATCGTTGACGGACTGGGAATCCTTGAACTCCGCAGCCACATCGGGATCGAGCACGACGATGTTGGTCCCCTGGCGGAACCGCTCGACGTACTTGCCGCGTACGCCGCCGCGAAAGTCGTACTCGGGACGGAGGTCGTCGCCGGAATCGGAGGGTTTACTGGTCTTCTTCATAGTTCTGGCGCTCGCGGCGCGTGGCCGGTCGTGCACTAATGATCCGAATCTCATCACGGTGTTCTGTATGCGCAACTACCAGAAGACGTCCTGTCGCGCTCTGACCCAGCAGGAGCCATCGCTCCTCACCGACCGAGTGTTCTGGATCAGTGATGGTGATCGACAGCGGATCGCCGAACGCGGTGGCCGCATCGTCAAAGGAGACCGCATGCTTCCGAAGGTTGGCAGCAGCCTTCTCGCGGTCCCAGACGAAGCGCAGCATCGGCCGAATGTAGGCGAGGACACCGAGCGGCGCATCTGCCTAACGGATCGCGCTTAAGCTGCGGGCGACTCGCCCGCCGCGCGCCGTGCCGTTGAACGATAGTTCGTGCGCGCGAGCGCACAACACTCCGGTTCCCTTAGAGCGTTCACCGCCCGCCAGCTTCAAGCGCATGTTAGGCAGCTAGCGCTTGCCGCGTTGTTTGCGAGGCGTGCGTTTGAAGAGCTTCGCATATTCGTTAACGCCCGGGAGGTCTGCGACTTCCTTCAGGGTGACCATCGCGGCGATCGAGTTCGCGATGAGCCAGCGCTCGCCCGGCTCAGGAGCTGCTCGGAAGAGATCCTTCAGGCGGTCCAGCGCACTCGGACGCAGGTGCGAGTATGCCAGCGAGCGCAAGAGACCTTCCCGGATGGCAGGGATGTGTGGCACGTCGAGGTGACGGAGCAAGACAGGCACTGCCTGGAGTGGCGTGACGACGTCGTTGACGAAGTCATAGACGGAATCCACAGAAACACCAGCGATTCCGAGTTCTCGCACCAAGCTTGCTTCATCCTGCACGGCCTCGACTGCACGCTTCGCCGTCTCGGCCTCGCGCGCGGCGCGCCGCTCGCGGTAGACGGGATCGCGCTCCAGCTCCTCGACGAACTCCTTGGCGGTCTTGCGCTTGGGTGCGGACACTGTTGGGGCTCCGCGCTAGCCGCCTAACGGATCGCGCTTAAGCTGCTGGCTGCGGCGGCCGCAATCAAGAAGATCCCTTCCCTACTCTGGCGGCCGCCGCGGCCCGTCAGCTTCAAGCGCTTGTTAGGCGGCGCGTGGGCCGCCCCGCGGTCTTCAGCGGCGGGGTTCCTCGTAAAGACCGAACTCATTCCCCGCCGGATCGGCGAATACCGCAAATGCGCCCATGCCTGCGCCGATATCCGTACGAGGCGTCAGAACGCGCCCCCCTGCAGCCTCGATCCGCTTGAGCGTATCGGGGATAGCATCCACCATGATATAGGTCCGTGTCCGTTCGTCAGCAGTCCGATCGCTCTCCTTGACCCATGTGCCGCTCACTCCGCCGGCGTCATCGAAGGCGAGCTCACCGTCCCCACGTCTCCTGACCTTCCAGCCGAAAATGCTGCTGTAGAAGTCCGCAGACGCTTCGGCCGTCTTCGCCGGTATCTCGAGATAACAGATCTTGCCGTGGGGCATCTCGTCTCCAACATCAGGAAGGCAGTGGAGCGCCGCCTAACGAATCGCGCTTAAGCTGCGGGCGACTCGCCCGCCGGCGCAAGAGTAGTGGACGATAGTCCGTGCCCGCCAGGGCACAATACTCCGTTTCCTTTAGAGGGATCACCGCCCGGCAGCTTCAAGCGCATGTTAGGCGGCGCCTTCTCGTCGAGGCCTCCGGCTAGGCCATCGCCGCACGGACAAGGCGATCGAAGCTCTCCTGCGCGAGAATGTTGAAGCACCTGTTCCATTGCTCGGCCACCACTAGGTAATAGCGAGAAGAATAGTTCAGTAACGCGGGTGCGAACTCGTGACCATGAACGCGTATCGTACTACTGGAAAAGGTGAAGAACTGGTTGTCGGGGCGCCCATGTGCGATCGCCGAAAGGAATGAGTAGTCTTTGACATACAGTGGCTCGTTACCGATCGCCCGAAACATGTCCCTCCAGTTCGGTCCCCAGGTCTTCGCAGTCGAGCGTACGAAGCGACCGTAGCGGCGGGCGATGGTGCTCCATGCGTGCCGAGCTCCAGGGGGAAGGCGATGCTTGATGCGAGGCTGGAGCTGCCTCCACATGAAAGCGAGGTAAGTACCAGCTCTCTTCTGCCGTTCCTTTTTCTCCGATTCCCCCCCGATATAAAGGGCTTGCACACCGAGCTCCATAAGCCTTCGAGCAATTGTGGCAGTGTCTTCCATCATTCCATGCTGCGCGAGAATGGAAACGGCCGCATGGGCCTTACCAGCCTGGATCATGAGCATGTCCAGGACGATGTGGGCCTCTGTTGGGTGAGCCCGACTGGTCTTGGTGGCGTCTTGCAGAGTGCTGCCAATCTCAGTGTGCAACTGGAACGCGGCCGGGTGAGCGGCGATGACCTTCCTGCGGTAGTCGGTGACCGAATCGCTCACAGTTTAAGAGGGGCGCCGCCTAACGGATCGCGCTTAAGCTGCCGACTCGCCAGTCGGCGCAAGAGTAGTGGACGACAGTCCGTGCCCCGTCAGGGGCACAACACTCCGTTTCCTTTAGAGCGATCATCGCCCGCCAGCTTCAAGCGCTGGTTAGGCGGCGGCCTGCGCCTGCTGGGCCTCACGGCGCTCGCGCGGCGACGACAACAATCTCGGGCGACTCGTCCCGCAGCGAGCTGCGATCAAAGTTGCCGTATACCCCCTCGAGGTGGAGACCTGCGCGTGCGAGAAGGTGCTCGAGCTCGGCCGGCCCATACCACCGCATCGCGAATGCCTGCACGACGCGCTCGACCGCGGTGCCTGTGCGCACGTAGTAGATGAGTTCGACGTCGCTTACCTGCTCGACCCACCGCATTCGCGGGACCCGCGTCGTTCGACGGATGTAGCGTCCGTCCGGGAGGAGCCGTTCGGGCGTGTCTTCGACCTCGA
>Ga0209761_1001598_pt1 | contig 14729 bp, 14 predicted proteins | sample GraSoi013_1_40cm_4_FD_185818 | JGI IMG/M metagenome (GOLD analysis project Ga0209761, IMG submission 185818) | Grasslands soil microbial communities from the Angelo Coastal Reserve, California, USA - Sample 09_25_2013_1_40cm (SPAdes) (version 2) | ecosystem: Environmental > Terrestrial > Soil >... | reverse complement strand
GGCGGCGAGGACGAGGAAGGACCGGATCTCTCCGGTAACGAGCCGGCGGCACCGGGGCCCGATGCCGCGCCGAAGGGGGACTGATCATGCCGCGCTGGGGCATCGCCCACATCTACGCATCGTACAACAACATCATCATCACGCTCACGGACGTCACCGGATCCGAGACGATCACGAAGGCGACGGGGGGCATGGTCGTGAAGGCCGCGAAAGACGAGGCCTCGCCGTACGCCGCAATGAAGGCCGCTGAGCGCGTGGCCGATGCCGCGAAGGAGAAGGGCATCGACTCGATCCACGTGCGAGTGCGCGCGCCGGGCGGGAACAAGTCGAAGTCCCCGGGGCCGGGGGCTCAGGCCGCGATCCGCGCATTGTCGCGGGCGGGCCTGCGGATCGGACGGATCGAAGAAGTGACGCCGGTGCCGCACGACGGCACGAAGGCGAAGGGCGGTCGACGGGGGAGGCGTGTCTAGATGAAAGTCAAGGTCCTTGCGAGCGCCGAGGACTCGATGCGCCTGCTGCTCGAGGAAACGGAGCCCTCGTACGCGAACGCATTGCGCCGCGTGCTCGTGTCCGACGTGCCGAAGATGGCAATCGAGGACGTCGAGTTCCACCTCGGGCCGATCCGAGCGGACGACGGGAAGGAGTACGAGAGCGTCGGCCCGTTGTTCGATGAGATGATCGCGCACCGCCTCGGCCTGGTCCCGATCCCGACGGACCTCGCGCTGTACAACCGCCGGGAGGATTGCCCGACGTGTCACGGCGAAGGATGCCCGAACTGCACGATCATCTACTCCGTGAACAAGCGCGGTCCCGGCGTCGTCACGTCTGCGGACCTGGAGCCGATCGGCGACACGAAGCTCCGGCCGAAGGATTCGAAGATCCCGATCGTCAAGCTCGGGGACGGCCAGGCGATGCTGATCTACGCGACCGCGGTCCTCGGTTCGGGGAAGGATCACGCGAAGTGGCAGTCCACGCACGGCGTGGGTTACCGATATTACCCGATCCTGAAGGCTGGGAGCAAGACGCTGGACGCGCTCGACCCGAACGTCCCCTTCTGCGAGAGCCACATGCAATCGACCTCGACGGAGGAGGAAGAGACCCTCGAACTCTCGTCGGACTGCGAGACGTGCAAGAAATTCAAGGAGCAGTACAAGGTCGACTCGGTGAAGGCGTCGAACGATCCGACAAGAATCGTCATGGAGTTCGAGACGGACGGATCGCTGAGCGCGAAGGCCGTCCTGTTGGCATCGCTCGACATTCTGGCGAAACGGTTCTCCGAACTTGCGACGCAGGCAACGGCCCTCGCTTGAAACCTCGGTTCGACTCGGTTGCCCTTTGGACAAGTTTTAACTAGATTACTATCCTTGTAGTATTCGTATGGAGCTTGGCCAGCTTGAGCTGGCGGTCTTGCGGGCCGTCCGCAATTTGAAGTCGGCGACATCGGGAGCCATCTTCGAGGAGGTCCGAAAGTCCCGCGATGTGGCGTACACGAGCGTGACGACGACGCTGTATCGGCTGGTCGACAAGGACCTCATCGCGATTCGGAAAGAGAGCGAGAAGAAGATCTATTACCGAGTCAAGGAGGGTCGCGCATACCGGAAGGCGATGGCGTCGATGATCGACCGCGTGGTAGACACGTTTGGCGGGGCCGCGGTTTCCTATCTGTTGGAGAGCCCTGGCCCGCTACCGAATCCCCAGATGTCCTCCTTGCGTTCGCAAGTCGAGAAACGGCGGTCCAAGGAGAAGCGGGATGGCTAGCTTCCTGGGGACGATTGCGGAAGCCCTCCAGGCTTACTGGCTCTCGCCCCTCTCGTTGACGGTCCTCGCGGTATGTGTCGCTTCAATCGGAACGCTCATTTATGTCTTCGTCACGAACGCTCGGAACGCGAAACTCCGCGTGAGCCTCCTCACGGGTCTATACGCATTATCGATCTTTTTCTGGGCTTTCGTCGCGACGTCGTTTGTCCTTTGTGTCTCCCAAGCACGCATGGTGGCGTACGCCAGAAACGGAGTCTCGTTTGCTGTGTTCGGTGCGGTCATTGGAGGACTTGCCGCCTCGGCGGTCATCTCCCTAGTTGTGTGGCGCTACGGGAACGCCGCAGTAATCCGAAAGTTCGCGCCGCGGAATCCGGGACGGAATGAGGCATGGCTGCAACAGTATGTGAGCCTCTTGGCAGAGTTCGAACGTGTCCCTCGAGTGCGAGTCCAGATTGTGGACTCGGACGATGCGCTAGCAATGGCTGTCGGAGGCAAGGATCGAAGCATCCTGGTCTCTCGAGGTCTGCTGGCGCTTCTCGAGCGAGCCGAAGCGGAGCCCGTCGTGGCGCACGAGCTGATGCACCTCAAACACCATGATGCTGAATTCAAGGTCTTCTCCCGGGTCCTCTCTCGAATTCTCTTCTTTGACCCGTTCAGCAAGTTCTTCGATCCTGCCGTGCACCGCGAGCGGGAATATCTGGCGGACGAAATGAGCGGGCGATCGACCGGGAAACCCGCCGCGCTGGCGTCTGCTATTCTCAAAATCGCGGACCGCGGTGCGCCGACAAAGGCTACGTGGGGCCTCAGTATCTACGCGCCGGGACGCGGTGTGTTTAGCCGCTATCCGCCCGTCAACGAGAGGGTGCACCGACTCCTACTGCTCTCGGACCTGCTCGCAAACCGATAGCGTCGGGTCAACTCGATCCCCAGAGGTGTGGATCGAATTCCTGTGACAGCGGGGGACATCGTCAGGTCGATTGCGAGAATCCCGGGGGCTGGGAGAGCGCCAGCCAACTCGGACACGTCCAGGAGTTGCCGCGGGGTCATGCTCTTTCTCCCCGGCGGAGGAAAGGCGAACGCTGACATCATGTCGGAAGCGTTTGCCTCGCGGGGGGTGAGAGGCGGAAGGTTCCAGTTGCGAGCGATAAACTTCAAAATCGATGTGTGATCCATAATATCGTGATCGATGAAGCCCCGCTTCGCGAAAGTGGAGACCACGATCATCGGAACCCGGAAGCCATAACCCCATTCGTCCACCTGAGGAGGAGGCACATGATCGTAAAACCCACCGGACTCGTCCCATGTCAGGAACAACGCACAGGTGGGCCAAATCGCGCTCGCCATGATGCTCCTGATGAGACCCGCCGTCCAGAAAGCGCCTACCGTGACGTCCCCGGGCGGATGCTCGTCGATCTCGATGTCGGAGGGCAGATAACCGTTAGGATCGATGTATGTCACCGAGGACAAAATCCCGGATGCGATGTCCGAACCGAGGCTGGCCAACTGAAATACATTCGACGACATCGAGGAGTTGGCCGCGATGTGATGGAGCTGCAAAGGGACTGCCGTCTCGAAGGCGTTCGTGGTCCCGTAGTATCTCCAAGAGATTCCCCGCGCCTCAAGTTGATCGAAAATGGTCGCTACGTCGACACCCCAGGCACCTATGGGGTTCGTGGTGAGCCCGGCTGAATCCCCGGCGATTGAGTAGAGTCGGTTTGGGTCCGTGGGGCCGAGCACCGACGAAAAGTAGTGGTCGGCGAGAGTGAAGTTGGCCGCGAGTGACCAGTAGTAACCGAGCTGACGGGAGTCGTAGTATCCGACGGAGATGTTTCCAAGACCGGGGACCAGCCGCTCGGCAACGGCGGCGAAGAGGTCGTTCTTGCCGCCGTCATAGTCCTCAAGCATGGCGGCACGAGAGTGCGGCAGATCGGGGGTCCATGTTCTGTTGAGCCAATGCGGGTGCACCCAGCCCCCGGCCCCGTTGGAGAGAGATGCGTTCGGCGGCGCCCCGTCCGCCCCGGGGTAGGTCCCGAAGTAGTTATCGAAGCCATGGTTCTCTTTCATGAGGACGATCACGTGGTCGATAGGCGTCGTGGCCGGAGCTGAAACAGGCAGAGAAGGTGGCGAGCTCGCCGTCGGGCGGAAAAGGTAATAGCCAGAAACGGAAAAGAGACAAGCAATGAGGATGATTCCCACCCATCGCACCCAATGCACCGGGGCATTCGGCGACGTGGGGTCGATCTGCAAGGGCCCTGACTCCGTGCCGCTCTTCACGGCCTTATGAACGTTTCCATGGTGCTCCTCAAGATATTCTGCCATCCGGGTGCCAGAACGGGTGCCGGTCGATTACACCTGCCCGGACATCTAGTTTCCCTTCGCCCCACAGAGGAGCCATGGAGAAGCGTCGAACGGCCTTGCTCGCCGGACCAGAGTCATGGGAAAAACCATTTATACTATTCTAATAGTAACTCAACCTTGGGGCCCGGACCCGTGCTGCAGTATCATTCTGAAACCCAGCCGTCGCTCGGGAATGTTGCCGAGCGCGCAGGGGAGACTCTGAAAATCATGCATCGGTGGGGCTACTCTCCCACCATCGACGCCCTTGCGAAGAACCTCCTCGGCGGAAGCGTGCGGCCTGCGGATCTGGCCCGCGCGCTCGGGGCTCAAGGTCAGATTCTAGTTCAGGACGGCTTCGTCAGCCTCCTCGGGTATGAGGGCCTCATTCAGAGATCAAGTGAACGGGTCGAGAGTCACCGCGTCCTGAACGGAGACGCATGGTCCGTCGCCCGAATGTTCACTGCGGATCTAGCCCGTCTCTGCCCGTTTCTGAAATGCGTGGCGGTGTGCGGGTCTCTGGCTTCTGGCGGATATGCCAAGAGCGACGACCTTGATTTCGACTTGTTCGTGAGCTCCGGAACAAAGTACGTGACGTACCTGCTGGCGACGGTTGTCGGACTCAAGTACTCCTGGCGATACCGGAAACGTAGGCTCAGCAGGATACACCAAGTCTGGGGACTCCCCAAATTGATCTGCATCAACGTTGTGTGGACTGAGGACGAAGTGAAACCTTTTGTGCGACGCGACGCCGATGCCGCGTTCGAACTGCTCCGTTGCCACCCGGTTCTTGGAGCGGCTTACTTTGGCCACGTGTGCCAAGAGAACGAGTGGGTGGGCTCGTACTTCCCACAAGTGTTCATCGACCATCACTGGGAGACTCCTCAGCCGAGCCCTTCGTTTCTCAACATTCTCTTGCGGCGGCTCGGCCGCCACCGGCCAACCCTGCGGATGCTAGAATGCCTTAGCCGCGGGATAGTGTGGTTACTTTATCATTTCGTCCAGTGGACGAGGCGCCACGACCCTGAGGCCCTGCATCGAATGGATTTCCTCCGCAAGGTCAAGTGGCCTTACGAGGTATTGCAAGACTAGGACTCCGCGCACGTCGTGGGGCTGGCTCGCTACCCGGTCGCCTGAAAACGGTAGCACGTGTGGCTCCCGAGGTATCGGAAAGGCCACCGATTGTTCAGGCGAACATCGAATCTTTCCCAAGCGGGTCGCAGGGGCCCAGCTAGTTCGACAAGTGAGTGCAGGTAGTGCGGAGGTATGATTGCAGGGATTGCCCAGACAGCCTGAAGAGAAAATCGAGCAGCAAAAATCGTTCGCACCTGTTTGGGCGTGTAGCTCTTGACGACGACAGAATGCCTGTCAACCGGCAGCTCAGTCCAACCCTCGAGTCTGCGCAGCGCGCGCCGCGGAAGGAGAAACGGTGCGAGGAGGACAATCTCGGAGGCACAGAACCGGTTGAAAATCGAACAGAGAAAAGGTGACCCAGGCTTCAGGAGGCTCCAAACTTGCTCTGGAACGACGGTGAGGTCAGGTTCGTAACTGAGTGAGAAGCTCGCATACGCGCCGTCGAAGGTGTGCCTTCCGAATTCATCCGTCAGCGTAGCGACCTTCGATGCTGGCAGATTACGGGTGAGAATCCATTCAGACAGACCGCGGCGTTGAGCTTTCTGCCGAAGGACCGCAAGCGATTCCTTCGAGGGATCGCATGCGACGACGACTTTCCCCAGACCCGCAACTTCCAGGGTTTCTCTTCCGGTTCCGCAGCCGATCTCCAGAATGCGGTGGCTCGACGCCAGGGTCTCCTTTACAATGCGAAGGGAGACACTCGCCGAATGTGCGAGGACCGGGTTATCGAGGAGAAGGCTGTCATATCGGGAGGCGAGGGAGTCGTACGCTCGCCCACTATCAATCTCGGCCAGTCCTATGCCCCGCTCCGCGGCCCTGTTCGTGTTCATGGACTCGCGCAATGGATCTTCAGCCTCTTCGCGCAAACGTAAGGAGGGTAAAGAACCCCAGATGCGAGAAAGGGAACTTGTCCTCGAGGAGAAGCTCGAGGGGATCGAGCGCCCGAGGAATCCACCAAAGACTCGAGGCGCGGGTCCCGCGCGGAGGGGGATATAGAACATGAACGCCCCTGACATCCGTCAAGCGAAACTCGGGTTCCATCAAGTTTGAGAAATCTTTGGGCGTGTATAGGAAGGTCTCTACCGTCTCACTCCCCAGACCGATTCGTGTCTGTAGTCTGCTCTTTGCCAGTTTGCGATATCCATGAAATTTCAGCAACAGGGGTGCCGCGACGAGCTCGTACAGAACCGTTGGATTGAGCAATCCGCATACGAAGTTTCCTCCTTGCCTGAGCAACGTCAGAACGCCGGCTTTGAAGTCTTCTATTCGAGGTTCGAGGTTCAAGGTACCGTAGACCGAGTAAGCAGTGTCGAAAGGACCGTAACCTCGCTGGAGCAAGGCTCCGATCTCGCTTGCCCTGAGTACTTCGAAATCCACATGTTTTTGGAGACGCCTTTTCTTCGCCTTGGATTCCGCTATCTGAATCATTGCAGGCGAGAGATCTACACCGACGACATGGAATCCCTGCTGGGCCAGCAGGAGTGCCTCGATCCCTGTGTAGCACCCGATGTCGAGGAGTAGGCCGCCGGAGGGTGTCAGGGCTTTGACTGTCCGAATCGCGAGCTGCTTTGCGCGCCGGCTCACGGCGGACTTCCCAACTGAGACGTCGTACAGAGGTGCGATTCGATCGTATGCGGCCTGGACCCGCGCGTAGTATGCGTCTTTCTCCGTCTCCATGCGATTGATTCCGATGCCCCACACTGGCTATTTGTTCCTTTGCCCACGAAGAATGAGATCCGATCACAGCAAGCCTCTTTCCGACTCCCGTGGCCGGGCTGTTACTGATAGCCGCTCGCGGTATCTCCGGAGGAACCACACCTTACCTTTTTGGGCAAGGAGCGGATTCGTGCAGAACAGATGGCCGCGAGAGAGCAGAGAACCAGACCGCAGGCCCTCTACATTTGGAGGCTGAAGCATTCACGGCTCCGAGCTGAGTTCCATGATCGCGTCGCAAAGTCGATCGCGAATACATTCCGGGCAGGGTGGCTTGTCGACGTTGGCTGTGGACCTGGTCTGCTGGAGAAAAAGCTACTGGCCCTAGCCCCTGAGCTTGGCGTCGTGGGCATCGACATCGACATGATGATGCTTAACGAGGCGCGCGCCAGCGGATGCGCCAACCTAGTTCGAGCGAGCGCCGATAGCCTCCCTTTTCGCAATGATGCGCTTGGGGTCGTTATTTCGACGACTAGCCTCAAAGATTGGGCAAACCGGGCGGAAGGTCTCGCCGAGATCACTAGGATCATCCGTCCAGGAGGCACCGGACTAGTCTACGATTTCATCACGGCAGGACCGGAATCGAATCCGCCACATTTCTTGAGGCGGTTTGGGATCGTGAGCGAACTTCTGCGTCGAGCAACTGGATTGGTGCAGCCCTTTTCCCTTCAGGATGTCCGAGACTTGGCGGAGATGGTGCGCGGGCCTTCGATCTTGGTCGAAGTCGGTGTGGATAGCGACTTGGCCATCGTGAAGATTGTGATTAGCAAGAGCGACGACGGACACGAAGCGTCAGAGCCCCCCACGAGAACCGGTAACTAGAGAGGAACGGCATCAAGACCGGACGCGGTGACAGTCGCGATGAGGCCAAGCTGGAATCCTGGGTCGATATCGAGAAGAATCACGGGGCTTGACTTTCGTATATGGGAAAGGAGGCCAGCTCCACGCCATATACTGCACTCTTGAGGACCCTGACAGTATCGAACCAGAATGAATTGCGTGGATCATGGCGTCGTACTTCGATAAAGTGATCCTGGATGCGGCTCTCCAGTTCGGATGCGACGAAGTGCTGGTGGCTGCAAAGGAGCCCGCCGTACGCGCCCAGACCCTGCAAATGTTTCCGGAAGTGCCGGGCGGCCCGGATAGCGCTTTCGGGATCTCGATGCACGGGGGAATTCATGATCACAAATATTCCCCCTGTTCGCAGAACCCGTGCGGCCTCTGCGATGGCTCCACGCGGGTCGGCGAGGTAGTGGAGACACGCATTGCATATTGCAATGTCAATGGAGGCCGAACGAAAAGGCCAATGATCTAGGGTCGCGATTGCCCGGTCAAACCAGTTTGGCTCGTTGTCGAATCGCGTCGCCGCTCCGAGCCCGACGTCATAATCTGGGGAAATATCTGTCGCAAAACATCGAAAGCCAGCCTGCACCAGCCGATGGGACAGCCATCCGGTACCGGCTCCCACATCGACCACCTTTCGTTCATGTGGCGGTCCCAGAATCGCTAAGAGCTCTCGAAAGCTCTGGGCTTTCTGCTTCCATCCGGGCCATCGAACGTATGGTAACTCTGAGATCGCTTCCCGCCGAACGGCCCACTTGGTCCTCTTCCACGCCGCAGCGTAGGCCGTCGCATCGCCAATCAGGAACTCTTGCTCCGGACGGACGAGAACCGGGAGACCGTCCATTCGGCGAAACGAACGGCCCTCCGCCAAGCATACAATCTCACTGCCCCCTTCGGAAAGCTCTGAGAAGCAGATTGGACAAGCCCAAGTTTCAAGATCCAACCTATCGCCTCGGATAGGACTACCCGCATGGACTAATCCCAGTCTTTCCTAAAGAGGATGACTCAGCTCATGCACGCAACCGCAAATCGGCCAAAACAACGGTACAAGTCGGTAGGCCCGAATGGGGCTCACTCAGGCGATCGCGGCTCTCTGAACGACTAGGTCCGTGTTGACGGTGTGGAGGATGCCCCTAGGAATGGGCTCTGCCTGCATCGCGAGTATCGGCTCAGAGGTCGCTAAGACCATTTCCCCAAAGTTGTCAATGTAGAGGGTGTAGTACTGCCCGTTGGTCTGGAAGTCCCGGTACACGTGCAAAGCTCGGCCATCGGAGAGCATGAAGTTCAGGCCGGTGAAACCTCCGTACTTCTCGACCGCCTCTTCGCGGACGGCACGGGTCGCGCGTGCCATGTCCTCGTGAGATCGATCCTCGATGTGATCCAGGATGGAACGGAACAATATCTGTGAGTCGATCAAGCCTTTCTCGCCCGGATCATTCAGGAGGGATCCGTTATGCTGGAACGCCCATGCGATACCGTCGCGCTCTTCGATGAACGGATGTGAGTATTTCTGAGCCACAAGTCCCGCCACGCTTGCCCGTCTCAGGTGGCCCATCACAATCAACGACTGCCCGGGCGTACGTTCGATGTTCAGCTTCGCGATTTTCCACGCGGTCCCGTAATATTTCGAGGCATCGGCCGCGGAGCCGGTGTCGCGCACGTGATATTGCAGCTCTCCGTTCTTGAAGCATACCAGGCCCCATCCGTCTTTGTGACCGCGCTCATCCGGTGCGCCGATGGGACACATCCCCTGCGTGGCCAGGTCGGCGAACTCCTCGAAGAGGTCGTAATAAACGGGACCCTGGCTCACCACACCCATCATCCGACACATGCGCGAGCGAACCCTCCGACCGTATATGAACATCCTCCATCTCTTTTCGCATGAATCACCCGGAAAATCACAAAGCGCGCGTTGGCTCTTCCTCCGGCCGAACCACGATGCGAGTCGGTTGATTCGGACACTGAGTCGAGCCCGAAGAGGTGCCGGAGGTCCAATACAGCGTCGGGTTTCCGGAGTCAATTGCTACCCGGGGGCCACTCGATGATGACCCAAGTGGTGGGGACGCGGACAGAGCCATACGCGACTCGCTGCTCGACGCGAAGCCCGTCGAACCACAAACCCATACTTCCCGCGCCGGTCAAGCCTGGAAACTCGTAAAGGCCCAACTCGGTCACGGCAAACGACTGCGTGAGCCAAAAGTACTCGCCCTTGGCCGGCACAGTGGCCGAGTCTACGTTCAGGTCAGCAATGACAAGCCTCCCGGGAACGAGCTTGAGATCAAACCCGGTTCGGCTCCCTGCCGTGGCCGATTCCAGTACGGTCCCGACAAGACCGAACGGCCATAAGATGACCGGCAAATCGAGGATTGTCCCAGCGCTCGGATTGTCGACGCGGATGCGGTATGAGACCTCGTAGACACCCGGACTCAGCTGTGCGTAGGGACCGAACCAGAAGTTGGATGTCTCGTTCGGGGAATGGCGAAGCGCGTTACCATCTTCGGCCAACGGGTCGGCGACCCGAGAGCCGCTCGTGACGATGACTGATGAATCCTCGTACTTCCGGGTGAAGGGAGTGAACAATGCCAATGCGGGCGACCCACGCTGGAGGAGGACGGCGCCATCGCCCGAGCCGACAACGCCGAACCCATCGGTACGGTTCGCCCAATCGTAAATCACCGCGGCCTCGTTCGGACGTGTCCCGTAGTCCGCGAGAACGTAATCGACGGAGGCCATCAGGCCCCCCATCGTCGAATTGAACGAAGTGCCCGGAGGATGCAACGTACCGATCGGGATGAAGAAAGCATTCGGCCGGTTGGAAACGAGAGGAAAGAGGTTGTTCTGTGTCAGGACCGAAGCGGACGCGGGAATGAGGGAGTACAGGGAATCGACCGCCCGTTCGTGATAGCCAATCCACGGGAAACCGCCAACGGGGTATGTCGCGAAACCCACAGGCCCGAGCGGACTGATAACGACGAGCAGTACAATCGTTGCAGTCAGGAAAGCAGGCGGGAGGGCTGTCCGAATCGAAATCGACCGCGCTCTCGCAAAGATCGGCCGGGTGTGCGAACGAAACCAATCAATGGTTCGCGAAGGCCTCGCAATGCCGATCACCGTGCCGTAAAAGATGAACGGGAGCACAAACGCGGGATATTGGTCTCCGAGACTGTAGAATGGCGGATTGTTACTTAGAAGCGCCACCACCATCCAAGGGACACAGAAAAATAGAGCTCGGAGGGACCGAGCGGGCATGAATAGGACGGGGCCAAACAGCGCGAGGATGTACCAAATCTTCAACGGCGCGTCGTAGCTCAACGCCGCGAACGCGTGGGCCGGATTCGTAATGATCTGAACCGGGACATCGAGCAATCCCGAGGCACCAAGCACACTCCAGTACCCGGAACCCCCGGAGACTCCGGAGAAGTACGGATTTCGGGGATTCAACGCCAGCTCCACGGCCCTCCCGAGCACCAGCCACACGCTCGCGAGCCCCAAGAGAAAGAGGAGCGCGCGCGTCTCCTTGCTGTCGACCGATTTGTGCTGCTTCTTGAGTGACCAGACAGATGACAATAGAAAGCCCAAAGCGAGTGTGGCAACGAGGAACGATGCCACCTCGATGGTCGAAAGCGCGAGCGCCATACTAACCAGGAAAACACTCCACTCCCTCCGCTCGAAGAAGTACAGTCCCGTCAAGACCGCGAGCGGAAGAAACGATTCCGGGTGAAAATCGTACCAATTGACGCCCTGCGTGGCCGGATGCAGAAGATACACAACGCCCAGCACAAACGCGATTCGTTCTGAATGGAGCACCCGCCGACCCAGGGCGTAGAGGGGTAGGGCGGCAAGTGCAATGGCCCAGGTCTGAAGCACGGTCAGGGTCAATGGCGAGGGAACGAGCGCGTACGGGATGAGCAACAGGAGCAAGATCGGGCTGAAGTGCACACCAAAGACACTTCCGGACGGATTGGAGGGCAGGTCGATTGTATTGAAGAAGAATCGGTGGTTGAACAAGGTGGTGTACATCGATTGGTGATAGATGCCGAGGTCGTAGGCTTGAGCGTCGAGAGCGTAAATGCGTAGACCGGTGAGAATGGAAAACACAACGCCATAGATTATCGTCGCGACCAGGATAGAGCGGGTCCAAACGGATGTGCGCAACCATGCCTCCCAAATCGCATGGATTACGGCCGCTTGGCGATGCATCATCCGCGCGAGTCGTAGGTGCACGGTCCAATCAACCTCGAACCGAGCTAAAGGCTTCTGGTTCGCTACGCGAACCTTGTCGCCAGTCCCACAACCAGGATCACATGAGTCGAGGACACGTCACAAGGAAACTGCCTGCGTTGGTTGCTCCGGCAAATTGCGGTCGGACCTGGGCGAGGCCAGGTGTCGGATCGGTCGACCGCCCCGGTCCACGCAACAAACCAGATCAATCCGGCAGGAGTTTGGCAGGGGAAGACGACCTCAGAACCTCTCGATACAACTTGAGGTGCTCCGCCGCCACGACGTCCCACGTTGCCGTTTGCGAACGCCGCAACAGGCCTTCGCCGAGTTTCGTTGCGAGATCGGGCTCGCTCAGGATCCGTAGGATCGCCCGCGCGATCTCGCCCGATACGGGGGCGACCTTCAAGCAATCAACCCCATCGACGAGTTCGCTGAACCGCGGAGTCGTGCTGCACACGAGCGGAACGCCATAGCCTGCGACATCGTGAACGATAGCGCTGACCTCGACGAACTGGTCCGTGTAGGGCAGGGCGAGTGCTGCGGCCTCCCGCATCAGCTCGGAGATCTCTTCGTCGTTGAGGAACTTCGTCAGAAATCGGACGTGGTCCGTGAGGGCCTCTGCTTGGACCTTTTCATAAAGCCCCAGGAGGTATCCGCGTTCCCTCTCGTGAACCACGGATCCGGCGATCGTAAGCCGAATGTCCGGGACTTTCCCCCTTAAGGTCCCGATGGCGCCGATCAAGGGCTGAAGGCCTTTCTCGGGCCGAATGAAGCCGAAGAAGACGACGTGATGGGACGCCGCGCGACCACCCGCAACGGCCGAGACCTCTCCGCTTCCCAAAGGAATCACGAAGACATCGTGAAGTCCGTACTCACCCTCGGCGGTCTTCCGCATTCCCTCACTGTGGACGACGAAGGCAGAGGCGAAACTGCCCGTCGCCTTCATCGACGACCGAAACGCGAAATGGAGGAGTCCTTTCATCCTCCGACCTTGGAGACTCTCTTCCGTCACGAGTCCGTGGAGGGTCACGACGACCGTCCCTCGAGGACGCAGGACGGCAGCGAGGAACGGTAGGAGGAGGAGCGAGCGCGCGATGCTCCCGAACGTTCGGTACTCGAATTGGATGTGGTAGATATCCGCGTCCTCCCTGGCGAGCCGCCAGAGTAGTCCTGCAAGCGGCTGATCGGCGGCGACAATCTTGCACCCCAGCCGCTCGAAAATCCGTCGGGCGGTGTACGTTCCCCCCGCCCGCCTCCGTGTCGACGCAATGGCTAGGATCTTCAGGGGGCACCACCGTCAGATCGGCCCAAGGTACGTTACGAGCACGTAATCGAAGGAGAAAGGTCCACCTCGCACACCGCTGCTTCGGAATTCGAGGGAACCGGTTGCGGCGTCGGAATACGAGAGAACAAAGGGCAACGCCAGCGGTTCCCACCGGTCTGGCGCGGAGAAGAACGAGGGATCCACCGTCCGGGAAACGATGTCCCGCCTCGAGGTGGCATTGAGGGACTGGGCAATCTCGAGTGTGATGTTCCCTGTCGAGGTCCGGCTCGTCTTCAGGTAGAAGGAGGCGTCGTACCGACCTGGCGCAAGACGGGCATACGGCCCAACCCAAAAGCCGTTGGGACTTGCATTCAACTCGTTGTAGAAGAATACGGTCCCGCTCTGGGACGTGGGATCCGAGATCACGATCCCTGACGTGTGGATCAGATCGCGATAGTCATACCGGTATTGAGTCGGCCCTTCAACAATCACGGGGCCACTGTACCCGCGACCCAGCAGGACGACGCCGTCGCTCGACGCAAGGATGCCGTATTCGCCTGTTGACATCAGCCGCGGCAGCTCCGTGCTCAGAGGTGTCTGGTCCCACACACGGAGGAAGTAATCGGTGGTCCTTGTGTCTGCTAAGACGTAGTCGATGGTTTCGTTTCCGGTTGGTCGGTAGAGGTAAACGTCGGAACGCCCGCTAACCTGCGGAAATAGGTTGTTTTGCGTCAGGACCGAAGCATGGGGCGATATGAGCGCGATCACATCGTGCAGAATCGCGTCGTGGGCGTTCGGGATCGGGAGCCCCTGTTCGTACGAGATTCCGGGGAGCGCCCCTTGCATGAGCGGGTTCAGGGGCGTCAGGAGCGCGGACACCAGGATTGCGCCCGCCAGGACCGCACGCGCGTTCCCCGGATTCCGGATTCGGCCGAATCCGTGGATCGCCGCGAAGATAAGGAAGACCGCTACGAACCCGCCCGCGTACTGATACCCGAATAGGTACCAAGTCACGGGGACGGGCAGAAGGGTTAACACAAACCACGGCAAGGAGACCACGCATTCTCGAAGGGCCAGGAATGGTACGAAGAGCAGACTCCCGAACGATAGGAACCAAAAAGCCGCTCGGAGCCCCCAGCTGTCCGGAGGGCTTCCGGACTGGAGGAAGCTCGAGAGCGTTGACCCGACGGACCGGCCCGAGCCGGCAAAGTACGCAGAGAGGGAGAGGATTGAGAAAAGCGAGGCCACCGACAGAACGAGCGTGGCGAAGAGGAGCAATGCTCGGGGCCGATCAAGGTCCAAGCGAATCCGCAACGATAGACGACCGCCGTTGGCCGTTCTGCGGACGGACAATTGGCGAACGAGGTGGGCTAGCGCGATCGAACCGACTAAGACCGAAGCGAAGTCAATGGTGAAGATCGAGAGGAGGAAGAAAACGGCGTACCACCTCCACCGGCGTGTC